>ENA-OWLX01000533-OWLX01000533.1-metagenome-genome-assembly--contig:-NODE-533-length-13902-cov-6.299559_pt1 | contig 13902 bp, 17 predicted proteins | sample MGYA00245351_ERZ651106 | MGnify/ENA primary metagenome ERZ651106 (study PRJEB26857, sample SAMEA4031768) | metagenome | biome: human; feature: oral; material: saliva | place: Philippines | collected 2014... | reverse complement strand
TTGGCTTAAATTTGGGTATAAGAAATAAGCCTTAGAGGTTTTATGTGATATAATGGTATTGGAGTAAAAATGAAATACCTCTAAGGTATGTAGTTTTTAGTGGCCCTCACTGCGGTGAGGGCTTATTTTTTACAATAAAATAGGCTCTTAGGAAAACCTAAGAGCCTATTGTAACCTTAGAGTGGTTACTCATCATTTGGTTGATAGCTTAGTGCTACCTCGTATTTACATACTACCATAGACTACGGGTTTTCGCAACTAAAGTAAAGAAATTTTAATTTAGTTTCTAGATTGTTTAATAATTCTTCGGGCAAAATTATATTAGTAAGGACATCCGTGGTTCGAACAGGGCCCTTTATTCGCTGCTTACTTATCGTTGTTATTTGGCCAATGTCTGCCATGCTTTCTGATTTTAGATTGTTAAGATAGCTTAACACGGCCATAGCATCTTTATGTTGCTTCCGGAGCTTTAGCACTCGTGATTGCAAGGCTTTGTCTGTTCTTATAACATCTATAGGATTCTTTTTTGCTAAATCATCAGCTTCTTGATTAAGCGCCTTCACCATAGCCTTTGCTTTATCATCGATTAAATCTGATAATACACCACCTAACGGAACCATGTATAAATTTTGATATGATGAATTTTTGTCCTTCTTACTTCTTAAGGGGATAACTGTAAGCGTGGATGTACTTTTACTATTTTTTACATCTAGTACAATTGCATAGTGCAATCCGCCTAATTCCTGGCCTACTCTAAATCCAAAATTTACAAATATGATTTGGCCTCGTTTGTACGTGATTAATTGCTTCGGCTTAAAAGTTTTTTCATTTTTTATGTAGCCAAGATAATCCCTAAGCCAATAAACAAGAATCGCCGCTTTTTTATAATCCTTTTGCATGAGCTCCTTTACATAGTTTTTGTATTTATAAAGAAGGTGCTTTTGGAACTTGATAAATTCAAGAATATTTTTAGGGTCCTTAAAATTCATATAAGTTTTCTCCCTTATTAATTATATTAGAATACAGAATCTAGTACGTTATCATACCAGTGCTTTTTCTTTTTAGGCTGTTGCACTTCTTCAGACGGTGCCTGGTGTATTTCGTTATTGGCCTGCCATTTTGCCAGTGCGTTCTTCGTACCTTCATCGACTTTGCGTAAATCGTCTGCCTGCTCTTTTGTCATACTGATAGTACGTTCGAGATATTCCTGTTCGTCTAGTAATTCTGTGCTCCCGTCATCGTAATGTACTAGTACTTTAGGGCCATCTAATGCCTTGAATTCATCGTGAGATACCTCAGTTCTAGCGAATCCTGTAACTGTAACTAAGGCAAGCATAGTAGTAATTAATAAAGTCTTTTTCATGTTAACATCTCCCTGTCATTCATCTTTTAGTGCCGTAAGAGCGCTCTTATACTCCTCATTTAAGTCCTTGGCCATCTCTACAGAATCCCTTAATACACGAAGCCACAATGCTAAATCTTCGCTTACCCCTCCATTTTCTTTTTGTAAATAAAATATCTTGTCACACGCTTCGATATAGGCCGGAATAACTTTTGTCATATATTCTGCTTCAGCCGCAACTTTACGGGCTCTAAATATTTCTTCAGGTGTACTAAGTTCATCATTTAACAATTTTATAGCTTTATCTAAATCTTTTCGGTTTTGTTCCGTCCTAATCGCTTTCCACGCTGCGTATGCTCCTGTTCCTATCGCCGCTCCTGCAGCAACAGTAGCCGTGATAGGGGCACCCATCGCCGCGACTACCCCTGCCGCTGCGCCTATTGCCCCGGAGTTCAGTACTAAGTTAGAAATAGAACTGTCGTGATGTTCTTCGATAGAAGCTGCTCGCGGATCAATCGCTGAAGGTTCTACGTCCAATACCTTTGCTAACTTCTCTAAATTCTCTTCACTAATATTATACTTTGCTGTAAAGTACCCTGACAATGTGGACGAGCTAATCCCAGTTTTATCTGCGAGCATAGTCTTTGTCCAGCCTCTTTGCTTAAGTGCCAGGCCTAATCTAAGCGCTACTATTTTGCGCATATCTTCATCAAATGTACTTCTTTTAGAACGTGCCATAATATAAATCCTCTCATGTATATCTAACTCTTTAACTATATTTTATATACTATTTTCGATAAAATCAATAGAAAATTCGACTTTTTTCAAATTTTTATCAACTTTTTATCGAAAATATAAACAAACTTAAATTTTGTGTCTATTGAAATTCGAGTAAATTCGAGTTATACTGAAATCACAGAAAGCGAGGAGGTGTAAAAATGAAGTTAACCCTTAAGGCTGCAAGAGTTAATGCAGGTCTCACTCAAAAAGACGCTGCAAACCTCTTAAAGGTTCATCCGCAAACACTTGCTAAGTGGGAAGCTGATAACTCTAAAATGCCTTTTGCAAAAGTAAAACTTGCAGAACAGCTCTACGGAGTTGATGAAGGTGTAATTTTTTTTGGCAAGGCTTTCGAGTTTACTCGAAATATAGTGAGTGTTAAATAGGAGGATAGGTTATGAAAGAGTTCGTAGTAAGGATGTTCGGCGATGCAATCTCCGAGCGGATGAAAGAACTGGAAATGACAAAAACAGATTTGACCCGTGCTGCTGAAATCTCGATGGATACATTAAATCGAGCTATCAAAGGACGGTCAGTACAAATGTCGACAGTCGTTGGTATCTGCTATGCGTTGTGTGTCGATGATAACGAAAGTCACGACTTTTGGGAAACCGATTACTACAACCCTAAATTAGATAGGAGGAAGCTATGAATAAAAAACAATTATTAGAACTAGCTAGTTGTTGTTTATGGATTTTGGCCTTGGGCTTGTCCGCAGGCATAAGTTTATTCGTGATGTTATCCCTGGTGCTTCTAGCATTCTAGGAGGTACCTATGAATAAGATGTGTATCACAGTAGCGGAAGCTGCAGAACTTGCTAGCGTACCGCAAGCCGTTATCCGAGAATGGGCGCAAGATTTTGACTTTCCGTCCATGAAAATCGGTAAACGTGGAGGTAAACGCCTTATCCACGTTGATTCGTTTAATGCTTGGCTTGCTAAACGATGCCAGGCACGTATAGGAGAGTAGACATGATGAAAGTAGTTTATGCGCTTCGCATTATTGCAGCCATATTAGTAGTAGGAACTGTCGGTTCTATCGAAATAGACCGCATTGATTTGTGGACTGGTATGTGCCAGGGGTTACTAGGTATCACCCTTTGGTTACTCACTGGTTACTGGATTGAGGAGTTAAAAGAGTATGAACGATAAACGATGCTCCTTCTGTAATAAAAGGATTAAAAGTCCTTACACAAATTGGTCGTACCTAACCGGTAAGCCTCGTATAGTGTGCGATAACTGTAAAGACATACACCCGTGTGTAAATAGAATAACACGTTTATCCAAACGTGCCTAGTGAAAGGAGGTGAGGACATTGCGAGACTGTACAACGTGCCCTAATAGAGATTACTGCATTCCTGATGAGTGCGAGCACCTGGGCACAAAAAAAAGCACCCCGAAGCACGGCAATGCTAAAGGGCGCATAGAAAAATATCCATTTAAAGTATATCACATCATTAAGCCGAAAGGGAATAGAACAATGATCGAGTTAAAAATCACAGTAGATAAAGCAGTTGAATTAGAACAAGAAGTGAAAGACCTATATCAATCTATTGTAGGTACTCCTGTTAAAGAAGAAAAACCGGTTAAAAAGGAAGCTCCTAAGAAAGCTGAACCAGTTAAAGAAGAAGCTCCTGAACCTGTTAAAGAAGAACCAGCGCCTACAGTGGAACCTGAAGAACCTAAAGTAGAAGCTCCTAGCCTTGAAGCAACTCGTGAAGCAGTAAAAGACGTAATGGCAAAAGCTACTGATAAAACGAAAGCTAAAGGCGAATTCAAAACCTTCTTAGATAGCATCGGCGCCGAGAAGGTAACATCTGCTACCGATGAACAACGTATTCAAATTATGGAATGGGTGGCTAGTCGTGGCTAAGAAACATGCTTTACTGGGCGCATCCAGTAGCGCCAGGTGGCTAGTATGTACTCCTTCAGCAAGACTCGAAGCGATGTTCCCTGATGAGCAATCGCCCTACGCTGCGGAAGGTACGGTAGCACATGACCTGGCGGAAGCAATTCTTCGGCATAAGCTAGAGGGCAAAAAAGCTCCCAAGCTAGATGACTACTCTACTGAAATGATAGAAGCCGTTAATCGATATGTCGACATTTGCGAAGAGAAGGTAAACGAAGCTCGTGCTCGTTCCGCTGATGCGGAAGCCATGATTGAAGCACGGCTCGACTTCTCTAGATGGGTGCCTGAGGGCTTCGGTACTGGCGATATGGTAATCGTAGCCGATGGCATCCTGGAAGTGATTGACCTGAAATATGGTAAAGGCGTTCCTGTTAGTGCCGTTGAAAACACACAAATGCGACTCTACGCATTAGGTGCTTACGACGTTAACGAGTACTTATACGACATTAAAACAGTTCGTATGACGATCGTTCAGCCAAGACTTGATAGTGTATCTACCGATGAAATGGCGCTCGAAGAATTACTCGATTGGGGTGAAGATATCAAACCTATCGCACAACGAGCTTGGAACGGACAAGGTGAATGTACACCTTGCGATTACTGTAACTTCTGCAAAGCACGACACACCTGCCGAGCATTAGCGGATACTTGCCTTGATACATTCTATAAGAATGGAGGTAAGCTCAATCAATTACTCACTGACCGTGAAGTATCTGACATCCTAGCGATGAAAGATTTAATCACAAAGTGGATTAAAGGTGTTTATGACTTCGCCTATGAAAAAGCCTTATCGGGTGAAAAGCAATGGCCCGGATATAAATTAGTAGAAGGTACATCAAGACGTACAATTACGGATCCGGAAGCTGCAGCTAAAACATTACTCGATAACGGATACAAAGAAGAAGAAATATTCAAGCCTCGAGAACTCGAAGGTATCACAAACTTACAAAAGGTACTCGGTAAAAAGGGCGTTGCCGAATACTTAGAAGCCTATATCGATAAACCGGAGGGCAAGCCTACGCTTGTACCGGAAAGCGATAAACGCCCAGCAATTAATACAGTTGAAACAATGATGAATGAATTTGAAGATGAGGTATAAGAGATGAACAAAACTTTAGTAATGACAGCAACAATTTCCGCATTGGCGGTAAATGTGATGGCCAACGGCATTGTAACGGGCCCGGTAGAGCCGAACACAACAGCACCTGTAGCAACAGGTTATAACTCTATTGCTGGCGGTGCTAATACAACAGTTACTGCAAGTAATTCCGTAGCACTTGGCCGTGATAATAACATTACTGCAGATAACACTGTAGTTATTGGCGGTGGCAATGGCAATGTGATTGGTGGTCAGTCCACTGTAATCGGCTACAACAATGTGGTTGATGCGAGCATGGAACAAGTGATTATTGGGGCTAATAGTGAAACTGCGGGGCAAGGGGCTACAGTTATCGGCACTCACGGCAAAGCTACTGCATGGGATGCCATCGCGGTAGGTAACAACACTATCGCAGATAAAGCCAATAGTCTTGCGTTGGGCACTAACTCTGTTACCGACGATGCCGTAGGCGTGGACGGCATCACGATTAATGGCACTTGCCATATCTTTGCCGGAGAACAACCGGCGAGCGTTGTATCCTTCGGTTCTAAAGCCCGCGCTGGTGCAGGCGGAGTAACTCAATACAACCGCCAATTAACTAATGTTAGTGCAGGTCAAATCTCTGCGGACTCTTTAGATGCTATTAATGGCTCTCAACTTTACGCTGTAGTAGATGAAGTTGAGACTAATGCTAAAGCCGTTAAAAAGAATAAAGAAAACATTAAAGATGTGGCAATAGGTTTGAACATGCTTGGCGACGTAGTGAATGATCATGAACAAGCTATCGCAGGTAATACTACTGCAATCGCTAACAATTCTAACCGCATCAACGGTAATACATCTGCTATTACTTCCCTTGGCCAAAAGGTAACCGCTAATACAGCGGATATTAGAAGCCTTGAACACGTGGCAGACAATCACGAAGGGCGTATCACGGCTTTAGAAAATCGTTCTATGAACATGGCTAAAGACTTCAATAATAAAGTGAATAATCTCGGCCAACGTGTTAATAAACTAGGTGCATCTAGTGCGGCACTAAGTGGTCTACATCCTTTGGACTTCAACCGAAATGATAAAGCATCTTATGCAGTATCTTACGGACACTATAGAAATGCAAATGCAGTAGCCTTGGGTGCGTTCTACCGTCCTAATGAACGAACTATGATTGGTGCTGGTGTTAGCCTTGGTGGCGAAACACAATTCACTTTAAATGTAGCTTTCAAAACTGGTAAAGGTAGTGACTACTTAGCAGAAGCGAAAGACAAAGATAGCCGTATCTCTAAACTCGAGGCATTAGTACAAAAATTAATGCTAGAAGTAGAAGCCGGCAAGTAATGGTGTCCGTAAACGCTATCGCAAAAGAGCTCCGTGAACGAGGTCACTACTTCGACGAGCTCTACAAAATTACTATTACTTACGCTACTAGCTTGCATGTCAGATACCATTCTGTGAATGCAAGGTGCGAGGCAATAGAACTCAGATATCAAACAGAAGCGGAGCTAGGTCCTTACGAGTACCCTTGGCTAGAAGATGACGAGTGGGACCGGCTTGATGATGAACGTTCTGATATCGAAGATGAATTAGATGAATTATTTAATACTGTTTTAGGGTTCAAACAAGACTATAACCCATTTAAGAATTAAGGAGACCGTAACAATGGCTAAATTAACAACTGGTATCGTAAGACTTTCCTATGCAAACATCGCTTCCCCTCGTAAAAACGACGACGGCAAAGCAAAATATAGCTCCCAAATCATTATCGACAAAACAGACAAGAAGACAATCAAAGCTTTTGAACGTGCGATTGAAGAACTTAAGGCTGATCCAAAAGCAGTAGCCAAGGTAGAAGGTAAAGCAGCTTACCTTAAATTGAACTTACGTGATGGTGATACAGATGAAGCAGTAGCGGACCAACCTGAAACATACGCCGGCAAATTCTTCATCAATGCAAATAGCGATAAACAGCCCATCGTGTTTAATCGCGAAAAAATTAAGATGGACCAATTCGACATTGAAGAAGAAATCTACTCCGGCGTATATGCGCAGGTGGCGCTCTCTGTATTCGCTTACAACTTCAACGGTAAGAAAGGCGTAGGCTTTGGCCTAAATGGTGTTCGTAAAGTTAAAGATGGTGACCGCCTCGGTGGTGTTCACGTATCTGCTAGCGATTTTGGTGACGACGATTTAGGCGACCTAGACGATGACGATTTAATCTAAGGAGGCACTATGGAGCTCAGTATTGATGTGGAAACGTATTCTGACTGCCCTATTAAATATGGAGCGCAGCGATACGTTGACGATACAACATTTGAAATACTGCTCTTTGCCTACAGCTTCGATGATGAACCAGTCGAAGTAATTGATATGACAAAGGATCCACTACCTGAAAGGGTGGTGGACGCTTTGTATAACAAGGAAATTACAAAGACCGCGTTCAATGCAGCATTCGAAATGCTTTGTCTTAAAAAGTATTACCCTGATGCGGATTACACGAACTGGGAATGTACTTCTGTACTAGCGTTATACTGCAGTTTACCTGCAAGCCTCGATAATGTGTCTAAGGCTTTGAAACTAGGAGAAGCCAAAGACTCAAGAGGTAAACGCTTAATTCAATTCTTCTCTGTACCACGTAAGCCTACTAAGACAAATCCTAAGACACGTAATATGCCTGAGGATGCGCCGGAAAAATGGGCGGAATATATTGAATATAACCGCCAGGACGTAGTGGTTGAAAAGGCAATTCGTAAACGCTTACTTTCGCTAAAGCCACCTGCTATCGAGCACGAGTACTGGTTACTCGACCAAGATATCAACTGGCGAGGCGTGAAAGTAGATATGGAACTCGTCGATGCAGCGCTTGCTTGTAACGACGAAATCGTGGAAGAAGCTACCGAGTCATCCAAGATATTAACGGGATTAGAGAATCCGAACAGTACTATGCAACTTAAAGAGTGGCTAACTGCAAGATTGGGATATGATCTAGAAACAATGCGAAAAGACGATGTATCAAACCTCTTGGAACAGGATATCCCCTCTGATGTGCGCAAGGTACTGCAAAATAGACAGGTGCTCGGTAATTCCTCCATCAAAAAATATTTGGCCATGAAAAACGCTGTATGTTCAGATGGTCGCATCCATGGCATGCTTCAGTTTTATGGGGCAATGCGTAGTGGACGATGGGCAGGTCGTGTAGTACAACTACAGAACCTACCTCGTAACTACTTAGAAGATTTAGACACAGCCAGGGACGTCCTTAAAAGTAGAGATGTAGAAATGTTAGACCTACTTTATGGAAACCCTGGTGATGTGATTAAGCAACTTATCCGTACTGCTTTAGTGGCGGAGGATGGGCACCGATTTATTGTAGCTGACTTTAGTGCTATTGAAGCACGTGTTATCGCCTGGCTAGCGCACGAGCAGTGGCGCCAAGATGTATTCGCTCAAGGCGGAGATATCTATTGCGCTTCCGCATCAAGCATGTTCCACGTACCGGTCGAGAAGCACGGGGTTAACGGACACCTAAGACAAAAAGGAAAAGTGGCCGAACTCGCGCTAGGGTATGGCGGCGGTGTAGGAGCTATGAAAGCGATGGACACTAAAGGGGAAATTTCTGAAACGGAACTCCCTGGAATCATCGAAGCATGGCGACAAGCTAGCCCGCGAATTACGAGATTTTGGAAAGATGCAGACAGCGCAGCAAAGCAAGTAGTGAAAACAGGAGAACCCGTACGAATTAGACAGGGCAATATTAAATTCTTTAAATCGAAAGGATTCCTGTTCATCGAATTACCATCCGGTCGGAGACTTGCTTATGCAAGACCTAGACTCGGACTTAACCGGTTCGGTAGTGAATCGATTGAGTATGACGGAATGGATCAGGTTAAAAATGCATGGGGCAGAGTTGAGACCTACGGCGGAAAGCTCGTCGAAAACATTGTACAAGCTGTAGCAAGAGATTGCCTGGCCGCATCAATGCTACGGCTTTCTAAAGCTGGTTACAAGATTGTAGCCCATATCCACGATGAAGTGGTTATCGAAGCGCCAATAGGCGAAGGCAGTTTAGAAGAAGTTATAGATATTATGTGTGAACCTGAACCCTGGAATGAAGGGCTCATATTAAACGCAGCAGGGTTTGAGAACCCTTACTACATGAAGGATTAGGAGGACAATTCTTATGAAACTCTCAAAACAACAAATTCAACAACAACGCGAAGCAATCGACGGCTTATATGAACTCGTAAAAGATGCACCAGCTAGCGAACGTAAAGATACAGCTATGGCGTACTGCGAAGGATGTATTGCTGCTTGCGACCTCGCGCTTAAGATATTAAATAGCAAGAAAACAGAAGCTCCGAAGGTGGAAGAACCTGAAGCTACTCCAACAGTAGAAGAGAAACCTGAAGAAAAGCCTAAGCGTAAACGTACTACTAAGAAGGAAGAAGTAGAAGCTCCAGTAGTTGAAGAAACTCCTGAAGAAGATGATTTAGACGATTTGTTATAAGCGAAAGGATATCGCCTCATGAAGGTCTTATTCAATCTACAAGTACAAAGGCTGTACGACCTAGTGCGGCGCAATCAAGTATCACCTTTTAACCCTGCAAGTTATTACCATGTACCTTGCGAACACTCCTTCGCTAATCTTTGGCCAATGGAATCTAATGGGTTCGGGATAGTGCCTTGCCGGGAATCAGATGAGTTCTATTGCCCAAAATGCGGTGAGCGGATCAACGCTAAAGGATTTACTGCAGAAGTTGGATATAGCGCCACAGTTCCTCTCTCCCTAGACCTATCAATTATAGATAGGGGCGATAAATTGGACGTGCAATTTGAGTACGATACAGTATACGCCGATGGAGATAATGGGATGATTTACAAAGGCTATAAATCTCATGTCATCGATGTGGTGCGGTTTGACTTTAAACAAAGAAAAACCTTTATCATACTTAAGAAACGCTCACGCAGCGACGTCGTCGAAGAATCGACGGCTTCCCCTAGGCGTTTAAGCAACAGCCTTTTATCATTAGCTTGGTTTGTAGCCACACCCGACTGCAGACTGCATAACCATCAAGATGAGCTAAAACGTTTCGCTAAGGTATTAAAAAAAGTATTCTTTGAGAAGCTTTCAAAGGCCGTAGGTTATAAAGTCAAACGCATTAGGCAAGGTGTACAGGTGTCTAACCATTACGGAGCCTTCGATAACCTACTCCATAACTTAGTATGGAAATTACAAGCTCCGGATGCACCGGCTATCAATGATAGTCTTAAACAAGACTATGACGATTACTATAATCATAAATTCCCTAATGAGACACTCGGTATGGATAACGTATTAGAGTTAACGATAAAAGGTGATTCTTTTGTAAAGGCCTTAATCAAGGCTCATAACTTACCTGATACTCGATGGGTTCGCCGGTTACTCCACGATAGACCGTTCTTCTATGCGAAGATCATCAAAGTTATGGCTACGTTATTTAAGAACAAGGACTACCAAAAGGCTATGGTCGATGTCGTCAAGGACAACGCTGATAATACAAGTTATATTCAGTCTTGGCCACTATGGCGTGATGACCGTGATTTATCTGTCATTCGTAAATTTGTTAACATCCTTAGCCATCAAAACGGTGAGCGCCAGGCGTTCTTATTCATTAGAAATGCGCCGTCCTATCACGATATTAGAGATACAGCTAGTATGTATTTTGAGTTATCGAGAAGTCGCCGTAAAGAGGTATGGGATAGCCGCATCCAGGTGCGGAGCTTACACGACACCATCACGAGAATGCAAAAGTTTGACAAGGTGGAAGACGAAATCGTGCAGCAGCGAAAAGCACATCGTGCGCTAGCCGATATGGTTAACGGCTATCGATTCATGGCAATCGGTTCTACTCACGGCATCATTGATATGGGTATACAGCTTAATAACTGTGTAAGCTCCTATATCAAAAAAGTAAAAGCTGAAACGTGTGCTATCGTAGGTGTTTATAAATGTAACGAGCCGGTAGCGTGTATCGAAGTTAACCCCGTTAATGATGCGGACGACTTTGTAGAGATACACCAGGCTAAACTTAAGAACAATCGTGGCGTATATGAAGACCACGATATCAACGGAGCTGTAACACAGTGGGTAACATCTCACGGCTTATGTGTTCCGGCGTATGTACGAGATATCCAGTTTGCGAAGGGAGGAGCGATGTAATATGGATACACAAATCATCATAGCTACGGGCAGAAGTCGCTCCGCCCGTAGCTGGATATCCAAGAAAATGACTTGGAGTGAATTGGCCAACAAATTGGCCGAGCCTACTGTAACGAATGAAACGGCTGCTGAATACGCCAAGATGTCTAAAGCTGATCAAGGCCAAAAGAAAGACGTCGGCGGATTCGTCGGTGGATATATTCCTAAAAACGGTAGACGGGTAAGAGGCGCTGTTAAAGAGCGATATCTTATTACTCTTGATGCGGATAACCCTGGCGAAGATTTCATCGTAGACCTAGATATGGAATTAGGCGGTATGGAATATGTACTTTATAGTACACACAGCCATACAGCTGACAATCCTCGCTATCGGGTTATTATCCCAGTCGATAGACCGATGACACCGGATGAGTATCAGGCAGTCTCGAGACGGATTGCTGATAACATCGGTATTGAGTTCTTTGACCCTTCAACTCACCAGGCTGAACGTCTTATGTATTGGCCAAGTCATCCTAAGGATGTGGCGTACGTTTATCAGCACAGTGAAGGCTCACTTGTTTCAGTAGATACCTATTTGAGTACCTACAGAGACTGGCGTGATACGAGCCTTTGGCCAACATCGGAGAAGGAATCACAAATTCGCCTTGATGCGGCCAAGAAGCAAGGTAACCCATTAGAGAAAAAGGGCCTTATCGGTGCTTTTTGTCGGAGTTACAGTATCACGGAAGCTATTCATAAGTTTCTCCCTGAAGTCTATGAACCTACAGCCGTAGAAGACCGATACACATATGTAGCCGGTAGCTCGGTAGGTGGTTTAGTAATTTATGATAACGATACGTTCGCTTACTCCAATCATGCGACCGACCCAATCAGCAGTAAACTCGTAAATGCGTTTGACCTTGTCCGGATTCACTTATTCGGAGATAAGGACCCAGCAGATGAGACTAGCGTTACTAAACTACCAAGCTACAAGGCTATGATAGACTTCGTCAACGAAGATGGCGCAGCACCTGTTCTGCTCGATAAAGAGCGCATGGCGGATATGGACTTCGAGGATATCACGGACGATGACGAGGACTTTTTATCTAAGCTCAAACGTGATAAAAACGGTACTCCTGAATCTGATGTGTTCAACTGTTTAGTAGTACTTAAGCAGGACCCTTCCTTAAAAGGTAAAATCCGTCTTGATGAATTCGCACACCGCTTAGTCGTCATTGACGATTTGCCGTGGCGTGGTAAGGACGAAACGCCTTACTGGACGGACACCGACGATGCGTGCTTACGTAACTACTTCGCTACGAAATACCTTATCAAGGGCAAAGGCATCATTGATGATGCACTCCAGGAAATCACGCAAGATAATAAATTCCATCCCGTGCGCCAGTACTTAACTGGTTTAACTTGGGACGGTGAATGTAGACTTGATACTCTCTTTATCGATTACATCGGGGCAGAAGATACGGAATACATTAGAGCGGTTACACGGAAATGGATGTGTGGTGCCGTAGCTCGTGTTATGGATCCCGGCGTTAAGTTTGATACGGCGATGGTGTTATATGGTTCTCAAGGTTTAGGTAAGTCCCTTATCCTGGAGCGGTTAGGCCGTAAATGGTTTAATAACTCACTTGTTGATATCAAAACCAAAGATGCCCTAGAACAAATTCAAGGCTCTTGGATAGTCGAACTTGCCGAACTTGCCCCTACCTATAAGAACGATAATGAAATCGTTAAGGCCTTTATCAGCCGTACCTCCGACCGGTTCCGCTCTCCGTATGGGAGACGCACCGAAGAGTACCCTCGCCAGTGTGTATTCGCTGGTTCCACAAACAATCTTATGTTCCTTAAAGACCGAACAGGTAACCGCCGATTCTGGCCAATCACTGGTGATAAGGACCGCAAGACTAAGAACGCCTGGGAGTTGTCAAAGGACGAAATTGACCAATTATGGGCAGAAGCGTTCGTGTATTGGTCTGAAGGTGAGCCATTAGTTCTTGAGGGAGCACTTGAAGAGGAAGCCCTTAGAATTCAATTATCACACACTGAAGGCGGTGAACTCGTAGGACTCATTGAGGAATACCTCGAAATGGAACTACCTGAAGATTGGGAGTCTAAAGACATCTACGATCGTAGGGAGTATATCCGGAATTATGGCGATGACGATTATTGTGGTTCAGTGCAGCGGGAGCGGGTTTGTGCCCTTGAGATATGGTGTGAAGTAATGGAGGGTGACAGGAAGAACCTACAGAATGCAAAGGCAAGAGAAATCATTGACATTTTGCAATCTATTAAAGGGTGGAGCCCTTACTCTAAGAGCGTTGGGAAGATGCGTTTTGGGAAAATGTATGGCGTTCAAAGAGCGTTTGTTAGAGATACGAGTTCCCTTCAAAATAAGGCTAAAACGATAGTTAAAAATCGTAAATAGCCGTGTTGCCGATTTTTGTTGCCGATTAACTAATTTTTATATATTGAGGTTTATCGAAATAATTTTTATACACGCCTATACATCGATAAACTTTGATATATGTTAAAAAATCGGCAACGGCAACACGTGTGGCAACAAAATCGGCATCACGTTTGGCG
>ENA-OWLX01000532-OWLX01000532.1-metagenome-genome-assembly--contig:-NODE-532-length-13914-cov-4.395267_pt1 | contig 13914 bp, 14 predicted proteins | sample MGYA00245351_ERZ651106 | MGnify/ENA primary metagenome ERZ651106 (study PRJEB26857, sample SAMEA4031768) | metagenome | biome: human; feature: oral; material: saliva | place: Philippines | collected 2014... | reverse complement strand
GTCCTCTGACCGTCCGAAGTATTGCCAAGGGTGTAAGGAGTTACAATCCGCCACCCGGCAGTCCTTCGACTGTTCGGAGTGTGAATACAATCCTCCGCACCTATTATTTGGCACGAAATTGGCCATGAAACTGTATACCCTATCACGCAGTCAACGCATATATCACACAGGAGGGTTAGCTGGATTTGATTATCCGGCCATCCGCACAGTTGCGGAAATGAATAATATCAACCTGGGCCCGATGTTATTCAACCTCATGTGGATATTAGAGGGTTTAGAAATGGAGGCGATGAATAAGGATGTCGAATAATGTAGTAGATATCGTAGTGCAACTGACCGATAAGAATACGCAAGCCGGTTTAGAGAAAATCGCAGCCGCCTCTAAGGGTACAGTTGCAGAGCTAGCAAAATTAAAAACAGAAATGTTGACCATTGGAGCTGGTGCAGGTATCACTGGCCTAGGGTCAAAGCTTGCCAAAGAGGCACTCGATTGGAATTTATCAGTTAAGAAAATGCAGTCCTTAACCGGGGCCACTGCTGAGCAAGCTAGTACATTTATATCCGTGGCCAACTATATGGGCGTAGCTACCGACGTAAGCACTACAGCGTTTGCCAAGTTTGCGAAGGCAGTATCAAACGCACAAGATAAAATGCAAACAGCCTCGGCTGAGGGGAAGCTTGCGACCGATATGTTCAGCCGGTTAGGGATTAGTATTGATCAGATTCAAGGGAAGAACACTCTTGAAGTATTCCAGATTATCCAAGAACGCCTAAGAGGCATGAAGGACGGCGCGGAAAAAACTCGTGTCGAAATGGAATTATTTGGTAAGACTGGGTACCAACTCCACGGCATGTTGAATATGTCTGCAGAGGCGATGAAGCAAGTCGAGGACCGGGCACGTGCTATGGGCCTTATTATTGATGATGAAGCGGCTAAGAAATCGGCGCAGTTTAATCGCCAATTAAAGGACATGGAACAAACCGGCAAACGTTTGGCCATTATGATTGGCCAAGAGTTATTGCCAGTGATTATGGATTACACGCAATGGGCTATCGACTTAACAAAGTCCTATAGTAGTATGGCCACCGAACAAAAGGAAGCTATCTCGGGGGTAGTGAAATTTAGTTTTGAGGCTGGTATCGCTGTTACTGTAATTCAGTCCGTAACGACTGCATTGAAATTCATGAGGCTTGCTACATTAGCGGCTGCAGGCCCTTGGGTAGCCTTGGCCAGTGCTATCGCCCTAGCCGGCAAAGCATTGCTTGACTACCGATACAAGGAGCGTACCAAAGGTACTGACCTCGGCGTTGAAGTCAATGGTATGAGGGCCCATCGGAATCTGAACTCCGATAAGGGCACAAGTGAAGCCTACATGGCTAATCATGACGGCAGATATTATGTTGAGGATAGTTACTTCTTCGGGCTTTTTAAAAATGACCGACTAGCCACTAAGGAGGAAGGCGCTCAAATCGATGCTGCTATTAAGGCTAAGGAAGCGGCAGACGCTGCGACGAAAAAAGCTGAAGAAGAGCAAGCTAAGATGGAGCAGGAAATCGAGAACGCTAAGAATGGTCTTACCAATAATGAAGCTATCAATAAGGCTAATGAAGAGGCAGGTAAGGCGGCTAAAGCGCAAGAAGCAGCCGCTAAGAAAGCTGAGCAAGCAGCTGAAAAATTAGCCAGCTCCGTGGAACGTCTCAACGACATGATTCGAAGCCTAACTCTCCAATCGTTGGAGATTGACGGTAGTCAGTACGAAATCGATAAGCTCAACGCTAAGAATCAATACGAATCGAACAATAAGAACATTCGAGATATTATTCGTTCCGCAGCGGGGCTTAATAGCGTAGGCGGAGGAAGTGGTGAAGCTTCCGGTGTATTAGCTGCAGCTAATGCTCAACTTGGCAAGGCCTACTCTCTAGGTGCCGATGGTACATGGGCCACGGATTGTGGCAAGCTATTTGCGGATTCCGTTAAGGAGACCTTCGGAAAGGACGTACCAAGATATGTGCCTTCCATTATGGATGCGGCAGCCGCTGCGGGCGCATGGCATCCGGCGGGCGATGGATATACACCTCAAGCAGGCGATGGCGTCGTAGTTCTTGGTGATAATCACATCGTAATCTCTGATGGTAACGGCGGATACACTGGTGCTAATTCTAGCACAGGGGTAGTAGCTAAGCAGTCCGTCGAAGGAGACTTCGGGGCGGTTACAGGATATGTGGATACGGCTAAATTAGTAGGCACATCTGCAAGCGCATCGGCTTCTACAGATGCCCTTAAGAACGCTAACGCGCAAGCGTTGGCCAACTCCAACCTAGTGGCCGAGGCAAGGGCCAAGAATGAGGAAGTATATCAAAAGAAACTTGCTGAGGCGGAGCGTAATCAAACGATTCGCGTTCGTAAGATGAATGAGGATATTACGAAACTCGACCTCGAACGTACAGGGGACAGACTCCAACTTATCAAGGCTGAGTCCGATGCACAGAAGGCTCAAATTGACGATAACGTTCGCGAGTACACCAAGGCCGTAGGGGACAAGAAACTCGCTGAGAAGAAGGCAGAGGCGGAACGATTGAAACTCGTAGCCGATACTGAGCAGAAAATCAGAGAGCTGGCTTATACGCAAACATCGGAAGCGCTAGATCATCAGTCCAACCTGGTGAAACTTGGCCACCTCACACAGGAACAGTCCGACGCGATATTGGCCGAACAACTACAGGCCTATATCGACTATTCGAAGGACGAGCTAGCTAACGCACAGTTAACGGCTACGCAACGTCTGCAGATTGAGAAGAACCTAGTTGAGGCCCAACAAAAGCTATGGGAGATGGCAGGGCGTAACTTGAAATCTCGATTGAAGGAAGCAGCGCGCCAATATCAAGAGGAAACCACGAACTATGCTGACCTTGCGAAGTCGACCTTTGACAGTACCATGAGTAATATCAATTCGACTTGGACAAGTAACCTCGAGGCTATGGCCACGGGTACGAAGTCCTTCAGTAAAGGGCTAATCAGCATATTCAAGGATATGACGAATAGCATTATCAAGATGATGGTGAACCTATCCTTCCAACAGTACCTACAACCTAAGTTGCAAAGCCTATTCGGTGGAGTGGTCGGAGGTATAGGAAATATTGGTGGAGGCGGTCGTACCTTCTCTACAGGTAGGTCCTTTAGTTCAGCGTTCAGTAGCCGAGGGTTCTCTAAGTTCGCAGCCGGCGGGGTAGCTCCTGCGGGTATGACATTGGTCGGTGAAAACGGGCCGGAGCTCCTTCAATTCAACGCGTCCCATCGTATCTATAATGCAAGTCAAACACGCAAGATGCTAGGCGGTAATCAGGGGAATAACGTTACAGTTAACATCATCAACCAATCTGGCCAAGCCCTTGAATCTGAGCAACAAAGCTCGAGATTTGACGGGGAAAACTACATCATCGATGTAATGGTTAAAGCCGTAACGAATAACAAAGGAGGTGCGCGGGATGCTATTAAAGCAGCCGCAGGTTAATCATGGCAACATTTCCAAACATTAGATATCCAATATATCCAATTCAAGAAACCACACCAGATATGACGTATAAAGGCCAGGTAGAGAATATGACGATTATTAGTCGTCGTAAGACTACTAGGGCCCTACGGTCATACAACGTGAATTATAAGGTGCCTACCTCCGAGTACTTACGGCTCAGGGCGTTCTTCGATGAAGTCAACTGTTCGACCGTATTCGATTGGACGAACCCTGAAACGAAGGAAACTATAAAGGTACGATTCAGTGATCAGTTAGACTTTGCGGCGAATGACTACGGCATATGGGTTGGTACCGTGAAATTACAGGAGGCATAACATGTTAACACTTTCAACAGCTTCTATATTGGAGAAAAACAAAATAGACGCCACAGGTGTATGGCTCATGCTCCTTGACATTGAATACAAGGGTGATATCGTACGGCTTGTGTATAACACTGAGGATATTACCTTTCAAGGGAACAAGTACATCGCGTTCCCATTCAAGTTAGCGGACGTCAGTCATAATTCGACTGACCTTCCAAACGTTAAATTGTCCGTGTCTAATGTGACACGGACTATCCAACGCCTAGCTGAGGATAATCAAGGGTTCACAGGTGCGAATGTCATTGTCCGTGTAATAAATACAAATGTACCGAATGTGTGCGAATTAGAAGAACACTTCGTTATTACGGGCTCCGTTGCTAATGCAGAATGGATGGAGTTCACACTAGGTACGGATTTTAGCTTTACTCGTCGGTTCCCTCTAGTCCGCATCATGAAGGACTTTTGCCCTTTTAAGTTCAAAGGTGTTCAGTGCGGATACAAGGGCACCGAGACCGAGTGTAATAAGACATTGTCACGATGTCGAGCACTAGGTAATAGCGTTCGATTCGGTGGCGAGCCAACGATTCCACAGGGAGGTCTGTATGCATCTAACAAGTGATTTGACTGATATGCTTGGTACTCCATTCGAGGAGCTGAAATGTTGGGATGTAGTGGCCGAGGTGTATCGCCGTAATGGTGTTACACTTCCTAACTACACAGATATTCCTATGGACGAGTGGCAAGAGGTCAAGGAGCCAACAGAGGGCAGTGTCCTGGTATTCTCGCTAAAAGGCAAGGAACTCGACCATGTGGGCGTGTATTTAGGCGATGGCCGATTTATCCACGCTACTAAGCCAAGCGGTGTATGTATCGAACATATATCTAAATATGTTCCTAGGCTTAAACATATATACGATAGAAAGGAGTAGCCGATGATTAATGTAGTGCTAGTAAGGAATCCGTTTAAACCGGATCAGCATGAAACACAATACCGCCCTTATAAGGCGAATAAGCCATTGAGCTTTTATATTAAACAAGATGGCGACTGGGTATACTCCATTAATGGCCAAGAGGCTACGCTCGATACCATTGTTAATGATGGGGATTATATCGTGGCCATGCCACAGATTGACGGTAAGTTCTTTGGAATTATTTTAACCATCGGCCTTAGTATCGCAACAGGGGGTATCGCAAGCGGTGCCATCTTCGGTATTCAAAGTCTAATATGGCGTACAGTACTTTCCATGGCCATTGGTATGATTGGCAATATGCTTGTCAATAAGTTAACTCAGCCAAAGGCTGACCGGTCTCATACGGACTCCGCACAGGCTAACACCTATGGATGGGGAGGGGCAAAAACTGTAACCGGGCAAGGGTACCCTCTAGCCGTTACGTACGGCCGTATGAAGAGCGCAGGGCTCCTCTTATCGCGTCACATTATTAGCGATGGTGAAAAGCAGTACCTCAACCTCTTATATTGTGCCGGTGAAGGCGAGTTATCCAAAATCGAGGATATTCGTATCAATGCTAACCCTATTAGTAACTACCAGGATGTGCAAGTAGATATCAGATTAGGTACCAATGACCAAACTGTTATCCCTAACTTCAACGATAACTATGCAGACCAAGTACTCAACTATGAGCTCAAGACCGGGTGGAGTACGCAACGTGTACAAGGCGACGCATGTAATGCTATTGAGTTAACTATTAGCTTCCCTAATGGCTTATACTACTCCAATGATACAGGCGGAATGGATGCTACCTCTGTAACGCTTGACGCAGAAATCCGGAAAGTCGGTGAGAATGAAGAGTGGCATAAGTTACCGCTCTCTAATCAAAAAGGAATGCAAGCCTTCGTTAAGAAATCCGGTGACGGATGGTCCTTCACGCGTCAAAAGTCTGATGCGGAAATCGCTGAAGGCGACTATAAGGGCAAGGTTACAGAGGCTACTAACACCGCGTTTTATCGCGTGTACCGATTCGATAACCTCGATAAGGCACAATATGAAGTTCGTGTTCGTTGTTCCAGTAAGGATGGCAGTACCATTCGATACAGTAATAAGGTGTACTGGAACCAGTTAACTCAGATTATATACGATGACTTTATTCATCCGGGCAAAGCGCTCATTGGTATTAAAGCCTTGGCCACTTCTCAATTAAATGGGTCTGACCCTGAAGTATCCTGGATACAAGAACGCTCCGCCGTGTATGTGTTCAACCCATATCAACAAAAGTATGAAGTCCAACGAGCGGATAATCCTGCTTGGGCGGCGTATGATCTACTTCATATGGCTCGTAAGTTTGGCGATGAGTATGTAGTGTTTGGCCAACCTCATGGACGTATGGACTACGATGCATTTAAAGCCTGGGCGAATAACTGCGATAAGAACGGATTCACGTTCAACTATATCTACGATAGCGCTAGTCGCTTATGGGATGCGCTCAAATATCCGGAGAACGTAGGGCGCGGTAAAGTCATTCCACAGGGGACAAGGTTCACATGTGTTAGTGACTATAAGTCAACACCAGTACAGTTATTCACAGTGGCCAACATTAAGCAAGGTAGCTTCTCCGAGGAGTTCCAAGGTATCCAAAGCCGTGCTAACTCCGTGGAAATCTCCTTCCTTAATAAGGATAAGGACTACGAACGTGATGTTATCCCCGTGTATGGTGATACTTACGATGAATCGGATACTCTTACCAACCCTGCACAAATAGAGCTCATGGGATGTACTAGCCTAGACCAGGCGTTTAAACATGGCAAGCACTACCTACGATGCAACAAGTACGAGGTGCGCACCGTTACTATTGAAGCATTCACCGACGCCATAGCATGTACGATAGGGGATATTATTCTTATCCAACATGACGTACCTGAATGGGGCGAAGGTGGCCGAGTAGTAGCTGCTACAGGTAATACTATCACCCTTGATAAGGAAGTATCGACATTACCGGGCAAGCAGTACCAACTACTGATCCGTAACAATGCTACCGATGCGGTGACTACGTTCACAGTACTCAGCGTGATTGGCCGTAACGTAACGGTTAAGGAATCAATTACAGTTGAACCAGGCAGCGTGTACGCATTTGGTGAATTAACCAAAGCAGCTAAACCATTTAGGGTGCTAGCTATCACGGAAGGCGGTACAGACCTTACTCGCAAGATACAGTGCATGGAATACTATCCTGAAGTGTATACGAACGATGATGGCTCTGTTCCTGTTATCGACTATAAGTCTGAGGTTGGTAGCGACATCGAGGATATAGGCCTCGTAAGTGACGTATACGGTGCGAATGGCATTATGTACTCACGAATCGCCGTCCGTTGGCAACTGCCTCGTGATGGCAAGATAACTAACGTAGTAGTTAACTATCGGAACGCTAAAAGTGATACCTGGAAATACGTGGGGAACTTCCCCGCATCGCCTAATAGTACGGAGATATCTGATGTACTATTAGGCGCTACTTACGAGGTTAAGGTGCAAGCGATTAACGATTTAGGGCAACTCACTACTGGGGTTACTAAGGAAATCGTGATTCCTAAGATGCAAGCGCCGGGTGATGTGCAGAACCTACACGTCATTAGTCGCTACAACCTAACCGCCGATAAAAGCGTGTACTATGACCTTCAAGTGATGTTCGAGCCGCCGGCTAATCCTGGCAACTTTGATAGTGCTGAGGTGTGGTACAAACTTAAATCTAAGAATGGCCAAGCCGTACCCGGTCAAGACTGGCAGTACGCAGGTAGCAGTAATAGCCAGGTTATTATCAAGGCTTTGGGCCCTGGTGAAGAGTACGAGGTTAAGGCCGTAGCCGTGGATAGGTTCGGTAATCGTTCCGATACTGCCCAGGTAGTTGACGTCGTAGTCAAGGCGATGGACGAAGTACCGGACATGCCTAAGAACTTTACTGTAGCCTTTAAGGACCACGCCACCGCATCATGGAACGATGTATTGAACGCTGACGTGGACTATTATGAACTACGCACCGATAATGACCCAGGGAAGGATACCAACGCGCTACTTGCGAAGGTGAAAGGTACCTCAGCTAACTTACCGCTTACGAAACGAAACGGCACGGTGTACTTGTACGCACGAAGTACGCTAGGCAAGTACTCAACGCCAGCAACATATTCGTATAACTTGCCACAGTTAGAGGCGCCTACGTTCGAGGTCAAGGACCAACTTGGAGGGTTCAGCCTCTACTTTGGGGCGAAGCCTCCACAGGCATATGTAATCCGTTGCCACGTTATTGGTGATGATCGTACAGATGATTTAGAGACCACATCGAGTATGCTTACGTATTCCAATAAAGCCGGGGTATATCGTGTGCGATGTGAATATGTCGACGTGTTCGGTAGTAGCTTAGTCGCTGAGAAGTCGGTCACTATTAAGGACAGAGTTGATAAGAGCTTACTTGATGCGGAAGCATTAGGGCTAAAATCTATGGACGAAGCAATCCAAGCGATGAGCTCTGAAGTTGGATCGATGAAAACCTCTGTTAATGGGTTCGAATCTAAATTGGTTCAACTTGATAAGGGCATTACCCAAAAGGTAACTGACCTTAATAAGAACCTATCTGGGCAGATTACTACGCTATCCAATGGCATTGACCTTCGCGTAACAGAAGCCATCGGTAATATGAGTGGACAGGATATTGTTAGCCGGATTAACCTATCGCCGGAAGGCACTCGAATTGAAGGCAAGCTATTACACGTAACAGGCCAAGCACTGTTCGACAATAACATCATCACGGAGGGTATGCTCCAAGCTAACTCCGTGAGTGCGGATAAGATACAAGCCCTATCCATTAGTAGTGACAAGTTACAAGCGGATAGCGTTACCGCCGATAAGTTAAAGGTGAATAGCCTTGACGCTATCACGGCTACAATCGGTACCTTGCGAACTAAAACGAGTGGTGCCCGGGTTGAGATATCCGATAACTTAATTCAAGTATTCGATGATAACAACGTACTGAGAGTGAGGTTAGGGGTGTTCAGATGATAATTCTAATAATCTTAATTCTGCTACTATTAGCGATAGCGGTTGCAGTACTACTAATAATAAGGAGAAAACATAAAATGCCACAAGGAATAGAAATATATAACGAAAACGGCGAAAAGATACTATCAACTGAGAATAGACTAACTCGGTCATTAATGTGCGTTCCTTGTACATCATGGACTGGGTCAGCAAAAGTAATAGGCAAACAAAAGGGGACAACAATATATGTCATTCCTTTTGTATCCGTTTCTTATAAAGGCAGTTTCCCTACAACGAAATTTATCAAGACTTGGATTGATCAAGACACAGTGTACTGGGAATATACACGGATTAACAACCATTTTTTTGATAATGATACGTTGGCTATTGTGTTATTTATAGGAGAGTACTAATATGGGGGCTACTTATCTCGAAGTCAATAATGAAAAAAATCAAATCATCATTAACGATGAGTACAGAAATTTTAAATTGCACAGCGTCGTGCCAAAAGTTGTTAGCCTATTTTTCAACACGCGTGTTGCAGCTGATGATAACGGAAGAATGTATTTGAACTTTATTAAACCTGTTAATGAAGATTGTGTTATCGCCTCAGCATTTGCGCGTCAAGTGTGTATGGTGTACCCGCATTATAGAATGCACACACACCCTCAAGCATTATCGCCAGAATCGTCGGGTGTTGATTGTTATTTATTTGATAACTATACATCTCGGGATACTAATTCTACGGGCAAGATTCGAGCAGGATTGCAGGTGTTTAACGAACAGGGGCAAACGTTATTTGATTCAGATTATCCCGCTTTGCGCATATTAGATTATATCGATATTGATATAAATGACTGTAAGCCTTGGCAAGACCCAAAGGATGATCGTTATCTAAAGTTTGGTAATGATATATTGACTCGTTCGTACAATGTTCAGTCTATTGCAGTTTGCTTGCTCAACTCCCCTCCATCTCCTTTTGGCCCATCGGACGGCGTGTATTCAGCGGAATACCTTGGTTATGGCGTATCTATCAAAGGCGGAAACACATTGACCCTAGGAGCTACATGGCAAACAGATATAACGACCAAAGATGCATTAGCAGATGCTAGCGTTGATTCGCGCCTAAGGTTGCTAGTTGCCGACGTAAGTAATCTTAGGAAATCATAATTTGATATATGAATGAGAGGCATATCTAATGATTGAACAAGACATCACAATATACGCGGGGCAGGACTTTGGCATGACGTACGTCGTACCGCCTGGCTCCGATATGGACCTAAGTCAATACGAGGCTGTCTGCAAAATTCGCAAACGGCCCTATGATGATATGAAATTAGAGTTAATACCTGTGGTACAGTCTAAACAAGTAGGGTTCTTCATTAGTGGAAAGGAATCCGCTGAGGCCCAATTAAAGGGTGGCGATTACTTGTACGACGCGTTTATCTACAATGATCACAAGTGGATAAAGCTAGGACAGGGAACCGTTACCATCGTTCCAGACATTTCCATGCATAAATAAGGGGGCATACGATTATGGAAACAAACGAATTAGTATTGAAGCTTGACAAGGAAACTACACTTCCGCTTATTGAAGGCTTAGGTAAAAGCGCATACGCTATTGCAGTGGCTCATGGGTTCAAAGGTACTGAACAAGAATGGCTCAATAGCTTGCAAGGATTGCAAGGTCCTCAAGGTGAGCCCGGTCCTAAAGGCGAACCATTCCGATATGAGGATTTTACGCCAGAGCAATTAGAGGCCTTAAAAGGTCCTAAAGGTGATAAGGGCGAGGACGGATTAAGTGCTACATCTGAAAAGGCAGCAGAATTTTTTAAACGAAAAAATATATATGTAGAAAATTCTGATATTGCTACTATTTTGAATAAATTGCTTGAAATAATGGATGGCGCTATTCCAGAGGAAGAGTATTTGCCGCTAACATATATCCAGCCATTAAAAGGACAAACTACTTTAGCTGTACAAGGCCAACTTCATTTTAAAGTCAGCGTAAATGGCGGCGATAAGCATGTATTTGAAACGAAAGGCTTGGAATTGCCTATTGCTGCATTCGGCGAAGACGATATTACATTGAAGTATTATGACTTAATGGATAGGGAAGTTAGCACAGTAACAGTATCAGGCGTTACAGATAATGATGGTACGCCTGATGATACTTATGAGCAAAACGGCGCTAAGTATGCATTGTACGGCAATCGCCTAATCGTAAATGTATCTAATTATAATGGGGACGCGTATAATCCGTTTGTATTCATGGGTAAATGGACATACGATAAAGTGAATGACATCACAATCAATACTAATACGGCTAAAGACTTGCATATCAGTACTGTCGGTCATAACAGCATATTAAATTTAGGCAACAAGCCTGTATATGTTACCAATCCAGAATTTATTGTATTGAAACCTGACACATCTCTAGTTGGTCAAGCAGTGAACATCGGTACGTTGCAACAGGGTACAACTATGACGCACTTTAATAGCTCAGAATATAGCTGGTCAAGCAGTGAACATCGGTACGTTGCAACAGGGGGCGAATGGGGTCATCTATAATTAATCAAACCACAGGGGGGAACAATGCAAGAATTAACTGATTTCATGGGCGAGGCTTGGCGGACGTTGACGGATTCGTTCGTACTTAAAGCCTCGTGTATGTTCTTCCTACTTAACTATCACATTAGGGGGGTGAATGACTATTCTGAATGATATTTTAGTAATGCTGATTAGCGGTGTATCACATGAGCACATCGTCAGTATGGGCGTTATCATCATATTAACAACTGTATTGCTATTCATTGACGCAGCGCAACGCATTACGACGGAAGCGCTTAGGTACAATAAGGATAATCACAGAACCAATACGCCTATATCCTTACTTACAACACTCGTATGGTATGGATGGGGAAAAGGTAATTATGTAGATGCTACCACGGGGCTAAAACGTAGGTACCTAATGAGTGAACGCTTACGATCCGATTTACTAACGAAATTATGCGTCCAGTATCCCGCCTGGATGGTCTTATCGGTAGTATTTGAATCTCTTCCCGATATCCCCATTCCAAATACTGAACTATTCCTTGACCATATCTTCTCGTTCCTATTCATGCTGATTCCGTTCTTCTCCGAATGTTGGTCAATTATTGAGAACTTACGTGAAATGGTTGAAGATGACCTCGTCGACTTTGGAAAGGTATTCCAATGTGTACTAGAAATTATCAGAGCATGGAGGGGTAATGGATAAGTTAGCTATCATTAACCGCGTCAAGCGGTCATATCAGTCCATCCGAATAGCTGGCATACGGCCAACTGGAGTATTAGCAACGAGGGCATTAGTCCTCGTCATGCTAGTACCGATGATATTAGTCGTTGCCCAGTATGTATTATCGACGATTAAAGGCTATGTATCGCCTGAAGCGAATCAGCTTATCGATAAGGGTATTCTTATCATTGACCATATATTCGTTCCATCGGTGCTTATGTCCATTGTTGGATTATGTGGCATGTTTATTGACAAAGACCATAACGGGATACCAGATAAGCTGGAGGAGCCTAATACGTTGCCGGTGAACAGACCAGGTATTCAGCAATTAACGGATGATATTAACCATGACGAGAGGGGGAAATAAATGTTTCGACAAATTACAATGGACGAGTTAAAAGACCTAGCGCTAGACGCGTACGGCAAAATTGAAAAGGCCTACCTGCATTGGACAGGCGTCAAAGGTGGTAAGCACTTCAAGGATTACCATATCAACATCGACAGAGATGGCACGATGTGGACAGATATGGAGGCCTTAACAGATTATAAGGAACACACCTACATGCGTAACAGTAACGCCGTAGGCATAGCTATTGAGGCATGTTGGGATGCAGTCAGTGAAAATAACCTAGGTAGTGAACCACCAACCAAAGCACAGTTAACCACTATGACACAGATTATGGCAGTACTCACTATTAATGCAGGTGTGCCACTTGACCTACAGCATCAAATGACACACGCGGAAGCAGCAGATAATAAGGACGGCCTAGACCTCTATTATTTAGATCCGACTGGGTATCCTAACAACACCTACGGCCCAGACTCCAACGTTGACCGGTGGGACCTCTTAGTGTGCCATGCAGGTGATGAACGATGGAGCGGTGGCGACTGGTTACGTGGCACCGCTCGATGGTGGGGTGCTCAGTGGGGTAGTACGATTTAGGAAGGAGTTACCATGTATGAAACTATCAAGACGAAAATTGTATCTGCGTTTACTCTTAAGCGCGTTATTTGTGGTATGCTTAGCGTTCTTCTCATCGGTTTCGCATGCAGCCTCATCGGAGGATACCTCGACACAAGAGCCGACTATCAGCGTACCCGTGAGCAGTTGGAACGAACTCAAAGGGCGCTTGATGCAAGCCGAAAGCTCAATCAACAGCTCCGAGAAAGCATTACAACAAGCCAACAGCTTAACCGCGACGCAGGGAACAGCATTAACAGAATTGAAGATTATCAACGAAGAACGGACGGAGGAATTGAACACGCTCAAAGCAATCAACGAGAAACAGGGGCAAGAATTAACGAAAGCCTCCAATCTCTTGACGACGCAAGAAGCGAAATTGAACGAAGCCTCGACGTCATTAGAAGAATTGAAAGAACAAATCAAACGCAACAAACGAACAGAACAGCGCCTTAAAAGGCAACGTGACACATGGGCCGTGGTAAGCGGTGTATTTGGATTAGCAGGTGCAATTCGTCGATGACTGAGAGGTGATCCATATATCTCCTGAGCATGAGCAGGTGGATTCATGGATTGATTTCAAAAGATTATCGAAAGAATGACAAAAGATTAATAGGGCCTACTAACTTAGAAAATATCTATCTATGAAATTGTAGATGGAAATATTTGAATGTCTTGTAAATATACTATATAATTGAAATGATAAACGTTTAAAATTTATTAGAATTTAGAATAGTAGCTCAACCGTGGCTCACCCTAAAATACTATAAGCCTAGCGTTAATCAGTATTTTAGGGCTATAGAAACTATTAAAAGAGGATAATTCCTACAAAAACATACTGTATTTACATAAGGAGGTC
>ENA-OWLX01000531-OWLX01000531.1-metagenome-genome-assembly--contig:-NODE-531-length-13929-cov-7.455889_pt1 | contig 13929 bp, 10 predicted proteins | sample MGYA00245351_ERZ651106 | MGnify/ENA primary metagenome ERZ651106 (study PRJEB26857, sample SAMEA4031768) | metagenome | biome: human; feature: oral; material: saliva | place: Philippines | collected 2014... | reverse complement strand
AGCTGGGGCCGGTCCTCTATATTGACTTGGAGCGTGGTACTGCACCCGCCGCTAAGTATGGTGACCTCGACAACCTTCTGATCGTGCAGCCTTCCTCCTACAAGGAGTTCGCAGACCTGCTCGTCAAGATCAGCAATGCCAAGGAGCGCCCGTTCAACACTGTCGTCATCGACACTATCGACCGACTTCAGGAACTCATCAAGCTCCACTTCGCTGCCACAAAGCCCAATGACAGCTTTGCCATGTGGGCGGCAACCTACGACAAAATCTTGGACCTAGTGAACCAGATTGCGTTCGACCTGGGACTGAACATCATCTGCATCACCCACGAGAGCCGGGAGATCACCGAGACCGAGCGCCTGTCGCTTATCGGACCGGCGTTTGAGGGCAAGCAGAGTTTCAAGAAGTTGCCGAGCATCTTCGACATCATCGGTCGTATGACGTGGGAGGACGTGGGAGAAGATGGGGAAGAAAACCTCATCACTGTCCTGAACGTCAAGTCTGCTTCAAGCATCCTCACCAAGACTCGATTCGACAACATGCCTGCAATGGTTGGCAACCCGTCGTTCGACAAGATCATGGGCTGGGTGCATGAACACTTCGAGAACGGAAAGGACACGACTGAAAATGACGACTAGATACCTCTCTATCAACGATGTGTCTGAGCGCATGGGAGTTGGTCGAACGACCATCCTGTACCAGATCAACACCGGGAAGTTCCCACAACCTGATGCAATCGTTACTTACAAGTGAACTGTCGCCCTCGGGTGGCTACCTGAAACCATCGAAGAATACAACACCAACAAGAAGGAGAACTGATTAACATGGCAATCAACTTCAATGAGCTTATGTCCCTGGATGTCGCAGAAACGATGTCCTTTGAGCCGTTGCCCAAGGGCCAGTACAAGGTGACTGTCGATACCGCCGAGCTGGGAGAGTCCAAGGCTGGTAAGCCTATGTACACAGTTGACTTCATCGTCACCGAGGGTGATTACGTGGCACACCAGATTCGCTACTGGCTCGTCCTCGTCACCAAGAAGGGACTTCACTGGGACTTGCCCGCGTTCTGCAACGCCTCTGGCAATGCCTGGCCTGAAGAGCCTGCCGGTCGTACTGAGGACTACTTCAACCAGGTCACACTCGATATTGTCGGCAAGACTGCGACGATCACCGTTGACATCGAAGAGCGTGAGTACAACGGCGAGATGCGCAAGAACAATAATATCAAGAAGGTTGAGTGGGACGAGACCAAGGCTAAGAAGAAGTCGAAGGCATCCAAGATCGAACTCTGATCTTCACAGGCGGGCCGTATCTTGACAACCAAGTGCGGCCCGCCGTACTATATACAAGCAGAAAGGAGAGCAATGGACCTCAAAGAGTTCTTACAAGCAGTCCTCCCAGCGGGCGAAGGCTGGACACCAATTATCCTCAAGGGGCCTATGGGCGGTCTCACCAACTTCCGCTGGTTCGAGATGCCCACGCAACTCGACAAAATGGTGGCATACGCCGAGGCTAACGCCGATCTGGACGTGTACTACAGCCCCTTTCTCTACACCAAGCCCCCGGCCCTGTCGAACACGAGGCACGCAGCCAGGGATAACGTGACCAAGGTAGCGTGCGTCTGGGCAGACGGCGACGACTGCCCCATCGACAAGCTGAAGATCAAGCCCTCTATCACCGTCCAGACCAGTGAGAAGCACTGGCAGGGATACTGGCTCCTGACCGACGCAGCCGACCTGTCCAACGACATGCTCGAAGCCCTTTCTCGGGGACTCTACGAAGCACACAAGAACGACGGCATGGACCGAGGTTGGCCCCTGTCGAAGAAGCTCCGCGTCCCGTTCACGCACAACCTTAAGAAGGTGAAGCCCTGGGAGATCACTCTCACCATTAATGACGAGGCAATCACCGCAGCAGAGTTCGCCGCCGAGTACCCTCCCGTCGAACGCATGGGCATCGAGGAAGAATACTTCCCTACCGACATCCCTAGCATGTTTGAGGTGTTGGGCATGGTGAACCGCTCTTACATCACCGACCTTGCTACGGATGACACCTTCAACGATGACGAGGACCGTAGCTCGAAGATGTACCATCTTCAGTGTGCCCTCTGGGAAGAAGGTTGCTCGATTGTCGAAGCGTTTGCCGTTGTGCGTGCCACTGAGTTCAACAAGTTTGAGGCAGATGGACGCGGAGATGGATACCTCTGGAAACAGATCAATCGAGACTATGCACGCTGGAAGTCCGAGCACGACGGCCCCACGGAAAACGACCTCGAAGCATCGACCCGTATCGGCGCGTCCTACCTCCTGAGTGAAGCACGCGAACTCACCCTTCAAGACGTGAACTTCCTTCGTGAAAACGAGGAAGAACCGATGGGCCTGTTTGTCGATCAGTTCGCAGCATGGGCATCAACCAAGTCTGCAATGGCCCCTAAGCAATTCCACTACGCGGGCGCTCTCGCTATCCTGTCGTCCATGTTTGCCAAGTACGCCTTCCTGCCAACCAACGTGCAGAAGATGCCGCTCAACCTATACTTCCTGGTTCTGGGCCGTACTACCCAGTCCCGAAAGTCCACCTCTCTGCGCCTCGCTGAAGGATTGATGCGTGATGTGGCTGTCGGCATCGGCAAGGGGCCGGATGCGTTCATTGCGCCCGAGGACTCGACAGGTGAGGCATTGTCTGCGTATCTGCGCACTAAGCCAAAGGAGAGCGGCCTATTCGCTATTGACGAGGTTCAGGACTTCTTCGCGCATGCTGCCCAGAAGGGGAGCTACATGGCATCCATGATGCCGTTCCTCACCAAGTCTTACGACGGCTACATCCCAGCTGTCGCACGTAAAGACAAGGGCGACAAGGTTGCGTACCAGACTGCCACACCGTACTACATGACGTTTTACGGGACTGGCATCTTGGACCAGGCAGCGAAGCACTTGACAACCGAAAAGGTGGAGTCTGGCTTCACGCCTCGTTGCCTTGTCGTCATTGACGACCGAGACAAGTACATCACATCGTCTCAGGACGTGAAGCTCGTGACCGTGAGTGCATCGACAGGCAAGATTGAGGACAAGCAGCGGGACTTCATGCTGTCTAACCTTATCAAGTCTGTGACCAAGTTCGATGTGGCTTTCAACGCTCGCCGTGCGCAGCGCATGGAGAATGAGGAAGTCCGTATCCCCATCGAGTTTGAGCCTGGCGTGTTTGAGCGCTGGATTGACTTCTCGGAAGAGGCCAAGGTGCTGGCTGAGCGACACATGCTGAATAGCCGTGAGCTGTTCCCTGGCACCGAGCGCATGACATTCTCTGTTCTGCGTATTGCGGCGCTACTTGCCATGTATAATGGGCCGACGACAAAGGGAACTGTTATTGTCACGATGCGCGAAATGCTCAAGGCTATCTCGCTTGCGTCTATTTGGCTGAGTAGCAATGAGGTGTTCATTCATCACGTGAAGAACAGCAATTTCAGCAATAAGGTGGACAAGCTCATTAACTTCGTTGCGCGCACCGACAATGGTATGGTTTCGATTCCGAAACTTATGTTGAAGTTCCAGTCTGAAATCTCAGGTATGCGTGAGCTGAAGGAAATCATCACATATGCCCAGGCGCGTGGAGTAATCCAAGAAGTTGTGAAGGGCAAGTCAAACAACGAACGATTCATTAAGTACACGGGAGGGCAGGTATGAAGATTCTGACTGAATACTGCGACAAGCTGCCTGTTCTTGCACAGGTTCTTCTTAGGCGGGCACTCGTGGTGTCTGGCCTTTCAGAGGACGTTCACGTCGAAATCACTGATGATGTGAACGATGAGGACATTAAGATCACTCTTGGTACTGTCAAGGGTTACAAGGGCAAGGCATACAAGACGCTCTCACCTAAGCAGATCGTCACTAACCCGCAGGCTGGTCTATTCCTCGCTCAAGCATTGCAGTACGCTTACCTCGGTGCAGGGCAGCTTGGTCTGAAGCAGGGTGAAGATTGGGTGATCTGGGAAGGCCAGGACATCACGTTCAAGCCTGGCACCCTGATTGCACTCGACATCGAGTCCGCAGGTGACATTGACGAAGATACATTTGCGGCTGGCCGCATCCTCTCTATCGCCCTGTGGAACGGTAAGTTCGGTGTCGTTATCCCTGAAGAACTCGCTGAGACATATAAGGCGGCAGAGCTTATCCAGCGCTTGTGCGACACCTGCACTGTCATCTGTCACAACGGCACGTTCGATATGCCCTACCTGTCGAAGCGCCTCGGTATCCGCGTGTACCATCATGAGGACACGCTGCTCATGCACTTCGTGCTCGACAACCTGGCCGGTGAGCATGGCTTGAAGCCTCTCGCCCGTCGTTGGTTGCGTGCTGAGGACTGGGACTCTGACGCTAAGTCCTACCTGAAGGGTGGGGCATACTTTGAGAACATTCCCCGTGAAAAGCTCTATCTCTATAACCTTCTTGACACAGTGTGGACCTTCAAGCTGTACGAATACTTCCTTCCGATGCTCAAGAACAGCGGAAAGTACGACTACTACCGCTACCGTATGCAGGTCACGAAGGTTCTGAACGATGTGCAGATGAATGGTGTTGCGGTGTCGCTCGATACTCTCGATGAGCTGGAAGAGAAGTATAAGCGTCAGTGTGATGAGAACCTTGCTGTCTTGAAAAAGTACGCGGGTGAGGACTTCAATTCTCAGTCACCTAAGCAGATCAAGGACTACTTCAAGTCCAAGGGTGTGTCATCCCCATCGTTCGACTCAGACCACCTGAAGAAGCTGCGACGCGAAGGCAAGGAGACAGAGTTCATCGACGCTCTGCTTGCCTACCGCTATGCTGCTAAGGTGATTGGCAGCTTCATTGCCAACGTGCGCCGTAAGGTCGGTGAGGATGGACGTATCCATCCGTACTACCTGCCTCACGGTGCTAAGACTGGTCGCCTGTCGGCTAAGGGTCCGGCGATTCAGACGATGGGGCGTGACAGCGGCATCAAGCGTGCCCTTGTCGCTGAGCCTGGCAACAAGATCATCTCGTGCGACTACTCTCAGGCTGAGCTGCGTACTGTCGCTGAGCTTGCAGACGATGAGGCTATGATTGCTGCTTTCCAGCCGGGCGCGCCTGACTTTTTTGATGATCTGATGACGAAGGTTTACCCTGACGAGTTCCCTACGATTGATGCGTATAAGAACTTCAAGGAAGAACAGCCAAAGACCGCCAAGAACAAGCGCGCACTCATCAAGAGCATTGTATATGGGTGTGTTCCTCTTGACCGACCTATCCTCACAAAGCGCGGCTGGATTACATACGAGCAGCTTAAGCCAGGTGTCGATAAGGCATGGGCGTACAACCCAGAGTCATACGAATACAACTGGGTAGACGTGCTCGACAAGGGCATGTACGAAAATGCAGAGACAGTCAAGGTAACTCTTGATGGTGGAAATGCACTCACCTGCACACCTAACCACAAGTGGGTGACGATCAACGGACGCTTTGTAGAAGCACAGCAGTTGACAAAATACGAGCAACCCGTTGTTTGTCCTGCACACTATGACGACATGTCAATGGGTTGTTTCCTGGGTATGCGGATTGCTCGCTCATGCCAGCGGCTAGAGTCTATCAAACAAAGCGCGAACATGGACGTGTGGTGCCCGACAACCGAATGGGGCACATGGACGACCATCGACGACACGGGCGCGGCAATCATCACCGGCAACTCAAACTATGGGCGTGGTGTCCCTGCTATCGCAACAGCTCTCGAACAACCAATCGAGCAAGCACAGCATGTGTACGATCAATACATGGATTCTTACTCAGGACTACGAGACTGGCAGGCACGAGTACGGCACAGTGTCGGACGGAAGGAGGAAAGCCATATGCGAGAAACCAAGTTCGGACTCACATTCAACCCCCTGTTTGTGTCGAACGCAAACTACAACTCGACACAGAACGAAGCACTCGCCTTCGTTCCACAGTCCACTGCGAACGACATCTGCCTCCACGCGGCAATCGAAGTCAACAAGCAAGTAGGACAGTACGGCGCAAAGATCATTGGCCTCGTCCACGACGCTATCTACGTCGAATGTCCTGATGAACACGTCGAAGAATGTGGTGCCATGATGGAGCGTGAAATGTCAAAGGCAGCGACACTCGTCTTTGACCGCGTGCCCTTTGTGGCAGAAGCCGAAGTCGGCAACAATTGGGAGGAAGTGTGACAGACTACGACCAGGCATACTGCGGTGGAGCACCAATCGAATGGTTCTACGACTCAACACTATACAACGCAACAATTAGAGCCTTCTGCAATAAGTGCCCCATCAAAGAGCAATGCCTTCAAGACTGCCTGGTAGCTGAAGAAACAGCAATCGATGGTAAAAAGTTTCGTTCTGGTATTTTCGGTGGCACCACCCCGACAGGACGAAACAGGCTCATAGGCACAGGATACGACGTTATTACCGAAAACTGGATGGAGGAAGATAATGACAACGACAGTGATAGCAATTGACCCCGGTGTGAACACCGGCCTCGTTGTGGCACGTGTCAAAGAAGAAGTGGAGATTCTACACTTCGACCAGTTCATCTGTGCAACACACACGCAGACGGCAGAAATGATTAAGCACTACCTAGACGGGTACCCTCAAGCTGTCGTCGTGTCCGAGCAGTTCGACCTGCGACCTTCCAACAAGTTCACAGCAGACCTCACCCCTGTGAAAGTCAACGCAATCCTTGATTGGTTTGTCGATGACATCCACTACCAGACACCGGCACAAGCTAAGGGTCTGGTCAAGGATGCGACATTGAAGAACCTCGGCTGGTGGCTTACCGGCAAGGATGTCAGCTACAAGGACGCTAACGATGTGAGAGATGCGTTCCGGCACCTCGTGTACTACCTGGTTCACGAGCTGAAGCACAAGTGGACACTCGACAACGGGTGGCCGAGATAGCAAAAACCCCTCTGCTAGGAAAGGAGAACTAGCAGAGGGGTTTTCTGTGCACTACCCAACAGCCACAGCACCTACACGGGGCGGGTAACTGTCGTGGTCTAGTGTAGCACACTAGCCGATCTTTGTCGCCTGAATCGTGAGACCACCCCAGCCCATATTCGAGTTCAGGTTATTTTGTATCCTAACGGACACAGCCACCTCCTTATTAGGAGTGTCAATGTACTTAGCAATAGGGCCTATGTGAACAAACATAACATTCTTGTTATAGTTGTACGTATTAAAGGTGCCTACATTATACTCCTTACCATCAACCATCATAAAGATATCAATGTAAGCACCATTAGCATCGAAATCATTAGTAATAGTAATCTGCCCAGAAATTAGCCAGAGACCAACCTTAGGCAGACGGATATTATGGCTAACCCGCGCGTTAGCACCATCAGCAGTGTAGCGGCGATACTGGTTATATGCACTATTTTCGTTCACGTAATCCGTTTCGACAGCCCCGCCCCAAATCCTCGTGAGCTGACCGTTACTGTTAATCAACATCTCTTTTGTGTCCTTACGATAAATAAGGACATCATAGTTGCCAGCACCCGCCTTACGGATAGCAGATAGCTTAGAGTCATAATCACTCGCATTGTTAGCAATAATGACGCGACCCTTCTGAAGTTGCTTCACAACATCAGAGACAGAGTTGAACCCAAGGTTCATAAAAACAGGCCAACTCTGAATAATGTCGGAATCAGAGTAAGTCCAAATGCCCTGATCGTTAACCGTACCCATGTTAGTACCTCACTCCTGAAAATTGGACGGACAGATACGCCCGGTCATTGTGATTGTCAATATAACTAGGCTGCCCATACAGCCCATAAATCCCAACAAAAAGTTTCCCATACTGGAACCGGTCGAAGTCAACCACCGTCGTATACGGCAAGGCGCACGACAAAGCATACTGTGTCACATTGTTCTGGCGCTCAGTAATCGTATTTGCAGCAAGCATCAGCCTACGCTCGTGCAAATCATTATCCTGCACACCAACAACAGCCAGAGGTTGCTGGTAGTTATTAAGGTTAAGCTCACGGAGAGGCAAATACAAATAGCCCGTGATCGACAATTGCATGAATGAACCCGCGCTACCCCATTCAAGAGGTGTTTTCCACAAGTACTCATAGCTACCAACACCATCATAGGTACCAGGCTGACGGATAAACTGCTCTTGGTAGAACGGCTGTGCGACTCCATTAGCAGCACGAGAAGCGTTCAAGGCAGTTACAGCGTCATAAGAATTATTGACCTTGCTTTTCATCAGGGTCATGTCATTCTCAAGATACGCAATACGCCTGTCTACGTCACTTCCCCATGCCTGCGACGGCTGTGGCAGGTTGTGCTTCACTATGCGTCACTCCTTTCAACGTCAATTCTCGAAGCGTCATACCGCTCTCAAGAGGGTAGTCACGAACTCGTGGCCTATCGAATATTATAGCAACATCGGATACTCGTGTAAGCGCTTCACATGTAGCCTTCACACTAGACTCATCATAAGAGGCAGACTTGATATGCCATGTGAAGTTGTCATACACTGCTGTCGTCCCAGCAACACGGCCAAACACCTGCTTGTTACTGGTAACTTTCTTGTTCTTCGTGAACTCCAACAAGTCATCCATAATCTTCTTCATTGTCGTGCCATTCGGCCACTTCTCAGTAGCCATTTGAGGAAGTGGCAAACCAGTAAATGCCTCGACATCAGACAGGCTCACAGGCTCACGCTCGAAATCGTACACAACTTCTGTGTAACCCTCGTTGACAGGTACGGTTCCAGTCCATTCCATCTCAGCTGCGTACCCAAACGCAGACTGTGCGGCATACACACAAGCCTCATATGCCTGTTGCTTAGATGTGAGGTTCATACTGTCGATCTTCATAGGCTCTGTCTTGTGTGGATATCCAGTGTAGAACGTGATCGTCTCCTGATCGCACAGATAGGCATGACCGAAGATATGCAGAGTGCTGTAATCATTCTGACCGTCCGACTCGGCAATGCGGTATGGGGCGAGACGTTCATTAGCCATGCCTGTTACAGTCACCTTGATCTGGTTAGCCTGCTCACCCTTTTCAATAGTGAGAGAGCCGCCCTCAGCACGCCACTGAGCTGGTGTGATCGGCTTGTTATCCTTTCCGACAACGGTGTAAACAGAACGAGCAAAATAGTACCCTTCAGGTGTGTTCTCGCTAAGGATAGGTGTTGGGTTACTTCTAGGCATGATGCACACAGGTTGAGAATAGAAGTAATCAATCGTTCCTTGTATTTCAAGAACAAACTCCTTCGTTTCACCAGCTTCCACCGACAAAACCTCAGCGGCTTTAATAACATCAAGCATTGATTTGTTCTTAGACGGCTGGGGATAAATAAGCGTAATCACATCTTCACCCGCAACCTTGGGGACATCATCATATAGGTTGCCAGACGGGTAATTGCCAGCATAAAGGATATCAAGAGGCGGGTAGTAAGTACACTCAATATGCGAGAACGGCTCACTAATAGCCCACTGAATCGAATAATCAGAAGTATAGCCCTGAAAACGAGTTAGCACTGTATGATTCTCAAACAGCACAACCGTGTCATAAATCCACGTAATCTGATAATTGTTAGCGGACAGGAAAGATTTGAGAATAGTCCACAAATTGCCTTTACCACCAACAAAATCATACGTCTTGGTAGCTACAGTTGTCTTAAGCGCTAGGAAAGGGTTAGGTGCATCAGCAGTAGACTTAGCAACATACACCTTCGGAGACTCGACACCCGCAGCCTTAAACGTCTGAGCGACAACATCCTTCATTGTCACCTTACGGAGATGCTTCACTTCAGCAATCATATCAAGACGGTAGAAGGGGTCATTCAGTGTAGCAGACCATGCCCAAGGGGTGTTCGTAATAGAACGGACAAACGCATGGGTACGACCAAATACAGGGCTATCGAGACGGATCTCCTTCGTCATGACATCAGCAGCCTCTACATAGCCAGCACCTTCAAGAGAGTACTCAGAAAAGCCGCCTGTCGTAGAATCACGGTCCAACGATACAGCATCCTCAACAACCGACCAACCCGTGAGCTTATTGTTCGGAAAGCCAATAGCCCGCATCACCATGAGTAAACTTCCTCCAATGTTACAGAAGCCGTGAAATGACCACGATAGTTATTCACAGTCACCAAATTAGCAGAACCTGGAACAACCTGAAGATTGCCACCGCCAGCCGGGTATGTCCAATCATACTCACTTGGATTAAATACAACAGTTTCTTCGACAGTCATAGGTTGTTTAGATAGACGAAGGCTAGCCCACGCAAGGTGGCCTTCTTGCAGAGGCTTCATTGTAATCTCCCAAATACCCTCACCAAAGCTAAAAACTTGATTCTTTAGCTTAGTGATAACATGCGTAGGAACTCCACCATCAACACGATTAAAGCTCCACTCAAATGGGCGCTTACCATCCTCAAACCCAGCTGCAAAAAATGTCCCATACCACCCATCGGGGATAACAATACGCTCAGTGTACGTGCCGGGCTTACTCAAGGAGAGTGAAGTCTCCCTCCCATTAAGCCTATCATTCTGGTACGAATAGAACTTGTTTTTCATGTTCAACATGTTGGGCTTCAGAATCACTCCAGGGTGCCCAGTCTTAGAGTCCAAGTCCCCCGTAGGGAACAACGCCTGCTTACCCCAGTCATTAAACGCAAACGGCGAACCAACATGGTAATGCAAGTATGGCAACCCCATCAAAGGCGACAGCATGTTATTGAACGCAAACGGGTCAGCATACGACACCCACCCACCCGTACGATTCATGAACAATTTACGGAACAAGTCAGCCTGCTCACGATTCAAGAACGACCACGAAAGCTCATAATGCCGCCCGCCATACACAGAACCACTCATGTAGGCGAGACCATTCAAGAGGCGCTGTGAATCGCCAGAATGAACATTAGTCGAAACAGGGGACTCATCCGGGGCGGGGAACCACGTCTTGAAGTTACCCACCGCGAAATAAACCTCACGAGTTTCACAACCCCTAGTAGACACCACGATTACCCGTCCTCATATTGCCGTTGTCGATGCTCTGGCTAATGGCACGACCATCAAGGACGACAGCCGTAGAAACAGCCTTCACCAACTGATTAAACTGTGCTGGGTTAATTGTAACAAGATCAGCGCCACCACCCATCTGGTAAACGCCACCCGCCGACACAGGAACCTGCATCGTGTTCAAGGCGTTCATGAAGTTCTTGCCGTAGAAATCGACAGCAGGCTGACTAATTACATACTCACCACTACGGACACGGAACATGCCCTTGCCGTCCGTAGCCATGAGGTTATCGGCCTTCGGGTTAGCCGGGGGACGACCAGGCAACAAGCCGCCACCTGCGAAACCAGGCAGAGAGTTAGCACTCGACAGCAGACCGCCTGAGTAGAGTGTGCCCAGGTTCCTACCCGACTTACTGCGAACAGTACCACCATTACCAGGGCTGTAGAAAGCCCTAGCACGGGCAGCATTGTAAGAAGCCTCGTCAATCTCGTAGCGAATCTTGACTTTAAGCTCGGAATGGCTAGGCTGAACAGGAACCGTCACACCATCAGAGTGAAGCGAGTCGATAGCATCCTGTGTCGAGCCGACAGTGCCGTTATCAGTCACATGCTCCTTCACCTCACGAGGAACCTGCCCAATAGTCGAAGTCAGGCTGTCGAACGCACCAGCCAACTCAGTCACTTCACCCTGGTTGAACCCAAGCTGAGTAACCTGGTCGATGAATTGCTGCTTCAGGGATTGTGTATACGCCTCAATCTCCTGCGTCGAATGACCGGCAGCAGCATACGCCTCAATCAGACCAATCATCTGAGACTGCAACGACCTCAAAGCCTCACGGTTAGCAATAGCTGCCTCCGTGTAGCCCTTCAGCGCAAACTGACCAGCTTGGAGGGTCGCGATCTCCTTGTCGTTGTCCGCAATCTTCGTCTGTCCCTCGTTGATCTTCTGCTTAGCCTCATCAATATCAACCTGAGTAGACTGCGCGCGCTCCGTGTCGCCGTACTTCACAGCGACAGCATGGAAGAACTCAGCATCATGCAACTCCTGCTGGTTCTTACGCATATCCGACGCGAGCTTTTCATTCTCCTTACGAAGATCAGTGATCTTCTTCGTCGTGTTCTCAACATCCTTCTTCAGGCTGTTGAGACCCTTACGGTAGTTGTCCTGCGCAGTCGTAGAGCGCCACCAAGTAGTGAGCGCCTTGTCGAGCGCAGACTTCAAGCGAGACAGGAAGTCCTCGAAAATCTCAGCAGCAGTTTTCGTTTCCTTACGAGCACTAGAACCACTGCCACCGCTAGAACGAGGCGAGCGGCTACCGCCGCCTCCACCACCGGAAGAACGAGAAGGTTTAGCACGGAAGTTGTTACCACTAAACGCCGACGTACCGTTGTTACGGTTAGCAAAAGTTGGCATACGAATCTTAGACTTCTGCCCAAGCGTGTATGAACCCTTACCAGTCTTAGACTTCGAGCTACCAATCGCACCCGTGTAGCCCTGGATAGCGTTCCAGATAGCCTGCACCTTGCCAAGGAAACCCTGAGCCTGCGACACCGCCTGAGCCGCGTTATCAACCATCTGACCAAGCGACGCATCCGTAGCAGAATGGTCAACCTCACCCGACTGATACGGCTGGGCGATAATCGCAGCCATTGTATCCCGCTGCTGTTGGAACTGGCTCATGTCAAAGCCCTGGGCAGCAAGGAAGTCAATCGTGTCCTGGATAGACTGCTGGGCATACTGGTATGCCTCTTCGCCGGTCAGACCCATTTCCTCAATACCGGCAGCAGCGGCGTTGCCCATCTTCTCGAAGTAATCCGAGATAGCAGCAATGTTCGCCTGGCCGTCTGGACTGTTCGGGTCCATCGACGTGCCGTGCTCCTGCATGGACTCGTACACCTGCTGCAACGAAGAATCGAGAGCAGCAGCCGCGTCTGTCGAAGAGAACATTTCATCGAGCACAGACTGGATAGCCGATGCCATGTCCGTGAACTCGCCTTTAGCGCTACTGGCTTGCAGACCAGCTTCTTCAGTCTGGTCGCCGGTCTCATCGACACCCTGACCGAAAAGAATCGCATCATTCAGGGCATCACGCATAGCGCCACCAACACCCTCGGTGTTCGACTTCAAGCCTTGCAGGGCACTAATCTGGTCGTCATACTCACGTGTATTAATAAGGATACCTTCGCCGCCTTCACCACGATTCAAGGATGCCTGAGCAGCCTCATTAGAACGAGCCTGAATCTGAGAAATGTAACCATCAACATAGGCATCAGCAGCGGCCTTGCCGCCACCTTGAGACTCGGAAGTAGTAGCCAGCTTAATGTACTTAGCGTACGAGAAGCCCATATCGACAAGAGCCTGCTTAGTTTCCTTCGACATGCCCTTGAAAGCGTCAGAACCTTGAATGGCATCTTGGATTAACGCCTGAGTATGCTCACCGATCTTCAAGGTAGAGTAACCCATAGCCTCGGCCTGCTCGTGGGTAGCCTGAACAACCTGTCCGGACTTGTCCACGTAATAACCGAGCGCCTGACCGTTAGCGGTCAGAACTTCACCATTCTGTTCAATGGTTGCGTTCAGCTCCACAAAGCCAGACTGTGTGCCGTTACCGACTTCCTTTGTATCCTGAGCCAAAGCGTTCAGAATCGCACTAGAACCACCCACAGCGTTCTTAAACTCATCAGCCTTAGCCGACGACTCCTGGAAAGCATCACCCAAGTACGTAGCGCCGACAGACACGAGCGACAATCCAGCCGAGATAGCAATACCCCACGGCCCACCAAACATAGCCATGAGGCCAGAGCCAACCGACGACAGCTTAGACAATGCGCCCACAGCCTGACCAGCGCCAGCAGCCACAGAAGCACCTGTAGAAACCGCAGACGCAGCAGCCTGAGCACCCTTAGCAGCCGCAGCCTTACC
>ENA-OWLX01000530-OWLX01000530.1-metagenome-genome-assembly--contig:-NODE-530-length-13937-cov-6.896629_pt1 | contig 13937 bp, 13 predicted proteins | sample MGYA00245351_ERZ651106 | MGnify/ENA primary metagenome ERZ651106 (study PRJEB26857, sample SAMEA4031768) | metagenome | biome: human; feature: oral; material: saliva | place: Philippines | collected 2014... | reverse complement strand
CCTGGATAGATGTTTTATGATTAAGTAGGTCATTATTTTCCACCAAATAAAAGAATTTATCTTTCTTAGACCCAACAATATATCCTTGTACTGTGGAATCAAGAATAATATTCACGGGGTCGACGTACACCTTAGAGTCATCTATCTCAACTTCACCTAATGAAAATATGTTGCAAAATAATTCAAGGCCCACTTTACTTCCTCTTGTTCGGAATAGTGTTTCCACATTAAGTAGCAACTGTTGAATAACAGCTAATGGAAATTCCGTAGAAACATCGGTCACCCCAAAATCTGACAAATGTTTCAAAAGCCATTTCCTATCATTGAGTGCCGCATAGTTATTACTTCTAAGAGCATCAGCAATCAAGAGACTCTTATATTCTTGAAGTTTATCAAGAACCTTTACAAATGCCGCAGTATTTGGGGATTCCAATACAACTTCGGGGACACTATTACTAAACAACATTAATCCTGACCTCCAATTTATCTTGATTAATTGTACTAAAAATCTCCATATCCGAAAGCGTAATATCAGGAAGCACTTTCTCATTACCAGTAACAAGCATCTTAAAGACTACATTCTGTACTCCCGGAACATGTGAGCGTATCTTAATATCAGTTTCAGATTTAGAGAAACAAATTAAATTAAAATTTTCATATATTGAAAAAATAGAAAACTTAATTAAAGAAATGAAAAAGAATCAATTAAAGAGCGGAACAGTAACACAGATAGAAAAACCATCTATAGAATTTAGAGATGTTTCATTCGGTTATGGGGATCACTTAGTTATTGAGAATCTGTCATTTGAATTACAGCCTGGTAAGACATATGCATTAGTAGGTTCATCAGGAAGCGGTAAAACAACAATCGCAAAACTTATTTCAGGATTTTATCCATTAAATAATGGAGATATTCTTATTGGCGGATTACCTATTACTTCTTATACTCAAGAAACGCTGGCTTCTTATATCGCAAATGTATTTCAGGATACTAAACTATTTAAGACTACAATTTATGAAAATGTCAGAATAGGTAATAAGCAGGCATCACATAAACAGATTATGGAAGCATTAGAATATGCACAGTGTGATGATGTTTTAAATAAATTTGAAACAAGAGAGAATACTATAATCGGAGCAAAGGGTGTTCATCTATCCGGAGGAGAAGTACAAAGAATTTCTATTGCCCGGGCAATATTAAAAAATGCTCCTATTATCATAATGGATGAAGCAAGTGCTGCAGCTGATCCGGAAAATGAATATGAATTACAGAAGGCATTATCACATCTCATTAAGGATAAAACAGTTATTATGATTGCTCATCGTTTAAGCAGTATAAAGAATGTTGATGAAGTACTTGTTGTTGAAGGTGGAAAGATTGTCGAAAGAGGAAATCATAATAAATTAATGAATATGAATGGGCGTTATCGAGAATTACAGGATATGTATAGAGTATCTAATGAATGGAGGATCAAATAATGAATAACTATTTAAAGAAAAAATTTGGTTTGACAGAAAGCGGAGTAAAATCTTTAAAGACTGCGATTATCATATCTGTATTAGTAAATATCGGATATATGGCATTTGTATCAATAGGAATATATTTTGCTTATAATGTTTTAAATAATCAAGTTCATTCATTACCTGTTTATTTAGGTATTATTGCCATAGTGACCGGAATAGTTTATTTTATTGTAGATATGGATTATATTAAGACATACAATGCAACATATGCAGAGGCTACACAATTAAGATTGGAAATAGCTGATCAGATAAAGAAACTTCCATTATCTTATTTTTCAAAACATGATTTAAGTGATATGGCACAGACTATTATGACTGATGTGTCTGATATAGAGCATGCTTTAAGTCATGCTATGAGCAGATGTATTGGTTATGGGATATTTGTTTTTGTTATAGGAATTATGCTTCTTATCAATAATATTTATTTAGGTTTAGCTACTGTGATCCCATTAGCTATAGGGTTCTTATTAATGTATTGTTCTAAGACATTACAGGAAAAATGGACAAGCAAGTATTTCCGGCAGACCAGAAAGAATGTAGAATTATTTCAGGAAACAATTGAACTGCAAAGAGAAATTAAAAGTTATGGTCTTAAAAAAGAAAATTATGATCATGTTTCAAAGACTCTTGATGAATCAGAGAAGATGAGAATGAGATCTGAAATAGTACAGGCAGGACCTTTACTTTTATCATCTTCATTTATGAAATTAGTATTGGGTTCTATTGCTTTTGTGTCAGCTACTTTATTGAGGAATAATGCTGTTGATATTATTTTCGTGATTGGTTATTTACTTGCAGGCATAAGATTAATAGATGCTATTGGGGCGATTGAAGAAGGCTTTGCTGAGTTGCTTTATATTGGAGCAAGAGTAAAGAGAATACAAGAAATAAGGAATACAGAGATACAGCAAGGTCGATTAATGGATTTGCAGTCATTTGATATTGAGTTGAAGAATGTTGAGTTTTCATATAATCAAGATACAAAAGTTATAGATCATGTCAGCTTTATTGCAAAGCAAGGAGAAGTAACTGCTATTGTAGGTCCTAGCGGATGTGGTAAATCAACATTATTAAGATTGATTTCCCGTTTGTATGATTATGATCAGGGAAATATCTTAATTGATTCATGTGATATTAAAGAGATTGCTACAGAATCTTTGTTTGATAAAGTATCTATGGTATTTCAGGATGTGATTTTATTTAATGCATCTATTTTAGATAATATCAGAATAGGAAGATCTTCTGCCAGTGATGAAGAGATTAAAGAGGCAGCCAGAATGGCTAATTGTGAGGAATTTATTCTTTCTCTTCCGAATGGCTATGATACTATGATTGGTGAAAACGGAAGTAAGTTATCCGGAGGGGAAAGACAAAGACTTTCAATCGCAAGAGCATTTTTAAAAAATGCACCGATTATTCTTTTAGATGAAATAAGTGCTAGTCTGGATGTAGAAAATGAAATGAAGATACAGCATTCTCTTAATCAGCTGATTAAGAATAAAACAGTTATTGTGATCTCTCATCGTTTAAAATCTATTGAACAGGCTGATAAGATTATAGTTATGGAAGATGGCAGAATAGAATCTATAGGAACGCATGATGAATTAATGAAGTCATCACCTCTTTATCAAAGATTAAAACAGAAATCTATTCTAACAGATAAATTTGTATATTAAAAAGTCTCCTAGGAGACTTTTTTGTTGTATAACGATATTGCTTATTAATGATCAAATGAATGAGGAGATTAAGAAATGAAAGTATCTGTTGTTAATGGTGGAAGTATTGGTGAGATAGGGAATATATGTGACGAATGTGGCTATTTCTTTATAACAGTGCTTTTTGAGGATCATATAAGAGTTATGATCGTTTATGATAATTTTTTTAGAGTGTTTCTATTTTATCAATAAGATTATATAATTCTTTATTATCCAATGCTTCAGCTTTTCCCTGATCTACTAATTGTGATATTTTTGGATCTACAGGGAGTTTGGAGATAGTAGCTATATGATATTTGGAAGCAATGTTATCAATATGACTTTCGCCAAATATAGAATGAATATGACCACATTCAGGACATTTAAAATAACTCATATTCTCTACTATTCCCAGTATAGGAAGATGCATTGTTTCTACCATATGAACTGCTTTACTTACAATCATTGATACTAAATCCTGAGGACTTGTAACAATCACGACACCATCTACAGGAAGATTCTGAAAGACTGTTAGAGGCACATCACCGGTTCCGGGAGGCATATCTACAAACATATAATCAACATCCTCCCAATAAACATCAGTCCAAAATTGAGAAACCATATCAGCAATAATCGGTCCTCTCCATACAACCGGTTTTGTTTCATCATCAATCATCAAATTAATTGAAATAACTTGGATTCCGGATGCAGTAATAGAAGGAAACATCAGTTTGTTTTCATCAGCATAGATCTGTCCATGAAGATTAAAAGCCTGAGGAATAGATGGTCCGGTAATATCAGCATCCATAATAGCTGCTTTATATCCTCTTCTGGTCATTTCTACAGCCAGTTTACTGGTGACTAAAGACTTACCTACACCACCTTTACCGCTCATGACTGCAATGACTTTCTTGACTTTAGATTTTTTATTTAACTGCTTTGTAAATTTTGCTTTTATTCTTTCATCCATATTTACACCTCATCTTTAGTATTATATTCTATTTTAAGAATTTTTTCATTATTTTTGAATTTATCGGATAATACCTCAAAGGAGTATCAATACGAATAGATTTATGCATAATAGATTTCTTATGACTGAATGTCTCATATGTATACTTTCCATGATAATGACCTATTCCGGATAATCCCACGCCGCCAAAAGGAAGATTCTGATTAGATAAATGATTGATTGTATCGTTAATACATCCTCCTCCAAAAGATGTTTCTGTTAAAATTCTTGTTTGTTCAAGCTTATTATCAGAGAATAGATAAAGAGCTAAAGGTTTATCTTGTTTGTTTATATAATTTATGACTTCATCGATATTCTTATAGGTAATAATAGGAAGGATGGGTCCAAATATTTCTTCTTTCATAATAGGGCTGTTAAGATCTACATTTTCTATGATTGTTGGTGCAATCTTTAATGTTTTAGTATCATAATGACCGCCTAAAATAATATCCTGATTATCTAATAGATGAATAAGACGATTAAAATGTTTTTGATTAATAATTTTACATAAATTTTCTGACTCTAAAGGGTTATCACCAAAAAATTCATGTATGAACTGATCTATATAGTCATATAAGAAAAATTTCAATTGTTCCTGTACAAGAATATAATCAGGTGCCACACAGGTCTGACCGGCATTCAAGAATTTACCAAATATTATTCTTTTTACGGTGGTTTTTAATGGAATACTATCAGAGATAATACAAGGTGATTTACCTCCTAATTCTAATGTAACAGGTGTTAAATGCTTAGCAGCAGCCTGATAGACAAGCTGTCCTACCTGTGCACTTCCGGTAAAGAAAATATAATCAAAATTGAGTTTTAATAATTCACTTGAAACTTCACTATCACCTTCAATAACACAGACATGCCCGCTATCAAAGACATCTTCAATCATCTGTCTGATTAAAGCGCTTGTGTGCTTAGAGTATTCACTAGGTTTTAAAATAATACAGTTTCCTGCTGCTACTGCTCCTACAAGAGGTTCAATAGAGAGAAGAAAAGGATAATTCCAAGGAGATATTATTAAAACATTACCGTAAGGTTCATAAAGAGTATAGCTTTTAGATAAAAATTCATGCAAAGGAGTTCTTGTTCTATGTTTACGTATTATCTTTTTGATATTCTTTAAAGCAAAAGAAATACTTGATAAAGCCATACCTATTTCAGTCATATAGGCTTCTCCTTCACTTTTGCCAAGATCCTTATTTAAAGCTTCTACAATCAGATCATCATGAGAGTGAATCCAAGATCTAAGATTTTTTAATGTATTGATACGAATATCTTTTTTATAAGTAATCTTTGTTTTATAATAACTTTTTTGATGCTCTAATACGTCATTATAAATATTCATAATAGTCACCTCGTTTTAAAACATAATACATCAGATCGAGATAATTACAAGAATTTATTCGATAAAGAATTGTAACTATGAATAATTGTAAAAATAACCATTGAGATCTTTTCCCAATGGTTATTAGTAGATTATTTTTTATCTTTTTAAGGATAAACGAGCTAATACTACTCCAATTATAAAGAGTATAATACTTGCGTACAACAAGAATAATAAATCACCATAAACCGGCTGAAATACTTTATTTGTAAGTACATCAAGCCTTCCACCTGAATAATTCATATTATAGGTTGCGATAATCAGGTATCTGACTAGAAAGATAAGTGCTGAAATAAGAAATGAAGTACAACTAAATAAACAATATTTTAAATCTTTTTTCATAATTGACCTCCTTTATTATGGATATAATCAGTATACTTTATCTCTAAAATCTACAGTTCGAACATTGATCCAGATGCTTCTATTATAGTCAGTAGTGTATTCTCTTTGCAATGTTCCGGAATAAGTTTTATAAGCTCTTCTGTATTCAATACGTGCACGCTTTCCGGCAGGAACATGTACACTGTAGCTTGCAGTATAAGAGTAAGCTTTTCCTGTTTGAAGTCCTACACTACCGGATATTCCTTTTTTTATTGCAGAATTCTCTATAGTTGAAGAAAAATTAATGCTATAGGAAAATGATAATATATAATAAACTATTCTAAATAGTGCATGGGAACCAACATCTTCCTTCTATATAATTATTTCACATTAAATTTAGTGAGTCAATATATTTTATATGAGTTAAAAAATTGTATAATAAAACTTAACAGGAGTATTGGTGGCGGGAAGTTATTTGGTATTCTTTATTTATAGAATATTTACAAAAATAATGGGATTAAGTATGAATATATGGCTATGGTTATTAGTTATAGGTTTAGCTGTTTTATTAAGTCTTCCGGCGGTTAATTTATTCAGTGTTTATGCAGTAGGATATTTTTATTTTTTAGGACTTTCAGCTGTTTTTGAAATACTTTATTTTTTTGATAAGTTGAGACTGCTTTTTCAAAGTGGTCTTATATCAGTTATTGTTGTAGGGTTATTTATCGGATGGGGATATTATAATATGAATCATGTGGTAAAGACAGATTTTACAGTATCCAGTCACAAGGTAAATAACCTTAAGCTGTTGGCAATATCCGATCTTCATATGGGTCTGAGTATTACGCTTGAAAAATTAAGTAAATATGTGGATGAAATGAATCGTTTAGAAACACCTGATTTTGTTTTTTTAGTGGGAGATATTGTAGATGAAAAAACCGATGTTTCTGATATGAGGTCAGCCTTTAAATCCTTATCACAATTAAAAAGCCGAAATGGTATTTATTACGTATATGGGAATCATGATGATATTAAGAAGGAATGTGAGGTTCATAATATTCAGGTTTTAGAGGATGAGGTTAAAACTATCGGTAATATTACATTAATAGGTAGAAAAGATGCTTCTTTTTCCAGAAAATCATCATCAGAACTGCTGAAAAATGTAGATAAAAAGAATTATATCATTGTTTTGGATCATCAGCCCTTGGATATGAAAGAAAATGCAAGTAATAAAGCGGATCTTCAAGTATCCGGACATACTCACGGAGGACAGATATGGCCTTTAGGAATATTACAGGCAATAACGACCGGAACAATGAGATATGGAGTAAAGAAGATCGATCAATTCTATACTGTAACAACAAGCGGCATAGCCGGATGGGGCTATCCTATTAAGACGGGAGCTCCCAGTGAATATGCTTATATTACTGTAAAATAATGAATATAAAAGATATGTTTGATATAATTATTCTTATAAAGAAAATTAAAGAAGTACGCATATCTGAATAATGTGACACAGACAGCTGCTATTAAAAAAGTCATAAATAACAGTTAAGCGTTATTTCTTGAAGAAATTTATTATACCTATAATAAAGGCATATGTTACTAAAAAATTAAATGATTTAAATATAAACAAAGCAGCATGTTATCTTGAAGTACAATAGAATTAAAAATATTCGTTAAGAGCTTACTGATTTTTTAGAAGATTTTTTCTATTTTAACCACATAAAAATTGAGACGGTAAAAGCCGTCTCGAAAAAAGTTTAACTTTGTAGTTTACAGGTACTCTGTATATATTCTTATTTATTTAATTCTTTTATTCTTTCATTCATTTTCTTTACAAGACCTCTATGATATCTCATAAATAAATACCAGATAAAGAATGAAATAAGAAATTGTCCAATCACGATAGTAATAATACCATAAATATTAATATTTGTAGGAAGCCAACCAACAATAATAGAAACAATAATATAAGTACTAATACCAATACCCATATGAACAATTGTTTTTATTGATAAAGGAATACTTTCTACATCATAGATGATAGCTGGAAGACCAAATCCGATGCCGGTACATAGACAACCTATAAGCATTTTAGTATACTGATATTTCTGCATATTCAATCCGTCTTTATTTACTATATCCATGATTAAACCAAAGAGATTAAATATAATTAAGGCAATAATTAAACTTGGTACAATATTTTTTAATACTTTTTTCATGATAATTCCTCCTATAATCCTAAATATGATTTAAAATCTTTAAGATATGTTCTTGTGACATAATCTTTACAGCCATTCTGTAATTTTAATACCAGAGTTCCATTGAATCCTGCTTCGATATTATCCATCCGGGTAAGATTGATGAGAGTAGATTTAGAAATCTGCATGAACTGCGATCCTAGTTTTTCTTTTACTGCATAGAGTCTTTCCCTTGAGTAGTAACATTTATCTTTTCCATAGATAGCCGTTTCTCCATTCTCTACTCTAACCATGTAGATATCCTCTATCTTTATAATAGAGATTTTATTTTTATCATCTACTAATAAATGCTTTTTATCAGCTTCTATTGTTTTAATAAGTCTTTGGATATCATCAGTCATTTGATTAGTATAGATGACAGCATAAGGATCTGTATATTCCTCTGATATTTTGACATGTACTTTCATGGTATCTTCCCCCTTTCTGAATCTATTGTAAGATAGAAAAAAGAGAATGTGTATGATTTTATGGTAAGTTACAGATATTTAGAACTAAGTTACATAAGAGATATGTTAAATTTCTTTGACATCAATTATAATTAATGATAATGTTTTAATGAAAAGCAATGAACAGAAGAGATTAAGATGAATTGATAGAGAGTCTATGGATGGTGGAAATAGATAAGGAGTCTTATGAAAATGAACTGGGAGCTGCTGTTTCTAACAGGAACAGACGTATACTCGCGTTAAGAGATGAGAGAGCCCTTAGGGGAATAAAGGTGGTACCGCGAGTTATTCGTCCTTTAATAGGACGTTTTTATTTGGAGGAAAGGTTATGAAAGACAAAAAGAATTTTTATCTGACAACAGCGATTACTTATACTTCAGGAAAGCCTCATATTGGTAATACATATGAGATTGTTTTAAGTGATGCTATTGCTAGACATAAGAGACAGGAAGGTTATAATGTTCGTTTTCAGACAGGAACTGATGAGCATGGTATTAAGATTGAGAATAAAGCAAAAGAAGCGGGTATTGAACCTAAAGAATATGTAGATCAAGTAGCCGGTGAAGTTAAGCGTATCTGGGATATGATGGATACGACTTATGATAGATTTATGAGGACAACTGATCCTTATCATGAGAAACAGGTTCAGAAAGTTTTTAAGAAGCTTTATGATAAAGGTGATATTTATCTTGGTTATTATGAAGGAAAGTATTGTGAAGCAGATGAATCTTTCTATACGGAATCACAACTAATAGATGGCAGATGCCCTGACTGTGGAGGACCTGTTCATGACGCCAAAGAAGATGCTTATTTCTTTAAATTATCTAAATATCAGGATCGTCTGTTACAATATTATAATGATCATCCTGATTTCATTAAACCTGAATCTAGAAAGAATGAGATGATTAATAATTTCTTAAAGCCGGGATTACAGGATTTATGCGTATCTAGAACATCATTTACATGGTCTATTCCTGTTGACTTTGATCCAAAGCATGTTGTTTATGTATGGATTGATGCTCTTATTAATTATATTACCGGTCTTGGCTATGATGCAGATGGACATCATGATGTTCTTTATGATGAGTTCTGGCCTGCTGATATTCATGTGATTGGTAAGGATATTGTCAGATTCCATACTATTTATTGGCCAATTTTATTAATGGCTTTAGATATTCCATTACCTAAACAGATCTTTGGTCATCCATGGCTTTTAATGGGTGATAGTAAAATGAGTAAGCATTTAGGTAATGTAATTTATGCTGATGATTTAGTGAATATCTTTGGTGTAGATGCTGTTAGATATTATTTATTACATGAGATACCTTATGATAATGACGGATCTATTACATGGGATTTATTAGTTGAAAGAATTAATGGTGATTTAGCGAATATATTGGGTAATTTAGTTAATAGAACACTTGCGATGAGTAATAAATACTTTAATGGCATTGTTGAAGATAAAGGTGCTTATGAAGGTGTAGATGATGAATTAAAACAGATGGCTTTAGAAATGCCTATTAAATTTAATAAACTGATGGATGAATATAAAGTATCTAAAGCCATTGATGAAATATTTGTTTTATTAAGACGTACTAATAAATATATTGATGATACAGAACCTTGGGTACTTGCTAAGGATGAATCAAAGAAAGACAGATTAGCGACAGTTCTTTATAATTTAACAGAAGCTATTCGCTTTGCAGCGATTACATTAGAGTCTATTATTCCTTCTTCAAGTCAAAAGATTTTAGATATGATTCATACTGATCAGAGAGATCTTTTGAAACTGGATACATTTGGATTATATCAATCCGGCACGAAAGTAACGGATAAGCCTGAAGTTTTATTTGCAAGATTGGATCCTAAAGAAGTGACTAAGAAAGCAGAAGCCTTAAATCCTAAAAAAGCATCTGTTGAAAAGAAGGAAGAATTTATCACAATAGATGATTTTAATAAGGTTGAACTTATAGTAGGAGAAGTTATATCTTGTAAAAAACATCCGGATGCAAATAAGCTATTAGTTTCTCAGATCAATATTGGTGATGAAACAAGACAAATTGTTTCTGGTATAGCTGATATATACACACCGGAAGAAATGATCGGCAAAAAAGTTATAGTTGTTAAAAATTTAAAGCCGGCTAAATTAAGAGGTATTGAATCTCAAGGAATGATTTTAGCCGGAGGCACTAAAAAACAATTACAGATTATTTCTGCGAATTTGCCAAATGGAACAAAGATCAGCTAAAAAAGGAGAAGAATCTCCTTTTTTATTTGCTTAAAAAATTTGTGGATGTTAAAATTTTATTAGCTGATAAACCGGCTAAAGGAGTCTTTTATGGAAACAGATTTAATCATGAGTAATTCTATTCTTTACCGTTGTACACAAAAATATTATGATCAGCAGCTGGCTTCTTATTCAGTAGGATATGGACAAGTTGTTTATTTAATGATGATTTATGAGAATGAAGGAATTACTATGAAAGATTTGGCAGTAAAAGGATCTTTTGATAAAGGAACTATTACTAAGGCAATTAGTAAGTTAGAATTATTAGGGTATGTTTATTTGTTGGATAATCCTCAGGATAAAAGATCCAAGCTTCTTTATACTACTGATGAAGCTAAAGATTTAATCACAAAAATGTATCTGATTAGAAAGGAATGGTTCCAGCATCTTACTGGAGGATTGGATCAGAATAAAAACACAGAATTTTCTGATATGATGGCAGAGATAGTAAAAAGAGCGCAGAATTATACAGATATTAATATTAAGACGCATTTTTATCAGATGGATAAATTATCATTATCCTCTTATTCCGGTTATACAGCCTGTACTTTATATACAGGCGGATGTAATATGAAATGTCCTTTCTGTAAATATAGCCATTTGGTTTTTTTAGATGAATCTACAAAGGAAATTGAAAATGAAGAAATCTATCAGTATCTTTCTAAACGAAAGAATATGATAGAAGCTATTTGTATTACCGGCGGAGAGCCTTTGATACATGAAGGTATTATTGAAACGATTAGAGAATTAAAAGAAATGGGATTTTATATAAAACTGGAAACAAATGGAACATTTCCGGATCGTTTAAAAATATTAATAAATGATCATTTATTAGATTATGTTGCTTTAGATATCAAAAACAGTTCCGATTTATATAATCAGACTAGTGGTATGGAAGGAATAAAATTGACATCTGTATCTGAAAGCATCAATTATCTGATGAAAGGATATGTTTCTTGTGAGTTTACTTCAACAATAGTAAGAGAATTTCATACTAAAGAGAGTATTGAATCTATTGGTAAATGGTTACAAGGTGCGGAAAGGTTTTATCTTCAGTATTTAGATGTAAATGCTCATTGTATTAATCCTCATTTACATCCGGAGGATGAAGGGATTATGAAGGAGTATCAGAAGATACTGGAGAAATATATTAAGTATGTGGGAATAAGAAACAGGTGAGGAATATGTATCAGGTTATTAAGAGAGATGGAAAAGTAACTGACTTTAATATTAAAAAAATTTCTAAAGCTATTGAAAAAGCCTTTATATCTCAGAATCGTATATATGATAACAGTGTAATAGATATGCTGGCTTTAAAGGTAACAAGCCACTTTGAAAATAAAATATATGATCATAAAATTGCGGTTGAGGATATTCAAGATAGTGTTGAGGATATACTTTCACAATCAGGCTACTCTGATGTTGCAAAAGCATATATTCTTTATCGAAGACAAAGAGAAAAAGCTAGAAGTATGAAGTATACTATCACCAAATACAAAACAATGCTGGATAATTATATAGATAATAAAGACGAGCCTAAGAGTGATTCTATTGGTTATATAATTCTTAATAATAATGGCAGACTGATAAAGAATTACTGGTTTTCTGAAATTTATGATGATGAAATAGTTAATGCTCATAAAAATGGAAGTTTTTATATACATAGTCTTAATAGAATAACGCCGGAAAGATATTGTCTTTCTTTAAAAGAAATTGTAGTAAAAGGATTAAAAGATAAACATCATAAGATATTTTATGCGCCGGCCAAACATCTATGGGAAATATGTGATCAGCTAGCTGCTTTTTATACATTAATGCAGTATGAATGGTCACAGGAATTAATATTGACATCTATTGATACTTATTTAGCACCTTTTATAAAAATGGATCAATTAGATGAAGATAGAATTAGAGAGAGTCTTTCTTCTTTAATAGATGTATTGAATTTACCTACCAGGGAAGGTGTGGAATGTCCACAGTCATATTTTATGTTTGATTGGAATGTTCCGCAAAAAGTAAAGAATGAAAAAGTATTTTTAGGAGATTATCAGGATTTTACATATGGAGACTGTGAGAAAGAACAGGAACAAATTAATCGTCTTTTTTTAGAAATTATGTTAGAGAAGGAGAAGACATATCCGATTTCTATATATAATCAAAAAGCATTAGATAGTCATGAAGAGAATCAGCAGCTGTTAATGACTTTAATAGGAAAGACAGGAATTCCTTTTTTTAGCAGGCTTGACTCTATAGAGTGTTCTGTGGGTAGAATTTCTATTAATGTTGCCAGATTGGCATATCTCTCAAAGAATGAAGCTGATTTTATGAATCGTTTTAATCATTTGATGGATATAGCTGCTAGAGGATTAAATATAAAAAGAGAAATTATTGATAAGTTTTTTAATCAAGAGCTTTATCCCTTAAGCTGGTATTTTCATAAAAAGAAGGAAAGCTGCTGTAGTATTGCGTTGGCAGGAATAGATCATTTGGCTATGAATATAGAATGGCTTAAAGAAGAGGAAATTCATGATTTCACCATTAAGATAATAAAATATGCCTTATCAAAGGCAAAAGATTATAGAAAGATTTATGAATATAATTATTTGATGGAAGGACATACAAATCAAGAGGCTAGCCTTAGATTTTATAGAAAAGATAAAGAAAAGTATCCAAATATGAAAAATTCATATTGTTCTAAAATTGTGAATGAGGATTTGCTTCAAAGATTGGATAAAGAAGAGGATTATGCATGCTTATTAGAACATGCAGTAGAAATATCTATAAAAGAGAATTATCTGCAATGGAAAAGCTTAAGATCTTTTATAAAAAAGGTAATGGATAACTATCATTTTTCAATAGTAAAGATAAAGAATGAGGAAAGGAGTTTATGATTTTAAACTCTTTTTTTATAAAATAATTAGACACTAAAAAGAAGCTGAAAAAATTTTCAAAAAAGTACTTGCCAAGAGAGGGAATACCTGATAATATAAACAGGCAGT
>ENA-OWLX01000529-OWLX01000529.1-metagenome-genome-assembly--contig:-NODE-529-length-13948-cov-6.553084_pt1 | contig 13948 bp, 13 predicted proteins | sample MGYA00245351_ERZ651106 | MGnify/ENA primary metagenome ERZ651106 (study PRJEB26857, sample SAMEA4031768) | metagenome | biome: human; feature: oral; material: saliva | place: Philippines | collected 2014... | reverse complement strand
CCCCCTCTTTTTTTGTATGATTATTTCTTTATAGTGATTAAAATGTTATAATAGGGCTGAGGAGACTGATTATGAATATCGCAATTTTTACTGATACTTATTTACCTGATATTAATGGTGTTGCGACATCTGCAAAGATTCTTAAGGATGAATTATTGAAACATAATCATCATGTTTTAGTAGTAACAACTGAACTTCCAAGTAACAGTGATTATTATGAAGAACATGTTGTACGAGTTGGCGGTATTGATATTAAAAAATTATATGGCTATCGTTTAGCTTCATTTTATTCGTTTGAAGGAATGCGCGAAGTCAGAGAATTTAATCCTGATATTGTTCATTGTCAAACAGAATTTGGTGTTGGTATTTTTGGTAAAATTGTAGGTGAAATTTTAGGTGTTCCTGTCTGTTATACATATCATACTATGTGGAAAGATTATACTCATTATATCTCAAGAGGAAAACATCCTATTGATGATGCTATGAAAAAAATTGTTGAGCTGATCAGTAAGTTTTACGGTGATTCATGTGCACGGTTAATTGTACCGGCTAAAAAAACTGCTCAGGCTCTTCAATCTTATGGTATAAAGAAAGATATTACAGTTATTCCTACAGGTCTTGAATTAGATCGTTTTTATAATTACAATAAAGAACATGTTTTTTCAATTAGAAAGCAATATCGTTTAACGGGATTCACACTTATTTATCTTGGTCGCATTGCTCCTGAAAAAAGTATTGATGTACTAATTAGAAGTATGACTCATATTGTCAGTAGAGATAATTCTATTAAATTATTAGTGGTTGGTAATGGACCACAGCTTGATGAACTTAAAAAGTTATCAAAATCTTTAAACCTTTTTGATAATATTATATTTACCGGTGCCAAAAATGCTGATGTGATTAGTGATTATTATCATGCTTCAGATTTGTTTGTGAATGCTTCTACTTCTGAAACTCAAGGTTTAACTTATTTTGAAGCTATGGCATGTAGTCTTCCGGTTTTAGCCAGATATGATTCAAATTTAGAAGATGTGATTGTTGAAGGTGAAAATGGATATTTTTTTCATGATGAACAGGAATTTACCGATCGTGTTTTGAATCTTGCTTCATCTAATCTGAATACATTAAAAAAGAATGCTTTAAAAAAAGCTCAATATTATGATTCAGAACATTTTTATCAATCTATTATTAATGTTTATACTCAGATGAGGAATGAAGTTATTTATAGTTATCAACTAAACGAATTAATAGAAGGAAAGAATGGTTATACTGCAATTTTTATTCACGGCAAGTATGAGACTCATCTTCATATTACAAAAGATATTATACAGCGTTATGGGTTGGTTAAAGGTATTGAAATTACCAGAGAAGAACTAGATGCTTTAATTGATTTGGAACATGTTCATGATGCATACTATAAAGCACTGAAATGGCTAACATATAAAGACTATACATATATCATGATGAAAGAAAAATTATTAGAAAATGGTCGCTATAATTCCATTCAGGTTGATATGACTATGGATTTGCTTCTTTCTAAACATCTTATTAATGATTATGATTATACTATGGACTATTTAAGTTATATGATTAATAAAGGCTACGGCTTAAAAAAAGCATCACTTGAATTAAAAAATAAGGGTGTTTCACCTAGTACTATAGATCAGTGTTTGACTGAATTTTCTGCTGATTTAGAATATGATGCAGCTGTTGAGATTATAAAAAAACTATACAAAGAGAATAATAAATATTCACCAAAGGCCTTGCTGAACTATATTAGAAAAAGATTATTTAATAAGGGATTTAGCAATGATGTTGTTGAACAGGCAATGAATAATATTAATTTTGAATTTCCGGCTGAACACACTAGATTATTGTTAGAAAAAGAATATAATCGTGTTTATTCAAGATATAAACTCAAGTTTGATGGTCATTTGCTTAAGACGAAAATTATTACATTTTTGGTTCAAAAAGGTTATTCATATGATCTGGTTTTAGAAATTATTGAGGAGAAGTGGGATGAAAATGCAGAAAATAAATGAAATGCAGATTAATACTGATAGTGTACAATTTAGGGCTCTTATCAGCAGATCTGTTACCGGCAAAACAAATGGCAGAATTTATTTAAATATTACATTTAGTGATGATACCGGAGATATTGATGCTCGTTATTGGAATGTAAAGATGGAAGATGTTAAAGATTTTGAAACTGGAACAGTTGTTGAAGGTGTTGGAGATATTATTAATTATAATCATCAGAAACAAATGAAAGTTCTTCAATTAAAAAAAATTATTCTTTCTGATGATGAAAAACTTAAATTTGTGGTTCATGCACCAATTGATAAAGAAGAAATGATGAAAGAATTAAATAGGTATATTTCTTTAATTAGAGAACAAACAATGCATGATATCACAATGTCTTTAATTGAAAAGAATAAAGAGGCCTATTCTATTTCACCGGCTGCTAGTCATAATCATCATGAATATGCTTCAGGACTTCTTTATCATACTATTACAATGTTAAAAGTTGCGGAAAGTCTTATAGATATTTATAAAACATTGAATAGGGATTTGCTTTATGCCGGCATTATTCTTCATGATATTGGAAAAATAAGAGAATTATCAGGTCCTGTTTCCCCTTCATATACCCTAGAGGGAAATCTTTTGGGTCATATCTCTATAGGTGCACAAATGATTAATGAGGAAGCTGGAAGATTAGGATATTCAAATGAAAACGTTGTTCTTCTAGAACATATGATTTTATCACATCATGGCAAGAAAGAGTATGGTTCTCCTGTTCTTCCTCAATTAAAAGAAGCTGAGATCTTATATTTTATAGATAATATTGATGCTAGGATGTTTATGATGGATAAAGCTCTTAATGAAACAGAAGAGGGAAACTTTACAGCACGTTTATTTGCATTAGATAATAGAAGTATTTATAAACAAAAAAAAGAAAATGAACATTAGAATTTTAATAAGTGATATTTTCATCAGCTGATTTATATGTTATAATTGACAATATTGAGGAGGATTTACCTTATGGATAGAGTAAAAAAATGGTTTTTTGAGGAAGAAAACAGTGGAGAAGATGATTATTCTCCTGAATTAGAAAATGAAGCAGTAGAAGAAACACCTAAAACAAGTGTGTTTGAAAAAGCTAAATCAGTACGTACTAGCGATATGGTTAAGCAGTTAAATAGAGATTCTAATCTGGTTTTATTTGAACCAAGAAGTTATAGTGAAACACAAGAAATTGCTTCTTTTTTAAAATTAAAGAAGGCAGCTGTTGTGAATTTACATCGTTTACAGAAAGAACAGTCTAAACGTGTAATAGATTTCTTAAGTGGTGTTATTTATGCGATTGATGGTGATATTCAGCAGATTGGACCAAAAATCTTTTTATGCACACCTAAAAATATCAGTGTTGCAGGAAGTATCAGTTTAGATGATGATGAAGGTGCTTTAGAGCAGTAATGCTTGAGCATTATAAAGGTGATGAAGATTTTGTTAGAAAAATTCTTGATTATGTAAATCAGGCAGATAAAGGCAAAATGATACTAACAAAATTTTTTGATCCGCATCAGCAGTCTATTGTTAGTAGGGTGATCGGTAATAGATTATCAGTCCATTCATTTGGTGGATTTATTAATGCTGAGAATAAGAGAATGCTTATTTGTCATGATTACTATGAAATAGTTCATGATGATTTTCATATATCTGTTCTTAAAGCAGATTATAATGACAGTTTTGGGAAATTAAAGCATTCAGATGTTTTAGGAGCACTGATGAATTTAGGAATTAAAAGAGAAGTGATTGGTGATATTTGTGAGTCTCCTTTAAGTTTTGCGATATGTGACGAAAATTGTGATTATATAAAAACACATCTCAGAAAGATTAAAAAATCATCTGTTCATTTTGGTGAAGTGAATGAGTTAATAGAAATTAGGAATGAATTTAAAAATCAGATATTCTATGTTTCTAGTTTAAGGCTTGATAAGCTTATTTCTTCATTATTTAGAATATCAAGAACAAAAGCAAATGAAGCTATTAATAGCGGAAATGTAAAAAAGAATTATCAGATTATCAGTAATGCTTCTGATGTATGCAAAGATGCTGATATTCTTTCTTTGAGACACTATGGAAGAGTTAAAATTCATGTGACTGATAAGGTTACAAGATCCGGCAATATTCTTATTGAAGGAAAGTTTTATAAATGAGGTGAGCGATTTGGAAAGAAATTTTAAAAGAGGGTTATTGGGATATAAGAAAAAAGATGTAAATATGTATCTTGATACAGTATCTCAGACAATGTCTGAATTGAATAAACAAATAGCTGATCTCAAAGCACAGCTTCAGCGAGTGAATGAGGAAAAAGCATTTCTTGTTCAAAGAGATACAGTTACTCAAAAGACTAACGAAGAAATCGCAAGATTAGCTTTAAAGGAAGCCAGTGCACTTATTGATAAAGCTAAAAAGAATGCGAATATGATCCTGAAAGAGTCGATGGAGTATGTTAAGGGTCTTGATCATGAAGTAAACGGATTTAAAGATGAGGCTAAGGATTTTAGAAATCAGATAGTAAAAATCAGTGAAGAATTACTGGAAACTATTGACAATTCAGAAATTTTTAGTTTAATAAAAGAAGAAGAAAATACGAAGAAAGAGACAGACAGATTTTAAGACTTATAGAGAGACTGTGGATGGTGGAAACAGTTAGACACTGAAATTTGTGAATCACTCTAGAGTAGCCTTCTGAATAGTTAGGAAGTGCCGTAGCTCGCGTTAAGAGATAAAGGCTATATCATGGATATAGTAAATAAAGGTGGTACCGCGTTTAAGACGTCCTTTAGGGATGTCTTTTTATTTGGAGAAAGGGTAAGACAATGGACTATAAAAACACTTTATTAATGCCACGTACTGATTTTGAAATGCGTGGCAAATTACCGGCTAAAGAACCGCAATATGTAGAACGCTGGAATAATGCTTCTATGTATGAAAAAGTTACAAAGATGAATGAAGATAAAGAGGACTGGATTTTTCATGATGGTCCTCCGTATGCAAATGGAAACATGCATATTGGGCATATGTTAAACAAGATTATTAAAGATGTTATTGTACGACATAAAACATTAGAAGGCTATCATGTTCCGTATATTCCAGGCTGGGATACTCATGGTTTACCTATAGAGAATGCTATTCAAAAATTAGGTGTAGATAGAAAATCTATGTCTACTGCTGATTTTAGAAAAAAATGTTATGATTATGCATTAAAGCAGGTTCAAAAACAGATGGAGCAATGTATAAGAGTGGGAACATTTGCTGATTACAAGCATCCATACCTTACGCTATTTAAGGAGTTTGAAGCTAACCAGATTGACGTTTTTGCCAAAATGGCATTAGACGGACTTATTTATAAAGGTTTGAAACCTGTATACTGGTCACCATCAAGTGAATCAGCATTGGCTGAAGCTGAAGTTGAATATCATGATGTTAAAGCTCCTACTATTTATGTAAAATTTAAAGTTAAAGATGGAAAAGGCTTATTAGATAATAAAGATACATACTTTGTTATTTGGACTACGACTCCTTGGACTGTTCCTGCTGATCAGGCTATCTGCTTAAATCCTAACTATACTTATGCGGTAGTAAAGAGTGAAAAAGGAAATCTTATCGTTTTAGAAGAATTGATTGATTCATTATGGGAGATTTTTGATTTAAAAGAAAAAGAAGTAATTCAAAGATTTAGCGGTAAAGAAGCTGAATATATAACGACAGTACATCCGTTATATCCGGATCGTGAATCTTTAGTAATATGTGGAGATCATGTAACAACAGAATCAGGAACCGGATGTGTTCATACAGCTTCCGGATTTGGTGTTGATGACTTCAATATCTGTCATGATTATAATATTCCTGTCTATGTTAATGTTGATGAACATGGTTGTATGATGGAAGACTGTGGAGAATGGTTAGCAGGACAGTATGTTGAAGATGCTAATAAAACAGTTACTGAGAGATTATATGAACAGGGAGATTTATTAAATCTTACATGGATTACACATAGTTATCCTCATGACTGGCGGACTAAGAAACCTATTATTTTTAGAGCTACCGATCAATGGTTTTGTTCAATTGATAAAATTAGAGAGAAACTGTTAGATGAAATTGATAAAGTTGACTGGGTCAATGAATGGGGGCATATTAGAATTTATAACATGATTAAAGATCGTGGAGACTGGTGTATTTCAAGACAGAGAACATGGGGTGTACCTATTCCTATTTTCTATTGTGAAGATGGAACACCGATTATTGAAAAAGAAGTATTTGATCATGTTTCAAAACTTTTTAGAGAATTTGGGTCTAATGTATGGTTTGAAAGAGAAGAGAAAGATCTTCTTCCTGAAGGATATGTAAATGAACATTCACCAAATGGTATTTTTAAGAAAGAAAAAGATATTATGGATGTTTGGTTTGATTCAGGGTCATCTCATACGGGTGTATTGATTGAAAGAGGATATCGCTATCCTGCTGATCTTTATTTTGAAGGATCAGATCAATATCGTGGCTGGTTTAATTCTTCTTTAATTATTGGAACAGCGGTTCATGGACAATCACCATATAAACAAGTCTTATCACATGGTTTTGTTTTGGATGGTAATGGCAATAAAATGTCTAAATCACTAGGTAATACAGTTGATCCGATTAAGATTGTTAATCAGTATGGAGCGGATATTTTAAGATTATGGGCAACAACATGTGATTATCAGAGTGATGTACGTATTTCACAGGAAATTATGAAAGGTGTTTCTGAGTCATATCGAAAGATTAGAAATACGTTAAGATTTATGTTAGGAAATCTTAATGATTTTAAAGAAAATAACTTAGTTTCAATTGATTTATTAGATTCTGTTGATATATATATGCTGGCTAAATTAAATACAGTCCTTAATGAATATCATGATTCAATGAATAAATATGATTTCAGTGGAGCTAATAAAGTTATTTTAAATTATCTGACAAATACAATGTCTTCTTTCTATATGGATTTCACAAAAGATATACTTTATTGTAATGATAAAGAAGATTCTAGAAGAAGAAAGGTACAGACGGTGCTTTATTACTGTGCAAAAACAATTACTAAGCTTATTTCACCTGTTCTGGTCTTTACTGCTGAAGAAATTCATGATTATTTTAACTGTGATAATCATAAAGAAGAATCTATTTTTCTAGAAAAATCACCTGAACTGTTTAGTATTAAAGATCAGGAACAAATAATTGAAAGATTTGAAAGATTTTTAACAGTACGTTCTGATGTGATGAAATCATTGGAAGAATTACGTCAAAATAAAATTATCAAATCTAATATGGAAGCCAAAGTAACTATTTCTTTAAAAGATGAATATAAAGATTTAGCAGAACTTAAAGATGAAATGGCTACCTTATTTATCGTTGCTAAAGCAGACATTACGGATCAGAATGAGGGTTTAAATGAATATGATTCATTATTCTGTAAAGCTGAAAAGTTTGAAGGAGATCAATGTCCAAGATGCTGGAATCACTTTGACAAGGGAACCCTGAACCATACAACCGGTTTATGTCCAAGATGTTCTCAGGTTATTAAGAAAATAAGATTATAAGGGTACTTAGAGTACCCTTTAAGATTTTGAGGAATCAATATGAAAAAATTAATAATTATAGTGACGGCTGTATTTGTATTGTTTATGCAAATAAATCAAATATCAGCAAAAAATGAATATGAATTATATTCACAGACAGCTTTCTTTTATGATGCCTCGTCCGGACAGGTTCTCTATGAGAAGAATGCTGATAAAAAAATGTATCCCGCTTCAATGACTAAAATTATGACAGCTTATGTTGCATTAGAAAAAATCACAGATTTAAATGCAAAAGTTAAAATCACTTATAAGGATACTGATAAGTGGTTTAAAGAGGGAGCCAGTGTAGCCGGTTTTATGCCTGGTGAATATGTTACTTATAGAGATTTGCTTTATGGGGCATTATTTCCTTCCGGTGCAGATGCTTGTTATGCTTTGGGAAGAACACTTTATGGCAGTGAAGAAGCATGTGTCAAAGAAATGAATAAAGTATGTAAGAAACTAGGAATGAAATCTACCCATTTTATGAATACATCAGGGCTTCATCATCCTGAACATTATTCTACTTGTCGGGATATGGTGAAAATACTTGAAGAAGCTTATAAAAATAATAATTTCAAAACTATTTTTAATGGTAGAAAATATACTGCTTCCGGCAAAAAGCTTATCTTTGCTTCTACTTTAAGAAAAAACAACTTATCATCGGGTGTTGATATTAAATATATTAATGGTGCAAAAAGTGGATATACACCGGAAGCAAAGCATTGTCTTGCAAGTGCTTATGAATATCAGGGGCATAAGTTGTTTGGGGTGACAGGAGGAGCCGGTGCCAATAATCTTGGCAAAGAAAGAAAAGTACGTGCTAGCCATATTATAGATGCAAATAATGTTTATAAGCATATAGTCTTAAATAAAAAGCTTATCCATTTATATGATAAGGGTGAAACTATAAACAATTATCGTGTTTTATTTTCTAAAGCTTCTAATTATAGATTAAAATCAATGAATGAAATATCTGTCTTTGTTGATAAAAGCGTTAGAACAAATAATATTAAAGTTAAAATAAAAGGCAATCATACTTTAAAAGCTTCTATTTATGAAGGTACTTATTTAGGCAGAATATCAGTGTATGATGGCAGTAAAGAACAAGCCTATATTCCTATTTATATTAAACGCTCTTACCCATTTGATCAGTTTTCATTGATTATGTTTATTATAAAAATGACTGCACTTGTATTACTTATTATTATGTTATTAATAATTGGGATAAAAAAGAAAATGAAAAGAAAAAAGAAGGCTTCTCATTAGCCTTCTATTTTCTTTCATGTATACGATCAATAATATATCCGGTCAGTCTAAATAATATAATAACAAATACAACGATTAATAAATATAGTGCCCAATTATTAGTTATGGCTCCTATTACAATCAAGACTATGGAAATAATATAGGCGATTGTAGTAAGCAGATCCATATATTTATGTTCTTTTAATTCCTGCATTTTTTATCACCTCAATGATAGTATTATAGCATATTAACTTATTTATTCAATATGCTATAATACAAACAGGAGAGAGCATATGAGGATAGGAATAAGCAGTTGTCTTATAGGAATCTGTTGTACCTATAGAGGAGACAGCAATCAGACGGAATGGATTAAGAAATTATATGAAACATATGAATGTGTATTATTTTGTCCGGAAGTAAAAGGAGGTCTTTCTATACCTAGAGATCCTTCAGAAATTATTTCATCTGACCCATTGGTTATCAAGACATGTCATGGAAAAAATATTACAGAGTCTTTTGTTCAAGGAGCAAAAAAAGAAATCAGTCGTGTTGATAATGATTATATTGATGTTTTTATTTTAAAGAAGAATTCACCAAGCTGTGGTTATGGACATATTTATGACGGCACTTTCTCACATACAATAGTTAATGGTGATGGAGTTTTTGCCGGTATGTTAAGAAAAAGAGAATATCCTGTTTTCTGTGAAGATGAGCAGGAAGAATTTGAAAAATGGTTTCATCAACAATGATTTTTTATCTGTTTTTATGAAAACAGTTTAGAAAGCTTATTATTTAGCTTTACAGTCTGATTTAATGGAATACAATAAGAGAAGGAGGTATATTATGGGACATATATTAAAGATGATACCGGTATTACAGGATAAAATTTGGGGTGGAACAAGATTAAGAGATGAATATGGCTATGATTTGCCTAGTGAAACAACAGGAGAAGCGTGGGTTATTTCTGCGCATCCTAATGGAGACTGTCAAATCGCAAATGGTGAATATGCAGGTATGACTTTATCACAGCTTTATCAGAAACACCGTGAATTATTTGGGAATATCAAATCTGAACAATTTCCTTTATTAGTAAAGATCATTGATGCTTCAGAAGATTTAAGTGTTCAGGTTCATCCGGATGATGAATATGCTAAAAAATATGAGAACTCATTAGGTAAAACAGAATCTTGGTATGTATTGGGAACTAAAGGCAAGACTAAAATGGTTATGGGTCATCATGCTCGTACTAAAGAAGAATTTATTAGTACTGTTGAAAATGATGATTATGATCATTTATTAAATGTTATTAATATCAATAAAGGAGATTTTTTTTACATTCCTTCGGGAACACTTCATGCTATTTGTAGCGGATCATTAATTTATGAAGCACAGCAGTCCAGTGATATTACTTATCGTGTTTATGACTATCATCGTAAAGATAAAGAAGGAAATGAAAGAGAGCTTCATATTAGACAATCAATTGATGTTACAAAGGTACCGGCTGATCTGGAACAAAATAAACTATTTATGAATAGTAAGCTGGATAATGGCAATGTAACACAATATCTTAAATGCAAATTTCTAAGTGTTTATAAATATCGTATTGGAGGAGAGTGTACTATACAACATGATCAGCCATTTTCACTTCTAACAGTTATTGAAGGAGAAGGTTCCTTAAATGGAGAATTTGTCAGTAAAGGAGATAATTTTGTTATCTGTAATGATATAGAAACCATTTATTTTGATGGTACTATGGATATTATGGTTACAACATTATGATTCAAATAAGTGTTGGTTGAAATAATTATGATCAGGATAGAGAAGAGAAGCATGATAAGGATTATCAAGTTTCTCTTTTTTTAATTTCGAAGAAATAGTATAATTTTCAAAATAATGAATAGGAAAAATATAATGTGACTGTACAGTTTTTAGAAATTCTTGTAGACCTTCAAACATTGTATCTTCTAAACGATCATCTACTACCACAAAACTAATATCATACCGGTGTTTGCTAATACGTTTTAATTCTTGTGTATATATTGTTTTTTGCTTATTTAAAAAATCTTTAGGTTCACCAATCCAATGCCAATTATGAAGATCACCGGCAAAATAAATTTCTTTATCTTCAGTATTAACTCTAAAGGCAACGCCAAGATCGGTAGATAAATATGTTTCAATAATAAGATCATCTATTGTATAGATTTGATGAGGGGAAACTTGATATGCTTTGACTGATGTTTGAATATCATCGCTTAATATATAAATTTTATGGGGATGATTAAGAGAGAATATTTTATTAGAATAATGATCTTGATGAGAATGACTAGCAAAGATATATAATGGCTTGTTTTTATTAAGATTTATTTCACCATCATAATAGTCGAAGAGAAGCTGATGATTATTCATTTCTATTAAAACAGTAGAATGTTTGATTAATGTGATTTTCATAAATAAAAAAGAAGAAGATTATTCTTCTTCTCCTCCATCATCATAATTAGAAACATTATGATAAACCTGATCTACATCTTCACATTCATTAAGAAGATTCATAAGTCTTTCAAATAAAACCATATCTTCATCATTTAATTCAACAAGTTCAGTAGGTGTTGTCTGAATTTCATCTATATCAAAATCAACATCATTAAATATTGACTGAATAGCTGTCTTAATCGCATTATAATCTGTAGGTTCACCTGTTATTCTGATACTTCCATCAGTTAATGTCTGAATATCTTTAGCATCTACATTTCCCTCAATTAAAGCATCTAAAACAGCTTCTTCATCTAAACCTTTAAACTGAATCACTGATTCTACATTATATAGATAAGAAACAGAACCTTCTGCACCTAATTTAGACTTAGCTTTTGTGAATGCCGGTCTGACCTGAGAAATAGTTCTATTAATATTATCAGTTAAGCATTTAACGATAACAGTAGAACCGTTAGGACCAAATCCTTCAAACTGAACTTCTTCGTAATCTTCACCAGTTCCACTTTTTACTTTATCTAAAGCATTCTTAATAACATGATTTGGAACCTGATCCTTCTTAGCTTTATTTATAATTGATCTTAAGCTGAGGTTGGCATCCGGTTCAGGGCCACCTGCTTTAGCTGCCATATATATTTCTTTACCATAATAAGAATATAGTTTTGTTTTCTTAGCAGCAGTTGCAGCCATTGCCGCTTTTCTGACTTCATGAGCTCTACCCATTGCTTTTCCTCCTTATTGTTTATACAAAATCACTTAACAATTATATACATTTCCTCATTTATTTTCAATAAAAAATGGAAAATACTCTTTAAATACATTAAAATAGAAGTATGAAGAAAATTATTATCATTGGTGCAGGGGCATCGGGTGTGATGTGTGCCATCAAAATCAAGCAGAAAAATCCCCAAAGCGAAATCTTAATTTTAGAAGCTAATAAAGAACCTTTAAAAAAATTAAGTGCTACCGGTAATGGAAGATGTAATCTTTCTCATAAAGATATCAATATCTCTCATTATGACGGATATTTTCCTTCTTATGTTAAAGAACTTATTTTAAGCTATGATATCCAAGAAGAATTTAAACAGCTGGGTCTTTATACAAAATATTTAGGCAATCTTCTTTATCCTATGAGTGAACAGGCATTATCAGTTAAAAAAGTTTTGTTAGAAAACTGCCGAAATTTGAATATTCCCATTATATGTAATACCGAAGTTACGCAAATTCAATATCAGGATTCATATCTTATTAAAACATTAAAGAAAACATATGATGCAGATTGTCTTGTTGTTTCGATGGGAACGCCGGCAGGAAAGCTATCAGGGATGTATTCACGTAAAGATATTTTATCTTCTTTACAAATTCCTTTTTATGATTTCATACCTTCATTAACTCAGATGGAACTTGTTCATCCATTGCCTTTAAAAGGTATACGAATAAAGGGATTATTTACTCTTAACAATCATCAAGAGAAAGGTGAGCTTTTATTTACTGATTATGGAGTAAGCGGGATTGCGATTATGCAGCTTTCCAGGTTTTTTAAGAAAGATTCTATTCTCCATATAGATATGCTGCCAGATATGAGTATAGAGGAAGTGGCTCACGCTTTAGCTTTAAGCACCTTAGATATTGAAGAAGAAGGGTTTGTTCATCCAAGACTTGCTTCTTATCTTCATAATCTTCCGGGAAATAAGGCGGAGCATTTAAAAAATCTGGCTCTCCCCGTATGCTCTATTCGGGGAATTCCATTTGCACAAGTATGCAAAGGAGGAATAGATATCAGATCTCTTGATCAAAATTTTCAATCAAGAAAATATCCATATCTGTTTTTTACCGGTGAAATACTTAATATTACCGGTGATTGCGGAGGATATAATCTTCATTTTGCATTTGCGAGTGCCAGCCAGGCTGCACAAGGAATAGAAAGGATAGATAAAGATGACTCTTATTGAATTTGAAGATGTTAAAAAAATTTATCATATGGGTGATAATCTTATTAAAGCTAATGATGGTGTTACTTTCAGTTGTGAAAAAGGTGAGTTTGTAATTATTGTTGGAGCAAGTGGAGCCGGTAAGACAACAGTTCTGAATCTTTTAGGAGGAATGGATACACCTACTTCCGGAACTATCTTGGTTGATGGAGAAAATATTGCTCATTTTAACGAATTGCAGTTGACTAATTATCGTCGAGATGATATTGGCTTTGTTTTTCAGTTTTATAATCTTGTTAATAATTTGACGGCGATAGAAAATGTAGAGTTGGCTACCCAGATATGTAAAGAACCATTAGACCCTGCAATTATCCTTGATAGAGTAGGATTAAGTGAGCGTAAAGATAACTTTCCATCTCAGCTTTCAGGAGGTGAACAGCAAAGAGTTGCGATTGCCAGAGCTATCGCAAAAAATCCAAAGTTACTGCTTTGTGATGAACCGACCGGGGCATTAGATTATCAGACTGGGAAAGCTATATTAAAGCTTTTAAGAGATATGTGTGATAAATATCATATGACAATTATAGTTATTACACATAATATGGCATTATCACTCATGGCTGA
>ENA-OWLX01000527-OWLX01000527.1-metagenome-genome-assembly--contig:-NODE-527-length-13963-cov-14.465416_pt1 | contig 13963 bp, 10 predicted proteins | sample MGYA00245351_ERZ651106 | MGnify/ENA primary metagenome ERZ651106 (study PRJEB26857, sample SAMEA4031768) | metagenome | biome: human; feature: oral; material: saliva | place: Philippines | collected 2014... | reverse complement strand
CACTCGTAAATATTGGGGCAGCCGGCCTCTTCACACACGGTGTGCAGACCCTGACCGCGAGCCAGCTCGCGCATCTCGTTGTATTCGGGGCCAACAATAGCCTTGGTCTTAATCCAGTGAGGCTTCTTCTCAATGGGAACCTCAGCGTTGCGGGCCTCCACACGCAGTAGCTTGCGTCCTTCAGGTGCGGTGCTCAAAAGTCTTCTCCTTGGTCTCGATGTGCCCTCTGTGCAGGTGGGCCATCATCTATTTTACGCCCGCTCAGGCGTAGGTGAAACTGGTTTTCGTATATGACGAACAAGCCGGATGCGTTACGTGCACGGCCCGTTCGATGCTTCTCGGTTGCGTTTAACCCAGCGTTTAGCTCTGCGTTTAGTCCTGCGCCGCGACGGGCTCGAAGGACTCCGCTAGACGATCCTGGTACTTCAGAAGCTCCGCCTCCAGCGGCTCCAAAATATCGGCGGGGGTGACGGTGCGGCCCAGCTGCTCCGAAATAGTGGTCACACCGGCATCGCTAATACCGCAGGGAATGAACTGCTGGAAAGGCGCGGTATCGTTGCAGCAATTAATCGCGAAGCCGTGCATGGTGGTGTTACGCGAAACGCGCATGCCCAGCGCCGCGATCTTCTTGTCCTGGGTGACGCCGTCGCCCAGAATCCACACGCCGCTACGTCCCTCAACACGCTCACCCTTAATGCCCAGACCAGCCAGGACGTTAATGATGATTTCCTCGATGATGCGCACATACGCCACCACGTCAATGGGCTCGGGCAGACGCAGAATCGGGTAGCCGGTCAGCTGGCCGGGGCCGTGCCAGGTCAGCTTGCCGCCGCGGTCAATCTTGACGACGGGGGTGGACTTGTCTGCGGGGTACTCGTGGTCTTCGGTGCGTTTACCTGCGGTAATCACGGGCTCGTGTTCAAGTAGAAGAATCGTATTCTGGCGGGTGCGGTTAGCCACCTCATCGTGGATGCGGTACTGCTCATCCAAGCACTCAACATAGTTCACATAGTTCGGGGCGAAGCCCACGCGTTCAATCGTCACAGACATACTTTCTACCTTAGTACTGCTAGTGGAGGGAAGAAAATTAGGGCGCCCTGAATCACGTGATGAGCGAACACGCCGGAATGTTACATGAGGGTGTGCTCAGGGGTAGGAGGGTTGAAGGGGCAGATAAATACCTGAATTAACCTATGGGATTCTTTGGAGTGCTTGAAGTATTTTAGTATGCTTAAAGATATTATTTGATGTAGTTTGATAACATGATGGTATGAGAAGCAAAGAAGCACACGTTCTGGAAAGCATCGCCAACCCGGCTCTACCCACCCTGCAGATTGTCGAGTACCGGGGCGAAACCACCGAGGGCGTACCCGCCGTACCCTCCGCGCACCCCGGACGCTACACCCTGCGCACCATTCCTCAGCCTGCCCTGTCCGCTCCCGCCGCACCGCCAGCTTCTATCGCATCTGCTCTGCGGCCGGCAGCCAACGGGTACGGGTTCGAGGAAAACACGGATGCATCCGCTCAGGGGCACGCCCAGACCCCGCAGGCAGCCGCCGTCCTACGTAACGCGCCCGGACTCGCCAAGCTCCACGCTGTTACTGGTGAAAGTGCCGTTACTGGTGAGAGTGCCGATAGCACCGATCAGCTGTGCCTCTGGTATGAGCCCCTCGACGCGGGCACCCTCGACAAGCTCCTGCGCGCTCGCACCCTGACGCCCGCCGAAATCATGACCCTGGCGCGAACCCTGCACCGGGCGCTCGGCAGCCTCAAAAAGGTAGGGGAGCGACGCGCCGAACTCAGCGCCGAATATATTGCTCTGAGCGCCGCCGGAGTGCCCAAACTCCTGCTACCTGATGCCGTCTATCGTGAAGCAGCTCCTCAAGACACGGAACAGCTCACCGCCGCCCTGGGCAACTACACACGCTCTGCAGCCGCCCTGCTCTGGCAAGCTGCCTGCGGGCACACACCGGAACCCTCCGCCGCCCGTGTACCCCTCTCACTGCGCATGGTCTCACCGCACATGGGAGCCACCGGCACCGCAACCGAAGGAGCACCCAGTAGCGAATGGATTGAACGCCTCGGCAGAGCCCTCGAATACCTGCTGGACGCACCCGCCCAGGAGGCGGCACTCGCCGGACTGAGCTCCGTGGTCGCCCTCGCGGAAGAGGTGCCGCCTCGCCCGCTGAACGTCTACCTGAGCTGTTCAGAAAGAGCCCGCGCCCTAATTCCCGCAGCAGTGGAGCCTGCACCGGTACAGAAGCTCTCAAAGGCGCAGAAGACGCAACGCTACCTCGCGGAACGTTTGCCTCGCGTGAAGAAACCGGGCGTGAAGAAGCCATTGAGCCCCGCGAAGAGTTCCGCAACGAGCCCCGCAAAGACTACGCCCGCCCCAAAGAACACAGACGCGACGGGCACATCCCGCCTCACGGTGCTACGCGGAGCGTTCACCCGCCCCACCGCGCGGCTGGGACTGGGGGCACGGCTGGGCATCGCCGCGCTCGCGCTGGGGGCTATCGCGCTGCCTCTCGGGTTCACCCTCTACGGGCAGAACGCCCCGGCAACGGCACAGCCCGTATCCGCTCAGGCTGTATCCGATCAGGCTGTGAACGCAGCGGGGGAGCAGGCACCCGGCGGCACGGCAACACAGGATCAGAGTGCAGAGGATAATGCATCGCGGGGCGAACAAATCCTGCGAGCCCTCATCGACCAGCGAAACCACGAACGGCGCATGCGAGGCGGCGCCGAGCTCACCCTGGATACCGCCGAAGAACTCAGCCGCGACGGAGAGAATATCCGCGTGATGGCGGTGGTCTCCGCACCCGGCTACCGCGCCGATAAAACCGAGCAGGAAGCCCGCAAACTCAGCGAAGAAAACGGCGTCACCCGCCAAAAAGTCATCTTCGACCTGCACCGCGGGGAGAAAGGCTGGGAGATAGCCCGCGCCGAGCCCGTCCCTGCATAGCTGATGCTGTATAGCTGACACCGTACAGCTGACACTGTAGAAACGCGGACACAACAAAAAGCAGACACAGCAAAGGCGGCGGCCCCACCCACCGAAGTGGATGGAGCCGCCGCCTTTTGCTCACCGTCCGGGAAAACCCGGAGAGCTACGCTCGGTTACCCATCAGGGCACCGCCACAAGGAAACTTCCTTGAATCTTTGCAGGTCTTAGAGGCCCAGCTCAGACTCGAAGTTTGCCTCCTCCAGGCGGGTCTTGAGGGTGTGCAGGAAGCGACCAGCGTCCGCACCGTCGACCACGCGGTGATCGTAGGTGAGGGACAGGTAGCACATGGAGCGGATAGCGATAACGTCGTTACCGTCAACATCCTTAACAACCATGGGGCGCTTCACGATGGAACCGGTACCGAGGATTGCAACGTTCGGCTGGTTGATGATCGGGGTGTCGAACAGTGCACCGAAGGAACCAATGTTGGTGATGGTGAAGGTCGAACCCGACAGCTCCTCGGGGGAGATATCGCCGGTACGTGCGCGGCCACCCAGGTCGCCAATAGCCTTTGCCAGGCCAGCAATGCCCAGGTCAGAAGCGTTCTTGATGACGGGAACCAGCAGACCCTTGGGGGTGTCCACAGCAATAGCGATGTTCTCGGAGCCGTGGTAAGTGATCTGCTTGAAGTCCTCGGTCATGGAAGCGTTCAGAGCGGGGTGCTGCTGCAGAGCCTCAGCGGTTGCCTGGATGAAGAAGGGCAGGAAGGTCAGCTTAGCGCCCTCACGAGCAGCGAAGCCGTCCTTAGCCTTTGCACGCAGCTGAACGATGCGGGTCACGTCAACCTCGGTGACCTGGGTCAGCTGGGTGGAGATGTCCAGGGACTCACGCATACGCTTTGCAATAACCTGGCGGATACGTGCGGTCTTCTCGACGGTGCCACGCTTGGGGGAAACCTCGAAGGTGTGCGGTGCCTTTGCGGAACCAGCAGCCGGAGCAGCCGCTGCAGCGGGTGCAGCAGCCGCGGGAGCCGGTGCGCAGGGTGCCGGGCATGCGGGATAGGGCGAGGTGAACGCCGACTACTTCGTGTCCTGCTTCTACGGCGCGGGCTGCGGCGACTGCGGAGTCAACGCCGCCACTCATAGCTGCAAGAATTTTCACTGCCTATCCTTCTGTTGTGTTGAGCCTTTAGAAAGGTGCGCCCTACTGTGCGGGCGGACTTTCCGTTACTGTAGCTACCCATTGTACGCAGGGGCTCGGCGGGATATTGGGCAGTGCACCCTCAGCCAGCCCTCAGCGAACGCTGAGATGGCAAGGCTGAGGGCGGTTCGGTATCTTCTCTTCTGTCTTTTAGTGCCAGCGGGAGGCGTCCGGCAGCTGCGAGGACAGCCCCGCCTTTGCTGCCTGCTCGTAGGCGGCGGGTAGTGCCGCGATGAGGCGCGCAATATCGGCTCCGGTGGTGGAGTGGCCGAGGGTGAAGCGCTGGGCGCTGCGGGCGGTGTCTTCGTCCATGCCCATTGCCATGAGCACGTGGGAGGGGCGGGTCACCCCGGCGTTGCAGGCGGAGCCGGTGGAGCTGCTGATGCCCTGCATGTCCAGCAGGAAGAGCAGGGTGTCACCTTCTGCGTTTTCGAAGGTGAAGTGGGCGTTGCCGGGCAGTCGCTTCTGGCCGGGGTATTCTTCGGTGAGCGGGTTTTCGCCGCTCAGGTGTGCCTGCGGGATGAGCGCGCTAATTGCGGCAACGAGTTCGTTGCGTAGCGCGGCGATGCGGGCGGATTCTTCGTCAAGGTGCTGTACCGAGTGCACGGCGGCCTCTGCAAAACCTGCGATGGCGGGTGCGTCAATGGTGCCGGAGCGTACGGAGCGTTCCTGGCCGCCGCCGTGTAGGACGGGGGTCATCTGCACGGCGCGGGTTGCAACGAGCGCGCCGATGCCCATGGGGCCACCGATTTTGTGGCCGGAGATTGCGAGGGTCGCCACCCCGCTGGCGTGGAAGTCGATGGGGACCGCGCCGAATGCCTGCACCGCGTCCGAGTGCACGGGAATGCCGTACTCGGCGGCGATAGCGGCAATTTCGGGGATGGGCTGTACGGTGCCGACCTCGTTGTTTGCCCACATGACGGTCACGAGCGCGACGTCTTCGGGGTTCTTTTCGATGAGTTCGCGGACGGTCTGCGGGTTGACGCTACCGTGCTCGTCTACGGGGATCCATTCGAGCTGCGCGTCTTCTGCCTTTTCGAGCCATTCGCAGGTTTCTTCCACGGCGTGGTGCTCAATGGAGGAGACGAGAATTCGGGTGCGCTGCGGGTCTTCTTCGCGGCGCTTCCAGTAGATGCCCTTGACGGCGAGGTTGTCCGCTTCGGTGCCGCCGGAGGTGAAAATAACCTCGGCGGGGTCGGCTCCGATGGCGCGGGCGATGCGTTCGCGGGCGTATTCGACGGTGGCGCGGGCATCGCGTCCTACGGCGTGCAGGGAGGAGGGGTTGCCGCCGTTGCGCATCTGTTCGACCATGGCGTCGATGGCGGCGGGCAGTACGTCGGTGGTGGCGGCGTGGTCGAGGTAGACGCGGCCGTTCTGACGGTTGGTTTCTGCGCTCATGGTTCCTCCTGCTGGGTTGTTTGGCGGTTTGCGCCTCGCTTATTTTATCGCGCTCTAACCGCGCTCTTCTAGGCGTGTTCACCTGCGGCGGGTCGGCGAGCGCTACTGCCCCGGACGTGCGGGGCTGTTCGGGGGCTGTTTGTAGGCTGCGCGGTACACTTAGGAACGTGTTCAAGATTCTTTTCTATACCCCTGAGATTCCCGGCAATACCGGCAACGCTATCCGTTTGGCGGCGATTACTGGTGCTGAGCTGCACCTGGTGAAGCCGCTGGGTTTTAACTTTGATGATGCGCATCTGCGCCGTGCGGGTCTGGACTATCACGACCTGGCGGTGGTGACGGTTCATGAGACCCTTGAGGATGCGTGGCAGGCTCTCGCTCCGGAGCGTGTTTTTGCGTTTACGACGACTGCTTCGACCTCGTACGCGGATATTGAGTACCGTCCCGGTGACGTGTTCATGTTTGGTCCGGAGTCGGTGGGTCTGCCCGCTGAGGTTCAGCAGGACCCGCACGTGACTGAGCGGGTGAAGATTCCGATGAAGCCGGGCCGCCGTTCGCTGAACCTGGCTAATTCTGCGTCCATCGCTGTGTTTGAGGCGTGGCGTCAGAACGGTTTTGAGGGAGGCGCCATCTAGCATGGCTGTAGCACACCATAATCTGCCGGAGTCTCTGGTTCAGCAGATTCTGGAGACGCCCCCTCCCCTGGCCGAGCAGATTCGTTTAGATCCGCAGAATAGGGAGTTCACGGAGCAGGGTTGGGAGCCAGTCTATTCGGCGTCGCCTCATGCCCGTATTGTGGTAATTGGTCAGGCTCCTGGGCGTGCCGCGCAGGAGAGCCGTATCCCGTGGAATGACCCGAGCGGTGTGAAGCTACGCGAGTGGCTGGGCGTAACGGATGAGCAGTTCTACGATCCTGAACTGATTTCACTGCTACCGATGGATTTTTACTACCCAGGCAAGGGCGCGCACGGCGATAACCCGCCGCGTAAGGATTTCGCGCCCAAGTGGCATCCGCAGCTGCTGGAGCTCATGCCGGATGTTCAGCTGATTCTGCTGGTGGGTGCATACTCGCAGAAGTATTATCTGGATGGTGTGCACGCCCCGAAGGCGCAGAAGAACCTGACGGAGACGGTTCGTGCGTGGGAGTCTTATCTTCCGAAGTTCCTGCCGTTGGTGCATCCTTCGCCGCTGAATTTTAGGTGGCAGGCGAAGAATCCGTGGTTTGAGCGGGAGGTTATCCCGGCTCTGCAGAGCAGGGTTCGGGCAATCCTTGAGGAATCCTAACGCTCTGCGCTGAGCCGTCATCTTACTGCGCCGTAATCTTGCTGAGCCGCAATCTTAGAGTGTTAAAAACAAAGCTCCCACCCCGCGTATGGGGTGGGAGCATCTTTATTGTGAGCGTTATTTAGACTGACCGAGCAGTCCCGACTGAGCGAGTGTTTCTCAGCTACACCGTATTGCTACTTCAGTGCTACTACTTCAGGAGCGAGGAGTTACTTCTGGCTGTCGGCGTTGCCCAGGGTCACGGTGATGTCCTGGGTGGAAGATCCGCGCTTGATCTTCAGCTTCAGATTGGAGCCTGCCGCTGCCGCACGTACGGTGCCGTTGAGTTCTTCGCTCTTGGTGATGGGGTGGCCGTCGGCTTCAATCACCACATCGCCAGCGCGCAGACCTGCCTTGGCGGCGGGGCTGTTAGATTCTACCGAGACAATTTCAACGCCACCGGAGATGAGCCTGGACGAACCCGAACCTGTGTCCGCCGGGCTGTTCTTCACGCTTGCGCCCAGGTAGCCGTGGGTTGCCTTACCATTGGCGATGATCTCGGAGGAGATGCGCTTGGCGTAGTTGGAGGTAATGGAGAACGCCATACCATCGGCGGTGCCGCCGTCCTGGCTTGCCTGGCCCTGCGCGTTGATGCCAACCAGTTCGCCCTTGAGGTTCACCAGCGGGCCGCCGGAGTTACCGTGGTTGATGGGAGCGTCAACCTGAATCATGGGGATGTAGTTCTGGCCCTTCGCGTCAGCAGGCTGCACGCGGTTGACGTTCGAGACTACGCCGGCGGTCACCGATTCGCTACGACGATACGGTGCACCGAGGGCAACCACAGCCTCGCCGGAGACCAGCTTGGAGGAGTCACCCCAGGTGATGGGCTGCAGGTCCAGGCCGGAGGGGCTAATCTTCAGGACCGCCAGGTCAGCTGCAGAGTCCAGGCCCACCACGGATGCGGTGCGCACGGTGCCGTCGCTCAGGCGCACCTCAATGGTGGATGCGGCGCTGGAAGATTCGAGGGTGACCACGTGGTGGTTGGTGAGGATGTGGCCTTCCTTGTCGAGAATAACGCCACTACCGCCGCCGGAGGATGAGCCGTTCGAAGCGACGATGGTCACGGTGGAGGGCAGGACCTTCTTCGCGGTTTCTGCTACGCCTGCCACGGTGGAAGAGTTGCTGATGTTAGAGCTGACGGAGCCTCGGGAGGAGGTGCTGGAGGAGCTGTTGTTCGAGGCTGCGATGCCGCCTCCGACGCCCGCACCAACGCCGCCACCGACGAGGGCTGCGAGCAGGGCTGCGGTGAGCACAACACCGGCACCGTAACGCTTGTTGTTATCGGTGTTCTGGGGTGCAGGCTGTGCCAAAGTAGCCTGAGCGGCACCTGCCTGGGGGTAGGCGTATCCGGGAGAAGCGGCTGCCTGGGGGTATGCATTCTGACCCTGCTGGTAGTTTGCCTGTCCGTTTACGTTCTGCATGGGACGGGTTGCATCCGTGACGCCGTCATTGCCGTCGTAAGACCATCCGTTGTTTTGAGTCATGAGTTCTCCTATGAATCGAGCGTGTGCGTCACCCTGGGCGCACGCTATCTTTCTACTGTATAGGGTGTTTTATGCCGTTCTATATCTTTTTGCTGTTGGTTATCGGGGAGTTCCCTGGGAATTTCTCCCAATTTTTTCATCTGGTGCAACTTATCCGGTATGGAGTGCTCTACCATTCCGTGAAAATTAGCTTATTTCCTGGGGTTTGTTCGCTATTTTCGGCACTCCCAGGCTTCTTCTTTTAAAGCACTCGGTTTTTCTCCACGGTTTACACAGCATGACGCGCCCGCATACACAGCTTGAACACAGAGTCGGCCCGTAATGTTGAAGACACATAGAGGCGAGGACAAAACCAAAGGACAAAGGCAAAGGAGAAACCCATGATGATCGGAACCTTGATTTTCTGTGCGATCTTGGCAAGCTCCATCGGCATCGGTGCAGGTATTGTGGCGTGTTGCTCGGGAATGATGTACCGCCGTCATCGTGCGGAAAAATACCGAGTTGGCGCAACCGCTGGCTACCCATGCATTGACCGCCGGTAGGTAAAGCATAAAGTTTGATAGTTTTCCGGGGCAGGAGATGAGAGCCCAGCACCGGAAGGGGCGAGAATCCCCAGTATGTCCCGAAGGGTCGGTGTGAGGACCGGCCCGGGTGTGATAGTGAGTTGAGTGATGATCGACGCGGCGTGAGCCCCTGCATGAGGGCTTGCGCCGCATCGTCTTTTAACCTTGATGCGGGCGCGGGAGGAACCGGCGGAAAGCACCGGCGCCCCGGCTACTTCCCTTTTAGTATGCGGTAAGGCAACGGCGTTGCGAGCACCGGGGATTTAGCTGGGTTATGGTGAAGCTATGAGGATTATTTCTGCTGTTTTCGCTCTTCTTGGCGCGCCGCCGGTCACGCCCGCGGCGGTGGCGTCTTCTTTGGACGGCGCAACCCGCCTGTACGCGTTGCTTATATTTGTTCTGATCTGCGCGGCGGTAGCGTTGTTCGCGTCGTTGAGCCCCTCACGCCGTCGTGCGCGTGAGATTAGGCGGCAGGTGCTGCAACAGCAGCAGAACCAGGCGATGAATCAGCAGGTACCGCCGCAGCAGGTTCCTTCACAGCAAGTACAGGGCGCGGTAAGCTACCCAATGCACTACCAGCCGAAGCAGGCACAGCCGAGTAATAGCGCTCAGCAGTCGGCACAGAGTCCTGCTCAGAACCAGGTACCGAACCCCTCGCAGAACCAGGCGTCTGCAATGCCCCGGAACCCAGCGCAGTCCCCGCCCCCTGAGCCGGATCAGGCTGTCGAGGCTCAGCAGACTCACCAAACTCAACAGGCTCAGGCGCCCTCGCCTCAGCCTCCTCAGCCGGTGGCGGCGCCGTCCCCACTGGAGCCGATGCAGGTAGGTGGCGCCTCCAGTTCTTCTACGGCAGAGAGCCAGGAGCAGCAGGGCGCGCCCCAGAACGCCTCGGCACAGCAGAACACCCCAGCGCAGCGTCAAGAGCGCCCACAGAATGAGGCTACCCAGCAGGCTCCTGAGAGTAAGCCTTCCGATCCGTTTGATCTGAGTACCAACCACAAACTCATTTTCCCGCTCGAGAACGCCCAGCGCAGCCGCTACCCCATGGTTCTTTCGGTCGGTACGTCTGAGGATGAGGTCTTTACACTGCCGTCAATTAGCGGTGTGCCGCAGCATCTGCTGGTGGGCACGACGGAGAATCATGTTCCGCTGAATCAGCGTCAGCGATGGCAGCAGATCGAGATTCTCGAGAACTACCTCATGCGTGCGGTCATGAACCTGCAGACGCTGGAGCGTGCGCAGGTTTCTCCGCTGCACAGTTTCAAAGAAACCCCGGAGGCAGACCGCGCTGTCCTCGCCGCCGAGCTGGAAGAAACCATTCGGCAATCTCGGCTGAAGCTGAGCGGGGCATTGGAGTTCTATACGTCCCTGCCTCGTCTGGCGCAGGCTCCGGGTTCTTTCACTTTTGCTCGTGATCATGCGTTCTCCCTGAGTGCCGCCGTCATTAGCCTGACGGAGCAGTGCTTTGAACGCACCTTCCGTTGGCGTCTGCTGGAGGATACCCTCCCGGAATCTTTGAACGACCGCCTCTACGCGGTGCGTTATCTGCGTGAGAGCGCGCAGAAGCTGGCGGCTTTTGTGGAGCTGAGCGATTTTGATCGCGCCATGCAGCTTGCCGAAACCTGGAAGAAGACCGCACGCAAGGAGTCGAAGATCGATGAGGCCAAGGTCTGGAATGAGATGACCGAAGTTGCCTTTGACGTTCTGCCCCAGTTGCGAGAGCGGGCGTTGAAGGGCGTTCAGTCTACGCTGGAGTTTAGCGAGCTTTTCTACCGTTCCGGCGAGGATGGTACGCACCGTATGCTCAACCCGGAACAGCTGAGCGAGTTTGAGCTCAAGGGCGTGCAGTCCACGTTGGAGGAGCGCCTGGACCAGGTGCGTCTTGAGCTTCAGGACGCGGAGTTCTGCGCCGCTGTCTTGACCCTGCATGCGCGCTCTGTCATTGAGCTTCTCCAGGAGCTTCTGCGAATCGAGCAGGACGGCGTTCTAGCGGAGATTGTGACCGATTTGCGGGCACTTGCTCATTACTCACCGCACCTTGCCGAGCAGCCTATCCAGACGTTGATGTTCAGCCGCGAACAGTACGCCCCGGACGGGGAGGATCTGCCGACCATTGGCGAGCGCATCCGTTCCCTCTCGAGCGTCCCCGAGGTTCTGGCGTTCGTTCACTACGAGGGACCGGTGCTTCTAGTGGGCGTCTCGGATCCGTATAAGGCGTTTTCCGGGGAGGGTTCCTCCGCGGGTCTGCTTTCGGAGGAGAAGAGGCTATCTTCCATGCCGCTGTCGGAGTTGCGTACCCATTCGCGGCTTCTGCAGCAGGTGCTTCGCCTGCAGAATCTGCGGTTGAAGCTGGCATGGGCGAGCAGCTGTAGCGGCTACATGCCTTTGAGTCTGGTTGATCGGCATTTCGTTGGCCCTTCTGCCGCTGATGAGGATTTGAAGGAGCTGACCGAAAATATTGAGGCGCTCGCTGATCTTCTGGACGCCCGTTCTAACTCTCAGGTGTATAAGGGCCGTGGGGTGCCGGTTACGCCCTTCCTGTGGGTGCAGATGCGCAAGCAGGCTGATTGCAGTTCTAGGCTGCTGAATCATGTGCAGTTCTTGGGCTGGATGTACGCCTCGTCTTCGAAGGTTCAGGTGGTGGACGGCATGGTGCAGTCGGTCCACGATGTTAATGCCGCAGAGGTAGTGGAGCATCTGATGAGCAATCTGGAGATTGCGCGTCGGCGCTAACTGACTGAATAGCCGGTGAGCCGGGGTCTAGCATGAGGCTAGGCCCCGGCCTTCCCGTATACCGGTTTTCCCGTATACCGGCCTTCCTGTATACCGGCTTTCCTGTATATAGCCTGGGAAGTCGGTAAACAGGTGGCAAACAGCGGCGCAATATTACGGTGATATTCGCTCAAGGCTTCCCATCTGCGCTTCTGCGCACCGTTGCCACCGCTACACTAATAATGTGACCAGCACTAAGGTGTGCGATGTTCAAGCACGCCGTGAAGTGCAGGTCCGCTCATACTTCACGACAACGGAGGAAAGACCATGACCGAGCACGCCTTTGCGCGTCAGATTCGTCCCGCACGCCCCCGCCTGCGCACTATCTTGGGTGCCACAGTGCTGGCGGCAGGTCTTTCTTGTGCCCCGGTGGTTCTGCCGGCTGGTTCTGCATTTTTGAGCACGTCGGCACTGGCTGCTGAGCCGATGCAGATTACGGGCACCACCGTGTACGATTCCACGAACTCCTTGGGTGATACCGCGACCCTGAAGTCTAAGATTTCGAACCTGTCCAGCAAATACAATGTGGATTTGCATGTGGTGACCATTGATAAGTTTGAGAACCCCTCCACTTCGTCGAGCTGGACGAAGGAGCTGGCCACGAAGAACAATTGGGGTTCTGCCGATGTGGTGCTGGTGATTGCTACCGAGTCCCGCCAGGCGTATTTCTTGGCCGGTAGTACCAAGACCCTCTCGAGCGATCAGCAGACGAAGGTGTACCAGAACTACATTAAGCCGAAGCTGCAGAACAGCGACTATGCGGGTGCGGCTCTTGCCGCGGTTGAGGGTATTCAGGCTCAGAAGAGCGGTAGCTCTTCTGGTGTGGTGACCGGTGTGCTCGGTGTGGGTGCGGCGGCAGCTGTTGGTGCTGGTGGTTACGCGATGTACCGTCGCCGTAAGAAGAAGAACGCTCAGCAGCAGCCTCAGCGTTCCTACGGTGCGCCTCGTAACTACTCCCCCATCCCGGAGGTTCCGCTGGAGGAGCTGCGCACTCGCGCCGGTAGCGCCCTGTTGCAGGCTGATACGACGATGAGTCATGCAAAGCAGGAGCTGGAGTTCGCGCGCGCCCAGTACACCGATCAGCAGGTCACCGAGTTCGCTCAGGAGATTGCGCGCGCTGAGGATTTGATGCGTAAGTCCTTCCAGCGTCAGCAGCTCCTGACCGATAACATTCCCGACACTGAGGCCGAGCAGCGTGCCTGGTTGACTGAGATTATTGATAACTCTCAGGAAGTTACCCGTATCGCTCAGGAACAGGACGCTAAGCTGGCTCAGTTGCGCAACCTGGAGCAGGAGGCACCCCAAGCTATTGAGGCTCTGGCTCAGCGTCTGCCGCAGCTGCGTGCTTCGGTGGAAGAGATTACCGCCCAGTACCACGCGATGAGGGAACGTTACCTGCCCAGCGCGCTGGAGCCCATTTCGAAGACTCCTGCCCTGTTGGAGTCGAACATGGTGCTGTGCGCTGCTGAGGTTGAGAAGGCTCAGGCGACCGTTGCTACGGCACGTTCGGAGGCGGTTGCTCACCTGCGCACCGCGGAGGAAGCCGCCTCGCAAATTCAGGCGCTGGGTGCAGCTGTGAATACCCGCTCGCAGGAGCTGGAGCAGGCTCAGTTGGGTCTGAGCACCGACCTGCTGAGCATTCAGCGTGACGTGGCTGAGGCGAAGAGCCTCGCTGCTTCTCAGCGTCGCGATGATTTGGGTGCCGTCGCCGCCGGTATGGAGGCGGTGCTCAACCAGGTCAACCAGAGTGCTTCGGCTCGCCCGAATGACCCGCTGACTCTGGCGAACCAGCTACATCAGCTCTCCGCAGAGCTGGATAAGGCCATGACGAATATGCGTGCTACCCGCGAGCGTTCTCGTGCGGCGTCGCAGAACCTGGACCGTACGATGCGTTCTGCCTACGCTGCCGTGAACGGTGCGCGTAGCTACATCAATAACCGCCGCGCTGCGGTGGGCCCGATGACCCTGACCGCTGTTTCTGAGGCGGAGCGTCACCTGGGTCAGGCTCAGCGCCTGGCTTCTTCGGATCCGCTGAACGCCATGAAGGAAGCCAATATGGCTATCCAGAAGGCGACCGACGCGCAGAACCGCGCTCAGAGCGAAGTCGGCAACTACTACAACAACCAGAACAACCGCGGCGGCGGCAGTGGCTTCGGTGGTGACCTGGCGAAGGGCTTGCTGCTGGGCGCGCTGATGACCGCGATGAACTCCGGCACCAGTAGCTGGGGTAGCAGCGGCGGCCACAGCAGTGGTGGTAGTAGCGGCGGCAGCTGGGG
>ENA-OWLX01000523-OWLX01000523.1-metagenome-genome-assembly--contig:-NODE-523-length-14015-cov-9.020487_pt1 | contig 14015 bp, 9 predicted proteins | sample MGYA00245351_ERZ651106 | MGnify/ENA primary metagenome ERZ651106 (study PRJEB26857, sample SAMEA4031768) | metagenome | biome: human; feature: oral; material: saliva | place: Philippines | collected 2014 | study... | reverse complement strand
CGGCTTCCTTGATGCGCTCCTGGTAGGCGACGAGGTCCTCCTTGGAGGCCCAGGCCGTGCCGTAGATGCGCTGGAGCTGATCGTTGGACTGATCGCCCTTCCAGTAGGCGGCCGAGGCCTTGGTGAGCGCGAAGCCGTTGCCGATCAGCTTGGTGGAGGGCAGGTGGGGGCCGCGGCACAGGTCCTTCCAGGCGACGGAACCGTCGCGGCGGACGTTGTCGTACATGGTCAGGGTCGCGCCGCCGACCTCGACGGACGCGCCCTCCGCGCCCTTGCCCTTCGTGGTCACCAGCTCAAGCTTGTAGGGCTGGGCGGCCAGCTCGCGGGTGGCCTCCTCCTCGGAGATTTCGCGGCGCACGAAGCGCTGGCCTTCCTTGATGATGCGCTTCATACGCTTCTCGAGGTCGCGCAGCAGCTCGGGGGTGACGGCGTCGATGTTGCCGAAGTCGTAGTAGAAGCCGTCGGTAATGAAGGGGCCGATGCCGAGGTTGACGTCGGGGAACACGTCCTGCACGGCCTGCGCGAGTACGTGGGTGGCGCTGTGGCGCAGGATGTTCAGGCCATCCTCGCTGGCCAGCGTGATGGCCTCAACGGTCGTTCCTGCTTCGAAAGGCGTCTCGAGATCGCGCGGCGCGCCGTCGACCTTGATGGCGACGACGTCACGCGACTTCTCGAACCACGTCGTGCCCGTGGTCCCCGCCGGTACGGTCTGTTCGTGTCCGTCAATGACGAGCGAGATATCGGGCACTGTGTCTCCTAGTTTCGTTAGATACGCGAGATTGTGTTGCGAATTGAATTCTAGCCCCGTGGCGGGTCCGCTTCAGGAGCGGGCGCGCCAGTCCTTCACGGCCTTCGCGGCGCTCAGGGCACGGTAGGTTGCCTTCTTGATGGGCATGTCCCAGCCGCCGGGCACGTCTGTGAAGTGTGAGGCAAAGGCGCTCTTGTACTTTCCGACGCTGTAGAGGTCGGGGCAGCGCGGCGAGTGGGCGCCCATCAGGTCGAATTCGCGCACGCCGTCGCGGGCGAGGAATTCTGCGGCCAGGAAGTCCAGGACCGGGGGCTGACGCAGGCGACGGCCGGCCTCGGTGGAGGCGCCGTACTCGGCCTGCGCGCGGATTCCCTCGACGAGGCAGAAGTCCCAGCACAGGATGTTCCCGTCGGCATCACGCATCGAGAAGATGCGCGCGTGCTTGGGGCCCAGCGTTCGCAGCAGGCTGAGGTAGTACTCCTTGGGGTGGGGACGGAAGCCGTCACGCTTGGCGGTCTCTTCCATGACGGCGTAGTACTCGTCGATGACCTGCGCAGCGTTTGCGGTGTCCTCATGGAAGGTCACGCCCTCGGCCTTGCCCTTCTTCAGGCCGGAGCGAATCGAGCGCTTACCGGCTTTGGGCATGGCGGCGAGGATCGCTTCCTCGGTCTTGCCGGAGGTGTCGATGATGACAGTGCGGTCGTAGGAAATCGTCTGCAGCGGCATGCACAGGTCGGGGTGCTGATAGATGGCGTGCAGGCGCACGAAGGCAACGGTCTTATCCTTTGCCTTAATCTCGCGCACAAGGTCCGCTCGCAGAGCGGCTTCGCGCTCGGGGCTCGCTTCCTTGACCCACGTGGGTCCCCACTTCGCCCACAGGTAATGGACGCCGCGCACCGAATACTTATACAGGGTGATAAACGCGATCTTGGAATCGTCCTCGCACCAGGCGTAGCGACCCCACACTCCGTGGCCCTGGGATTCCTCGAACGCCTCCCACACGCATGTCTGTTCGATGGGCAGGGAGCGGTCCTGGAAGCCAGAGACCGCGGCGATCTTATCGTCCTGCGAGATGGGCACGAGTGCGGTTGTCGTCATGGTGTCCTCGTTGGTCGGAAATATCGGTCGCGTAGGAAGTCAGTCTATCAGGGGCTTCTCCCCCGCCGACGAGGCCGGGGCGGGGAAAGGCAACGTCAGTAGGACGTCTCGGTGGGTTCCGGGTAGTACCGGGCGAACTTACGCCTGTGGTTCTGCTTCTGGAGCCACACGGTGAGGTTGCGGCGCAGGTCTTTCTCCGTCGGGTTCAGGAGCAGATCAAAACGCCGGCCCTCGCGGATAATGCGCTTGACGCGCGCGCGCAGGTCCTCATCGGTGATGTAGTGCAGTAGCAGGGAGTCCGGGACAAGGGTGTAGAGAATCTCGTCAGTCGCCTGGGTCTGCTCGCAGGCCTTACCGTCAATAAGATCCTCGACCATCGGGATCATCGGGTTCGCTCCGGCGGCGGCCATGTACCAGTTGTTGCGGCCGATGCGCGGGTTCACTTCAAAGAACAGCGCTCGTCCGTCGCGGGGATCGATCTTCACGTCGAAGTTCGCGAAGCCGCGGTACCCGTTCTCGGTCAGCAGGGCGCAGGCATCGCGCCACAGCGTCGGGAAGTCCTCTGTGATCATGGCGACGGGGTTTCCGATCATCGTCGGCGCGTGGTCTTCGAGGAGGACACGCGCCGAACCGATCAGCGTGACTTCACCGCGAGAATCCACGTAGGCGGTGATCGAGCGCATCGCGGTGTTATCGCCGGGAATCAGCTCCTGTACAAGGAAGGTATCGCGGAAGCCCGCAGCCTTCAGGGTCCCCCACAGCTGGGTGAGTTCCTCGGCCGTGTCGATGAACCAGATCTTGCGCTTGCCCTCGAATTCAAGGACGTCGTATGGCTCGCCCTTCGCGGACTTAGCAACCACCGGGAAACTGAACGGAATCTCGGGAGCGGCCCAAGCCTCGTCCTCCACGCCGGAGAAGTCTACTTCGACCGTGCCCGGCGTAGCGATCCCAGCACGCTCGCACGCGCGGGCGAACTCGGCCTTATCGGTCAGCCGATCCATGACCTCCTCGGTAGGGAACGGCAGCGCGTAGTGACGGGAGAGCGCCTCCATATTCCGTGCCACAAACGCCGAGAAGATGTCGTGGTTGGCCATCAGGATCAGCTTCTTATCCGGATGCTCACCCGCGATAGTCATGAGGACGTCCAGGAGCTGTGCGTCACTCGCATGAGCGCTCACGTGGCGGACATCAAAAAAGTGTGAGCGTGTGATCGACGCGGTCGGCTGCGATCCTACGCAGATACACCGACACCCAAACGCTTCGTTGAAACAACGCCCAATTCCGTACACTCCGAAGTCTCCTCCGATAATGACGGGGAGGATGTCTTCGCGGGGCATCAGCGGTCGCGTCTGAGTCAGATAGTCGATCGTCATGCCACAAGCCTAGCGCCTGGTAGGATACAGAATGTTCCCTGAGACCTCTCTCACCAACATGGAAGTACATCATGAGCACGCCCTATTCTCCCGAGAATCAGCAGCCCTATCAGCCCCAGCAGGGTGGCTACCCCCAGCAGGGTGGATACCCGCAAGGTGACTTCGGGCAGCAGCCCACCCAGCAGATGCCTGCCATCGGCGGCTACGGGCAGCAGCCCACCCAGCAGATGCCTGTGGCGGGCGGCTACGGCCAGTCTCAGGGCTACGGTCAGCAGGCTCAGCAGGGCTACTACGCTCAGGGTCAGTTCCAGGGCAACCCGGGTGGTGGGCAGCCCGCAAAGAAGAAGACGGGCCTCATCATCGGCATCATCGTGGCCGCCCTGGTCGTGCTCATTGCCGCCGGCGTCGCCATCTGGTGGTTCACGTCTGGCGACGACTCTTCCGACGACGCAGCTGCCCAGAGCGCTCCGAGCACCTCGGCTCCCGGGGCAGGGGCCAACCCTACGCAGCCTCCGGTGGGCACCAACCCCTCGCAGCCGCCCGCGGGCACCACCCCTTCCGCACCTGGCGGCACCAACCCCTCGCAGCCTCCGGTGGGCACCAACCCTTCCGCGCCTGGTGGCGGCTCTAACTCCGATCTGGAACAGCAGGCCATCGCCGAGTGCAACAAGGAAATCAACAACGATTACACGAATGCAAGCGTCTCTGGTGGAAAGCTCGAGCTGCAGGATTCCTACGGTGATACCCAGTGGTGGGATTACACCGGCACAGTCACCGGCACGGACAAGATTACGAAGAAGAACGTCAACACTCGTTTCACCTGTTCTGTCTTCTACTTCGGTAACTCAAAGACTTTCTCCGCTTTCGTTATCCCCGAAGATTACTGAGACACAGCACTGTCACCTCGTCGAGCACGACAGCTCCGCTGCAGCGCACACACGCCGACAGCTTCCGTTAGACCGATGGAGCCCCTATGTCCACCCCCTTCAACCCCAACCAGCAGCCGATGTCCGGTAACGGCCAGTACCCGACTGGGCAGCAATATACCCAGCAGATGCCCGCGGCAGGAGGATACCAGCAGCAGGGATACCAGCAGCAGGGATACCAGCAGCCTCAACAGGGCTACTACCCTCAGGGTCAGTTCCAGGGATCCCCGTACGGCGGGGTACCGGAGAAGAAAAAGACGGGCCTCATCATCGGCATCATCGCAGCCGTCCTGGTCGTCATCCTGATCGCCGGCGTCGCGATCTGGGCGCTGACCAAGGACGATTCCTCCAACGACGAGGCGTCGGCCTCGCCGAGCGCTTCGAGCAGCGCAGCGCCCACGTCCGCCCCTTCCGCGGTCCCCTCCCCCGCTCCGTCGGCTCCCGCCCCTGCACCGACCCAGTCCGCGCCGCCCGTCGGCACGAAGCCCAGCCCTGCACCGACTTCGGGTACGGGTTCCTCCGGCAGCGTCAGCAGCGATGAGGAATACGGCGTATTGACCGAATGCAAGTCGGCACTGTCGCAGACGGTCCAAAAGGGCACGCTTCAAACCTGGACGGTCGTGCGTGACGGGGTGGATTCTAGTGGACGCCCCCAGTACCAGGCGAACGGTCAGTTCAACGGCACTCTTCTCACGGGCAAGAGCGGCACCTTCAACTTCACGTGCACAGCGCTCTACCACCAGGACAAGGGCGTGTACGAAGCCTGGGCTTCTATCGACGCCTACTAAACCGTACAACCGACACGCGCGATGATCATCCACCCCGAGCTACTTCCTGGCACGCTCTACGCAGCGCAGCCCTGGTGGAAGAACGCCGTGCTGTACCAGGTCTATCCCCGTTCGTTCCAGGATACGAACGGGGATGGACTCGGAGACCTTGCGGGGATTATCCGCCGCCTCGACTACTTGGCTGAGCTGGGTGTCGATATCGTGTGGATATCCCCGATCTACCGCTCCCCTCAGGCGGATAACGGCTACGACATCTCGGACTACCGTGACATCGATCCATTGTTCGGCGATCTCGAGGCTTTTGATGCGCTCGTTACGCGCGCCCACGACCTGGGTATGCGCATCGTCATGGACCTCGTTGTCAATCACACGTCAATCGAGCACCCCTGGTTCCTTGAGTCCGCATCGAGTGTCGATTCGGAGCGCCGAGATTGGTACTACTGGCGGGATCCGCGCCCTGGCTTCACCCCTGGTACTCCCGGTGCCGAGCCGACGAACTGGGAGTCTTTTTTCGGTGGCCCAGCGTGGGAGTACGACGCATCCACCGGCCAGTACTACCTCCATCTTTTCGCACGCGAGCAGCCCGACTTAAACTGGGAGAATCCGCAGGTTCGTGACGCCGTCTACGAGATGATGAACTGGTGGCTCGACCGGGGCGTCGACGGCTTCAGGGTCGACGCAATCGACGTCATTTCGAAGCAACCGGGTCTGCCTGATGGTGGACCGGCGCGCGCGCCGTTCGGAATCGGCCACGAGCGCTTCGCCGACGGGCCTCGTCTGCATGAATTCCTGCAGGAGATGCACGAGCGGACGTTCAACCACCATCCGGGGTCGTTTACGGTCGGCGAGGCCTCGAACGCGTCACCGGAGACGGCACTACTGTTTTGCGATCCCGAGCGCCGCGAGTTCAACATGCTCATCCAGTTCGAGCACGTCAACCTCGGCCTCGAGAACGGCAAGTTTTCGCCCCGCCGCCTGGCGCCCGGAGAGCTGGCGGATGTTCTCACTCGCTGGCAGGACACGCTCGGGACGCGCGGATGGAACGCGCTGTACCTGGAGAACCACGACCAGCCGCGCTCGGTGTCCCGTTTCGGGGATCCGTCGCGCTACTGGTACGAATCGGCGACAGCTTTGGCGACCGCCTATTTCCTGCAGCGCGGCACCCCCTTCATTTATCAGGGCCAGGAGATCGGCATGCTCGGCGGTGATTTCACAGCCGCAGCCGATTTCCGCGACGTCGAATCCGTGTCGTACATGAAACGCCTAGGGATTGACGAGGTCCCCGAGGGGCTTGCCGCGATGTCGCGAGACAACGGCAGGACTCCAATGCAGTGGAATTCCTCCCCCGCTGCCGGCTTCTCTGAGGCAGTCCCGTGGATTGACGTGCCCGCTTCAGCTGAGCGCATTAACGTCGCAGTACAGGCGGAAGATCCTCAGTCCGTTCTGTCGTACTACCGCGCGCTCATCAGCGCTCGCCACACCATCCCTGCACTGACCGATGGAACGTTCACTCGGATAGATGCATCAGCACCCGCGCTCTTCGTCTACCGGCGCGCCGCGCCAGGTTCGGACGTCCTCGTGATGGTCAATCTGTCGGGGGATCCCCACGCTCCCCTTTTCTCCCCCGAGGACGAGGCCGTGGCATCGTTGCCGTGGCGCCTCTACCTGGGCAATACGGACACGTCATTCGTCAAGACAGATGCGGCCGGCGACCACATACAGAGCGAACCCACGGTTACCACGCCAATGAGGCCATGGGAGGCTCGGGTGTATCTCCTTACCGACTAGACCACCGAGGGCCGCCCGACGCAGCGCCAGGTTCACTGCGTGCCGACGCTGCACGCTAAATCCAGCACATGACCATCGCCAAACGACTGATGGTCCTCTCTACACGAGTGCTGGTGTCGTGTCACCAACTCTCAGCACGCCACCTCACGCACATAGAACACGCGGGTGGGAAGACCATGTCTTCCCACCCGCGCATGTCGCATAGTTCGCACACTCTCGTCACTGGCTCGGTGCCGCGAGAGCCACCTTCATCAGGTTCAGCGCTGACGACGCTTGACTGCGACGAGCGAGCCACCCGCAAGGGCCACGATTCCGGCGAGGACACCGACGTTTGCAGCGTCAGCACCGGTCTTCGCCAGGCGCGGGGCCGGAGGCGTCGAAGGCGTCGGGGTCGGCGCCAATTTGTTGTTCAGGTTGAGAGCAAAGAGCTGATCCTCGCTCAGCGTGAACGTTGCCTCACGGTTGTTTGCCTTGAGCGTGACGCCCTGAGCGGTATCGAACACGCGGCTCTCGGCCTCGTTCCAGGTCACGCCATCAGCAGCAGGGAGGTCACCCTCGGAGACGGTCACTTCGGTGCCCAGCGGGAGGGTGCCCGGATAGCTGTAGCTCTTACCGGCCTTGACGGTCGCCTGGTAGGTCTTGTTCACCGACGGGTCGGCATCGTTCTTCAGCGTAATGTTGAGGGTGTACTCGAGGTCCTTCGCGTTGTCGGGAAGCTCGCCGTCGACCTTCTTCGTCACGGAGAAAGTCTGGTGCGCGAAGGCATCCGCCACCGCACCGAATCGCATCACCTTCGTGACGGGCGAAACCTTCTTGCCGGGCACGTTGAACTTCACGGTGTTGGAGAACTTTCCGACAATGTCGGCGGCGCGCTTAGCGCCCTCGACGCGAGTCGGGATCTCGACAATCGCCGACTGGTTCGCGGGGATCTCAGGGAAAGTCACGGTCAGCTTCTGGGACGTACACTCGACCGTAGAACCAGCACCGAAGGCACCCTTCGAGGTGTCCTTACTCAGGCGCTTGCCCTCGGGCGTGGTCGGATCGACGACGACGAAGGTGTGCTTCTTGACATAGCCGGTCACCGTGTCACAGTCGTAGCTCCACTTTTCGCCGGCGGGAACCTCATCGACGATCGACGCACCAGTCACAGCCTTATCACCGGCGGGCAGGATCACGCGCCACATAATGGCCTTGTTCTCATCGCCGTCTTCGCTGTCATTCAGACCGATCCAGCCCTCCTTGACGGTGCGCGCTTCACCGGTGGGACGCACGACCATGTTGACCTTGCGCGAGACCACCTTGTTGCCGACCTGCACCACGAAGTTCTCGTTGGCGGGGCCGGTGTACTGAATCATGGCGCTCGTCGTCACGGAGCCCGCCCACTCGGCGGCCGAGTCGGCGTTCTCGTTGAAGACGACGGTGACGATACCGTCGGTCCCCCAGGTGCCGCAGCCGACGACGACGCCGGTTGCGGAACGGACGTCAAAGGTACGCTCGGTGGCGGGTCGCAGGATCGGCTGACCCGTGTTCGCCTCGGCAACGGTCGCGTCGTAGGTGAAGAAGTCGCCGGCCTTCACGGCACCGTTCGTCTTCCACGGCAGCTTGACGCCGATATCCCACAGGTTCGCGATTGTCTTCGCTTCCGCACCCTGGGGATTGACCAGCTGCAGGTTATCCCAGTCAAGGTCCACCTTGTTGTTGACGTTCGTCGTGGGGGCCGGGCACGCAAGCGCCGTGGCAGACGCCGTGCGGGTCGTCAACAGCTGCAAAGCACCAAAGAAGCTCATTACCAGAGCGAAAGCTACAAGAAGTGCGCTAAGCCGACTGCTCTTCAACGCAACCATAAAATACTCCTGTCGATGGGCATGAGACGGTATCACCTCAAGCACATAATTATAGAGTAACGGAGCAAAATAGCTAGCAGTCAACACGTTAGCAAAAAACTATTTAAATAAAATTTCCCTGTCAAACCTGTTCAATCTGTATATACGCCACACAAAGAACAGATCTGTAATTGAACCAAATTAATTTTCCGCACAGCAGGCCAAACGCACTTGACCAGCAAAAACGCCGATTGTACAAAATAATGTTGTTGATCACATTTCTACTCGCCGTAACCCATTTCCATCTCGCGCGACCACGAGATACTCATCCTCGTCCGGCGTGCCATCCTCCATCGCATAACAGCTCCAAACGCCTTCGATCAGCCACAATAGGCCTCACAAGCAACCGCGCACGATTGACTACAGCACCATAGTCCTCCACTCCCCTAGGCAACATCGACAGCAGGATTCGCAACCACTCTTTTTTGACAGGACTTTTGTCCGAACTGCCCCACCCCCCTATCCCCAGGCGCATGACCCACTACCAACGAAGCACACACAAAGAAGTGGGAGGGATGAGCAATGCTCATCCCTCCCACTTCGCTCCCTCAGGCACTCACGCGCCTCAGGACAGCATCGTCATCAGTGGCTACGGCGCTTTGCTGCCACGAGAGACAGACCCGCGATCGCGACGATTCCAGCCAGGACGCCCAGGCCGGCCGCATCGGTACCGGTCTTCGCCAGCTGCGGAGCGGGCGAAGGGGTTGCCGAGGGAGTAGGAGCAGGGGTCGAAGGCGTGGCCGACGGGGTCGGGGTCGGGGTCGGGGCCGCAACGTTGGTCAGGGTCAGCGAGTAAACCTGATCATCGCTCAGCGTGAAGGTAGCCTCGCGGTTGTCTGCGGAGAGGGTGACACCTTCAGCGGTCTCGAAGACGCGGCTCTCAGAATCGTTCCAGGTGATGCCCACACCGGCGGGCAGATCACCCTCCGACACCGTCACGACGGTACCCAGGGGCAGAGACGTGGGGTAGGTATAGGTCTCGCCAGCCTTAACGGAAGCCTCGAAGGTCTTGTTCACCGAGGGATCGGCGTCGTTCTTCAGGGTGATCGTCAGCGGGTACTCGAGGTCCTGGGCGGACTCGGGCAGGTCACCCTCGACCTTCTTGGTCACGGAGAAGGTCTGGTGGGCGTACGCATCGGCAGACGCACCGTAGTACAGGGTCTTCGTGATGGGCTCGGCAACCTTCACACCAGCAACATTGAAGTTGACGGTGTTGGAGAAGGCACCCACGACATCGCCAGCGCGCTTTGCGCCCTCAACGTGGGCGGGCAGCAGGACAATCGCGGACTGGTTCGCAGGAATCTCGGCGAGCGTGACGGTCACCTTGGTAGAGGTGCACTCGACCTGCGCGGCAGCGCCAAAGGCACCCTTCGAGGTGTCATTATCCTGGCGGAGGCCCTCGGAGTTGGTCGGGTCGGTCACCAGGTAGGTGTGCTTCTTCGTGTAGTCGTTAACGACGTCGCAGTTGAAGTTCCAGTTGGAGCCCGCGGGGACCTCGTCAACGATCGACGCGCCGGTCACGGCCTTGTCGCCTGCGGGGAAGACAACGCGCCACATGATGGCCTTGTTCTCGTCGCCATCCTCATTCTCGGAAACGTTCAGCCAGCCATCCTTCTGGTATCGAGGAACGCCGGGGGTGCGGCGCAGCATGTCAATCTTGCGCTCGACCTTCTTACCCAGCTTGACCGTGTACTGCTCACCGCCAGGACCGCTGTATTGCGTCAGGCCGTTAGTGGACACGTGGCCGTACCACTGCGCGGCAGACTCGACCTTCTCATTGAAGACGACGGTCACCATGCCGTCAGAACCCCAGGTGCCACAGCCGACGACGACGCCGTTGTTGGAGATGACCTCGAACTTACGGGCAACGTTCGGACGCAGGACGCTCTCCCCCGTCGCGGCGTTGACGATCGAGGCGTCGTAGGTGAAGTAGTCGCCGGCCTTCACGCGGCCGTCGGTCTTCCACGGCAGCTTGATGCCGAGGTCCCACCAATCGCCCACTGCCTTTGTCTCACGGCCGGCGTGGTCGACGAGCTGAGCGTTGTCCCAATCCAAGGTAACCTTGTTGCTCACATTCGTGGTCGGCTCAGGGCAGCTCAGGGGGGCCGCAGATGCAGGGGCCTGAGCGCCGACAAACTGCGCTAGGCCGAAGAAACTCAAAACCAATGCGAAAGTCGCAAGAAGAACACCGAAGTGACGGCGCTTCAGGGCAACCATAGAAAACTCCTGTCAACGGGATGTGCGACGTCGTCGCCGCATGCCCGATCAGTCTATGCCAATCGCCTGCAATTTGGTCAAGAATCAGAGCGATTAGTTCCCCAGACACCACAACTAACACGAGCGACAAGAGTGAACGTCGCTGATTTGTCGGACTAATTTATAAACTGACAAAATTTGCTACTCGGGCGTGTCGTCCAATGAGCGAACAATGGCCACAAACATCCAACAAACCTACCAGTCGTTCAGCAAATGGAAGGGTGAAACAAGGCCGCGCACTGATCGACCATCTCCCCGTCACCTCGCGACACAAAGGGGTTATAGGACACTACGTGTTGCCGCGTGACACTGGTTGTTGCTTGTGGACCCGCGGATTTTCTGGGTGCCGGGCCCAGCGACGCCCTCTATGCCGATGGTGGTGGGGGTGAGATCACGGTTTGAGGTGGTGTGGTGCCCACAGTGCAGACTACCTCGGCGAAAACCGGTGAATACGGGTGGCTGCGGGCGTGGTGGTCTGCGCTTTGGGCACAACGGTGCCAGGCATGGTGCGCCGTTCGCACGTAAGCCCCTGAACATGCACGTTAACCCCTTAATGCGCACGTAAACCCCTAGATGTGCGCCTGGGCGTCGTTGCCCACGCGCATGTCATCGGGTTAACGTGCGAGTTGTAGGGCCCAGGTGTAGGCCATCGGGCCCACGTGCGCGCGAAAGGGTCCACGGGCGCCGCGACCTGGCCCTGTCGGCCAGGTGGCCCGGTGGTTTGAAACCGCCATCGCCTTTGCTCGCACTTCCTAACAGTGAAATGAAACCGCCATCGCCTTTGCAGGCGAGAAATGGGCGTTTTGGCGCAGATTTCTGGCGCAGAGGTGATGCGGGTTTCAGTGTTTCTGGAGGGGCCGTGTTGGGCGAGTTTTTCGCGGAACTGCTGCTGAAGGCCCTCATGGTGTGCGTGTGGTGCGTCCGCAGTGGCTGCGGCCGCCTCTCATCATCTGGGGACCAATTTCGCATGCAATTCCCCTCACGGTATTTCAAGTCATGAACTTGAATCGTTGAAATTCTGCCGTTTTTGGCTTGTTGTGGATGCGGGCTCGGCGGGAATTGCATGCGACTTTTGAGGGGACGAGCGAGTTGTGTCTTGCTCGCTGGCCTCACGAAGGCTTGTGGTCGGCCGTGACGGCTTTCGATCGGAGGCGGCGTTGCCCCACGCCGCAGCATGCGGTTGGGTCAGGTGAGTCAGAAGCGGTAGTCTGCGCCTATCGGCAGCGGGCCGACGGCCCGACCTCAACGTATGGCAGGTGCTCCATGTTCTTCTGTAACGATGCGCTGAACCCCGCAGGCAACGGCCTGGGCCCCGACGAGTGGTGGAAGGGCGCGGTCGTCTACCAGATCTACCCGCGCTCCTTCAAGGATTCCAACGGGGACGGCTTCGGGGACCTTGCGGGGATCCGCTCCAAGCTCGACTACCTGAAGGCTCTGGGCGTGGACGTCCTGTGGCTCTCGCCGATCTACGCCTCCCCGCAGGCCGACAACGGCTACGACATCGCCGACTACTACGACATCGACCCCATGTTCGGGACGCTCGAGGACTTCGACCGCCTGCTGGAGGGCGTCCACGAGAGGGGCATGCACCTCGTCATGGACCTGGTCGTCAACCACTCCTCCGACGAGAACCCGTGGTTCGTCGAGTCGCGCTCCTCGCGGGAGAATCCGAAGCGCGACTGGTACATCTGGCGCGATCCGCGGCCCGGGTTCGTGGGCGGCGAGGCCGGGGCTGAGCCCAACAACTGGGGGTCCTTCTTCTCCGGCTCGGCCTGGGCGTGGGACGAGGCCACGGGCCAGTACTACCTGCACCTGTTCCACAAGAAGCAGCCCGACCTGAACTGGGACAATCCCGAGGTGCGTGCCGCCGTCTATCGCATGATGAACTGGTGGCTCGACCGCGGCGTCGACGGCTTCCGCATGGACGTCATCAACCTGATCTCGAAGGACCCGGGCCTGCCCGACGGCGTCGTCTACCCCGGGCGCGCGTGGGGCGAGGGCTTCCCGCACTTCTCCGAAGGCCCGCACCTGCATGAATACCTGGCCGAGATGCGGCGCGAGGTGTTCGATGGCCGCAGCGGTACGATGACGGTCGGTGAGTGCCCCGGTGTGCGCCGCGACAACGTCCTGTTGTTCACGGATCCGGCCCGGCGCGAGCTCGACATGGTGTTCCAGTTCGACCATGTCGACCTCGGCCTTGAAGCGGGGAAGTTCCACCCGCGCCCGCTGCGTCCCGGCGAGCTCGCCGATTGCCTGAGTGCCTGGCAGGAGGCGCAGGGTGAGGTCGGCTGGAACAGCCTCTACCTGGACAATCACGACCAGCCGCGCGCCGTCAGCCGTTTTGGCGACGAGTCCCGCCGCTACGAGTCCGCGACGGCCCTGGCCACGGCCCTGCACCTGCTGCGCGGCACGCCCTACGTGTACCAGGGCGAGGAACTCGGCATGACGAACAGCGTCTTTGGTGGCATTGAGGACTACCGCGACGTCGAGGCCCTGCGCTACTACAACGAGGCAGTGGCAGCGGGGGAGAGCCCCGAGTCCGTCCTGGAGGGGCTGGCCTTCACTGGCCGCGACAACGCGCGCACCCCCGTCCAGTGGGACGCGGGGCCGAACGCCGGCTTCACGGAGGGCACTCCGTGGATCGGCGTCACCCCGAACTACACGGAGATCAACGCCGCCTCCCAGGTCGACGACCCGTCCTCCGTGTACGCCTACTACCGCGCGCTCGCGGACATCCGCCACGGCCTGCCCGTCATCGCGGTTGGCGCATACGAGTGCATCGCGACTCCCTCGCCCGCTGTTTTCGCCTACCGGCGCACTCTCGGCGAGGCCGTGGCAACTATCCTCGTCAACCTCTCCCCCCAGCCCGCGCCCCTCGGTGACGCGGCGCGTGAAGTCGGCGGGGACCTCCTCCTGGCCAACCGTGACCTGCCCGAGGAGGACCGGGGAGTCCCGACAGTCCTGGAAGCGTGGGAGGCGCGCGTCTACCTCGCGTAGGCGACGAAGGCCCGGGATCGGCGTGATCCCGGGCCAACGCGTTGAGGAATTCCTCAGTAGGAATCGCCCTCAGTAGTAGTAGGGGTAATCCTCCCAGCGGGGGGCGCGGTGCTCGAGGAAGGCGTCGCGCCCCTCCTGGGCCTCGGCCGTCATGTAGG
>ENA-OWLX01000519-OWLX01000519.1-metagenome-genome-assembly--contig:-NODE-519-length-14072-cov-20.963259_pt1 | contig 14072 bp, 14 predicted proteins | sample MGYA00245351_ERZ651106 | MGnify/ENA primary metagenome ERZ651106 (study PRJEB26857, sample SAMEA4031768) | metagenome | biome: human; feature: oral; material: saliva | place: Philippines | collected 2014... | reverse complement strand
AGGTGGAATTGAAACCTTTTTCAATGTTTTCTTTACCCAAAGACGGGCCGATGGTGCGCTCTTCCACAATTTGCATCGGTGCGGCGAGAGAACCAGCACGCAGCAACAAAGAGGTATCATTGGCTTCCGCCTGCGTCATGCTGCCGGAAATTTCCACGCGTCCGCCGGTAATAGCGGAACGGATAACCGGTGCGGTAACCACTTCAGATTTGCCTTGATCGATCAACACCATCGCCATGCGTTTGCCGACGTTGGCGGCAGTCAATTCGCCGAAAATACTGCCGCCTGCGCTATCCAAGCTGAGGCTGACGGCAGGTGCGCCCATTTGGTCGAAACTGGGTTGAGCGTCATTGATATTGTCGCCGGTCAATTCAACCTGTTTGTTAATCAGCAAGGTTTCAGGATGATCGCCACCACTGGACAACAGCTCGAAACCGCTCGGAACATTGCCTTCCAAAGCCTCGCGCACTTTGACAGGGTCGTCTTCCACCATGCGCACTTCCAAAGTTGCGGTACGGCCGATAATGTCTTTTGCTTTGGCAGTATCTTGTACACCCGGCAGCTGTACGACGATACGGTCGAGGCCGGATTGCTGGATGACAGGTTCGGCTACGCCCAACTCATTAACACGGTTATGCAAGGTGGTGATGTTTTGTTTCACCGCATCGGAGCGTACTTTGTTAATCGCTTCTTCGGATAATGTCAGCGTGATGTTATTGCCATCAGCGTTCAAATTTGCCTCAGGGAAAAGCTGACGCAGCTTAGGCATGGCTTTTTGTACGTCAGCAGCGTCCTGCATCGGGACAATCAGACCGTTTTCAATTTGACGGACGGTGCCGGTACGGATTTTTTCACGACGCATTTCACGGCGGATGTCGCCCGAATAACGTTCAAACGTTTTCTGCATCGCAGCTTTCATGTCCACCTGCATGGTGAAATGCACGCCGCCGCGCAAGTCCAAGCCTAAAAACATCGGATTCGCTCCGATTTTGGCCATCCACTCAGGACTATCCGCCAACAGGTTGAGCGCGGTTATATAGCCATCGCCCAAAGTGTTTTCGATGACATCGCGGGCTTTAAGCTGGGTTTCAGTATCCTTGAAACGCACTTTCAGCGAGTTGTTTGCAACAAACATCCCGTCGGTCTGAATACCTGCCTGCTTCAGCGCGGCATCGACTTTGGACTGGGTCTGTTCGTTAATAATGATGGCTTGTCGGTTGGTTGATACCTGTACTGCGGGCGTTTCACCGAAAAGGTTGGGCAGCGAATACACTACGGCAACCAAAATCGTGCACGCAATCAGCAGGTATTTCCATAAAGGATAACGGTTCATGGTAAACCTTCGATTTATTATGAAGACAAACAGCCGCGCTCAGTTTTCCGAGGCGGCTCTTGGCAAAAATACGGATTACTCGGCTTTGGCGGCAATCGCGTTACGTTCCACTTCGACTTCGATTTTTGCACCTTGACCAATGTCAACAGTGAAAAACTGTTCGCCGACTTTGGTAACACGGCCTTTGAAGCCTGCTGCCAAAACAACCTTATCACCGACTTTCAAAGCGGCAAGCATGGCTTGGTGTGCTTTGAATTTCTTTTGTTGGGGACGCATGATCAGGAAGTAGAACACCACCATAATCAGCACTAAAGGGGCAAATTGGGCCACAGTTTGATTCATAATTCGTCCGTTTTCTAAGAGATTAAAATTAAGTAAAACACCGCTTGCGGCAGAAAAAGGCATTGGTACAGCCGCAAAATTAAGCTATTCTAAAGGTCGTCTGAAAAATTTCCAAGCCTTTCCCTATTTATTAACCATATTTATCATGTCAGGTCGTCTGAAAATGAAGTTTCAACGACATTTAAAACCTGACTTCTTCCCACCAACGACAGGCCCCGCGCCCTTTTCCTCATGAAAAAACTCATTCGACGACTGCGTACGCGCCTACGCCGCCTTTTGGGTAAAAATGCGCGCACGGTCTGGATTTCTCATCCCGTTTTTGCGCGACACCAGCCCGGCGCGGGACATCCCGACTCGCCCGAACGCACCGCCGTTATCGAAGCCGAACTCAAACGCCAGGATATTTGGCGGCATCTGCAAACTGCCGAAGCTGAGGAAATCAGCGATGCCCGCCTCGCCTTGGTTCACCCGCGCAAATACCTGCGCTCTCTGGAAGCCTGCCAGCCCCAGCCGGACAAAATCTACCGTCTCGACGGCGACACCGTCATGAGTCATGGTTCGCTCAAAGCTGCCCGTCACGCCGCAGGTGCTGTCGTTCAGGCGGTGGATATGGTCATGAACAAAAAAGCATGGCACGCCTTTTGCGCCGTCCGCCCACCCGGACACCATGCACACAGCGATAAAGCCGGCGGTTTCTGCCTATTAAACAATGTCGCCACAGGCGTCATGCACGCCATCGCCGAATACCGCCTGCAACGCATCGCCGTCATCGACTTTGACGTCCATTACGGCGACGGCACTGCGGAAATCTTCAAAGATGACCCGCGCGTCCTGTTTATGAACCTTTTTGAAACCGACCTCTTCCCATTTCCTGAAACCAACCATTCTGCCAACGGCGCCAATATGTTGCATCTGCCTTTCGCATCCAATACCGGCAGCCGCGTCTTTCGTACCACCGTACGCGAACAATGGTTGCACAAACTGACCGCATTCAAACCCGAACTGGTCTTACTGTCTGCAGGTTTCGATGGGCACAAACAAGACGAAACAGGTCGTCTGAACCTGCACGAAGCCGATTTCGCTTGGCTAACCCACAAAATCATCCAAGCCGCATCAAGCTGCCCCGGCAGAATCGTTTCCGTACTGGAAGGCGGCTACACGCTCGAGTCTTTGGCAAAATCCGCTGCAGCCCATATCGGCGTCCTAGTAGGACTACCCAAGGCAGACTATGTTGCCGCCTATCAAAGACACTTGAAACGCGGGCAAAAAAGGGGAGATTCCCAATCTTCCGAATGGCAATCTAAATTATTAAACGAAAGATTATCTGAAAATAAGATTCAAGGTTTTCAGACGACCTTTTAGCGGGTAGATTGCCCTCCGGATTGTTGTTACCGTAAAAGGTCGTCTGAAAATCCTACCCACTCAAAAACAAACCGCCCTTTCAGGCGGTTTGTTTTCAGCTTAAACAGACGGTTATTGCTTTTTACCGCCGAATACACCGAAGGCATTGTTACTTGAAGAGCCATTATCACCTGGTTTTTCATTGTAACTGTATCGTCCTGCCATTTCGGCAGCTTTGTCGCCGTAGAATCCGCCTGAGATAGAACCTTGCACACCGGAATCCCATTTACCATTAAAGCTGCTGCCTGCAATATCTGCGGTAAAGGCTCGTTCATTCATGAACCATCTGTCGCCACTATTGATTTTACCTGCGATGGTTTTGGTATCGAAGTTGACATCTGCGGTAAACGAACCGGCAGTACGGTAGCCTCCTGTATCACCTACCCAGTTTTCCTTATCATCCAAGTTGCGGGCACGGAAATTCAACACATCGCCGGCATACTTGGCTGTCCCTGATGGTAGAGAGGTACTCATTACCCCCTGAACAAACAAGGAGTAGGCATTATCGGCAAGTTTTGCCGCACCGAAGACAACATTGCTCAAATTGCCTGAAGCAACAAACGATTTGTAGTCCGAACCCAATTCAGTTTGATGGAGCTTTTTGGTAACAGGTGACAAAGCGATTGTCGTACCGTTGATAATGACTTTGGTCAAGTCCGCGATATTCGATAAGACGTATTGCTCGCCTGTTTCACCTTTTTTCAATTCGGCTGCGGCGGCATCATCTTTAGGTTTGGTTACGGGCGCATCAGGTTTGGCAACCGGCGCATCAGGCTGTCCGCCTGCTTGAGCTGCCGCATCTTGGCGTTTTGCACCAAACACACCGCGCGCCACTACGTCTTCATCACGTTGGTTTTTGCCTGCCGCACTATATGTACCGGCAAGTTGGTCTGCTTTCGCGCCAAAGAATCCGCCTTGCATCGTACCTTGCTTGTTGGAGAAGGTGTTGCCGTGCAAATCGCCATTGAAAGACAGATTTTCCGCCATATCGCGCGCATTGGATTTGACGACACCTGCAATCCTGTTGCCACCGCTACCACCGCCAACCGTTTGATCGGAATAGCGGTTGATGCCGACATTGATGGTTTTTTGGTCGAAATTGACTCTTGCGGTAACATCGGTTGCTTTGGCGGCAGGATACAGGTTTGCCAATTTAGACTCGGCACTTGTATTAGAAAGCTCGTTTAACAGGCTGGTATTGAACGGCAATCCGTTTGCAAAATGCAAACCGATACCTTTATAAGTGGCTTCGCCTTTTTGAGCGGCAACAGTATCGCTTCCGGCAGGAGTACCTTGTACAAATAAAGCTTGTTTGAAATCACGCAGGTTGGTTACATCGGCAACACCGCCGTAACGAACGTCAGGCAACAGGTTGCCACTGTGTACCGCATATTGTGCTGCATCGGCTTTACCGCCGTTCGTACTTCTTTCGCCCGACGTGAACTCACCTGCTTTAACGTCTTTGGTATTAATGGCGACACCATCAAGTACGACGCTGTTTTTATCCGAAGCAGTCGGAGCTTCGGTTTTGGCATATTCCAAATCGCCGGTTTCACGCTTTTTCGCTACCAAGACACCGCCATCCAAAGCCTTGCCCATTACTTTGCTTTCGCCGCCAAAACCTTGACCTGAATTGGCCTCATTGGCTTTCTTAGCGTCTTCAGCTTTCTTGGCTTCTTCGGCTTTCTTAGCGTCTTCAGTTTGTTTTGAATCACCTCCTCCGCCCGAGCCGGAATTATTGCCCGGCTGTTGCGGGGTCGGTGCAGGCTGTGCAGACGGCGTGCCACCACCGCTTGAGCCGCATGCACTCAATGCGATGCTGCAGGCAATCGCCAACATACTTAATTTAAATGACTCCTTCATGGTAAAACTCCTGAATGTGATAATGGTATTTTGGAATGATGGTGATAAAATATTTGATAATTATTTACATCAAACCAATTAAAAAATACCGCAAATGCGGATAACCAAACGGTACTAAACTTACATCAGTATGAAGGTCGTCTGAAAACAGAATTTATGAATCTGTGCATACAGATGTGTTTCAGACGACCTCTACTTATATCGTCAAACCATTAATGACGGTGCGGAACAAAGCCTTCCGGAGCTTCCGCACCTGCAGGCAGGTCAAATGTCTCGCGCAGAACGACTTTGTAGAACGCAAATGCATCTTTTGCGCCTTGAATCGCTTCGGCTTCGGCTTCAGGGCTTAAACCCAAAGCATTCAGATGCTCGACAAAAGCACGCCAATGTTTGCCGCGGCCGTTCGGATGGGGGGCGAGGTGGCGCGCGCCGTGTTCGCCGGTGTAATCCAGTTTTTGCGCGTGTTTAAACAAAAATGCCGCACCCAGATTGGAACCTTCTGCGCAATACAGCCAACCGATGGCTTTATTGCCGGTTTCATGCGGCAGCGGTTTGCCGTATTCGTAAGGTTTGTCGCCCAAATCCGCCAAGTCTTGCGTTACCGCATCGTAACGCGCCATGTATTCCAGCTCGGGAATGGCTTTGTTCAACTCGGGGTCTTTATAGATATGATCAACCGCTTTGTGGAACACGGATTGCAGTTTCAAAAATTTGATGTAGTTCTCTTTGTTGGTAAACGGCTCGACAGACATAACCAAGTTGTCCACGCTATCGTGAATAGTTGTAGTTTGCTCTTTCAGCCGTTTGGCAAAAGTCAGCTCTTGTGTTTCGCTCATGTGAATATCCTTCATACAGTTTCAGACGACCTTCGGATCGCCTTTATTTAAACAAAGTGGATTGGATAGGTTTGAAAACGGATATGGGATGGAAGCGGAGGTTTGTGAGATTGAAAACCCACCAAATCTGTTTGAAAACAAACCATCGGGTTTCGTTATTTTATGAAATATTTTTTAAAATATATATCATTCCAATTCAAATGGCAAGAGAATGATTTGCAGCTACTTGCAACTACAAGATAATAACGGACAATTTTCCACCTTCGGCAAACAAGATATGCAGGCCTAACGGAAAATGGTTCTATAACCATAAAAAATATTGTTTACAAAGACATGACGACATCTCGGGAGACACCTCCCTTGCCTCACCTGCGTCAAAACGGCATACTTTCGCCATACCGAGCCGCAGGTCGTCTGAAACCTGCCACACTGTCAAAAAGGAAGAAACAACATGAACCCTATCCGTCCCTTCTTAGACCATACTCCGCAAATTCACGAATCCCGCCTCATCGACGAAACCTCCGTCATCATCGGCGAAGTATCACTTGCCGAAGACGTATCCGTTTGGCCGTATGCCGTGTTGCGCGGCGACGTGAACAGCATCAGCATCGGCGCGCGCAGCAATGTACAGGACGGCAGTGTCTTGCACGTTTCGCACAAAAACGCGGAAAAGCCCGAAGGCTCACCCCTTATCATCGGCGAAGACGTAACCGTCGGACACAAAGTCATGCTGCACGGCTGCCGCATCGGTGATCGTGTGTTGATTGGGATGGGTACGATTATTCTGGACGATACCGTCATCGAAGACGACGTAATGATAGGCGCAGGCAGCTTGGTGCCGCCACGCAAACGTTTGGAAAGCGGCTATCTCTATGTCGGCTCGCCCGTCAAACAAGTCCGCCCGCTGACCGACAAGGAAAAAGAGTTTTTGAAATATTCTTCCGCGCATTATGTGCGGCTGGCAGGGCAACACAAGCAGTCAAAATAATTTTCAGACGACCTTATATCCCTCAAAAAAAGAAAGTGTTATGCACACACTCTACCTAGCCTCCGGCAGCCCGCGCCGCCGCGAAATTCTGGAAAACCTAGGATTCAAAGTTATCCGTCTCCCTGCCGACATCGACGAAACGCCGCATTCCGACGAAAAAGCCGCCGATTATGTGCAACGTATGGCGCAGGAAAAAAATGCCGCCGCTGTCGAGCAATGGTTTGCCACACACGACGCGCCGCCCGAATATCCGATTCTGACCGCCGACACTACGGTCGCCTATCAAAACCACATTCTCGGCAAACCGGAAACCGAAGCCCAAGCAGCCGAAATGCTCACCCGGCTTTCAGGGCAGACGCATCAGGTGCTGACTGCCGTATGCGTATATTGGCAAGGGAAAACGCACGGCGTTTTACAAACCAGCGACGTGCGTTTCAAAACCTTGTCTGCCGAAGAAATATCTGCCTATATCCGAAGCGGCGAACCGATGGACAAAGCGGGCGCGTATGGCATTCAGGGTTTGGGCGGCGTGTTTGTCGAGCATTTGCAAGGCAGCTTTACAGGCGTGATGGGCCTGCCCGTTTACGAAACGGTCGGCTTGTTGGAACAATTCGGATTGAGTATTCCCCCATTTGCCTGATTTTAAATACCTTCAAACAAACATTATGAAAACATACGCCTTCCCCTTTTTATCCGCAGCATTCCTCCTTACCGGCTGCGCTGCTTTTTCAGACGACGGCACACCTTCCATCCGCGAAGGCAACGACAGCATCCTCTCTTTCGGGAAGCTTGGCTCCGCTACGGAAGATGCGCCCGCAGGCGGCTGGGTCATGCTCGGCGATCAATATACCTATGTGTTAGACAAAGGATCGTCTGAAAAGCTATCTCCTGTCTTTAAGACCAAACTGAAACATCCCTACGAAATCAAGTTTGCCTCTTCTATGAAGAATATCAAAAAGGCAGGGTTTACCGTTTGGCAGGAGGATCGCAGATTCAGCACACTGCTTTGCCTGTCTTACCCCCATACTGATAAAGATGAAGAAAAAACGCTGGAAAAATTGGCGTTCACCTTCAGTAAAGGGGAAAAAACGCCATTCAAGTGCATCAACCTCAACGGCAAAATCTATCAGCCCGTCCCGGCTGCCGGTTCGGGTTTACCGCTGCACATCAACCTCGACATTCACACCCGCTCTTCCAACAAAAACCTCAGGATTGATGCTCCTCCCCTATCCGCAGGCATACGACCCGCAATGCCGCCCATCCGCCCGCTCCATTTTTAAGCACTATCCGCCGCACAAACCCAAAAGGTCGTCTGAAAAATCTTCAGACGACCTTTTCTCAAACTAACGCTTCAAAATTTAATTAGTACCAACCGCGCAGCTTCATCGCTTTTTCAACGCGGCGGATACTCATCATATAAGACGCGGTACGCAGGTCCACGTCATACTCTTGCGCCAGATTCCAAATATCACGGAACGCGCGGCGCAGGACGACGGTTTCTTTTTCCTGAACTTCGTCAAATTCCCAGTAATAGCCTTGCAGGTTTTGCACCCATTCGAAATAAGAAACGACCACACCGCCGCAGTTCGCCAGAATATCGGGCACGACCAATACGCCGTTTTGACGCAGGATGGCATCCGCTTCGGGCGTAGTCGGACCGTTTGCGCCTTCGACCACGATTTTGGCGCGGACTTTGCCTGCGTTTTCGGAAGTCAGTTGGTTTTCCAGCGCGCAAGGGGCGAGTACATCCACATCCAATGCCAAGAGTTCGGCGTTGCTGATTTCTTTGCCGTAACCCGCTTCATTGGTAATGAAGCCTTTTTCTTGGAACTCTTTGAACAGGGCTTCCATATCCAAGCCGTTTTCGTTGTAGATAGCGACATCGACGGTCGAAACGGCAACAACTTTCGCACCGGATTGATGCGCGTAGTAGCCTGTGTGATAGCCCACATTGCCGAAACCTTGAATGGCGTAGGTCGCGCCTTTCACGTCTTTGCCGAGTTTTTCCAAAGCTTGGACGGCGGCGAAGTTCACGCCGTAACCCGTCGCTTCGGTACGCGCCAAAGAGCCGCCGAATTCGACCGGTTTGCCGGTAAACACGCCCGGGGCGGATTTTTTAACGACGTTTTCGTAAGCATCAACCATCCACGACATGATTTTGCCGTTGGTGTTCACATCAGGTGCAGGAATATCGATTTTCTCGCCGATGAGCGGAGAAATGGCTTCAGAATAAGCGCGTGAAATGCGTTCCAACTCGGCTTCTGAATAATCGCGCGGATCCAAAGTAATGCCGCCTTTGCCGCCGCCGTAAGGAATGCCCGCAATGCAGCATTTGATGGTCATCCAAATCGACAGGGCTTTGACTTCGTCCAGATTCACATTAGGATGAAAGCGCACGCCGCCTTTGTAGGGGCCGACGGCGTTGTTATGTTGCGAACGGTAGCCGGTGAAGGTTTTGACCGTGCCATCGTCGAGTTTGACGGGGAAGGTAACTTCCAAAACGCGTTGCGGGCTTTTCAGGATTTCATACACCGCAGGGTCGGCATTGAGCCGGTCGCAGGCGGTTTTAACCTGTTTGCGGGCGATTTCGAAAGGATTAAGGGTTTCTTTTGCGGCGGATTGGGACATTTCTCTTCCTTCTCATGTCGGATTGAGGTTTAAAGACTTTGCAGCTGTAACTATAACCAATTTCCAAATGAAATGTAATAGCATGTAGTCGGTATTTTCAAAGTTGATTAATTTATATATGGTTTTATTTTTCAGACGACTGAAGAGGACATTCAAACTGCTTCGTCCATCCCTTTACAGAATGTTTCTATTTTCTGAACGCTCTCCAAAAACCTTTGTTTTTAAAAAAGGTCGTCTGAAAATTGAATCAGTCTGCCTTTCAAAGTCAAAGCTTCTGAAAATCAATGAAATGCCATTTCAAGCTCCAACTATATTGTTAACAATCCATCTGAAAACTACCTATCGGGAAACAATGTTAAAATACGCGTCCCTATCATTCACGAGCAAACACATCATGACCGCCGCCATCGAACACGTCCAAGCCGCCGCCTTTGATTTGGACGGCACATTATGCGATTCCGTCCCCGACCTTGCTGCCGCAGCCGAAGCCATGCGCGAATATCTCGGCATGGAGCCGCTGCCCGCTAAAACGGTAGAAAGCTACGTCGGCGACGGCATCGGCAAACTCGTCCACCGCGTCATCACCGACGACCGCGACCAAGAAGCCGCGCCCGATTTATGGGAAAAAGGCTTCGTTTTCTACATGAAATACTACCGCGATCACTTGAGCGACTTCACCCGCCCCTACCCCGAAACCGAGGCCGGACTGGCATTGCTCAAATCGCTGGGCATCCCGCTGGTGGTCATTACCAACAAAAACGAAATCCTCGCTGTCGAACTCTTAAAACAGCTCGGACTTGCCGACTACTTCAGCCTGATTCTCGGCGGTGAAAGCCTGCCCGAAAAGAAACCCAGCCCGCTGCCGCTGCAACACGCCGCCGAAGTCTTGGGCATCGATCCCGCCAACATGATTATGGTCGGCGACTCCCGCAACGACATCATCGCCGCCAAAGCCGCCGGCTGCCTCAGCGTCGGCGTCACCTTCGGCTACGGCGACATGACCCTACTCTCGCAAGACAAAGCAACACAACCCGATTGGATTATCGGTTCGCTGCCCGAAATCTACGAAAACCTGCGGCCGAAAAAAGCAGAAGACGACGAGTAAATCGGCATCCTTGTTTTCAGACGACCTTTATTCCTGCTTCAAAAGGTCGTCTGAAAACATCAACCCTCAAATCAGATTCAGAAATCCGCCCCACCCCAGCGACCTTTTCAGACGACCTCTGCATGAAACCCCAAAAATCCCTGCGCGCCCGCGCGATGGACATCCTTTCCCGACAGGAAATCAGCCGTGTCGGACTCAAGCGCAAACTCGCCCCGTATGCCGAAAGCGAAGAAGAATTGGAAAACGTGTTGGACGAATTTGCCGAACGCAACTGGCAATCCGACCAACGCTACGCCGAAGCCTACATCCACAGCAAAAGCCGCCAACACGGTTCACTGCGTCTGAAACAGGCATTGGCGCAGCAAGGCATAGACGAAACCGTCAGCCGTGAATTCATGCCCGACAAAGCGCGCGAACTGCAAACCGCCGTCGCCGTGTTGCGTAAAAAATTCAAACAGCCCGCTGCCGATTTGAAAGACAAACAAAAACAAGCGCGCTTCCTCGCCTATCGCGGCTTCGATATGGACACCATCCACGCCGCGCTCAAAAGCAGTTGGGACGAAGAAATATTCGACGCTTCTGAAGAATGGTAAGCCTATTAACAATAAAGGTCGTCTGAAACCTTTTTTTCGGTTTCAGACGACCTTTCGATTATTTGGTTTATCCCTATTCCGTTACCGTTTTACGGATGAGCTTTTCAGCATTGGCGAGTGTGTTTTCCACTTCGGCAAACTTGATTTTGCTACCCGACACCAGCGCGCGCGTGTCGTTGAACACGACTTGGACTGCGCCGTCAGCTTCGGTAACGAGGACGCGCAACGGCAGTTGCAGGGCGAAGGCGGGGTCTTTTTGCATCAGCGGCGTGCCGGCTTTGGGCGTACCGAAAACGATGACTTTCGCGGGCTGCATGTCCAAACCGCTTTGACGCGCGGCGGCTTGGTGGTCGATGACGGCGAACACGGTCATGCCTTTTTCTTTGACGGCGGTTTCCAAGCGGCGGACGGTATCGTCGAAGCTGTATTTGCTGACGGCGGTATGGGTTTGATTCATGGCGGAACTTTGTCGGGAATCGGGTTGTCGGGCGGCATCGCCGCCGTGTGAGGCGCAGGCGGTCAGGGCGGCGAGGATGGCGGCTGCGGCGAAGGTGCGTATCGGTTTCATGTTTTTCCTTAGATAAAAGGTCGTCTGAAACGTTTCAGACGACCTTGTTGCTGGTTATTTCAAACCTTTTTTCACCAAGTCTTCGTAACCGCCGTGGTTGGTTACGTTGGTGTAGCCTGCTTTTTTCAACTCGGCAAGCGCGGCTTCGGCACGGCGGCCGCTGCGGCAGTAAAGGTTGACGGGCGCGTTTTTGTCGGGGCTGACGCTTTTGATGCGTTCGACGATTTGGTCGTGCGGGATGTTGACCGAACCTTGCAGGTGGCCGGATTTGAATTCTTCTTCGGAACGTACGTCAATCCATACGCCTTTTGCTTTGGCAGGTTGCGCGCTGGCGGCTTTAGCGGCAGGCGCGGCATAGGATACGGCGGCAGGAAGGACGAGTGCGGCGGCAGTCAGCGCGGCAGTCAGCAATTTTTTCATGGTCGTTTCTCCAAACGGTTGGACAAAGATATTAATCTAAACGGTTCGGCGGCAAAAAGCAATGCCCGTCAGCAGAAGGGTCGTCTGAAACGGGAGTTGTTTTCAGACGACCCTTTGAGACAAAATCAACGCTGTGCGTCAACCGCTTCCAAAGCACGCAGGGCATAAGTGTAGGCTGCGCCTGCGTTCAAGGAAATGGCGGTCGCCAGCGCGCCGGCGATTTCGCTTTCAGTTGCACCCGCTTTGGCGGCTGCGGCGGCATGTACGCTGATGCAGCTTTCGCAACGGGTAGTGATGGCGACGGCGATGGCAATCAGTTCGCGGGTTTTCGCATCCAATGCTTCGGCTGCGGCGGCTTGTTCCAGCGCGCCGTAGGCTTGCAGCATTTTCGGGTGGTTTTTACCCAGCTCGCCGAATGATTTTTTAACGTGTGCGGTGTGTTCGGGCCAATTTTGAAACATTTTGATTTCCTTTCCAATGTGTTTGATATGAAGGATGCTGCTCTTTCATGGCGAATTTCAATTTAATCCGCCATCTTTACATCCGATGAATGGCATTATTGCAATAATTTGACTATTATAATCGTCAAATCATCTCATTCACTTGCAAAAAACACTTATGGACACCTTGGACAAACTTATCGAACTGGCGCAAATCACCGGCAGCGTGGACATACAATGCCTGTTCCGCGACAAATGGTATGCACCGCACGGACGCAGACGCGCACACGGCATCGCGCACCTTGTCGTCGCCGGACAAAGCTACATCAAAATCGAAGGCGAACCCGAAGCGCGTCTCTTGCAAACCGGCGACCTTATCTTTTTCCCGCGCAGCGCGGAACACATTATCAGCAGCGAAGCAGACTGCAACAACTGCGGCGATACACCGCATATCGACAACAACGGCGCATTCACGGTCGCTTCGTCCCGTAGCGGCGGCGAAAAAAGCCTCGATTTGTTCTGCGCCCGCTTCGAATACGACGAACACGCCGACATCATGCACAACCTGCCCGAAACCGTCCTTATCAAGATGGACCATCCCTCGCTGCAATGCCTTGTTTCCATGTTGCAATACGAAAGCGCACACACGCTTTCCGGCTCGCGCGCCATCGTCAACGCCCTTTCCTCCGTCCTCCTCGTCCTCATCGTCCGCGCCCATCTCGAACAAGGCGGAGAAGCACCTTTGGGCGGCATACTCAACGGCCTGCGCGACAAACGCCTGCGCCAGCTCATCCAAACCGTCGTCAGCCGCCCCGAAGATGAATGGAACATTGAAAAAATGACCGAGCTTGCCAACCTTTCCCGTGCCCAACTCATGCGCCTGTTCAAACAGCAAACCGGCATCAGCCCCCACGCCTTCGTCAACCTCATCCGCCTGCGCCAAGCCGCCGTACTGCTGCGGCAAACCGCCGATTCTGTCTTGTCCGTCGCTCTGAACGTCGGCTTCCAATCCGAAACCCACTTCGGCAAAGCGTTTAAAAAACAATACGGGATTTCGCCGGGGCAGTATCGGAAAAATGCGGGAATCGGCGAAACCGATATTGAACCATCCGACAATATTTGAATCGAGAGATAAAAGGTCGTCTGAAAACCTTGAATCAGTTTTCAGACGACCTTTCACTTTGGTAGAGAGGACAGCCGTAGGTCAGATTTTTGAATCCGACATCTCCATCTGCCACAACACGTAAAGGAAACAGGAGCATTAAATATTCGTTGGATACAAGTATCCGAACTTGTATATCGGAACTCCCGTATCATAGCAACAAACCGCCCGGCCGCCACCCGCATCCGACCAAGGCAAACAACCGTTGCGTAGCTCAGGGAGCGGTCGGGCAACCCATCAACACAACCGGACAGTTGCCAGACAACACAACCGAATGCAAGGCAGGTTTATGATGAGTACCCAATACAATTACGCAGGCATCGACATCGCCAAACGAAACTTCGTCATCGCCGTTTCGTCTTTGTCTAAAACCAAAACCGAAACCAACAACCC
>ENA-OWLX01000517-OWLX01000517.1-metagenome-genome-assembly--contig:-NODE-517-length-14102-cov-12.574002_pt1 | contig 14102 bp, 15 predicted proteins | sample MGYA00245351_ERZ651106 | MGnify/ENA primary metagenome ERZ651106 (study PRJEB26857, sample SAMEA4031768) | metagenome | biome: human; feature: oral; material: saliva | place: Philippines | collected 2014... | reverse complement strand
CCGATCTATATACAATCTTAATAAAATATGAAAATTATCTTTTTTTATTTCATTACAAAAACTAGTTGAAAAGTCAACTAATTTTTGTAATAATATATCTACATTCAAAAACAATAAAAATAATACACGTGAAGGAGGAAAACAGGATGAAAGTCATTAAGAGAGATCGCAGTCTTGTTGAATTTGATGGTCAAAAAATAGAACAGGCTATTTTAAAAGCAATGAGGTATGGTAGTGGTATTGTCCATGAAGAGACAGCTCATCAGATTGCGGTTGAAATAGAAAACTGGCATAAAAGTTCCGGAGCTAATCAGGTTGATATTTATCGTATTGAAGGTCAGGTATTTGAAAAACTGATTGATAAAGGAGAAATGCTGACAGCTAAAGCTTATGAGGGTTATCGTAAAGTCAGAGAATTCCAAAGAGAAGAAAATACTATCGATAAAGAAATCTACGGTATTATTAAACAGACAAATAAAGAAGCTATGGATGAAAATTCTAATAAGGATGCTGCTGTTTTAGCAACTCAAAGAGATTTAATTGCCGGCGAATTCTCAAAAGATTACTGTCGCAGACTTTTACTTCCTCCTAAAATTGTTCAAGCTCATGATGAAGGACTTATTCATTTTCATGATATGGACTATTTTATCCAAAAGATGTTTAATTGCTGCTTCGTGAATCTCAAAGATATGCTACAAAATGGAACGGTTATTAATGGCAAGCTGATAGAAAGTCCTAAATCATTCCAGACCGCCGCTACTATTGCTACTCAGATTGTTCAGCAGGTTGCCTGCGGACAATATGGAGGACAGACAATTTCTATCGCTCATCTTTCTCCGTTTGTAAGAATTTCTTATGAAAAGCATAAGAAATCTATTATTGATGAAGGTCAATCAGTAGGAATTGAATATACAAATGAGCAGATTGAAAAAATTGCTCATTCAAGATTAAAAGATGAAATTAAAGCAGGTGTACAGACTATTCAGTATCAGATTAATACTTTTTCCACTACTAATGGTCAAGCCCCTTTCTTAAGTGTTTTCATGTATTTAAATGAAGAACCGGATTATGTAAAAGAAACAGGTATGCTGATTGAAGAAATCTTAAGACAAAGATATACCGGCATGAAAAATCCGGTAGGTGCTTATATTACACCTGCATTCCCTAAGCTTCTTTATGTCTTAGATGAAAATAATGTTCCTGATGATAGTGAATACAGATATTTAACTGACTTGGCTGTAAAATGTGTATCTAAACGTATGATGCCTGATTTCCTATCAGCTAAAATATTGAAACAGAATTATGAAGGAAATGTTTTCGGTCCAATGGGATGCCGTTCTTTCTTATCTCCTTGGAAAGATGCTGACGGTCATTATAAATTATACGGACGTTTCAACCAAGGTGTTGTGACATTAAATTTAACAGATGTTGGCTTATCTGCTAAAAAGAATCTTGATGATTTCTGGCAAATTCTTGATGAAAGACTTGATTTATGTCATGAAGCTTTAATGCTAAGACACGAAAATCTAAAGAGTACATTATCAGATGTTTCACCTATTCATTGGCAATATGGTGCTATTGCCAGATTAAAGCCGGGTGAAACAATCGATAAGCTTCTAATGAACGGTTATTCTACCTTATCATTAGGTTATATCGGTCTTTATGAATGTGTTGTTGCCCTGCTTGGAACAACACATACTCAAGGTGCCGGTGAGGAGCTTGCCGAAAAGATTATGCTTAGATTAAGAAAAGCATGTGATGACTGGAAAGCGGAATCAGGACTTGGATTTGCTTTGTATGGTACACCGGCAGAGTCTACAACATATAAGTTTGCTAGAACTTTAAAGAAAAGATTCGGTTCTATTCCCGGCATTACCGACAAGGATTATATCACAAACTCTTATCATGTTAATGTCAGAGAACATATTGATGCTTTTAAAAAGCTTGGTTTTGAAGCTAAATTCCAGACTATTTCTTCCGGCGGAGCTATCTCATATGTAGAAGTTACTAATATGACAAATAACTTTGAAGCAATGAAGTCTTTAATCAATTATATGTATGATACTATCCAATATGCTGAAATCAATACAAAGAGTGACTATTGCCAGAAATGTGGCTTTGATGGAGAAATTCTGTTAGATGATCAAGGTGAATGGTATTGTCCAAACTGTGGCAACAGAAATCATAAGACACTAAATGTTTGTCGCAGAACATGCGGTTATTTAGGGGATAACTTCTGGAATAAAGGACGTACACAGGAAATACAAGAGCGATTTGTTCATTTGGACAATCGTATCTACAACACAAAATAAGAAAAGCCCTTTAAAGGGTTTTTCTTTAGGAGTCAGATATGCATTACGCACAAATAAGAGATATAGATATAGCAAATGGTGAAGGTATTAGAGTTTCTCTCTACACACAAGGATGTCATATTCATTGTCCCGGCTGTTTTAATGAAGAAACATGGGATTTTAATAGAGGTGAAATCTTTACTGACAGTATTAAAAAACAGCTTATTGATTTAATTAATAAACCCCATATCGATGGTTTTACCTTACTCGGCGGTGAACCCATGTCTCCAGAAAATACTGAAGTAATAGATCAGCTGCTTAAAGATATTAGAGAACAATGTCCTAATAAAACAATCTGGTTATATTCATCTTATCTATATGAGATATTATTAAGAAATAGAAAAAATGCTTTAAAATATGTTGATGTTTTAATAGATGGTCCCTTTATTGAAGATCTCAAAGATCTTAAATTAAAATTTAGAGGATCAACCAATCAAAGAGTTATTGATGTTCAGGAGTCTTTAAAAACAAACACTATTGTATTACATAAGTTTAAAGAAATTTAAAGGAGCGGTTATCCGCTCCTTATTTATTAAAAAATACTTCTTTACAAACCTTAAAGAAATTTGTCTTATTGCCATAATTTAATGTTCCCCAGCGATAAATACGGATAGAAATATAAGCAAACAGACAGATAAAGACAATAATAAATGCTGTTGAGCCCAGAATCTCAAATAATGAAACACTTGTAAGTGCATATCGAATAGGCATGACCATAACTGAGAAAAATGGGATCCATGAACCTATTACCAATATCGGACCACTCTGTCCTTGGAGAGCAAACGTTGAAATAATATATGCTGCAACAAACAAGAAAGTAACCGGCATTATCGCACTTGCAAGATCTTCCAGCTTTGACACAACAGAGCCTAAGGCAGAGAATATAAACATATACAAGAATAATCCTAATATAAAATATAGAATATACATTCCCAGTAATGAGAAATTCATCATCATTTTTAATGCACTTAATAATCCAGCAGGATACATTGATGAGAAAATCATAAAGGAAGCTGCAAATGATGCAATAATAATCGCAAACTGTGCTACTGACGATAAAGTAATAGCTAATACTTTACCAACAATAAGTTCTTTCGGATCAGCTGTTGTAATCAGTAATTCCATTGTTCGATTATCTTTTTCTCTAGCAACAGCAGTTGCTACAGCCTGACCATAGAAAATAATAACAATATACATGAGTATCATAAATATATAAGCCATGAAATACTGTGTAGCAGTATCTCTCCCAAGAATCTTAAAATCAGATTGAATCTGTACGGATTGAAGTTCCTGATAATCTTTGCGATTTATTTTCTTTTCCTGAAGCTTAGCCTCAATAACCAGCTGCTTTAAAATAGACTCAAGAACTTCTGATTTACCATTATCTCGAAGACCTTTATCATTATAAACCGTTGTATAAGAATTAATACTATGAATAACATATCCAACAGGTTCTTTACCCTTCTTAACTGCTTTATTTAAATCTTCTACATTTGCATAAAGGTGTTTCTTTGCAACAGGAAGTTGCTTCTGTAATGCCTCATTATCAAAAACAAAGCCGCCTTCTACTGAATCACTAATTGTCTGAGTCTTTTCTTCAATTTTATTACTTTCTGTTATCTTATTAACTACAACAGGTATTAAAGGCAAAGCAAAAGCTATCAATGACAAAATAACGGTTGTCACAATAACAGCCTTCTTTTTAAACTGCTGAACAAACTCAAATCTAAAAATAGTTCCTATGTTTTTCATTATTCTCCACCTGCCTTGCTTACAAATATATCCTGAAGACTTGGTCTATACTGTCCAATAGAAATAATAGAATCTAATTTATCTACCAGCATTGTCATCATCTGCTGATAAGTATATTTTGGATGCTTTTCAATAATATAGCGCTGATCCCGTTTAGAATAAACAGCATCAATTGTCTTAAGAAAAGATTCTGTTGAAGCATCATCATTTGTTTCTAATGCAATCTTATGACCGCCTTCTTCTTTCTTAATAGTTTCAAGATCACCGCTGACAATAATCTCTCCTTTATTAATAAGTATAATCTGGTCACACATTTCCTCTACATAGGCCATCTGATGAGATGAAAATATAACCAGTTTTCCTTTATCTACCATACTGCGAATAGTATCTTTAAACACCTGTGCATTTACAGGATCAAGTCCTGAGAATGGCTCATCAAGAATAATAATATCCGGATCATTCAAGAAAGCCTGAGCAATCTGAATCTTTTGTTGATTTCCTTTCGATAATGTTTCCAGTTTTTTATTTTTATATTCATCTAAGTTAAAATATGAAATCCAATACAGAGCTTCCCGTTCAGCTTCTTTTTTATCGGCACCTTTTAGCATAGAAAAATACATAAGCTGATCCTTAACAGTGATTTTTCCATACATGCCTCTTTCTTCAGGAAGATAACCAATACGATGCTTTTTTAAATCAATAGGTTTACCATCAAGTAAAAACTCCCCTGAATCTTGATTAAAAACATTCATCAAACAGCGAAAAGTTGTTGTTTTCCCTGCTCCATTCCTACCTAAAAAACCCATTGCTTTCCCGCTTTCAACTTGAAAGTTAATGGAATGGAGTATTTCTTTTTTATTAAACGCTTTAACAATTCCTCTTGCTTCTAATATCATAGTTTTTTCTCCTTTATGAGATTATTTTATCACATTTAAAAAATTTTTTAAAGTTTTATATTCAAATCATCTACATATAACTTGATAAAAAAGACTGCTAAGCAGTCTTACCCAGTTGTGCCTGTACAGCCGTTATTGCTACAACACCAACAATATCATCAGCATAACATCCTCTTGACAAATCATTAACCGGCATAGCTAAGCCTTGTAAAACCGGTCCATAAGCATTTGCCTTAGCAAGTCTCTGAACAAGCTTATAGCCAATATTGCCCGCCTCCAGACTTGGAAAAATAAGTGTATTAGCATGTCCTGCAACAGCAGAATCGGGAGCCTTTAATTGAGCAACTGTCAAATCTAAAGCAGCATCAAGTTGCATTTCTCCATCCAATTCAATATCAGGATACTTCTCATGAGCGATCCTTACCGCTTCAGCCACTTTATCCACATCACTATGCTTTGCACTTCCTTTTGTAGAATAAGAAAGTAATGCCGCCTTAGCTTTATGACCAACAAATGATTCAAATGACTGTGCTGATAAAGCGGCAATTTCAGCTAATTTTTCAGAATCAAAATCAACATTTACTGCACAATCAGCAAAAACAAACAAACCATTATCCCCTAGGGTACAGTTAGGAACTTCCATTAAAAAGAAACCTGAAACACTCTTAACACCCGGTTTTGTCTTTAAAAGCTGTAAAGCCGGTCTGATAGTATTCCCTGTAGAATGACATGCTCCTGATACTACTCCATCAGCATCACCGCATTTACACATGAGACAGGCATAATACATATAATCCTGTTCCATCTGTTTTTTTGCATCTTCAGCAGTTAATCCTTTACTGGCGCGTAATTCTACAAATTTATCAATATACTTCTGCTTATTAGGATCAGTAAAAGGATCCACAATAACCGCCTGACTAATATCAAAACCGATACTATTTTCTTCAATCTCTTCTTTTGCTCCAATAAGAATAATATCAGCAATTCCTTCTTTTAATACTTTTTCAGCAGCCTCAAATGTCCTTTTATCCATTGTTTCAGGCAAAACAATAGTCTTCTTATCACTCTTTGCTTTTTCTATTAATTTGTCAAGAATACCCATTATTCATTTATCTCCTTTTCTATACATAAAACTTAAAATATTCTATTTATTATTTTACGCTCATTTAGGCATTCTATCAACTCTAAAATAAAGCACTTACATATTCCAATAATATATTCTGTACTATATCATAAAAAAGAACTAATAATTAAAAAAACCTTGATTAAATCAAGGTATTTTTAAGATGGTGCTCAAGATGGGATTTGAACCCACACGACATAAGTCACTAGTACCTGAAACTAGCGTGTCTACCATTCCACCACTTGAGCATATAAAGAATAATACTACAAAGAGAAATAATTTGTCAATACAAGATAAAATAGTTGAAAAAGAAAAGTTAATAAGATAAGATTTATGCATATTTATATAAGGGAAAACCGTTATACATTTTTAATAGGAGGGATTTTATGGCAGAAATAGAGATTAAAAATCTATCTAAACACTTTTATAGTACACAAGGAAAAGTAGAAGCACTTAAAAATGTTAATTTAGAAATAGAAAAAGGAGATATCTTTGGAATCATCGGTATGAGCGGTGCCGGCAAAAGTACTCTTGTCAGATGTCTAAACTTCTTAGAGAAACCCACTTATGGTGATGTCATTATTCAGGGAATTCATTTAAAAAACTTAACAGAAAAAGAATTAAGAGCAGAGCGAAAAAAAATTACAATGATTTTTCAGAACTTTAACTTACTCATGCAAAAAACTGTTATTGATAATGTATGCTTTCCATTAAGAATATCAGGTGTCAGTAAAAATGATGCCTATAAGAAAGCTATTGATTACTTAAAGATCGTTGGTCTTGAAGATAAGGCAAAAAGCTATCCTGCTATGCTTTCAGGAGGACAGAAGCAAAGAGTTGCGATTGCTCGTGCTTTAGCATGTGATCCGGAAATACTGCTTTGTGATGAAGCTACAAGTGCCTTAGATCCTGCAACAACATCTTCTATCTTAGCTTTATTATCAAAGATTAATGAAGAAATGGGTATTACCATAGTTATTATTACTCATCAAATGTCCGTTATTCAGGATATCTGTAAAAATGTTGCAATCATGGAAGATGGAACTGTTCAGGAAACAGGAACTGTTGAAGAAATCTTTAAGAATCCCCAAAGTAAGGTAGGAAAAAGACTGATTTTATCTGATGATATAAGAACTACTGATGAATTAAAATCCAATGTTCAGTATCGTATTGTATTTAATGAACAGTCTTCATTTGAACCGGTTATCGCAAATTTAATCTTAAAATTTAAAAAACCCGTTAATATTCTCTATGCAAATACAAGAGATGTACATGGTTCAGCTATAGGAGATATGATTGTTGACTTTGGTGAAGGTGATCCATCTGAAATGATTGCTTTTCTTAAAGAAAGAGGTCTTTCAGTAAAGGAGGTTGATCAGTAATGAATTTTTATGAAATATTACAACTTATAATTCCTGAAACAGGAAATACGCTAATTATGGTTGCTGTCAGTACAATCTTAGGATATGCTTTCGGTCTTCCATTAGGCATTATTCTTACTTTAACTGATAAGAATGGCTTAAAGCCTAATAAAGCTGTTTATACTATACTGGATATTATTGTCAACATATTTAGATCCATACCATTTGTGATTTTACTAGTATGGATGATTCCTTTCACTAAAGCTCTTGTTTATACCAGTATCGGTGTTAAAGGCGCTATTGTGCCTTTAACGGTAAGTGCTATTCCATTTATAGCTCGTATGATTGAACAGTCTTTAAAAGAAGTAGATCCCGGCGTTATTGAAGCGGCTCAGGCAATGGGTGCTTCAACATGGCAGATTGTAATGAAAGTATTGCTTGTTGAATCAAGATCATCTCTTGTACTTGGAACAACCATTGTCTTTTCTTCAATCATCGGCTATGTAGCTATGGCAGGCATGGTTGGAGCCGGAGGTTTAGGTGATGTTGCGATTAGATATGGTTATTTAAGATATGTTAAAGAAGTTATGCTGGCAGCTATTATTGTGGTTATAATTATTGTACAAATATTCCAGCTTGCAGGAAATTATCTTGCTAAAAAAGTAGATAAACGACAATAAAAAGGAAGTAAAAGCTTCCTTTTTATTTATGATATGTTTCATGATTAATGATTTTAAAACTACGATAAATTTGTTCAACAAGCATAAGTCTAAAAAGCTGGTGAGGAAATGTCATCGGACTAACAGATACTTTTATTTGTGCTCTATGATATAGTTCTTCACTATGACCTAATGATCCGCCAATCACAAAAACAATTGTACTATAACCGTTAATCATTTGATTTTCTATCATTTCTGAAAATTGAACAGAATCATAGGTTTTGCTTTTAACATCCATGAGTATCACATAATCTTTATCTTTAATATATTTTAATATCTTTTCTCCTTCTTTATTCTTAATCATGATTTGCTGTGATAAAGAAGGATTGTCAGGTATCTTTTCATCAGCTACTTCTATAATTTTAAGCTTACAATAAGCCGATAATCTCTTTTGATACTCCTCAATTCCTGCTTTTAAATATTTCTCTTTGATCTTGCCTACACATATTAGCTTAATTGTCATTTCTTCCACCTGTTAATACTTTAAACTGGTCTGCGCATCTAATTTTCTTTTTATCAAAAGAATTGTGAAGCTCATCAAAAACATCATAATAAGTATGTAAAGCTAATTCCTTTGTATTGGCTTCCTGTGATAAATGAGCTAAGATAATTTCTTTCGTATTCTCTCCCATAATCTCATTCATTAAGCGAGCACTATATTCATTATTGAGATGTCCTAAATCTCCTAATATCCTATTTTTCAAGAATAAAGGTCTCCTTGTATTCATCAGCATTTCTATATCATGATTTGCTTCAATCACATAATAATTCAAATCCTGAATATACTGTCTATTCTTCCTAGAAACATATCCTGTATCCGTCATATAAAGAAAAGATTCTTCTCCTCTTATCACAAACCCTATAGTATTTGTTGCATCATGAGATAATTTTAATACAAAAATATTAAAATGACCCATCTGATATTCCTGATAAGGTATAAGCTCATGTTCCTGATCTAATTCTTTAATATTGCCTTTTGCAGTATAAACAATATCTTTATCGAAGATACCAATATTCTTATTATGATCATTATGATCATTTTTACAGATTAAATTACTTAAAACTTTTCTTGCATATTTTATAACATATAAGCTTGAATTATCTTCGATGTCTATATACCAAGAATTTGCAAATGGATCTATATCAATTTCAAATATGTTACCAGTTTTAATATTTTCAACTATTAATATTGGTTTTGTTGAGTCAAAAAACTCTTCTCCATAGTTATTAACATATGAATAAATATCATTATCTGAAATATCCCAATATGCAAATAATTTTTTAGGAGTCTGAGCCAAAACTTTTATAACAGTTTCATTATATCTTCTAGGTATTTCATAATATTCAGAAGTATATCCGAAAAGTATCTTTTTTAGGAGAAAATAATTCTTTAAAATCTCGTCTTTATCAGCAAGATGTGGATCGCTCAAAACTCAATCGTCTTGAGACAGAAAATAAGGAATTAAAGGATTTGTTAGATATTAAGGATTCTGTATCAGGATCTAAACGTGTAGTTGCTGAAATTGTTAATCGAAATTATCGTTCTTGGGATCAAGAATTTATTATTGATAAAGGGATTTCAGATGGTGTTTCAGATTCCATGTTTGTGCTTACTTCTGGTGGTGTAATTGGCTTAGTGGAAAGTGTTGAAAAGAATTCCAGTAAAGTTAAATTATTGGTTGAAGATCGCATTTCTTCACAACATTTAACCCTTAAAATTGAGGGGCAAGGGCAATCTATTTTTGCCTTACTTAATGGTTATGACGAGAAATCTGGTGAGTTACGTTTACTACAAATTGGGGATCCGGTCGAAATAAAAACTGGTTCTCTTGTTTCAACAAGTGGCTTAGGAAGATACAAATCAAGTGATTTACCAGTTGGTACTGTCACTTCCGTACAAAAAGCATCTGATCAATTAGGGCAAGAAATTCGAGTGAAACCGAAGGCTAATTTGGATGTGAATCGCTATGTATTATTGATTGGAGACTAGTTTGAAAGTCATACGTAAGTACTATTTTTTCCCTTTAATCCTGTTTTTCTCTTTATTTATTGATGGGCAAATCTCTTTTTGTATTTCCCAATTGATACCAAATTCGTTTCAGCCTACTTCATTTCTATTTCTATATGGTTTTGTGTTGTTGAGTCTCTATTTCTCTGAGATAGCAAGTATATGGTTGGGGATTTTTTTTGGTTTCTGTTTTGATGTGTATTTCTTAAATACTATTGGTATTGCCTTCCTACTGTTTCCTTTATTGCAGCTGATTATTTTTCGTTGCAATCAAATCGTTCTGGCCAATCGTTTTACTCGATTTTTTACCTTTTTACTAACGATTCTATTCTTTCAATTTTTTACTAGTCTTCTGTTGGTTCCTTTCAATGGTATGAATGTTGATATGGTAACAGTGATTGTATACCAAATTGCACCTAGTCTTATTTTGAATTTACTTCTATTAATAGTGTTGCAACCTTTACTTGAAAAGATTTATTTATAAAGACGAAATAAAAATGTAACAATAGCGTAACATAAAATTTGAAAATTTTTGTTATACTAGTTAGTGTCTTATTAGAAAGGGAAAAATATCTAATGAAGAAAAAATTATTTGCCACAATCTTATTAAGTACAGTTGCTTTATCACAAGGAACGATTGTAGCTGGTGTATCAGCTGATTCTACAGATGATAAGATTGCTGCTCAAGATAGCAAGATCAATAGTATTAATCAACAACAACAAAGTGCACAAGCTCAAGTAGATCAAATCCAAGGACAAGTATCTGAAATTAAAAAACAACAGGAAGACCTTCAAGCTGAAAATGATCGTTTGAATGAAGAATCTGAAAGATTATCAGCTGAGATCGATGAGTTGTCAAAAAACATTGTTGCTCGTCAAGAATCACTTGCAAATCAAGCACGTAGTGCTCAAACAACTGGAACTGCTACAAGCTATATTAATGCGATTGTTAGCTCTGGTTCTTTAACAGAAGCTATTTCACGTGTTTCTGCTATGAATGAAATCGCAGATGCTAACAACAAAATGTTGCAAGAGCAAAAACGCGATAAAGAAGAAATTGCGCAGAAACAAAAAGAAAACAATGATGCAATCAATACTGTAATTGCGAATAAACAGCAATTAGAAGATGATGCACAAGCTTTATCTACAAAAGAAGCTGAGTTAAAAGTTGCACAATTAAACTTGGCAGCTGAAAAATCTTCTGCTGAGAACGAAAAGAATGCTTTATTGCAACAAAAAGCTGAAGCTGAAAAAGCAGCGGCAGCAGCGGCGGCAGCTGAGGCAGCTTACCGTGCAAAACAAAAAGAACAACAAGAAGCAGTGAAAGCTTCGGCTAATACGTCTCTTCAAGCTCAGGTTCAAGCGGCAGCTCAAACTCCTGCTACAACTGCAGCAACAGCTCAACCAGCTGTTCAAGCAACTACAACGGCTCAACCAGCTGTTCAAACACAGGCGGTAGCAACAACTACTTCTCGTCCTACTTATAGTTCATCTGCGTCTTCTTATCCAGTCGGTGAATGTACTTGGGGTGCGAAGACATTGGCTCCATGGGCTGGAGATTACTGGGGTAATGGTGGACAATGGGCAGCAAGTGCTGCAGCAGCAGGTTTCCGGACAGGTTCTCAACCTCAAGTTGGAGCAATTGCATGTTGGAATGATGGTGGATATGGACACGTAGCAGTCGTTACAGCTGTTCAATCTACTACAAGCATCCAAGTATCTGAATCTAACTATAACGGTATCCGTAGTATTGGTAACTACCGTGGTTGGTTTAACCCTACAACAGCTCAAGGTACTGTTACTTATATCTATCCTAACTAAGATTTTTTTGAAGCGGGACACTGGTTCTGCTTCTTTTTTTGTGAGAGTGTAGGTGAGATTCTTTTTTCTTTTCCATAAATTAATATTTGAATATTTGTTTAAAAAGCGATAGAATGATGTTAGGAGAATTTTGTACTGACTGTACAATATGGTTTTAGATTTTACTGGAGGAAATCATGTCATTTTCTGATTTAATGCTCTTTGCCTTGTCGTCAAATCAAGAATTGGCTCAACGTGTGTCTCGTGAAATGGGATTGCCACTTGGAAAGTCGACTGTTCGTCAATTTTCTGATGGAGAAATTCAGGTCAATATTGAAGAATCCATTCGTGGAAAAGATGTTTATATTTTACAATCTACTAGTTCACCCGTTAACGATAATCTTATGGAAATTTTGATTATGGTGGATGCGTTGAAGCGTGCAAGCGCACAATCGATTAATGTGGTGATGCCGTATTACGGGTATGCCCGTCAGGACCGGAAGGCTCGAGCTCGTGAGCCAATCACTTCTAAGTTAGTAGCCAATATGCTTGAAGTTGCGGGTGTTGATCGTTTGTTGACAATTGATTTGCATGCTGCTCAAATTCAAGGTTTCTTTGATATTCCTGTAGACCACTTGATGGGTGCCCCATTGATTGCTGATTATTTTGAACGTCGTGGCATGATTGGAAAAGACTATGTGGTTGTCAGTCCTGACCATGGTGGTGTGACTCGCGCTCGAAAGTTAGCTGAGTTTTTAAAGACGCCGATTGCGATTATTGATAAACGTCGTAGTGTCGATAAGATGAATACAAGTGAAGTCATGAATATTATTGGGAATGTTGAAGGCAAAACCTGTATCTTGATTGATGATATGATTGATACAGCTGGTACGATCTGTCATGCGGCGGATGCTCTTGCAGAAGCCGGTGCAGTTGAAGTCTATGCGAGCTGTACCCACCCCGTTCTGTCTGGGCCAGCCTTGGATAATATCCAAAAATCAGCGATTAAGAAATTAGTCGTATTGGATACAATTTATCTACCTGAAGAACGATTAATTGACAAGATTGAGCAAATTTCAATTGCCAAACTACTTGCTGAAGCAATTGTGCGTATTCATGAAAATCGACCTCTGTCCCCTCTATTTGAAATTGGAAATGCCAAGAAATGTTAATGATAAGGAGGCTAGGAAACTGCCCTCTTTTGTATAGGAGGAAGTAGAAATGGGAATCAGACAATGGTGGCAAGAGCTAAAAAAAGAAAAGAAGCGAAAAAAACTGGTCAAGTCAGCGCAAACATTAGAAGCCAAGGTAGATCCTAGTTTGCCCAAGAAGAGGTTACCAGAAAATAGGGCTGTGAAATAGTTTAGAAAAAGCACTACTTCTTGTAATTTTATATTTCAAATAGGTCCTAACCTTAAACTTTTTTTAAAAAATGCTTAAAAAAGTCTTGACATAGGAGGAATATCCTAGTATACTAGTCATAGTTACGAAGTAACGAATAATTTTTGAAAAGAAAAAAGGAGATAAAACAATGAAAAAAGTTTTATTATCATCAGTAGCAGCTCTTGCAGTATTTGCTGCAGCAGCACCAGCATTTGCAAATGACAACCCATCAGTAAATGGTGGAGCTAACACTCCAGGTGCTTTCGATTCACGTGAAGCTTACGAAAACCAATCAGAATTTGTAAGTGCTCGTACAGTTGAAGAATACCTTAACGGTCATATGGAAGAAATCAAAGCTGAAGCAGCGCAAGATCCTGCTGTAGTTGCAGCTAAAGCTGAATTGGATGCTGTTGAAGGTGGTTCACACCTTTACGGTGAAAAGAAAGCAGCTTATGAAGCAGCATTCAACACTGCATTCTTGAACGTACGTAACAAATATGTACAACAATTCCAAACTGTTCAAAATTCAGCTAAAAAAGCAGAAGGTCGTTACTACATCTTGAACGAAACTCCAGAACAAGCTAACGCTCGTTACTTGAAAGAACATGGAATTAATCCAGAACAAGCTAACGCTGATCAAGCTAACGCTGATCAAGCTAAAGCAGACGCAGCTAAAGCAGACGCAGCTAAAGCAGAAGCAGCAGCTAAA
>ENA-OWLX01000514-OWLX01000514.1-metagenome-genome-assembly--contig:-NODE-514-length-14130-cov-16.221172_pt1 | contig 14130 bp, 9 predicted proteins | sample MGYA00245351_ERZ651106 | MGnify/ENA primary metagenome ERZ651106 (study PRJEB26857, sample SAMEA4031768) | metagenome | biome: human; feature: oral; material: saliva | place: Philippines | collected 2014... | reverse complement strand
ACGACCGCATTATCCCCCTGCTCAGCGCACAGCAGCTGCAGGAGCAGAGCATCGGAGTGGTCTTTGCCGACGAAATGTACGAAACTATCCCCTACGACCGCTGGGACGCCATTCTGCCGGTCATCCTCACCGAGGAAGGTATTTTCCGCTCTCACCCGCAGAGCTAAAAGAACCCGACTTGCTTACCTCTGGTTCGCTCTTGATTGACAGCCCATATCTTTACGCAAAAGCGTAAAGATACGCGAGACACATCAATAAAAGCACTCAGGAAAAAGGCAAAAAGAAACCAGAAAAAGCTATTTGAGAAGAAAACGCAAATAGCTCCCAACGTTTCAAAAGCGGTACACTCAAACCACGTTAATAAACCATCCCAGCGAAAACGGATACAGAAGGACAAAATGCCGGTCTACGTTTACCAGTGCAAGAATTGCAACCACGTCTTTGAACAGCGCCAGTCCTTTAGCGACGATGCACTGCGCATCTGCCCGCAGTGCGGCGAAGAAACCCTGCGCAAGCGCTACAACACCGTCGGCGTGACCTTCAAGGGTTCCGGCTTCTACAGCACCGACAAGGGAAACTCCTAAACGGAAGTTCCACACCAGCCACACGAGGGGCGGGGCAACACAGGTTGCCCCGCCCCTCGGCGTTAAAGAAGCGCTCCCGGATCGGATGCGCTACACGATATTGTTACACGATGTTATTGCCCCAGTGCGGAGGACGCTGCTGACGCATCCATTCCAGACGCTCACGCTCCTCCGGGGTCAGCGGCTGCGCGGAAGTAGCCGCCTTCTGGGAGCTCGCCTTCTGAGAACCAGCCTTCTGGGGGTTTTGCTTCTGAGAGTTCTGGTTCTGAGCATCCGTTTTCTTTGCGGAAGCCCCCGCGGCAGACGAGGTATCCGAAGCCGCAGCCGGAGGCGTCGTGACACCCACCAGCAGAGGCTCAGCCCCGCTCACCGAGCCGCCGCCGCTCACACGGCGATGACCGCGGCGAGGCTTCGGCGTCGACGAATAACTAGCCACGGACCTCAGCGCCCTCATCCATATCCAGGTAGTGCAGCACGCGCGCCACCACAGCGTCCGGATCAGCGAACACCTCCAGGGTGCCCAGCGTAATGTAGTTCCAGCCCGTGCGGCTCAGACGCTCCGGCAGCAGACGGGTACGCTCACGCACCGAAGCACGCGCGTAATTCTGCTCGCCATCAGAGCACGCCACCAGCGGCATAGCCGCCGGGACGCTCGGGCTCGACGAGACCACGGGAGCCACACCCAGCGCAGGCACCGGCTCAGCCGCCACCTTCTCCGGGGCGTGCGCAATCAGAGCGATATCGCCCTCACCGCGAGTCACACGCACACCGCACGCCTGCAGGCGCACCACCAAATCGTTCAGCAGCCAGTCGCCCAAATCCGGGGTGTCCGCGTCGTCTGCTGCCAAGAATGCGTTACGCGGCAGGGTCTCCGGTACGCGCTGTGCCTTCGCCTCCGCCTCTTCACGCGCCTGACGTTCCGCGTGCTCACGCAGCAGGTGGTAGAAGTCCACCGCACCATGATGCAGCTTCTGCGGGTCCAGCTCCGACGGGTCAATGCACGAAACGATGCGCAGGGCACGGCGAGCACGAGTCAACGCCACAACAAAGCCCTGGCGACCGTGCTCGGCAGACAGCTGACCCAAATCATAGGACGCCTGGCCCAGACGGGCACGGCCCACACCCAGAGAGAAAATCACGGTATCGCGCTCGAGGCTCTCGGCGCGGGTCAGATCGACCACGCGGAAAGACTCCTCACCGGCGGCGAAGAACGGCGCCAGCTGCGGGTACAGGCTCAGGGCGTGACGCACCGACTCAGCCACACGCTGAGCGTGCTTCGGGCTAGCCGTCACAACCGCCAGCGAACGGTCCGGGGTGCGGTAGGCGTGCTCCAGCACCAGGTTCGTGACGCGCTCCACCTCAACACCGGGCGAATCCAGGTTCGCGTTATCGCTGACCTTACCGCGAGTATCAATGTACTCAACGGTCAGCGAACCGGCAGGCTGAGCGGAGGCGCGGCTCACCGGTGCCGCGTGCAGCTGTGAACCGTAGAACTCACGGTTCAGGTAGTCGAGAATCACCGGGTCCATGCTGCGGTGCAGCATCGCCAGGGTGCGGTTGGGCAGTACGGTAGCGAGCACGTCGAAGGTGCTGTCCAGCTGCTCGTCGGTCGGCTCGGGCGCACCGAAAGTCGGCGCGGACACAATAAACGGCGAGGGGTAACCCGAATGCGGGTCGCCCAGGGCAATCACCTGGTCGGCGCGGGTAATCGCCGGCAGGTTCGCCGCAAGCGGGGTCGACTCGGAGTCCAGCAGAAGCACCGTATCAAAACGCATGGAGGCGGGAACCTTACGCGCCAGGGCGAACGGGCTCGCAGTCCACAGCGGAAGCAGGGTACGCGCCATGACCGGGGCGTGAGTCAGCAGCTCTTCGAGCACGAACTCGTAGCCGCGCAGCTGACTCTTCAGGTACGCCGCCTGGTCGTGCTCAGACTCAATGCGTTCAGTCCACACGCGGGCCACCTTCGCCAGCAGACGCGCCGGAGCGCTGGTCATGTGGGCGTAGTCGGCACGGCGGAAACGGGATTCCGTATCGCGCAGACGGTCACCGTCCAGCAGCTTACCTTCGTGATGCTGCAGCAAGAACTCCAGGGCAGACTGCCACCAGGCAAGCTCCAGCTCAGCGGCAACAACCTCGGTCGGAACCTGACGTGCGTACAGGTCATCGAGCAGCTCCGACAGGCCGCGCTCACGCAGCTTCTGGGTCAGGGCGTCACGCTCCGGCAGGGTCATCAGCAGCACGCGGTCCGCCATGAGGGCGTCTAGGCGGGCATCCAGCACGTCCAGGTCGGTGCGCACAAAATCGGTACCCTCAATGGTGTCAGCCAGGACAATACCCAGGCCCGCCAGCTCAGAAACCAGGGAGTTCAGGGCGTCAGCCAGCTGGTCCAGGTTCTCCGGAATCTGCGGGGTGCGGGGCGCCTCAATGTGGCGAATCCACTCGGCACGCTCCGCCTGAACCACCTTCAACTGTTCGTGCAGGTCACCAATATTCACGCCGGGCAGGATGTACTCCTTCGCCGCGCGGCGCAGACGGGAACGCTGCATACTGCTCATCTCGATGCCGTTCTCACGGCGCCACGCACCCGAGGCGGTCGCAGCAATCAGATCGGTCACCGGGCGGTCGTAGACGTCCGCACGGAAACGCTTGAGCGTCTCACGGATGCGCATCAGAATCGCCAGCTGCGACTCCCACTCGGCGATGGTACGACCCGGGCGCAGACCCAGCATGGCGCTGGTGCGGTTCATCGCCTCACGCAGGTTCAGCAGGGAGGACTTGAGGGTAATGACCAGGGCGTACGCCTCTGCGGCCTCCTCGTCATTGACCAAGCGGGCACGGTACCACGGGGAGGTACGCGAAGCCGCCGCAAAACCATCAATCTCGCCCAGACGCACCAGCTCGGCACGCACCTGCTCACGCTCCATGAGTGAATCGAGCATGGGGCGGTCAAAACGCACACGGGTAGCCGGACCGTCCTCGGAGGCGGTCAGCTCAGCCAGACGCTGCAGCGCAGAGTAGACAGAAATCTGCCAGTTCGAGTCCTTGTTCAGCAGGGCACGAGTGTGGTCGAGCAGCGCCGCACGGGTCGCCACGAGCTCTTCGTTCAGGTCCTCAGAGTTCGGCTCTTCGGCACCCTCGTTACGCACGATGGCGCGAATGAACTCGGCGCGCTGAGCCTCAGCATCGTGCTCGGCGAGCAGGTCATAGCGCAGGTTCTCAATGCCGGTGCGCTTGAGCAGCGCCGAAAATTCGGCGAGGGTGGAGCGCTTCTCGCCCACCACGAGCACGGACTTACCGCGACCCATCAGGGCGGAAGCAATGTTCACGGCGGTACGCAGCGGCTCGGTGCCGGGCGCCGCAGTGATGGTGAAGGAGAATCCGCTGACCGCGGTGTCGATAATCTCCTGGGCGTTCGCGTCCGCATCCAGCAGGAGCATTTCCTCAGCCGGGTCACGCTGATCCAGGGGCGGCTGCAGGTTGTGGGCGTTGAGCTCGCGCGGCTTCACGCCGGGCACCTTCAGCGCCGCTAGGTCACGAACCAGCGGGGTGATGGCGGTGTGCGGCAGCTCGCCCAGGCTTTCCTTCAGGTCAGCAAAGGTCGAGATGAAGTACTTCGACTCAATGGTCATGCCCGGAATACGGCCGGCGGAGGCGCGCATACGCTCGATGACCGGCTCGGGGTCCAGGCGAGACATGGAGTTCGCCAGCTGAGCCACATCCATGGTGCCCAGGTCGATGCCGTACTCCTGCTTGATCTGTCGGACCATCGCCGGGTTCAGGCGTGCGGAACCGGCGAGGCGCAGCTCGAAGTCGTCGTCCTTCGGGTGCGGAGTGATGCTCAGCGGCGCCATGAGAATCGGGGCAATGAAGCGCTTCTCGTAGGCGGCGGCATCCTCACGCGTGTCGTGCGAAAGCCAGGAGGCGGTACCCGCCACGAAGTAGCCGGAGTCCAGGCCGTGGTCGGTGGCGAGCTCGTAGATCTTGGTGCGCAAGGTGCGTGCGGAGCGCATGCCCGCCTCCAGCTGCGACTTGTCGCGCAGAATCGTGGAGAGGCGGGTCTTGCGTCCGGCGAGTAGCTGAGCCAGGCCGGAGGGGTTCGCATCTGACAGGTCGATGTGCACGTAGTCGACTTGGTTGAAGTCGAGCATCGCGTCGGGACCGGTGTAGACGTCCATCTGCTCTGCCCAACGCTCAAGCCCCGCCGAGGGATCGAAGTCCTCGTGGGCGGGGTTCAGGTGTGCAGGCAGCTCGGCGATGTTGATTTCGTCGGCTACTTCGTGGGTTTCCTCTGCTGAGGTCGCGGCGGCTGCGGCGGGCTGAACAGTATCAGCCGAGGTGCCGGGTGCGTGCTGCGCGTCGGTAGGCTCGGGAATCTGGTTCACGTTGCGAGTGTCCTTGTGGGTCAGTGCGGTGTACGTTTGCGCGTACACACCGAAGATGGTGGTTCTTCCGGGGTCCTCTGCCCGGGTGGGCCTCAAGCGGGGCGGGTGTCAGTATGCGCCTGTGTGCCTATTGGGCTGTGTGCTTACTTCGACCACATTGCGATATTGACGGCGGTCAGCACTACGGTCACCAATACGTAGAAGACCAGGGCGGGCAGAAGCGCCCAACGGTACTTGGGGGCCAGCTCGCCCTCCAGGTTGCCGAAGCGCAGAGAGCGGAAGAGGAAGAAGCTCAGGATTGCACCGGGCAGGTTACCGATAATGACCAGCAGAATGGTCAGGTACAGGGCGTAGGCGCGTTCGGTGCGTTCGTTCTCTGCACCTGCGAGCTTGAGGGTGCCGCCCAGCAGCAGACTGAGGCAGGCGTTCAGGAATGCCACGGTGAAGAAGGGGATCTTCAGGGCTGCTTGGAAGTCCATCTGGGAGTTCGCTGCACCCAGCGCAATCCACAGCAGCAGCAACGCGGGGACGATCAGGAGGTACCAGAACAGGTACTTACGCATCTTCTCGGTGTTTTCGATGAGCGCGAAAATTGCGGTCACAGGGTGTCTCTTTCAGATGGTCTCAGGCGGATTCGGTCAGGTTCAGGAGGAGCGAGTGAAGGAGCAGGTGGGCACAGTCACGCCTTGTCAGGCGTCGATTTCGCCCCCGCTGTTGAGAGCGTCGTCCACCTGATCCTGCAGGGTTTCGCGGCGCTCATGTTCAACGTACTCGATGTAGCGGCGCACAATGTAGTCCAGCAGCACCGACAGCGCCACGAAGGAGTAGTAGGGCTTGCGCTGGGTGCTGATGTGGGTGGGGGTGGTCTGGTAGTGCAGGGAGTACTCGGCGTGCGAGGACATGTAGTTCACACCAATAGCGGTCACCGCAACCATGGGAATGCGGCGTAGCGCCAGCATCTTAATGTGTTCGCGCATGTTCTCGGTCTGACCGGAGAAAGACACGATGATGACCACGTCGTCCTGGGTCATATTGTTCATGGCGCTTTCGAACTCATTACGTGCCGGAATGACCTGGCAGAACTTACCGCAAACCTGCATGGACTTGGTAAATTCCTGCACGGCGTTGCGCTGAGCGTAGCCGGTACCAAAGCAGTACACAGTGCGAGCCTCATGGATGCGCTTGAGCAGTCCGCTCAGTTCCATGTGCTCGAGGTAGTCGTAGGTACGCTGAATGTCTTCTCGGCCGCTCTCAATGAACCGCGGGTTGAAGGGTTCGCTGCGGTTCAGAGAGGACTTAATGAAGTACTTCAACTCAGCAAATCCGGAGAAGTTCAGCTTCTTCGTCAGGCGGATAATTGAGCTGGTCGAAGTATAAGTTTTATGTGCCAGAGAGTTGATCGTTGACTCTGCAACGAACTCTTCGTTTTCTAGCATGAATGCCAAAATTTCCCGTTCAGTTTCACTGAATCGGTGCTGGTTCGCATTCACAACGTCTTGTAAATCCACTCAAAGCTCCTGAATCCGATGGTGAGCAATATATAAATAGTACACGCTCTAGGGTTATCGGCCAGGGTGGGTGAGGGTGGTCGTTTCTCACGTTGAGGGGCACGTTGCGCAGATTTGGGCTTGGGCACGATCCCGGGTACAGGCCTTGGGTACGTGTCCGGGTACAGCTTCGCCGGCGGCATCGGTGTTATCCGATACCGCCGGCGAAGTCTATACCTTATGAGGCGTTAAGCCGTCAGGCGGTTGAACGCTAATTCCTCTTAGGAGAGGGTCTTAGCTTCGTTCACCATGGTCTCGAAACGCTCGCGAACCTGGGGAACGTCCATACCGACGATGACCTGGAATGCCTTGCCCTTGCGGACGACGCCCAGAGCACCTGCGCTCTTGAACTCTGCATCCGAGGTGTTGACGAGGGACTCATCAGCAACGGAGACACGCAGGCGGGTTGCGCAGTTGTTCACGGTGGTGATGTTCTCTGCGCCACCGAGCAGTTCGAGGAAGCCTGCTGCGCGGGGTGCGTAGAGGTCGCCATCAGCGGACTCAGCAGCTGCGCCGCCGTTCTTCTCAGCAGCCTTAGCAGCCTTGTACTCTGCCTTGCTGTAGAGCTTGGTCTCGCCGCCGTCTTCTTCACGACCGGGGGTCTTGAAGTCGAACTTCAGAATCATGAAGCGGAAGATCACGAAGTACAGGACGGTGAAGCACAGGCCCACACCAATCTGCATGAGGTAGGTGCCGGAGTGGTTTGCCCACAGCGGGATCCAGTTCTGGAACAGGAAGTCGAGCAGACCGCCACCCATGTAACCAACCAGACCCAGCTGGTACATGATTGCTGCCATGGATGCTGCCAGGATTGCGTGGACCAGGAACAGCGGGGGTGCCAGGAACAGGAAGGTGAACTCGAGGGGCTCGGTGATACCAATCAGGATCGCGGTGAGGCAGACGGGGATCATCAGAGCGAGAACTTCCTTGCGCTTCTCGGGACGAGCAGTGGTGTAGAACGCCGCTGCGATACCGATGGGTGCGAAGACCTTGGAGTTACCGTGCAGTGCGAAGCCGCCGCCGGGGAACAGTTCCTTCAGGGGCTTGTCGCTCTTAGCGAACTCGCTCAGGTGGCTCGGCCAGTCCTTAGCGATACCGTTCGGGGTAACAACGTTACCGAAGACGAACGGGGAGTAGATGAAGTGGTGCAGACCGGTCGGAATCAGGAAGCGCTCGAGGAAGGTGTAAACCCACACACCGAGTGCGCCGGATGCGATGAAGAAGCCCTGCAGGGAGGAGATACCGTGCTGAGCGTAGGGCCACAGCCAGGAGAACAGGAATGCCACGGGCATCATCAGGAAGAAGCAGACGCCGTAAACGTACTGCGAGCCCTGGAAGATACCGAGGAAGTCGGGCAGCTTCTTGTCGAACCAGCGGTTGTGTACCCACACCACGATTGCGGAGATGATGATGGCACCGAAGATACCGGTGTCCATGGTCTTGATACCGGCAATCATCTTCAGACCGGTACCTGCCGCGCTCTCAGAGATGTCGGTGGTGTAGTCCAGGTCGAAGAAACCGGTGCCGCCCTTGCCCCATACCTTGAGCATGGCGCCGACGAAGTAGTTGAAGGTCAGGTAGACCATTGCAGCTTCCATCACTGCACGTGCGTTAGCGGTCTTTGCCAGTGCAATGGGCAGACCAATCACGAAGAGCAGTTCCATCTGGTTGAAGACGGTCCATGCGCCGGACTCCCAAACAGACCAGAAGTGGTTCCAGGCACTGTCCTTGTCAGCAGCGAGGGGGATCAGGTCGCCGTTCTGTGCAATGATCGCAATACCGACCGCGAGGCCAGCGAATGCGAAGAGAAGAACGGGTGCCAGCATGGCAGAGCCGAACCTCTGTACTTTTTCCATCATGAGACTATACGCCCTTTCGGGTTGTCGAGTGAGCGGACGCAGGGGTTGGCGCTCGTTGCCAGCCTGCTGTTCATGCATTCGAACGCCGTATCTTTATACCCCCAAATGGAAGTGTATGAGAGCGGCGCCACATAACCTGCGTGCGCTAAATGCCGAATGTGTTTTAGACAAAAACAATAATGCCAGGTCATACCTGCCTACACATACCAAAAATAGAAGTTTTGAAAGAGTTTTTCAGAACCTGAAACATATCCCGGCACTGGTTAAAAATACTTGCCGCAGATGAGACTTTTCCTCTATTACCCAGCCCACAGAATCGATAGCATAAACAGTGCACCCGCAGGTTTAGAGCCCATACAACGCTCCCAGCCTTCAACAACGGAGTGCTTCCTTCACACTTCTTTCTCACGCACTACCCCGGACTTAGTTTTATGCGCTTCCTCACCCTCAATACGCACAGCTGGTGCGAAATCCACCAGATTTTGAAAATCCGCACCCTCGCAAAGTTCATCATTGAACAACAGGTGGATGTCATTGCACTGCAGGAAGTCAACCAGCTTATCTCCACTCCCGTGGTGAAGGAGCCCCTCAACTACCGCGGCGGCGCAGGCGTGCCGGTCCGCGAAGATAACTACGCCCTGCTCCTCGTGCAGGCACTCAACGAAATGGGTGCAACCTACGAGTGGACCCTCACCGAAACCCATATCGGCTGGGACCTCTACGACGAATGCGTAGCAATCCTCTCGCGCCTGCCGATTCGCGGCATCAAGCCCATCGAGATGTCCCCCGACTACGACTACCATCAGGTACAGCGCCGCGCAGCACAGGCAGCACTCATCGAAACTGAGACGGGCACCTTCTGGTGCGCCACCACCCACATGTCCTGGTGGGACTTCGACGGCGAACCCCTCTTCGCGCAGGAATACGCCCACCTCTCGCAGGCACTGGCAGAATGCGCCCTCACCGCACCCGTACTACTCGGCGGCGACTTCAACTCCGCCGCGCATCTGAGCGATGAAGGCTACGCGCTGGTCACCTCCAGCGGCATGGTGGATACCCGCTCGCTGGCGGAGCACACCGACGGCGAGAACACCGTCCACCGCGAAATCGCCGGTTGGGAAGGTAACACGGACGCCAAGCGCATCGACTTCGTGTTCGCCGACCGACTGCTCACGGTCAACTCCCACGCAGTCGTCTTCCGCGACAATTCCCCCGAGGCCATCTCAGACCACAGCGGCCTACTCCTGGACATTGACCCCTCCAGCTGGGCACCGCAGAGCCTCCTTACGCCCCTCACTAGCCAGGATTAAAAGGCATCAGACTTTAGCCGCCCAACACGACGGCACCTCTCGCAGTAACACCCGTTACAACCCCCAAAGGAAGGAACAATCATGACGACCCAAACCCAGTGGTGGCAGGAACCGGTGGTCTACCAGATTTACCCCCGCTCCTTCAACGACTCCAATGGCGACGGCATCGGCGATCTGCCCGGCATTACCGAGAAGATTCCGTACCTCGCCAAGCTGGGTATTCAGGTGCTGTGGCTCTCCCCCATCTACGCTTCCCCGAACGATGACAACGGCTACGACATCTCCGACTACCGCGCCATCATGACCGAGTTCGGCACCATGGAAGACTTCGATGAGCTGCTCGAAACCGCGCACAAGCACGGCATCAAGCTCATGATGGACCTGGTCGTCAACCACACCTCCGACGAACACGAATGGTTCAAGCAGGCACGCTCCTCCAAGGACAACCCCTACCGCGACTACTACATCTGGCGCGACCCCAAGGGCTTCGATGAGGATGGCAAGCCGATTCCGCCGAACAACTGGATCTCCTGCTTTAGCCCCTCCGTGTGGGAATGGGACGAGGCGACCGGCCAGTTCTACCTGCACTACTTCTCCATCAAGCAGCCCGACCTGAACTGGGAGAATCCGAAGGTCCGCGAAGAGGTCTACGACATCATGCGCTTCTGGCTGGACAAGGGCGTGGACGGCTTCCGCATGGACGTCATCAACCTAATTTCTAAGGACCTCTCCTTCCCCGATGACCCGGCAGTCCTGGCTGGCGGCCTCGACAATTCCCTGGCTGTCGCAGCTAACGGCCCGCGTATCCACGAGTTCCTGCAGGAAATGAACCGCGAGGTCTTGAGCAAGTACCCGGTCATGACCGTGGGCGAAACCCCCTGCGTAACCGTGGACGACGCCGCGCTCTACACCGGCTTCGACCGCGACGAGCTGCAGATGGTGTTCCAGTTTGAGCACATGGACGTAGACGCCTCCGAAGGTGGCGTGACCGGCAAGTGGTCCGACCGCCGCTTCAACCTGGTTGACCTCAAGAAGGTCCTCACCCACTGGCAGGAAGGCCTGCACGGCCGCGGCTGGAACTCCCTGTACTGGAACAACCACGACCAGCCGCGCACCGTCTCCCGCTTCGGTAACGACTCCCCCGAGTACCGCACCGTCAGCGCCAAGATGCTGGGCACCGTACTGCACCTGATGCAGGGCACCCCCTACATCTACCAGGGTGAAGAGCTGGGCATGACCAACGTCTTCTTTGACGATGTGAAGGACTACAACGACCTGGAGATTCACGACTCCTGGCGCAAGTACGTTGAAGAGTCGGGCCGCGTCTCCGCTGAGGACATGCTGCGTTACATCAGCGCCTCCGGTCGCGACAACGCACGCACCCCCATGCAGTGGACCGCCGGCGAGAACGCAGGCTTCACCTCCGGCACCCCGTGGCTGAAGCTGAACCCGCGCTACACCGAAATCAACGCGGAGGCAGAACTCGCCAACCCGGATTCGGTGTTCTACCACTACCGCGACCTGATTAGCCTGCGCCGCGAGCACCCGATCGTCCTGACCGGCGAGTACCGCCTGCTGGATGAAGAAGACGAGCAGGTCTACGCCTACCTGCGTGTGAACTCCGACGAGGACGCCGCAGCAACCGGCGAGCGCGCCCTGCTGGTCGTCGCTAACTTCACCGATGACACCGTTCAGCTGAACTATGCGGGCGGCAACCTGGATTCAGTGGTGCTGACCAACTCGCAGGTTCTCTCCCCGACTGAGCTGAAGGCCATCGAGAACAGCCCGAAGCTGATCAGCTCGAACTACCGCGATGAGAACCGTGAGTTCACCGATGAAGGTACCCTGTTGCGTCCTTACGAGGTGAAGGTGTACCTCTTCGGTAACGCGTAAGTAAGCACGCCCCAAAATGTAATGTGCGAGGGGGATCCGGTACAGACATTCCGGGCCCCCTCGCCCTATACTTCAATCACAGACACATTTTGTTCTCTTTTCGGCTGGATGGCCGGTATAGAAAGGCAATTATGAGCAACTCCGAGGCATACGAAGTTCCCTCCTACGAGGGCCGCCAGTGGTGGAAGGAAGCCGTGGTGTACCAGGTGTACCCCCGCTCCTTCAACGACGCGAACGGCGACGGTATCGGCGACCTGAAGGGCATCACTGAGAAGCTGCCTTACCTGGCTAAGCTGGGCATCAACGTCATTTGGCTCTCCCCCGTGTTCGACTCGCCGAACGTGGACAACGGCTACGACATCTCTGACTACTTCGCCATCATGAGTGACTTCGGCACCATGGAAGACTTCGACGAGATGCTCGAAACCGCCCACAAGCACGGCATCAAGATCCTGATGGATCTGGTCGCAAACCACACCTCCGATGAGCACCCCTGGTTCAAGGAATCCCGCTCCTCCAAGGACAACCCCTACCGCGACTACTACATTTGGAAGGACCCGAAGGGCTTCGACGAGGACGGCAACCCGATTCCTCCGAACAACTGGGCGTCCGAGTTCGGCGGCCCGGCATGGGAGTGGGACGAGGCAACCGGCCAGTTCTACCTGCACATCTTCTTCAAGGAACAGCCCGACCTGAACTGGGAGAACGAGAAGGTTCGCGAGGACCTGTACTCCATGGTCCGCTGGTGGCTGGACAAAGGCGTTGACGGCTTCCGCCTGGACGCTATCAACATCATCTCCAAGCCCGAGGGCTTCCCGGATGACCCCTCCACCGACTTTGAGAAGCACACTTCCTCGATTCCGTTCGTTATCTCGAACGGCACCATGGTGCACCCGTGGATGAAGGAGCTCACCCGCGAGACCTTCAGCCGCTACGACGTGATGACCGTGGGCGAGACCAGCGCAACCAGCCCCCAGGACGCTAAGCTGTGGGCCGGCTACCACACCGGTGAGCTGAACATGATCTTCCACTTCGATCACATGGGCGTGGATAACGACCCGAACGGCAACCTGGGCGGCAAGTGGTCCTACGCGCCGTACAAGCTGACCGAGCTCAAGCGCATCCTGAACGACTGGCAGACCACCCTGGAGGGTAACGCCTGGGGTTCGCTGTACTGGAACAACCACGACCAGCCGCGCGTTGTCTCCCGCTTCGGTAACGATTCGGATGAGTTCCGCACCCTGTCCGCTAAGCAGCTGGCGACCACCCTGCACTTCATGCAGGGCACCCCGTACATTTACCAGGGTGAAGAGCTGGGCATGACCAACGTGAAGTTCGATTCGATTGAGGACTACCGCGATGGCGACTCGATCCGCTTCTACGAGGACATGCACGTTGACCACAAGCGTCTGAGCCACGAAGAGGCGATGCAGGCGATTTACATTAAGGGCCGCGACAATGCTCGTACCCCGGTTCAGTGGGATGCCTCCGCTAACGGTGGTTTCAGCCCCGAGGGTGTGACCCCGTGGATTGCTGTGAACCCGAACTACCCGTCGATTAACGCTGAGGCTGTTCTGGCTGATGAGGATTCGATCTTCTACCACTACCAGCAGCTGGTGGCTCTGCGCCGCGGCAAGCTGAAGGACCTGATGGTTTACGCGTCCTTCGCTCCGGTGGATTCGGTTCAGGTTCCGCACAATGAGGACGAGGCTGTGTACGCGTACACCCGTACCGGTGGTGCGGACGGCAGCCCCGCGAATGAGTCTTTGCTGGTTGTTTCGAACTTCACTGCCGAGGAGCAGGTGCGCGACTTCGCTGTGCTGGGTGAGGCTCGTGAGGCTGGTGCTCGTGTTGAGCTGGTGAGCTCGAACTACAAGGACGACGCGGGTTCGACCCTGCGCCCCTACGAGGCGAAGGTGTACCACATCGTTCGCTAAGCGCTGTAGCTCGTTGAGTGCTACCGCGTGCCGATAAGGTGATAGACAGCAGAAGGAGGGTGAGGCTTATGCCCCGCCCTCCTTTTGTGTTGACCTCTTTGTTCTCCCCTGTGTTATCCCGGCGTATTTTCTTGGGTCTGCTGAGATGGAGGCTCTACTGAGCTAGAGGCTCTGTTTAACCAGAGAACACAAGCTGCAGGATCGGCACGGCGAGCGCCATCATTCCCAGACTGACGACCGCCCCGGCAGCAATAACCGGAGCGGCAGTACCCTCGTGCCGGTAGTGGGTTTCCAGGATGACGATATTAGCGGCTGGCGGTAGCACTCCGAGGATAAAAAGTACCTGCGGGTGTGCCAGTAGCTGGTCAAAGTGTATGCCCGCCGTATCGTGCGCCCAGCGGGCGAGTGCGAGCACACCGACGCTGTAGACGCTCACGAGTACGACACGCAGCGTTGCCCATCGGGCGGCTCGGATCAGGTCGGCGCGGTGTAGTTTGGCGGCACCGAGCCACATACCCAGCACGATCAGCCCGATAAAGCTGAACACCCAGGTCAGTACCCGGTAGAAACCGGCCCCGTGCAGGCTCAGGAACGGCCCTGCGGGCAGGCAGAGTAGCC
>ENA-OWLX01000512-OWLX01000512.1-metagenome-genome-assembly--contig:-NODE-512-length-14140-cov-6.988143_pt1 | contig 14140 bp, 7 predicted proteins | sample MGYA00245351_ERZ651106 | MGnify/ENA primary metagenome ERZ651106 (study PRJEB26857, sample SAMEA4031768) | metagenome | biome: human; feature: oral; material: saliva | place: Philippines | collected 2014 | study... | reverse complement strand
TACTTTTCTCTCAATTTTAGAAGTGCCTCTTTTCCATCTAGCACACGACCTTCTTTAACGTCCTCGAGTGCTTCGTTTAGTAGGTGAGCCTCTTCATATTGTTTTTCTGCTTCAAAATCTGGCATCGGAATATCCTTCATTTTTTATTCCTCCTTTTTATTTGTTTACTAATTCTACCACACCTTTTCTAGAACTACACTTTTCTCTGCAACAAAAAAGACCTGACATTTCTGCCAGGTCTAATTAAAACTGATTTTCGGATTAAAATGAATTACTTACGTTACGCTTACTGATTAGAAAGTTGATTAAATCTAATTATTTCTCGATCTGTTATATCTACAACTTCACTCTGTAAAGACTTATATAATTTTCTATCTCCAATAACATAGAACTCTTTTTTCGCACGAGTTACAGCAACATTCATAATGTTAGGATTAGAATTGCCAACAGCCCATTGAGCAGCTCCCGTACTTTTACTATCCGCTCCTAACACAAAGAATACTATTTCAGCTTCCTTCCCTTGGAAAGTATGTACTGTTCCTATATTCGTTACTTTATCATTTTCATCAGTTCTAGTGAAATTTATCTTCTTTAATTGTTCTGCTAATTTATAAGCTACATTTTTAAAAGGAGTTATAACATAAATAATATCCTTCTCATTCTTGTTAAGAACTTCCGGTCTATCTTTGGCTATTTCAAGAATTTTTTTCTCAAGAAATTCACCTTGCGCTTCAACATATTTATCCTGAGCTTCTCCTCCAACATCATACCAATCTGCCTTCCCATTACGTTCTAGGCCTTGAACCATTTTTCCACCATAAGAAATATTGTTTGATATATCGAACATTGGATATCGACATCTTCTATGGACCCAAAGAGGAATTCCTATCCATTCTGTTTTTTCTTTATTTTTATAGTAGCCATACTTACTAGCCGCATCAACAAGAGTTTGTGTGGAAGCATCTTCTGATAAATACCGCTCATCTACTGCATATTTTTCACCGATAGCTTTTAACACACTAGGTTCCAAGGTTAATACTGGTTTGATTTGCGATGGATCACCAACGACCATTATATGCTTACTTCTATATATAGCACCAACACTTGCCTGAGGAAGAGCTTGGCCAGCTTCATCTATAAAAAGACGTCCAATGCTACCCTCCCCCATTTTAGAAAACATATTTCCAAAACTTGCAAAAGTAGAACTAATAACGGGGATTACAAAATTTATCCACTGCCAAGCAATATTTAGAAGAGCTTCATCTTGCGTACCTCTATTCTTCCAAATATTAATAGCACCATTGAGGTTTTTTCTATTCTCATAAATAAATTGTTTTCTAACTTTAAGTGCGGAAACAAATAATCCAGATTGCATCTTTCTATATTCTTCAGAAAACCACGGATTATTCAATTGCAACTCCTCATAGGATTTCGAAAAATCTAAGCCCATTATATTCTTCAATTCTGCGCGTAAAGACTCATAAGAATCTGATTTTTCTTTATGCATAGTTACACGACGTTTAAATTCATCTTCTAATTTAAAAATATCATTTCTAATTTTATCAATTTCATCATTATAACTTTTTAGATTCTCTTCTAAAGAATCTCGTTCTTCAATAATTATATTTTTGTCAACATACAACTTAGATAATTCTTCTCTGAAGTACTGATTTTTATTTTTAAATTCATTATCAAAAAATCTAAGAATATTCCACCGAGAATATTTTAACCCATGTAATTTCCAAGCCTGATTTAAGTTGTCCAACTTTTCTTTTAATTTCATTTCATTATGATTTTTTTCTAAAATATCACTTTCGAGTAATTGAACAGCTTTTTCTTTTTCTTCGATTAATGAAGCATTATTTTCTCTATAACGTTGTAATCTTTCCTCTGCTTCGTCCATTTTCGTTTTGAACAAAGGTAGTGTTTCTTCCAATTCTTTCATTTGAGAAATCTTTTGATTTTGCTTTTCATACTGATTTTGCACAGCTTGCCTGTAGCTTTGGACTCCAGACAATTGTTTTTTAAAATCATTATATACATTTGGATTCGGAACAAACTCCTCAAGCTCATCCTTCACTGAATTTAAAGCTCTAAGAATCAAATCAATATTAGTTTTTTTCCCTCCCTCTAGAGAAAACAAACCCCAATATAAATTTTCTGAAGAAGAATTCTGTACATCAGCATTATCATCTTTACATTCAGCGAAAGTCGCACTTTCTTGTTTATAAAGGTTATTTACTGTCTTATTAAAATAATCCACTTCGAGTAATTGCGGTAGTATTTCGTTATCTATTCCGCTGTTCAAAGGTAATTCTTTTACAATATTCTGAACTGCACCATTATTTGAACTGGCCACTACAATATTTTTTTCAGCTATTGAATCAGGAACGATTCCAATTTTGGCATTTTTATAGTAAACAGTATTTTCGTTACCCACCATTACTTTATCTGAAAAATTTAATATTTCTTGTGCTTGTTGAACTACCAATTCTGCAAAAATATCTTTCAACAATGTTGTTTTTCCTGTCCCAGGAGGTCCATTAACGCTTCGCATATGCTCTACATCATATCCAATTGATAAATTTACAGCTACTTGTTGCATTAAGGAGAGTGCATACTTCGTATTACTCGGAAATCTTCCTGTAGGGTAATTTAAAGGTTCTAAAATATCCAAAAAATACTTATGATTACTTTTATCTTCCACATCTAGATTAATTCTATTTGATTTTTCGCCTAATATATATTTACTTACATTTTTCGAATCTTTATTTCTAACCTTCATTAAATCAAGATAAAAAAATGAGTGTAAGTTCTGAATATCTGACTCAAGATTATCAATTTTTTTGAATCTAACACTTTCCTCATTAATTTTATATATTTGAAAAATATACTCGATAAATTGATTGAATCCATGTCCTTCTTCCTTAACATTGGACCAAAGTAAATCCATTTTCTTCTGAATATCACTTTCGTATGCCTCAAATTCTTCTGCTAAAGGAACTTTGTTACTTTCTAAAATATATCTACTTACTGTTACAAAAGTTTTATCTGGTAAAAAATCTGAATTTGCATTGAAATATAAGGAAAGGCCAAATTTAAAGGATTTAGAAAACTCTCCTTCGTATGCCTTACTTTTATTTACTATTACCTTTTTCACAACATCTTCGAAAGGAAATATATCAACATAAATTACAAATCCCCCTTTTTTCTTAAACTCCTCTTTTGTTGGGAGGTTATTTTCTATCAATAATAGATAATCTTTATCGATTGCATTAGAGAGAGATAAAAGATTCTTATCTTTAAGATTAATATCTCCTTCCGACAAACGTTCTACCATACGCCAAGCATCTATGACTTTCTTGATTTCTACCATTCTGCCACCTCGTTAAACACACTGATTTTTATTAATTGTATCACAAATTAAAACCATTATCAGTTTGGTACAAAAGTTTTCGCTAACAGAAAAAGACCTGACATTTCTGCCAGGTCTTTGAAGCTTTGTCTAGTGTCGATTATGCTTCTTCTTTTCCTTTTTTGAGGAATAATGCGCCAAGTGCGAGGCTGAGGCTTGCTACAAAGAGAGCTGCACTCGCATCCGCAGTTCCTGTTGCTGGAAGTTCGTTAGAGGCTCCCGTTGCTGCTGGAGCTGGTTTGTCCATTGGTTTTTCTCCTGCTTGGGCAGCGGCCACTTGTTCTCCAGGTGCTGGAGTTGCTGGTGTGGCCGGAGCACTTGGAGTAGCTGGCGTTACTGGCGCAGCTGGAGTCGTTGGCGTTGTTGGTTCCGCAGTAGCAACTTCTCCTTTATACACAACCGCGTAAATACTGAAGTGAGTCGTTCCAAAGACCACTTTGCCGCCTTCTTGTGTAAATGGAAGACTTTCGAGTGTCTTAGCTGGAGTGATGTAGTACACCTTATCGACTTCTCCGCCTTCTTTAACTGGCAAACTTACGAATACGGCTGCTTTTGGTTGAACTGGATGTCCGTCTTTATCCAACAAGCGGATATCGTACGCATCATAGTTCTTGCCTTGAAGCGTTTGATCTGGCACTTTTTGTACCACCACATTCGCCACTTGTTCCAAATCGGCAACCTTGCCTGCGATTTTCACGCCTGTTGTAGCATCTTCTAATACGCGTTTAGCCACATCTGTTGCAATCGGTGTTAATGGCGTTGCTGGTTTTTCAGGTTCTTCTGGTTGAATTTCGTCCTCTGTCACTTCTTTTGTGAAGGTTGATAATTCGTAGAACTCTGCAGGTCCACCGTCCCAAGCGACTTTCACATCGAGAATACGAGGATTGTCTCCTGGAAGCGCAAATGTTTGGAAGCTTGATTTCACTTTACCGAGGTTCTTCCATACGGATTCTCCCGCTTCGTTTAGCGTACGAACACTGACTTTCACAGTTGTGCCCGTTGGAACATCCGCAATCAATCGAACATGGTTTGCCGCGGTGTCTTCTGATAAGTGGTAGACAAGTTCCCCTTTATTTTCCGTTGTCGCATAGCTCGTTAAGACGTTGCCGTCCGCCATACTCTTCTTCAAGTTATCATGATCTTCAGCGCCAGTTCCTGTCACCGTTGGATTATTTTCAGGATTAATAAATTCTCCATCGTTAATCACGATTTCGCTAAATCCAACGAAACGAGCATTGTATTCTGCTGTAAAGAGCACGCGCATGAATTTCGCTGTTACTGGAGTTTCAAGAACGCCTTCGATATAACGGTTGCCTGGGTTTGACGCATCATGAGTCCAGCCGTCTGTTAATGAATCGTCGTGAATTTCATTTTCCACGCCGTCTCCGACTGTCACAACATCCGTCCAGTTCTTACCGTCTTCACTCACTTGAATCTTACCGTCACGTAAATAGTTGCGTTCTGCATCTTGGATATACGCACGAATCTTCTTCACTTGGCGAGTCGTACCAAGTTTCATCACGATTTCTCCGTCTTTATGTTGGTAATCAGAGAATTCGACAAAGTTATTGAAATCTCCATCGAATAATTGACCTAAATTGTGAGTGCGTCGAACATCATTAGCCCCATAGTATTGGTGAATACCCATCGTTGTAGATTGCAGTTCGGTTGGATCTACTTCGTTTGTTTTCACGACTAATTTACCCGCAGGAATCGCTTGGTCTTTATCCGTCTTATTCACGATACGAACATAACGCACTAATGCATGTTCAGGAAGTTGGTCGGCACTCATCCATTCCACTTCGTTTGCAGAATATTCAAGCGTTAATCCTGTTTCTCCTGCATCTTTAAGCGCAATTGATTTTGCTTCATGGAGTCGGTCCAATTTCAATCCAAGATAGCCGTTTGAAGGGATGTTCGTTCCTTGTGGCAAGGTCATTTCATAGCTGCCTCGGCTGTCTACGACTGGCGTTTCCTTCAAGCTGTCGACATTCGTTACCGTTAAATCGGTATTTGGAGTATCCACATCGACCGTGAAGTCCCCAATTCTCCACCATTTGCTGAGGAGTTGCGTGTTCCGAACACGAACGAATTGCGCCATAAATTCTTGGAGAATGTCTGATGTACGTTCGCCCGCTAATGTTTGAAGTGTTGTCCATTGTTTACCATCTGTTGAGTATTCGATGACACCGGCTGCTAATTTATCGCGTTCCCCTTGAACGAGGCGGACATGTTTCACTTTCTTCGTTCCGCCAAGGTCCATTTGAACCCATGCATTTTCAGGAGTGACATTCGTTTGGTTTGCATGTGCCATCATGGATTCTGTTGCATCCTTACCGTCTTGCATTTGAAGGACAGTTGTTCCATATTTGTACACGATATTGCTACTTAAGGTAATGTTTCCTCTGACCTTCTTACTACCGATTTCAAGCGGTCTATTTACCGCGATTTCACGCATCGCAAGCCATGCATTATCTTTCTTCGCTGTCGCACGCATACGCACTGCTTGGGCCGTAATATCGAGGTCTTTAAATTCAAGCGTCCGTTCGCGACCCGTGTAAGTTGGAGTCGTGATGGCTACCCAATCGCCTTGCTCGTTTTGATATTCGACAACGGCATTACCGAATGTGTAGTTATCGGCCGTCTTCGTTCCTGTCGCAAATCCAAGCGTATGAATCTTCAGCGGTTTGTTGAAACGTAACCCTACATAGTCGCCTCGTTCGATAACAGTTGTCGTCTTCACAATGACATGTGTATCGAAATCGCCGTCTGTCACTTCTTCGAGTCCACCTTCTGCCCCTGCACGGTTTGTAATGAAAGTCGTCACGAGTTTATCAGGATGAAGCATTGTTTGAATATGCGTTGCTAAGTATTCTTTCAAGTTGTTAATAAATGGACGAATATGTTGTACCCCAAACTCTGCACGTTCATAGTGGTCCACATAGAAGAACGCATAGCTAATGGATTGGTCATAATGCTTCAAACCGGCATAGTAGTTATCCCAGACTTTGGCACTATTATTTTCCGCAAGCCCTTCTGTCGCTGTGAGTAAAGCTTCCAACGCATTCATTTGGTCTACGGTGTTATCTAACCAATAGTGAATTTGCTCGATAAGCTTCTTGTCCCCTTTTTCTTTTAAGAGAATCGCATCAGCCTTTAACTGGGCAAAAACTTCTTTGAGTTCTTTACGTTCCGCATCCAAGTTTTGACCTGCTTTTAGTTTGTTATAAAAGTCTGTTAATTTCGGAGCGAGTTCAATCGATTCTTCGAGTTTTGTAACATGAGGCGGACGGTTTTGGTTACGCATATGTTTTCCGAGTTCACGGAACGCTTTTGATACGTCGCTTTCTTTGAAGTTACCGTTCACCACATAGTTAAACGCCATGTCGTTAATTTCTTCGGCTTGTTCGGCACTACGCCATTGTTTCCAACCGTATTGCGCCATATCAAAGAGCGCTACTTTAGACGCTTCGGATTGTTGCATTGGGTTGAGCATAATTCCTTTAGCCAGTGATAAATCCACATTTGGATGAAGGAATTTTTCACCGCCACCAAGAATTAAGTGTTGTTTCGTATTGTCGTTACATGGCCAGTTAATCCAGAATTGAATTGGATTGTACTTCTTGCCACCTTCTGTTAAATTGCGTTTCAAGTTTGTTAGGAAAGTTTGATCCACAGCACCCCAAACTTTACCCCCAGTTAATGTTAAATGAACCGTTTCTGGAAGGTGTTCGTTCAGCGTGCGAAGTTCATCTTCGGTTCCTTGTCCCATATACCATGCTGGTACGAAAATCATATCTTTGCGAAGACCGCTGTAAGTCTTTTGTTTTTCCGTTAACCAGTCTGTTAAATCATGCATTAAACGATTGTAGCTGTTGTAGCCACCCACAGGCCATGCCGCATCATCGGCAAGCACCCCAAACTCACGCACCCCTGCATCGAGTAATTGCGTGAATTTTGCTTTAATGACATCTAAATCTTGTTTATATAAAGCATCCGTATCAAAACGCATCTTGTTATGCATAAATGGATGGATGGTCCACACATAACGCGTCTTCGTTTCATTTCCGACACGCGCCAAGTCACGAATCTCAGCGAGTTTTTCATCTGGATAAAGTTCACGCCATTTCGCATTGTGGTATGGATCGTCTTTTGGTGCAAAGTAATATTGTGTTAATTTCAATTCGCCACCATAACGCATCAAATCTTCACGGTTTTGCTTCGTCCAAGGATTCCCATAGTACCCTTCGATAAAGCCACGGTTCTTCACTTCTGCGTAATCTTCTACTGTTACATCACGAAGAACTGGAGTTGGTGATTCACCCAGCATATGTTTCAATGTCGTAAGACCAAAGAACACCGCATCGGTATCCTTTCCGACGATTGAAATCTTATTGTTTTTCACGCGCAACACATACGCATCAATCTTGTTATATAAGTCTGGTGAGATATCTTGCACTTCTTTTTCCGCTAATGGAGACTCCCCATGTACTCCAAGGAAAATATTCGTTGCCCCTTCGGCTTCCTTCGTGCTCGTTGTATACGATACATTACTTGCTTGAAGGACTTCTTTGGCACGATTGCGTGTATAAATATCAAGGCTATCGCCAAAGACAAGGTTCACAGTTCCCTCAAGAGCTGTGACGCCATCTCCATAGGTTACCTTTTGTGGCGTTGGGAATACGGTATATTCCTTCTTCGTCACTTCTTTTTTCGCAGCATCGATTTCTTCTTTCGTTGCTGGCTTATCCGCTTTGTATTGGTCGGCTTTTTCTACCGTACCATTGACTTCGCGTGGTTTCGTTGTTTCTGTTGCTGTATTCGTCTCAGTGGTAGAAGTTTCCGTTGAAATGTCCTCTTCAGTCGGTTTGACTTCCGCGGCTTGCGTCGTCGTTTCTGCTTCGGTTGGTTTTGCCTCCTCATGCGAAGTAGCTTCATCCGAAGCTGGCTTGTTGGCTTCGGCTTCTTTTTCTGCCTTCTCGATGGCTTTTAACACATCGTCTGGCAATTTATCCAGAGCCGGCGCCTCACTAATGGTCCCATTCCCTTCCGTTGGCGTTTCGGCTTCCGTTGCGAGTGCAATCGGAGACGCAAAAAAAGTTGCTCCAATCATAACCGAAGCGACTCCTACCGAAAACTTGCGAATACTGTACTTACATCTTTTATCAAAAAATCTCTTACCCATAAGATTTTCGACTTCCTTTCGTTTTATTTTAGTAAGCGTTTGCAACAAAACGAAAAACAATCCCTAACCTTATTGTTTACCGCTTTTTATGCACCTTAAATATAGCAAAACCAACTGGTAGTTACAAGTTGAGATTGTGAATAAATTAAGAAAAATATCGATAAAAAAAGTAACCTGGCGAACGTCTTCCCACCAGGTTACTCTGTTGTATATTGACTCGATTATTTTCTATCTCTTAACCACTGATTTGCCCACTCTAGAACCGGCAATTCACGGTTTGCTAAGAGGACACCCCATGATTTTGCCGCGCATCGTTTGTACTCTTCGACGGCTTCTTCGTAAGTGAGTTTCAAGGTCGACAACTCGAATTCCTCTAATTCTTTGGTCGTCATCTCTGTTTTCCCAAAACTGGTCACGAGGCAGAGGAAATAGTGGTTCACATTATGACGGTGAATCTGATTGTAGTAATCGCTCACCGTTCCAATTTTGCACAGCACCTCCACGCTAGCGCCAAGCTCTTCCTTCAACTCCCGATGAATCGCCTCTTCGGGACTCTCCCCAACTTCGACGCCACCCCCAGCCGTTTCGATAAAGGCCCCGTTACCGAAAATATCATCTCTACAGACACGCACAAAGTAGAAAAATCCTTCCTCGTCCACGACAATCGCACGAGCAACGTGCCGATCATGCGTAATCTCTGTCTTCTCCCACTGCGTATCTTCTAATGTTAATGCTAATTCCTTCACTGCCAAGCTCTCTTTCTTAAAGTATTTCTCTACGTAAATATCATTAATAGCACAAATAGTACAAGTAATCCAACACCTAAGGTTAACAAAATCTTGCCAACACGAATCGCATCTGCGTCCGTTTGACTTCCTACCTTCTTACGAGCTTCAAAATCATTGATGAGCCAAAACTTCTTTTTGAATACAATGAGATATCCTAAAACTGAAAATGTGATTCCTAGTGCGAGTATGATTAGTTTTAAAACAAGCATGTTTACCACCTCAAACCTAGTATGATTAAGGTTTAATTTTCCTCAATAGTTCTTTGATACTCTTTTCAATCTCTGAAACATCGACAAAGAAGATATGGATTTTTGTATCCTCATCTCTAAATTCAATGATTCGATTCTCTAACTCATTTACTCTTGGATATAACACCCAAACTTCATTCGCATTATATTTTTTCGAATATGCATACATTTGATACATATCCGCCTGAGATATACCATAGTTTTCTTGTGGAGCATCATATAACCGTTTCCACTTGGTATCCATAATAATGGTATTTCCATTTTTATCCTTAACAACTATATCTGGTCTTAACGAAAATACATTTCGATTATCTTCTTTCAATAAATATCTACCAGTATCTTGGGTAGATACTGAATATCCATCTCCTTCGAAAATATCCACTATATGAATCGATACAAAAGATTCGTATACTTTTTCCATCGGGAATAATAAAGCACGAGCCTTAGTTCCCCCTGAGAATGTCGAAAAGCTCTTATTCATCAAGAATACTTTGCTCCAAACCAGAATCTCTTCATAATCCTTCGTAGTACGATCAATCTGAACTTTATCAAAATCATTAGCATAATTCCAAGATGGCTCTACCAACTCAAAATAGATTAATTGTTGCCGGATTAATTTTAGGTTATTTGAACTCGTACTGATTTTCTGTAATTTTAACAACGTCGATTTAATCAATCGATTCTCTGGTCTATTTAAATTAAATTCATCATATGCAAGACTAAATCTTTCAGCATGGCCGATATTTTCTTTAAGATGGCGATTAATCAATAATTTCCCTTTAAAAACATTCAACGTATCTTCTTGAGAAATATATGCAGATTTCAGACCTCTGCGAGTAAGTAAAGATAATTGATACAGATACATATTAATAAAAATCTCATATAGATTTATACTCTCTGTTCTTAAATTTGCAGAACTAAAGACTTTGCCTGGGAAATCTTTCATAGTTCTTAACATATCTATAAATACTTCTTCTGTAGTTTTCCCTGTATCGTTCGCACCAAAATCTACTTTTGGAAGGATCTGAATCTGATATCCACTTTCCAGCTGTATGAGCCCTACAAAGTTCTTTGCTTGGATTACATTTCCTACTCCTTTGATCGTTCTAGCTCTAAGAAAATCTAGAGGATTCCCTTCATCATCTGTATTTTCTTGGTTTCGAATAAAGTCGTCAAGTTCCTTAAAATATTTTTCTTTTAAGTAACGAACATTATCTCCTGATTCGGCATAGCTTTCATTCGATGTGATAAATTCGAACTCTTTCATTGATAGTAATTTATCATTCATACAATCACCCGATTAGTCCTCTTGTTGAGGCAGAAGAATCCCTTGATAACTTTCAATCTTGCCCAAAGCATCCTCATTCAACGAATACAAAGCTGTGCTTTCTAATCTAATAGACTCTCCAAACAATTCTTTTGGTACAATGTTTACTTTCTTAATGAATTGAAATTGCTCATCTTTTTTATGGTTATCTCCCAGTACAAGACGAATTTTTTCATAATCATCGTAGAAATACTCTTGTAACAGAGGAATGATTGAATTTCTAAAGATAGCTGCTAGTCGCTCAATTGAATTTGAATCTTCTTTTTTTAGCGAGGTGAAAAAGGCATGCCCAACTGTATGTTCTCTATCAAATAGAAATTCAATTCTTCGATTGATAATATCTAAGATATTACCGATATTAACTTCTTTCCCATTTTGACGGATTACAATATCTTCAATGGCTCTGCAATCTGGCATCATTTCTATAAAGTTGAATCTTCTACGCAATGCTGTATCCATCAACGCAATAGATCTATCTGCCGTATTCATTGTTCCTAGAATATAAACATTTTTTGGGACTCCGAACTCTTGCTGTGAATATGGTAAGGAAGCAATCCATCCCTCTGCTTCATCTTTTCTCTTTGTTTCCTCAATCAAAGTGATTAACTCGCCAAATATTTTAGAAATATTTCCTCGGTTGATTTCATCAATAACAAAAACACAAGGTTCTTCACTGTTAGAGTTCTCATCACAGAATTTCTTAAATACTCCAGGGACTATTTCATACTCAATTGATTTCGTTTCTTCCTCTCCTGACATTACGGGTCTAATACCTTCAATAAACTCCTCATAACCATACGATTGATGAAAGGTTGTAAAGGCAATTCTTCCCTCTTTTTTTAAATCATTAAACCTTTCTAACACTTCTTCGTAAGATTTTTTTCTCAAATTTTCAATGGAAGTGCCGTCACAGATTGCCACTGAATAGTAGGCAGTATAGTACGTTTTCCCTGTTCCTGGAGGACCATACAATATAGTGTTTTTTGCAATATCATTTCTTGATTGATTCGAATTATATGTTGTTTCTGATTCTTCATTTATCATCAAACTGCCCTCTCTTTCTTTAATTCTCTTTTCTCTAACCTCTAAAATATGTTCATAGTACGGAATTAATTCGGCTATTGCTTGTACAGTTTGCATTAGAATATCTGGGGTATTTTGTTCTGTATAAGATCCCGTTATTTCCTTAACAATCTGAACTTTTTCTAATTGGTCAAGTTCCTTACGTACTTCTTCTGCGTCAATACCAAATTTTTTGAATGTATCCGTATATCTAGATTTCTCACTTGCTTGATAATACAAGTTGTCAGTTTTGTTGATAGGAATATCTAGAATACTATTGTGAATTTTATAAACTTCTTTTTCAGAAAAAATGGAATCCTTTTTACACTGAGAATCTTTTGCTTCAACTCTGACCGATAGAGTTACTCCTTTTCGCTTGTTATATTCTGGATATGCATTCATTGAAATAGAAATACTATGCGCTAAGTCTTCGTAGCCGACTTTCTTAAATTCTATCCAAAAATACTTCATCAGCCTTCCAGAATTTTGCCAACCAGTTGATTTCCCCATCGTATAACCAGGGATTAACTTCTCGATACATTCCCCATATTTGTTAAATGCTCGATAAGCTGTTTGCCCAACTGTTTTTATGTCTTCCATTTCTGCTTTTTTGTCACCTGCTTTTTCAGGATCAGTGTAACTTCTTCTACAATAATCGTTCAAAAAAGTATATACAGTTCCAAAATCAATGCGAGAGTTCGGAATTGATTTTACTTGTTGAAAAACTTTCTCTAAATTATTTATATATTCTTCTTTGATTTCGATACCTGAAGATTGTGGTCTCCATGTTTGCTTCGGAAACACTCTTTCTAGTAAATCAAGCGAAATATAATTATTTTCAATTTCATCCATCAGCCAATCAAATTTAACGTCAATATGATTTGTTTTCTGTCCTTCTTGAGCCTTCTTAGAATCATAATGAGGTGCTTCGTATGAAGCTTTTTCAACATGTCCGTGACCAATGATTCCCACTTGGCTTTTTAATAAGAATACTTGGTCCCCTACGTTTGGTTGTTTACTACTACTCGTCCACGGTTCAATGACTGTCTTACCTTCTTTTACAGCTTGCACCTTTTCCTTATAATCTGGCCAGTTCCAATTATTCGGATTCCAAGTTAATAAATATACCTTTTTCATTCTTAATCCCCCCACGAATATCTAAAAAACGTTGATAACGGTTTCTTTTCAATTATAATCCATCTTATTGCTTATGTGAATAGGATAAATGTGGCTTCCTTTTATTTTTCTCTGCGCATTTTATCTAATTAATAAATACTGTCTTTAAAACAAGAAATAAAATTGGTAAAATACAGATATACGATCCACTTTAAGGAGAACAATCATGATGAAAAACAAAATCTTATTAGGTTCTGTAACTGTCCTGTCTGCTTTGATGGTAGCCGCTTGTGGCAACGGAGAAAAGAAAGCTACTGAAACTACCGCAGCGCCAACAACAGAGGCAACTACAGCTAGTGCTTCATCTAATACAGCTGAAATTTCAATTGCAGATACTCAACGTATCGGACGTGAAGATACTGGTTATGTCAATGTTCCTAAAGACTGGGTAAGGTTCAAAGAAATCCAAGGAAACAATCCACAACAGTATCAATACACAGCAGATGGATACAACGTTGTGACATTAACAGGCTACTCTAAAGACCAAGTAAAACTTGGAAAAAATGACACATGGGGTGCAGAATTGGTTGCGAACCGTTTATATAGCACATACGAAAACAATTCTGAAATCGATAAAATCCAAGGCGCGAAATCCAAAGTGATTGGGCTTGATGCTTTCGTCATCCAATCTATCACAAAAGATGGGAAATATTTCTTTACCTGGATCTTCCAAAAAGACGAGAAAGTATATACAGTAGCCTTTGACGGAGACAAAAACACTCTTCAAAAAATGTTTGACTTGATTGAACAAACATGGGGCTTAGATCCAAAAACTCCTGGAAAATAATCAAGAGTTCAATAACTGAGACTAATCCATGTGATTAGTCTCTTTTTTATACTCTCTCCTTTTTAATAAAAATGAATTTCTATTTCAACTAACAGTAAAAAATGGTAAAATAATCTTGTGACAACAACTTTTAAGGAGAACAATCATGATGA
>ENA-OWLX01000508-OWLX01000508.1-metagenome-genome-assembly--contig:-NODE-508-length-14160-cov-6.581425_pt1 | contig 14160 bp, 14 predicted proteins | sample MGYA00245351_ERZ651106 | MGnify/ENA primary metagenome ERZ651106 (study PRJEB26857, sample SAMEA4031768) | metagenome | biome: human; feature: oral; material: saliva | place: Philippines | collected 2014... | reverse complement strand
TAAATTATATCACTATTTCTCTGAATTATCAATATTAGAGTTATTCCCTACAGTTTGTCTGTAAATTTGATGCACACCAACCGCACCAACTCCAAGCGTTATCGCAGTTGCGTCTTTAAATAGGATAATTCCTATTAAACCTCCTAACACTCCTAAAAAATTAGGTATCATTTCATTAGGAAAGAATTTTGACTCTTTCAAAAATTTACCTAACATTCCTAGTAATGTTACTATTAAAAACACTAATGCTGGTTTTAAAATTTCTAATTGTTCCATATATTTCACCCCCTTTCTTATGGCAATTGAACAGGCCACTCATCATCTGTAATAAATGTGATAGGGCTTATTCTAATTTGTGATAGCATTGTGTTAGTTAATTCATTTCTACTCATTGCATATCTCAACTGAATAGCGTTACTATCTGCTGTTCCACCTACATAAACACTTCCTAATAAATCTCCTAAATCTCCATATAGTCCTGTTAACATTGAGCTAGCACTTCTAAATCCTACAGGCAACACGTCATTCCCTTTTCCGATGTTAAGTTTAATCCACGTGTATTGTTTACTTCCTATAGTCTTATTGACAATATTTCCAGCTTGTTTCTCTAAATCATCTACGCCGAACCATCCCCATTGCAAGCCATCAAATTTAACGATAACTTCATCGTTAATTCTTCTAATTTGCAACCTTGCATTACCTCGCTTGTTAACTAAAGGTAAAGTTCGCCATCCTGTGTCACCCGTGAACACCTGCCATCCTGTATTGCCACCATTTGTAGTTTTAATCCACTTCAAGGCACCGTTAGTTTTATTTTCATCAACGTATGTTGTACCGATTTCAGCTTCAACTACGCCATTCGGCATTCCAGTTCCGTGAATTTCGTATTCACTAACTTGCCCAGGATTGCCGCTTGGAGCAGCTGCGGTAGTTGGGAGTGTGATGCTTCCACCACCATCAGAAAGAGTCACCACGTTCCCAGCGATGCTCAATTTTTGTGGAATGCCCACGCCATCTCGACCATCTCGACCATTTTCGCCTTTAGGACCCGTTGCCCCTTGGATACCTTGTAAGCCTTGTTGACCGTCTTGCCCTCTTGGACCCGTTTCCCCTTTTGGGCCGGGTGTCAAAGCGATGTTTTGTAGTTCTTGCTTGGTTGCAAAGTTGCTAGTATCTATTGTTAGTTGAGTTTTAAGCTCTTCTAACTTACTATTTGTTACATAGTCAATAGGTAGTTCAGACTTTTTCGCATAATCTACTAAACTTTGATGTGCTGTTATAAATCCTTTGCTATCAACCGTGTTATTAACTATCTCTACTACGTTTGGCATTTCGCTTTTTAACTGATAATCGTTAAGCGTTGAAGTTCTTACAACGTCTGAAATATCGCTTGTTCTTACAAACTCTGATAGGTCAGTTTTTAGAGCGAATGTAGTTTTCGCTTTTTCTAGTTCTGTTGCTAGCACTTCTTTTGTAAGTACGTCTAATTTGTCAACTACTACACCATTAGCAAAATATCGCTCCTTAATAGGTAAGTTATCTTTTAAATCGTATTCTGACATCTTCACATCAAAAGAAAAACTGTACACATCACTTTCTTTCTCTTCGTTTTTCAGAATGATGTAACAGTTTACTCTTTCGTTGTCAGTTATTAAGCTAGTATCAAACTTAAACTTAATCTTGTTGTCTTCAATAGTTCCTTGAGTTTCCCAATATTTAATTGACTTAACAAACTTGAATAGTACTGTTATTTCTTCGTTAGTTAAGGTGTAATTGTTTATTGTTAACTCAAACTCATTGTTATTTTTGTCATGTGAGTAAAGCTCGCAATTACTGCGAACTTTAACCCTTTTGTTAACTGTGCTGTTAAATGTAAGTTGTATTTTCTTTTCTATCATCATTTACCTCCTTTATCGTTCTTTACTGGTAAATTTTTAAAGCGTTCAAACATTTCAGTTACTGCTCCGTTGCCATCTAACTCTTTGTAAGAACGATATAGAATCGTTATTTCTTGTAGTTCCTGCAACGTGATATATCCACGCTCTATTAACTTACTCATATCTTGCAATAATCTATAACGACTCAATGTTTTTGTTCCGTCTGCTGCTTTTTGCACTAATATTTTAAGCTCTTTTAAAGTAGCATTGATATTTTTTAGGTTGTTGTTCCCTTGTTCTAAATAGTGCTTAACTACCATAGTTATTCCAGAAGCAACGCAACCTATAATAGCAATTAAAATACTATCGCTCATTTTTCACTTTCTCCACAAGAGCTTTTAATTGCTCGTTAGAGTTGATTAGTTCTTTTAGTTCTTTAAGCTCTTCGCTTTCTTTTTTAAGCTCTTTGTTCTCATTATTTAAGTTCTCATAAGCTAGTCTATAAGTTGCTAGTTCTATTGTTTTTTCTGATAATTCTTGCGCTACAATGTGAATAGGTTGTATTTGGTTATTTTCCATGTTTTAAAATCTCCATTTCTTTTTGTAATTTATCGTTCTGTTTAGACAATTCTTGAATCCCTTTAATTAAATATGGCACTAGTTCAAATGCACCATAACTTTTTATGTCGTCTGGGAGCTGTTTAAATGCATCTGGTAAATGTTCCTCGACTTCTTGCGCCATTATTCCGCAAGACACATCTTTTACTTTTCCGTCATATTCTTTGGTGTAACTGTAAGTATTTAACTTGTTAAGTACTTCTAAGGCGTTAACTTCGCTTTCTTTAATATTACGTTTGTAACGTCTGTCAGATACGTCTTTATTCGCTGCTACCCAGTCATAGCTGCCCCATGGATAGTAGAAATAAACATAGCTACCTTTATTCTCAATTCTCTCGTACATATGAGAATACAGCCATTTACCGGAGTTACCTTTTTCGTCGTTGAAAATGATATTCCCTGTAACTTTTAAATTTCCAATAACTGTTGGTGTGTTCCAAAAGTAAGCGGTATTTTTACAATGCATTTGTCCGTTTTCTTTAACGTACCATGCATTAGGTCCGACCTCATTCCATTTAGTCCCCCAGTTGACCCAAAGAGCCGTTTGTCCCCACGTTCCGCTACCATTTGACATTCCAACATAGAATTGATTTTGCCCAGTTAACCACCATGCAGTTTGACCGTCTCTATCGTGTTTACCAATTTGGAATCCTCCAATATATCCTTTGTAAGCTCGTAAAAAATCAGTCTCTAATTGAGTAGAAGAGATTTTAACGGCTTTTAAGTTATTTATGAAAGCATTCCTTGCGAATAATTTATCTATAAAAGCATCCTCTGCTGTCAATTTATAAATCATTGCATTATCAACATTTAGATGTCTTCCTTCTATAGCTTCTGAATGAATATGCTGCGATTCAATAGCGCCTGCTTTTATATTGCCTGCTTTGATTTCTTCTGCGCCAATATGTTCAGATTTTATAGTACCATCTACAATTAGCTCTGCATCTCGTTGCTTGTAGATTTTAAAATTAGTAATTACTCTTTTTGTTGTGTTTCCATATTGGTTTAATTCAAAATAATATCCTTTAATTTTCTTTTCTTTTGATATAGATGATTCAAGCGCCTTTATAGTATCATTGAAATTATTAATTTTATCGCCACGCTCGGAAATATCGCATCTTCCTGCTTGTTCCTCTATCGTTCCATCTTCATATTCCAATACTAAATTCACTAACAGTACTGAAACATCTCGTGTTTCTTGTGTCATAGTTCCTATAACTTTAAAGGTATCTCCAGCTTTTAAATTATCATCTACTATTTTTGGTGTTACTATTTTACTACCTGCTCCAACGTCAACTTTTTTTCTGTAGTCATATATAACTAAGTTGTCATAGTTAGGGGATAGCACAAGTCTATCTGTAATGGCTTTTATTCCATCTGGACTAGCGGTTAGCAAACTAGAAACAACTTTACCATTGATTTCTTTTCCAGCGCCTAGTGTAATTCCATTTTCATTAATAGTTATTTCAGATTTTTTTAAAGCTCCAGATTCTAATTTTTGAACACTAGAGTTTATTTGGTCGTACTTAACATCTAAATTAGATGTAGTGCTATTTATTTGCTCTGTAACGCTGTCTTTAATCTCTTTCTTAACTTGAGTACTAACTCCCTCTGCAGTGCTTGCTAATAACGTTTTAAGCTCGTTATTTTGAAACTCTGTTAGCAACCCTTTATTATTTAATCTCAAACGCCCCCAGAACTCGCTTGTCTCGTCTCTCATTTCAATGTCAAGGTCTCTTAACTGTTTAAAGATACCACTTAATGAGTTAGCTTTTTCATAAGGGCGTTCAAAAGTCGTTACATCTTCTCCTCGCTCTAACTGAATGCGTGAAATTTGTGTAGTACCATTACACCCCATGTGATACAACTTAACTTTATCAGTTTTGTTATTTGGTGTGAAAGTATATTCAAATTTTCCGTTTCTGAACTTCGCTTCTTGCTTGCCGTTATTGACTTCTACCTGCATATACTACACCTCCACTCCGTATATTTTTATCTCCATGTTAAAATTTAAATATTCATTTATTTTTCTTAAACGTTCCAACATTCTTTTTTTACTTTCTAAGTTTTTGAAAGTAACTTTAAAACCGTTAACATAGGACTCACGCTGTGTTATTATTACTTCATCTGCTATAACAAAGTCTCCTATAGTTATTTTTTTCGGTGCATATCTTTCAAAATTAAATTCACTTTCTTCGAAACTTTCTCCAGAAGTCCACGCTGTTATATAAAAAAATTTTTCTTCCTCTTCTAAGTCTGTTGCGTCACCCTGCTTATAGCTTCTTATTAATGGATAATATACGCCTATTAATTTATCTCCTAAATACCTGCGTCTTACTGTTTTATTATTTACGATTATTTTTACTCTTTTCATGGCGTTACTCCACTATATCGTAAATTGTGTTAGGGTCTTTAGCAGGTATGTTGAAGTATTGTTGTTCTGTGCCAACCCAGTATTTTAAAGGTTGCCCATTTTGTTGGTTAATAATGTTACTACCTTTTAAGTTTTCTAAATTTGGTTGCCATTTGCTCGGTACTTCATCTCCGAAACTTATATATGGCTCTGCGATTTTAAAATGTCCGTTCTTAACAAAATATAAGAAAAACCATTGTATCTCATTTCCAAAGTCTAAAGTTTCTGTGATAGTGAATTTCTCTTCGTAAATAGTCCATTGATTTCTTGGTAAGTTACTTAAATTTATAGCTTTTAATGTTTTGTTGATGCTATGTTTTTTAATAGCTAAATATAGTCCACTATCTAAATTGACATCCGAATATATATAAATCGGTAGTCTTAACACTAATTTATCTCCGTTTTTAAGTATTGTTTGAGTTGTATTAAGTTGAACTCCTGCCCACGTGTTAGATGCTGCACCGCTCTTTTTAACATCTAGTGCGTTGTGTCCGTTATAATCATTAGCTAGTATTGACATTGTAGGATTCCCAGAAGTTATTATATCAGTGCTGAAAAATTGCGAATCAAGTATTAAATTGTAATTACCCAGTATCGCATCTTTTCCGTTTCTTCCATCTTGCCCCTCGTCTCCTTTTTCCCCTTTTAAACTAGCTTTTTCTAGTGGAGTTAGAGCTTGAAAAGTTCCGTTATCTCCTTTTTCTCCTTTTTCTCCTGCGATATACTTCAAGTCACGATAAAGGCTTATTCCATTACCAATTTTAGCTTTTCCCGTGTTTGTTTCTATCCCTATTTCTCCATCAAGTAAAATTAGCGAACTTGCTAACCACTCACTTGAAGACATTCTTTTATGCTGTACTCGTATTGGTATTTTTTCCGCCATCTAGTTACCTCCATCAAATATATATTTGGGGTTGTCGTTCCAACTTCCCTCTATATCGTTTTTGTTGCTATCTGCTATTTCTAAAAATTCAACTGGTGTAAATAATGGAGCTGCACTCTTAATTGAAACTAATTTATTTTGCTCTTTAAACCATAAACTCTCTACAATTAATGTATATTGAGCATCATAAACATGAAGTAATGGCTTTTCTATTTCTCCTGTATTGAATGAAACTTCCATAGGACTATAAAAACCTGTGCCATCTTTAACTATTACTTTTAATGGATGTGGAGCAGGTCTACTAAGTTTAATCTTAATATCGTAAAAATCATTATTTATACAAGTAGCTTCCCAGCTAATAGTGTACTTTTTCCCAATTTCAAAACCATCTCCGTTATGCTCTATTTCTACATAGGGTGTTCCTGTTGGTATCTCTCTGTTAGTATCTCCCTCTACTCTATTTTTTCCATAACTAATAGAATCATCTGTTCCTATCATTTTTAAAGTAGTTTCTGCAATAATAGTTGTTTCTTCTATTTGTTGTCTTAACCTTGAGATGTCCTCTCCATTTATCGACTTGAAGCGTTCTTCAAATTCTTTTACAGCCTTGTTAACTTCTTCTCTAAATGCATCTGTAGTTGTGTTAAACTCTTCTCTAATCTTTTTAGAGAACAATTCACTATTGATTACAGCTTTTTCAATTCCTTCTTTTGCACTATCTTCTATTTCTTTCTTTTTCTCATTGAAATATTTCATAAAGATAGCTTCTTGCTCTTCTAAAAGTCTATTAAGCTGCTCTTCTAATGAATCTGCTTGTTTTTCCAGCTTTTCAAATTGTGTTGCTGTAGTATCGTTGAAATTGCTTCTTGTGTCTCCAATTTCTAGCTCGTGATTTTCTTCTAGTAGTACATCCCACACAACTTTAATAACTTTTGCGTTCTCGTTCATTATTCCTAAGTCTTCATAATAAACTTTTAATGTGTCGCAAAGGTCAACTATTTCAATAGCAGTATTTCCGAATACACTACTTACTTTAGATAAATCTTGATAAGATAGCTTTAAGTTAAGTTTAGGCACTCCAACGTTATTATTTTTAATATAGCTGTTAACTTCACTTCTTAACTTTTCTACAGTTCTTATCTTGTCATCACTTGAAAAATCTACTTTTAAGATTCTTCTATGTGTGAAGTTGCTAGCGTGTGGGCTGTCTACCACTATTTCTGGTAGTGTTAAGATTATATCTTGTTTTTCTTTGTGTGTGTCGTTCTCATCCTGGTATTTAACAAACGGGAATATAGATGTGTAAGTTTCTATTATGCTTTGTTCCTGCTCAATATCTAATAAGTTTTTACCATAAGCTATAATTGTTGGCGTTTCTCTTCCCATTTGCTTATGTAATTTGATATATAGATTGTCAAATTCATATTCTCCGCCCCACACATCAAGAATACTGCCTTCTTTACCTCCTAGCGCTTCTCTTGCGTTCTCTATGCTGTCAATAGTCCATTTTGTTTTACTACTAGTTAGAATATCAGACCAGACAAGAAACTCACTTTTGCTGTCTAATAGGTTGTTTTTCCATGTTTCAAGAGCATATGTTGCAGTTCCTGCTACTTCTACCTCTCCATTAAGAACGTTCATAGCTGTTTTAACTTGAGAGATATGCTTGCAGTAGATTTTGTAACCATCTTTAGATTTTGTTATTTGTGATACTATGAATCTTTGATTCTTCGCCCTATGCCCTGCATCACATTTGATTATCATTCCCTCTTTAATCTTTTCTACATCTTTACCGTTTAAGCTGTAGTCAAATTCAAGAGTGTATATCCCGTTACGTTCTCTTGTAACAAAACAATTAGAAGCATCGGAAAGCACCGATACTCCTAAGTGTTCAAAATTAGTTTCATTTGCTTTGTATAAAATAGGATATGCCATTAAACGTTAGCCTCCCATCTTGGCGTAATTTCACATGTAAAAGAGTTGTTATCCCAATTAATAACGTTATCTCCTACTTGTAGTTTAGGGAAAGGGTAAGTATAAACTTTGTCGTACTGCGGTTCTTTATTTTGATAGTGTGCGCTTTGCGTTTCACAGTCAATAATAATATGCCCACTTACACCTTTTAACTTAAATATTTGTGAGTTAATAGTTAACTTTACATCTCCAGTTCCTGTAAGTTTGATTAGAGGTTTACTCTCTCTAAATTCTGGATTGACTAGGTTCTGTCCTTTTCTAATCTGAACAGGTTGTAAACCTGTTTTTAAATATTTAATAGGGTGTAGTTTGAAATTCAAAATACATTTCTTTTTAGCGTTCAAGCTACCTTTTATATTGAATGTTTCATAAAAGATAGCTTTATACAAATAGTTTTCATCCCAGCTAAGCTCGAAGTCTTGCCATATCATCTCTGAATTAATTAACCATTGATTCATTAAACGTATAGTCTCATCAAGATTAATTGTAGGGCTTGTTACTTGTCGTTTAACATAGTATCTTGTGCCATCTGGTCTATACTTAACATCTAACGCTATACTCACTCCTTGATATAGAGCGAAGGGAAACGCTCTTGAAACATATTTAAGATTCTTCTTATTCTGAATCTTGCCCCCGTGTACACCGTCTATCTCAACTAATTCTATATTGTTCTGTGATGATTCTATTTCTATATCATCGATAAGCCTTAATCCTACCTCTTTAGATGAAACACCGTTGTAAGTTATATATTTATTAATCAAGTCTATCTCCCTCCTCTCTAATCATGAATTTAAGTTGATTATATAAAGCTCTTACATCATCTTTAGAATGATTTTCAAAGTTTTCTATGTGTAATAGCGCTTTATAATTATTAGCTGTGCTGTTGTTAACTGTGTTAGTTGCTCCTGCTGTTGCTAGTCCTAAACTTCCACGTCCTAGACTTAACATTTTCTCGGGAGCAATACTCATTCCGCTAGCTCTATCAACCATGTTTCCTAGAGCTTTAAATACTGTAGGACTACCTTTTTCAATACCTTTAGCGAATCCTGCAGGCACGAACACACCTAATCTAGCAAATAATCTAGATGGCGAGTGAATCATCGCTGCAGCTCTTGCTGCTCTCTCTGCTTGTGCAACTAGGGCATTTGCTGCTGCTGTTACTGCTCCTAGTGCTGACATCATCCCTTGCGCTAGTCCGTTTCCAATTTGCGCTCCGATACTAACCATTGCACCGATTCCACTTCTTGCTACACCTTGCATTGCGCTGTTGATACTGTTCATTGCACCAGTAATAGCTCCTATAGAACTGTTTAAGCCGTTAGCTATGTTCTGTCCGCATTCTTGCCCTGCTTGACTTCCTGTTTGGCTCATTTCAGAAGCCATTTGAGATAGTGCAGATATGATTTGAGAACAAGCACTTTGAACTGCACTTACTGCACTTTGCATAGAGCTAGTAATACTGCTAGATACTGTTGACATTGCACTACTTACAGATACTGCCATGCTTGTTATCTGAATACCAATACCAGATACTGCTGTTCCTATTCCGCTTAATTGTGCTACTGTTGAAGTTATTGAAGCACTTAAAGCAGTAAATGACATTGACATTGCAGTTATTGCTGTGTTAAGTGTTGTAAACATCATTGATACACCGCTTAATGCCGCTCCCATTCCCGTGATTGCAGCTCCGAACATTGTAAATTGTGCAACTGCCATTGTTATACCTAAACTTAATGACATTATACTAACATTAAATGATTCTAGCTGTGTGCTCATCGCTGTTAATCCTGCTAATGAAGTTAGAGCAGCTGTTGCGAACGTTGATAATCCTGTGCTTGCAGCTGTTATAGAAGCTGGGATAGTTTCAAATGCTACTTTAATTGCATCAATAGGAGCTACCATACTTTGTAAAGCTGTTCCTGTTGTTGCAGCTGCTGTATTTACAGAATTTAAAGAGTTACCAAAAGATGACATAGCGTTACTTAACGCTTCCATCTCTCCTGCTTTACCAGCGATTTGACTTAATCCTGTTGCTATTGCTGTTAAAGACTTAACTAAGTTCCATGCCCCTACATTAGCTATAGTTTGGATTCCCTCTCCGAAAAGTCTGAATCCATTACCTGCACGCTCTGCAGATTCTCCAACACTTCGGATTACGTTTGCGATACCATCTAACACCGATTTAATGGCGCTACCAACACTATTAATTACAGTCCCGATACTCTCGAAAACGCTCTTGATTCCGTTGCCTGCGCCCTCAAAGGCGCTTTTCAGTCCTTCTAGCACTGATTTAATAGAACTTCCAACACTTTCAACCACGCTAGCAACTCCAGTCATAGCGCTTTGAATTGCACTTCCAACGCTTGACACAACGGAAGCTATTCCCTCGAATGCTAAACGTATTCCGTTACCTGCTCCAGTTGCAGCAGCACCAACTCCCACTAATGCGCTCTGAATTGCACTACCTAAGCTAGTTACAACGCTTGCTACACCTTGTAAGGCACTTTGTATTCCAGTACCAATAGCGATAATAACAGTTGCTACACCTTGTAAGGCTGCTTGAAGTCCTGTACCTAATGCAGTTATGATTGAAGTTAAGGCTGTTCCTAGTGAGCTTATAATAGCTGTAAGTCCTCCAGAGAGTGCTGTAATTACTGCAGAAATTGCTGTACCTAATGCAGTGAATACTAATGCTACTCCCTCTCCTTGCGTTCCTAATAGTGCAAGCCCTGCGCATACTAGAGCGATTGCTGCTCCTAGTGCTAAGAAGTTTTGCGGAGGTACTAGAGCTATTGCTTGTCCTAGTCCTCTGAATGCAGTTGCTAGTCCTGTTCCTATGCCTTTAGCTGCAGTTGATACTCCTTTACCTAGACTATCAACAATTTTAGGAACTCCACTCAATGCACTCTTGATTCCTGTTCCTATGCCTTTTGCTGCGTTTCCTATACCTTTTCCAGCGCTATCAATAACTTTTGCTATTCCTGTAAAAGTACTTTCTAGCGTGCTTTTCGCTCCTGCTGCCTTACCTGTTAAATCTCCTAAAGTTTGTGAAGCTCCTTTACCTAAGCTTTTAAATGGATTAAATGATTTCAATGATTTGAACACATCTAATCCTGCAGCAGCTAACTTAATAGCTTTAATTGAACTAGCTATCGCTAAGAATCCATAAGCTAAGGCTTTTAATACACTTGGTGGGACTGCGTTGACTATCTTACCTAGTGCATTAACTGCTCTTGCAGCCCATTTAACAAGCTCTCCGAACACTCTCGCTGCAATAGTTAAGATACCACTATTAGCTAATGCACTTACTACATGCCCTATTGCACTACCAACGCTTTTTAATGCGTTCGCTATTGCAGTTGCTGCTCCGCTATCTCTGAATGCATCCCACATCTTTTTAATAGTGCTAGTAAGTAATGAAACTCCACTAACTACTTTATTAATTACTCCGTCTATATCAATGCCATCTAAGAAGCTACCTAACTTCTCTGCCATACCATCAAAATTAATTTTATCCAAAGCATTCGCTACTCCAGAAATAGCTTTAATTCCGAATTTATTTAACTTTTGGAAAGCTGGTTGTAGTTTGTTAGCTAGTGATTCTTTTGCTCCGTCTATAGCTTGGTCAATCGATTTAAATTCCGTTGCCATTTTTGAGAAATACTCATTATTACCAACTTTCTTAATCGCATTGAAAAAGTCTTCTGTTTTAACAGTTCCGTCTTGAACAGCTTTAACAAGTTCACTTGTAGACATTCCCATTTCTTTAGCTACTGCACTAATCCCTGCGGGAGTTTGTTCTAACATCAACTTGAAGTCTTGCCATGCTACTTTAGGTTTTGCCGCCATTTGTACAGCTTGTGTACTTAATGTTTTCATCGCTTGAGTTGGATTCTCTGCTGCTGCTGCTAGTCCTCCGAATCCAGTAACTAGCTTGTCAGTTCCCTCTATTCCTACTGCTGCTAATTGTGAGTAGGTTTGAGCCATATCAGATGCACTGTAGATAGTTTTAGTAGCATAATCTTGCATAGCACTTTTTGCAGCTTGTATCTCATTAGTGCTTTTACCTAGCATTTGCATGTTACCCTCGAATGTTTGCCAAGCTTTAGATGAGCTATTTAACTCTGATATCATACTTTTAACACCAGATGTAACACTACCTATTGCCTTACTAACCCCAGCGCTTACTAGATTAGCTCCTAACACGCTTTTAAATAAAGAGCCTGTCTTTTCTCCTGCACTCTTTAATCCCTCTAATGAATCTTTAATGCCTTTTATTCCAGACTTTGCCTTTTCTCCTGTCAAGTCAACGTCTATTTTTACTTTACCTACTGCCATATTTCAACCTCCTTTCTTGTTTATTTTTTAAGATAATTTATTAATCTTCGTAAGGAAGTTCATATTCTTGTTGTAGCTTTCTCATGTCTTCTTTATACTCTGCGCTGTCGCCTTTTCTTGGCTTCCATTGTCTTATCTTCAATACTTCCATGAATTTAGTATCGCTAGGAAGACCATTTAACAGAGCATTGAACTTTTTCCAATGCAATTTACTTCTCATTTCAATTAAATCGATTCCATAAGCCTGAAAAAAAGAAGCGAATATATAATCCGCATCATATTTTAGACTATACATTCGCTCCTCCTCTTTCTTTTCTTGTACAGGCATAGGATTGCCCATTAAATCATATTCAATTGCTTGTGTTTTTTCGTTGACAATGTGCGCTTTGAAAACTTCTTCTAAGATTTCGTTTACTTCCATCAAGTCAAAATTTGAGAAATTAGCACCAGTTAGCATTTGTAAAGCTAAATAAGGCTTTATTTCTTCCTGTATTTCTGTATCTTGAAGTAGTTCAAATACTCTTAACACTTTGCCAAATGATAAGTCAAGAGGATAAACATCATTACCAATTATTAAATTATCTTCTAGTTTCTTTGATAAATTTAACATGGTTAGTCTTCAAGATATTTCAATAGTTTATCTTCTTTATAAGTGTTCCCGATTTCTTCAAGTAAACCTTTAATCATTTGAATAGCAAATAATAAGCAAGAAATACTAGATTCATTAGCTAAGCTGTAAACTCTAGTGAACACATCATTATCGAATAGCGATTCCCATATATCTTTACTTATGTTGTAGATATTGTCTATATCTTCCGTTGTTCCTGTCATGTTATTTGCTTGTTCTTCTAACTTACCTAGTTCTTTTCCTAATCTATCAAGCTCTTTTATGTTTTTATCATTTACTGCAAAGTTTAAAGTAAACTCTCCAAAGTCTACTGGAATTGTGTTTTCATATCTTTTAATTACTACCATGTTAAATATCCTCCTAAATTATGTTGTTTAAACTACTGCTGTTTCTTTTGGTAATGTTACCCAACGAAGAGTACATTCAAAGTTTTCAAACTCGTTAGCATCTCCATCTCCAGCTTTGATTCCACTAGCGATAGCTACTGCTTCCCATTGTGTTTTGTTGTCAGAGCTTACCACTTTAAACCATACTTTACGCTCATCTCCTACTTTATATCGTAGTCCTGCGATTAGTTTTTGCGCTTCATCTTCTACATCGTAGTTCCCCTCGAATGAGAAACCAGCTTTAACAGAAACTACTACTTCCTCTGGTGTACCGTCCCCGTCATAGTATGCGATGTCGTCAGTATCTTCATCTGTCTCATCGTTTACTGTTTTAATGTATTTAGCTAATAGCTTATAATCTGCTTTTTGTGGCGCTGTTGTTGGATTAGCAGGGTTGAAAACTGCTACATAATGCTTTCTAAGTGCGTTCTTTTGTCTTGCCATTAATTAATCTCCTTTAATTTCTAATTTCGCTGTTATTGTTAATGTGTAAATGAAAAAGCCTTGCTCATCTTGTCCGTTGATAGATGGCTTGGCAATTTCCATTTCTAAAAATTGATACGAATTGTTTAAGCTAGGTAATTTTATTCCGAATTGTGATAAATATGAATGAATAGTCCATATAATAGCATTTGCTCGTTGATTGTCTTTACTCTTTACTGCTATCTCGTAAGGTAAGCTAATTTCTTGTGAGCCGTCCATGAATAGTTGTTCTACACGTCCACCGCTTATAAGATTAATAACTAGGTCGTCTTTCTCGTTAAAGTAATCTATTCTAGCTTTTAATCCTAAGTTAAGTGTATTTACATAATTACATAGTACTATTTGAAAATCATTGTTTGTTATCATTTTAAATTAAGTCCTTTCAATGCTACTTCTTCCCAGTTCTTCATGTTACTTGCTGCTGCTTTTTCTACCCATTTAGTACCAGTTCCGGGCGTTGAATACTTTCTAAATGTAACAATACCGTTTGTACCGAAGTAGTGCGCCCTTGCATATACTGTATTCCATACAACGTAACCACTGTACGCCATCCCTGTACC
>ENA-OWLX01000507-OWLX01000507.1-metagenome-genome-assembly--contig:-NODE-507-length-14166-cov-7.520941_pt1 | contig 14166 bp, 18 predicted proteins | sample MGYA00245351_ERZ651106 | MGnify/ENA primary metagenome ERZ651106 (study PRJEB26857, sample SAMEA4031768) | metagenome | biome: human; feature: oral; material: saliva | place: Philippines | collected 2014... | reverse complement strand
CAACCTACTGCAATAGAGAGTATAGTTAAAAATATAGAAAGGGGAGTTAAAGATCAAGTTCTTTTAGGAGTAACAGGTTCAGGAAAAACATTTACTATAGCTAATGTTATAGAAAGACTACAAAGACCTGCTTTAATAATTGCACCAAATAAAACTTTAGCAGCTCAACTTTATTCAGAGTACAAGAAATTTTTTCCTGAAAATGCAGTAGAATACTTTGTTTCATACTATGATTATTACCAACCTGAAGCCTATATAAAAACAACAGACACTTATATAGAAAAAGATTCATCAGTCAACGATGAGATAGATAAACTTCGTAATGCTGCAACAGCAGCTTTAATTCATAGAAGAGATGTTATTATTGTGGCATCTGTTTCTTCTATTTATGGTTTAGGATCACCTGATACTTATAGAAAAATGACTATTCCTATAGATAAACAAACTGGTATTCAAAGAAAAGAATTAATGAAAAGATTGATTGCCTTAAGATATGAAAGAAATGATATCGCCTTTGAAAGAGGAAAATTTAGAATAAAAGGTGATGTTATTGATATCTATCCTTCATATATGAATAATGGTTATAGGCTTGAATATTGGGGAGATGATTTAGAAGAAATTTCTGAAATCAACACTTTAACTGGACAGAAAATAAAAAAGAACCTAGAAAGAATAGTTATCTATCCAGCTACACAATATTTAACAGCTGATGATGATAAAGATAGAATTATAGAAGAGATAAAAGATGATTTAAGAGTAGAGGTAAAAAGCTTTGAAGATGAGAAAAAACTTTTGGAAGCACAAAGATTAAGACAAAGAACTGAATATGATTTAGAAATGATAACTGAGATAGGTTATTGTAAAGGAATTGAAAACTATTCAAGGTATTTATCAGGTAAAAGACCTGGAGAAACTCCAGATACTTTATTTGAATATTTTCCAAAAGACTTTTTACTTTTTATAGATGAGTCACATATAACAGTGCCACAAGTTAGAGGTATGTACAATGGAGATAGAGCAAGAAAAGAAGCCTTAGTTGAAAATGGTTTTAGATTGAAAGCAGCCCTTGATAACAGACCACTGAGATTTGAAGAATTTAGAGAAAAATCTAATCAGACAGTTTTTATTTCAGCGACACCAGGAGATTTTGAAGTTGAAGTTTCTGATAATAATATAGCAGAACAACTTATAAGACCAACAGGTATAGTTGATCCTGAAATAGAGATAAGACCAACTAAAAATCAAGTTGACGATCTATTAGATGAAATAAGAAAAAGAGTTGCTAAAAAAGAAAGGGTACTTGTTACTACACTTACAAAAAAAATAGCAGAAGAGCTTACAGAATATTATATTGAATTAGGTGTTAAGGTAAAGTATATGCACTCTGATATTGATACTTTGGAAAGAATTGAAATTATTAGAGCATTAAGAAAAGGTGAAATAGATGTTATCGTAGGTATTAACCTTTTAAGAGAAGGATTAGATATCCCTGAAGTATCTTTGGTTGCTATTATGGAAGCAGATAAAGAAGGATTTTTAAGAAGTAGAAGATCTTTAGTTCAAACTATAGGTAGAGCTGCAAGAAATGTTGAAGGTAGGGTTATTCTTTATGCTGATATTATGACAGATTCAATGAAAGAAGCTATAATAGAAACTGAAAGAAGAAGAAAGATTCAAAAAGAATATAACGCTTATAATAATATAGATCCAAAAAGTATTGTTAAAGAAATAGCTGAGGATTTAATCAATTTAGATTATGGTATTGAAGACAAGAAGTTTGAAAATGATAAGAAAGTATTTAGAAATAAAGCAGATATTGAAAAAGAAATAATTAAGCTCGAAAAGAAAATTAAAAAACTTGTAGGAGAACTTGATTTTGAACAAGCAATAGTTTTAAGAGATGAGATGTTAAAATTAAAAGAGTTGCTATTAGATTTCTAAAAAATAGAAAGGTTGACTATGGAACGAATAATTATGCACTATGATATGGATGCTTTCTATGCTTCTATTGAAATAAATAGAAATCCAAAATTAAAAAATAAGCCTTTAGTTGTTGGAGAAAATATTGTTACAACTGCTAGTTATGAAGCAAGAAAATATGGTATACATTCTGCAATGAAAGTTTCAGATGCTAAGTTACTCTGTCCAAAACTTATTGCTATACCTGTGGATAAAAAAGAATATATTAGAATTTCTAATGAGATTCATAACTTAATTTTAAAAATAACTAATAAGGTTGAATTCATTGCGACAGATGAAGGCTACATAGATTTAACAGGAATAGTAAAACCTGAAAATAAAAAGCAATTTGCTTTGAAATTTAAAGAAAGAATAAAAGAATTAACTAATTTAACTTGTTCTGTAGGAATAGGCTTTAATAAACTATCTGCAAAGATTGCCAGTGATATAAATAAACCTTTCGGCATATATATTTTTGAAAATGAAAAAGATTTTATTGAATATATCTCAGATAAAAAAATAAAAATTATTCCTGGAGTTGGAAGAAAATTTTCTGAAATTTTAAAACATGACAAAATTTTTCTTGTAAAAGATGTTTTTAAATATTCTTTGGATTATTTAGTTAAAAAATATGGGAAATCTCGTGGAGAAAATTTATATTGTTCTGTCAGAGGAATAAATCATGATGAGGTTGAATATGAAAGAGAAATTCACTCAATAGGTAATGAAGAAACTTATTCTATACCTTTACAAACTACTTCAGAATTAGAAAGAGAATTTAATTCTTTGTTCGAATATACTTATCAAAGATTGATAAAAAACAATGTATTTTCTCAAAGTATTACTGTAAAAATAAGATATACCTCTTTTAAGACTTATACTAAAAGTAAAAAATTAAAATTTGCTACAAAGGATAAGGATTTTCTTTATAATGAAATGCTAGAACTTTTAAATTCATTTGAGCTAGAAGATGAGATAAGACTTTTAGGAATATACTTCGGTGACATAAAAAGAAACACATTGATACAATTATCAATTAATGAGAGTTTGAAAAAATAAAATAAGAAAAGGCCGCCTGAAAATCAGACGACCTTACCACGTTTTTTTTGACTGAAAATAAAAAAGCCGCGTTTCCTGCTCACACAGTAAAACACAGCTTGCCATAATTTAAACAGATTTCCCCCAAAGGGTCAATAGGCTTTTAACAACTTTTTAACAGATAAATCCGCCAACAAGTTAAGCCGAGCATTTGAAAGCCGCCGCTCATAAGCCTTTCGCGTGATTCCCAATGCCTTCGCTTTTGCTTCTTGAGTACCTATTCGCCGGTATTCAACCATAATTACCTGCCGACGATTAGGATTAAGACGGCATATTGCTTGGTCAACCAAACTTCCTATCCCATCTCCGTCAACACCGTAAGGCAACAATGCACGGAAATCATCACGCGGCGGAAGCTCGCCCGCCGCCATTAAACGATTAAAACGGCTGCAACCGAAGCCCAAGCCGCTATCCTCTCGCTTGGCAGACCAATCAGCCCACCATTCCAACAATGTTTCAAGTTCAAATTTCATTTTCAGTCAGTCTTTGTTTCACGCTGACCATCCCTAGCCTCTGTCAAAACGCAGGGCTTTATTTTTGAAAGGATATTATATCAAAATTTGAATAGAAAAATTCAAAATGAAATTATTTTTTACGATGAAAACCTGCAAGCCAATAACAATATGGGCTTGTGCCATAAATTTTAAAAACCTGTGCCATTGTGCCATGCGCTGTGCCATATTTTAAATCGCTGAAAGCCTTATGGCATATAGTCCCGTGCCATTGTTCCATAAATTTTTTATAAAATCTCGCATAAGAAAAAAAATTATCTAGCCACAAAAAATATGACACGTTGTATATACACCGTGTCATATTTTGAAAACCTATAAATTTTTTTCTCGCGTAAAGCAAAAATCGCTGAAATTTATGGAACTATGGCACAGAGCCACGCCACATAAGGCTTTCAGCGATTTAAAATATGGCACAGCGCATGGCACAATGGCACAGAGGATGGCACAGACGCTGCCCCATAAAACCACAAAACGCGAACGGCAAACTTGCCGAACGCGTCTTGATACTGATATTACAGATAACCTCCAAAATAGTCAAACAACTTCGGCACCGCGATACTTCCAACCTGCCGATCTAAACTCTATAACTTCATTCCCGATTGATTCTGACTCAGACAATCCGTCTTTAGGCTTCCAATTTGGCGTCTTGAAAATCCAGTTTTGGTGCGAAGTTTCGCCGTCTTTTGTTGACGACCGCCACCGACGTTTTGCACGTGGCATCTTTTCTGCAATATGTTGCAGAAACTTGGTTTTCCCCATTTCTCGCTCACCGTTTTGCCTGCACCATTCTTTGTAGACCAACCAAAGGTCGTCTGTAATGCAACAACAAAACGGCAGGTCTTTGATACCACCGCCAGCCCATTCGGAATAAAACGTCTGCCACGCATAACGGCCATAGGAAATGACGTTTTGTTTCGCAGCAGTCATCGGAGGCGGCGTGTTTGGATCGAATCGCACAGGCTCTTCCAATTTGATGACCTCGTATCCTTTCTCGTTTTCCGCCTCTTTTTGCCCATACGTCAGATAAAAATTCCAGCACAGCAGGAAGCTATAAAACAGACGAACGCCATCATTTCCAATACAGTCTAAAACCTCATCGCGTAACGCTTTATCCAGTTTTTTCTCAGGCCACACGACGAAATAACGCCGGTCGTTTTCCTCAATTTTGAAAGGCTGAGATTCGTTGGACAGAAACACGCAATTCATGTGGTTCGCTTCTTCGTAGGCATCCTGAAATTTCCGCTCAACGCGCATCGTCTTGCCGGTAATCATGTGCTTTTGGCTACCTGTCTTATTGTATTTTTGCTGATTTGTATAAACCTCTTCAAAAATACCAAACATTTTTCCCGAGCGGTTTGCCGTATAGTTACTTTCCAAATCTTCTTGGCCGTATGTCGCTCCGTATTCGCCGTACATCGGTTTCACAATTTCCTCGAAGAAGAACGATTTACCCGCACCGTGAATATGACCGTGCATGACAACAGCGGTCGTCATCTTCGCGCCCACGTTTTGCAACGGATAAGCCAACCAATTCAAAAGGTATTCGACCTGTTGGAAATCTCCATTGCATAAATGATTAATCAGATTCAAAATTGGCTTGATTTCGGGGAATAATCTATACAATTCGTAGTTCGTTTTGGGCATATCCTCTTTAGGAATCGGGAATTTCGGCTCAATCGGCATACCTCGAAAGATATTGATATAGTCGTCAGACAACACGCGACCAGGCTCAAAAACCAATCTGTCGAACCGTTTTACAATTCGGCTCGGACTGTTGACCCAAATTTTAAACCCGTCAGGAGTCATCGACAGCCGCGCCGCCTTTTCAGGTACAACGCGCCATAGCTTGTTGTCCCAAATCAATGCTGATCCATCAAGATAAATAAAACGCTCCATCATGCCCTGAGTGTCATCATCCTTTACCGCCTGAATCAAAGCATAGTCTTTTTTCAGCCGATTGATTTCATACATAGTCAGCACCGGCGCACGACCCCACTCATACCAAGCATCGACAACATCTTTGCCGAAATGTACAGTCATTGCCTTTCGGGTATATGTAACCCCTGTTTTCCTATTCACGCCGTGGTCTTTACCTTCAACCAGCCCAAAATCAGACTTCAGTTTTTGCAATTTTGACAAAAATTCTTCATCCATATCCCCCGCGCCCACTTGACTGCCTGTTGCTTCAGGAGATTCAAGCAATGGCTCGGATTCCGGCTCCACTTCTTGAATGGGTGCGGGAAAGTTTTCAGACGGCCTTTCCGCTTCCGGCACATATTCAACCAACCAATCCGCCGCGCCCATTTTGCTCAAAACTTCGGACGGATTGACAATTCGCCCACCATCAGCAATCGCATCGGCAATATCGAAACCATGAGGCCATCTCCCCGGAGCAGGAATATTGACCAACCAAACACGGCAATTCTGCCTTGTCAGCACCTCAGCAATACCCAACATCGCCTTCATTCCGCCCTGCTCATTGCGTGGCAGGAATGGCTTAGACTCAGGGTCAACACCATCTTCACGCTCTTTTTTCGTCAGCTTTTGGCGTAGCGAATCGCAATCAGGCCACAAGACAACATCACGATCAACGACCGCCGACCAATCCGACTTATCCCAGTTATTACAACCGCCATGCCACGTCAGAACGGCATAGTTATAACCCTGAGCATCTGCCGCGTTTTTACATTTCTCGCCCTCAACAACCAAAACCGGTAATGATGGGCCAGCAGCCAAAGAATCAAGACCGTACAACGGGCGCGGATTATCCCAACAACGCCAACGCCACATCTTTTCGCCCGTTTTCTTATGCTCACAAAAGGTATAAGGCAGATCGATTTTTCCACCGTCTGATTTTTTAAATCGGGCAACGCCGCCCAAAACAGCACCAGAGCCATCACGGAAAACAGATTTAAAAATCAGGTCGTCAGACTTCCTAAATCCATGTCGAAAACTCATTGATTTCAGCGCATACTCAGGCACGGGAATAATTGGCTTCCACGAATCACGCTCTTCTTCTTTTGGCGGAGCAGGCGGCGGCAACGGTTTCGGAGCCTTATCTACCAAATCCCCATGCGCCAAACCAAGCAAGGAGGCAACCTTGTCTCTAGCCTCGTTAAAAGTGTATCCGCACACATCCATCAGCAAATCAAACGGACTTCCGCCGTCAGGTTTACATTGATTGCAAACCCAAACACCGCTACCGCGACTAGAACCGCTGCCATCCGTAAATCTGAATCGGTCAGTGCCGCCACATGACGGGCATGGATGATGATTTTTGTCCAAAATCTCAGAAGAAATCCCGCAAGCCTCCAAAACCTCACGCCATCTACCATGAGCAGCGGCATTGATTTCGGCTTTTGTTGCATATTTTTTATTCATTTTCAGTCGTCCTTTACGTTTTTTAGGCGTAAAAAAGGCCTGCCCCCCCCTTGAGAGGGCAGGCTAAATTACCAATCGCGTGTTAATCGGTAACGGGAGTAAAAGGTTAAATAGCTAATTCAGGCCAAATTTTTTGAAAATCATTAGGTCTCAAATCCCGCCGCGACACTTTGCCGCCCGTGTATCGCTCAATATCGACACATACAATCACGGGGACTTGACGTTTGCCTGTCGCATACAGGGATAAGTGCGGCGCAGCGATACCAAGCGCCTCAGACATCTTGATTTGAGACCCAATCCCTTGTGTTTTGAAAAAGTCAGATAAAGTCATAATATTTACAATTTGATAATTTGTTAGACAAATATTATCACTAGGATAATATAAAAGCAATAGCATTATGTAATTTTGACGATTTATTTTTTTGATGATAAATTATCATTTAGGTAATTTGTAAGCAGGGAGTAGAAAAAAATGGCTGAAAATCAAAAATTTAAAACGATAGACGAAACATGGCGAGACCGCCTGAACATCTTGATTGACAAATTTGGCAGTCAAAAACAACTGGCAGACATGGCGAATATCAGCCCAAACCAAATATCACAATGGCGCACATCGGCGATTGCAGGCACCGGCAAACCCCGAAAAATGAGCGTTGAATCCGCCCGTCGCCTCGAGGAATCCTTAAACCTGCCACGCGGATGGATGGATCAGCCCATTACCCAAAACAACACGGCTGACCAAATGCAAGTCAGCAACAATTACGGCAATGGCGACCAAAACACCACCTTTTACAACTTAATCCAAGAAAAACAAAAGCATAGCGAATCAAATAAACTAAAAGAGGAAGCGGCAGGCTATTTAAAGACCATGCCACTGCTTGATATAGATACAGGGATTGATTTTGCAATCAATCCGGAAGAGCATTTAAAAAAGATAAAAGAGTACGATGACCGAGCATCAACATTCATCCCGCACAGCAGCTACACATTTGGCGTCAAAATGCCCGACGACAGTATTCGCGACATCACCGCCGAGCGTATATCCAAAAACGACATATTAATTATTGAGCCGAAAATCGAGCCAAGACATGGAGACCTTATATTGGTCGGACTCAATTACAACAACCCAAGCCGACGGCGCGGATTGATTGCCCGCTGCGATTTCGACCTTAGCAACAATATAAAAATCAAATACAGCAATGAGCCGCCGGCAGACCTGCCGGAAGGAGCATTAATTTGCGGCGTCATCGTTGAGATAAAACGCCGCCTAATCCCGATTGATACTATAAACTCACGTCTAGACGTTGATTGGGACATAAAAACGACACTCAAAAAATAATTTATACACTATCAAGCCGCGTCATGCGGCTTTTTTACGTCTTTTGTATTAGCATAATGATAATTTTATTTTTATAAAAATCATAATCTTGTAAAAATAACGCAAAATATTTGCCATCTGCTATTGATTATAAATTATCAGATTGATAATATACACCCATCGAAACAAACAACCCACGAAAGGGCAACAGATGGAAACCAAAAAATCAATCAGACAACACTTGGCTCAAATGCTCCGGAAACTGAAACCGGCAGCTCCAAGAAAACAAGTCATGGTAGCAACAGGATTCTTTATTGAAGAAACCGAGGAAGCATGCAAAACAGAACTTGACCGAGTTAAAAAACACATCAAAACCGCTTTCGACAATCAAGTCGCACACCTCATTAAAGACTTCAACATGTCAAAAGAAGAAGCAGAGAAAATCGCGCTTGAACACGCTCAATTCCGAATTGACAGCCTGAATAGCTCATACAACTTATAAACAAAAGGTCGTCTGAGTCAAACTAAGACGACCCAAAAAAACCAAATCGAAACCATGATTACAGCCGCCACCATTTTAATCACCGCGAACATCGCCGTTTCCGCGATGTTGGTCTTATTAACCCTGATTTTTGACTGAAAGGAAATCAAAAAAATGGAAACCAAAGAAAAGAAATTCGTTGCAGCATCTAAACAAATACCGACCGTAAACGGCGGATGGTTAGACCGAGAACTCGGCGAGGCAATGTCCGAAGCCGTCCGCGCCTGCCTTGCTCACGGCAAGCAAGCCGAAGTGACGGTAAAACTGAAAATCACGCCGCAGAACATCAGCCACGGCACAGTAAAAATTGCTCACGACGTGACAACCAAACTGCCAAAAGAAAAACGCGAAGGCGGCATCGTATTCGCCACACCTGACGGCAACATTCAAGCCGACGATCCGGCGCAAGGCACCCTGAAACTGAAATCCGTCGAAGATCCAAATTCATCGTTGAAAATGGTCAAAACCTCTTAATAATCAGCAAATCTAGAACCCGCGGAATAACCCGCATCAACATTAAAGGAATCCAAAAATGGAAATTCAAGAAAACATGATTCAAACCGCAATGAAAGCCGCTCAGAAGCCTTTCATCATCACCGCTCCAAATGGCATGCCTATCATCGCCAATCCTTGCGGTAACGATACTGATTGGGCCTATGAAAAAGACGAAACCCTGCTTGATAAGCCTTTGCATAAAAAAGGCCAACCAGAATTTCACGACGCAAAAAGCCTCATCAAGTTTGTCACAAAACACAAACAGGAAGGTACACAGATTTTTATCGATGCCGACTACAAAGCAGGAAAAATCAACATCATCGCAATCATTAACGGTCACACAGCCGCACAAGCAGACTGGAGCGATTTTGTTGCATTTTTCCGTCCGGTTCAGACGACATCGGCAGAAAACTGGCTCAAAAACAATGTCCATAAAATGAATCAAGCGGAATTTGCCCATTTCCTGACCAACAATGCCCGCAACATCGTTTCTAAAAATCCGGCCAAACCGGAGGCAGTGTATCCAACAGCCGCCGAAGTTTTAGATTTCGCGCTAAATCTTGAATACACCGAAACAACAACATTCAAGCAAGGCTACCGCGAACAAGATGGCCGCATCAATTTCACTTTCACAAGCAAAGACGATGCTGCCACTGAGAAAAACCTCAAGATGTTCGAGCGTTTTGGCATCAGCTTCACGCCATATCAAGGCGGCGAACCGTATTTTGTCGAAGCGTTGTTGAAATTCCGCATTGAGAAGAATACCGGCGCATTGCACTTATGGTACGAACTGCAACAAATTGACGCAGTCATCGAGCAGGCAGCGCAAGACATTGCCGAAGAAATTCAAAAATCCCTCGCCGATGTAGATATTTACTTCGGACGACCAGACTAAACAAAACCAAAGGCCGTCTGAAATTCAGACGGCCACACAAAGGGTAAAAAATGAAAATCCGCTACATCTTAATTGCCATATTAATAGCAACAGCAGGCTACATGACAGGCAAAGCGACAGCCAAAGAAACAATTACCGTCAACATCGAATGCCCACAGGAAGGCTGCGGTTTTATCGATTTTGATAAAAATCCCGAACTAATCGGAGGCGGTCTCGTTCTCGAACCAACAGACCCGAAATAATCATGCCGGCAATAATAATCTTAGCTTTACTCATCATCCAAATCGCCGTTGAACGAATCACAGGCATCAGATTCCGCAAATGGATAGACGGCACCCCACGGAAATAAAACCATGGCAACCAACAAACGCCCACGGAAAAAATATTGCAAAAAACGTCTGTATTTAATTGATACAGCCCGGCAATCGCATGTCAACCCAATACAGCTCGTGGCACACGCAACAAGCAACAGACCACTATCGGAAGAAACAGTCAATGCCGTTTTGACCGGATACACAAATTTTCTTGAACTCGTCAAATCCGGAAAAGCAACAGGTCAAATTTTCTTCCAAATGTGCGAATGCCATTACTTGTATGTCGCCCTACTGGAAGTGATGAAACGCGCCAAAGTTAATTTCGACAATGCCGACGACCATATGCAATTCAAACTTCGACTGTCTATCCTACTCGACATCGCGATCGACAGCACAACAGACGTTTTAGAGGGGATTGCAACGCGCGAAAAGAAAACCAATAAATTTATTTTGACTGGCGATGAAATCAAACACATAGAGCAGTCAATATCAGATTTCAAATGGCTCCTCAAAATTGCAAGCTGGCAGCATTACATTGCCGCGCTGAAGGAATCAGAGCCAATCCTAAACCAAGAAGCACACCGCCAACGTAGGAAAAAAAGACTGGAGGCAACACAATGAAATATTTAGCACTTTTATTAATTTGTTTTTCAGCAGGATTAATCGCCTGCTCAATCATCTACTACATCAAAATGCAAACAACCAAAAACAATGACGACTGACACGGCGGTAATTGGCCATATCAATAGGAGCTATAACATGACTCGACACCCAAATATAGCCGTAAAACGAAGCCCAAAAAACACATGGATTATTGTCGAATATGTCGACACTTTTTATGACAAAAAACACTGGTCAATAAACGGCCACTTTAAGCGGAAAGCGAAAACCATCGCAGAATATAAAACATTCGAAGAGGCAGCAGAGAAAGCCGAATACATCCGAACCAACAGAAGCAAAGGGAATTAAAAATGGCAAATATCGACTTATCGCAATGGACTGAAAGCGTACCAGTGCAAATCGCAGTAAACCAAGAACAAGGATTCGTGGATATTATTATCGGTCAAGATGACATTTTTATGAGCATAGACCACGCGCAGGATTTGTATAAAAAATTAAAAGAATACTTTGGAGAAACAAAATGATTGAAATCAGAGACAAGAACGTAATTGCATACAATGCAAGCGAAAGCCTGTTTGAAAGCATAATAAAAGATGTTTTCTCAGGATTAATGCTTGGATTCTGCTTATATATTAGCCATTGGGCAGATTCGGTATTTTGGACTTTTATCACCGGTTTGATGTTTTTATTTTATCTTTCGAGCAAACTCAACAGGCTAATAAAAGGCCGCGTTACAAAGTTTAAAACATGGGCAGAGTTTAAAAAATGGGTAGATGCGCAGGCTGAACTTGAAATGCACTCATCTGATATGCCAAACAAGGACGACAATGCGCAGACGGCTGAATAACTACCAATCCGACAGGCGGCGGAAATACCGCCTAATGAAAATACGAAAGGTAAGACGATGATTTCCAACACTAGACTGAAAACGTTAAAACACTTTGAAGAATTGCTGAAAGACTCAGAGCGGTTAGACTGGCTAATCAAATTTACTGACCGCTTAGGAGTTTTTAACGAAGATGATATGAAAAAGGCAGGCATTACCGATAAAAACTTCAGAAAAGTTATTGATTTAATGATGGCCATTCCAATTGACGAATTACTTGCTGATTTGGATCAGGAATAAATATCAGAAAGGGAAACGGAATGTCAAAAATGCCAACAGAAACTAGGCTACTGTTAATCCACGGCAATACTCACATCCCCTTGGAAACCGTAGCAAAAGAATATTTGAACCTCAGCCCTGAAGTAGCACGCCGGAAAGCAAATGCACAAAGCTTGCCATGGCCGGTAATCTCAGCTGATGGAAACAAGAAAAGCCCCAAATTTGTAAGCGTATCAGCCCTAGCTGAATGGCTCGACCAAATCGAAAGTAAGGCAAAAGACGAATGGGCAAAAGTACGAAATTAAAATGCCAACCAATTTAAAGGATTAAAAAATGAAAATTGCAAGACCAGAAGAGAAAGACTTACAAGCCGTATGGAATTTGATCAACATCTTAAACACGGTGAGCTACGAACTGAACCCGTTAAAGCCAATTAATAATGACGGAGACTTTGAGTTCCTAGAAGATAACGATAAAGCTAAGGTACTAGATAAAATCGTCGAAAAATATGAAAACTGCGACATACAATGGCTAATGACTGTACTAGAAACCTTACTTTCCCCAGACAACAAAATTATTGACCAAGAAGCCGACACATTAGAATTTCATCCGGAATTTAAAGCAGCAGTATTAAACCAAAACAAGTAATTTATACTAAAATAAGGCCGTCTAAGTTTTCAGACGGCCTTTTCTTTCAGGCGAAAAAAGAGCGGTCAGGCTGCTCAGCCCTAACAATTTCATCAGCCTCTTGCAGAGCTTCCATCATCTCCAATACCGGAGGTCTTGCCCGAAGATTGGTATATCGCCTCATGCTCTCCCAATCTCCATGTAGCGTGAACTGCTGCATCACCGGAATCGATAAACCCTTCTCAGCCAACCTTGTCGCCCCCTCATGGCGCAAATCATGAAACCGCAGATCCTCAATCTTAAGCTCACGACACGCACGCTGCCACAAAGAGCCGACACTTCGCCCTTTGTACCCACCAAGCAACAAATCGACATTCTGCACATTCATTTGCCGCGCAATCTCAGGAGAGCGCATCAAATTAATCACAGCCATTGCCTCATCCGATACTATAAAAGCCTTGTCGTTACCCTTGCTACCTCTTGGATTTTTCAAATCTCGCACAAGCCAAAGACGGTTTGACTCATCAAAATCAGACCAGCGCAATCGGGCAATCTCATCAAGACGGCGGCAGGAATAAATCGCAAACCACATAATCAAGTGCATCGGCAGACGTTTCGGATTGACAACCACACGCCGCCATGCCCTTAAAAAATAAACCGTTAATCTCAAAAGCTCATCATTATTGGGCAGACGGTCCCGCCGGCGTGCCTTACCGATGACACGCGCCCTGCGTAAGCCCTCCATCGCAACATCAAGCTCAGCCCATGATACATTAAGCCCCCAAACAAAATGCGCGTGCTTAATAATCGAGCGCATATACTGCAAATCGCCGTTGATCGTAGAGGCAACCACCGGCTTAATACCAAGCTCAGGGCAACCCTTCTGCCGGGCAAAGGCAAAAGCAGAGTAATCAGCACGCGTTAACCTATCCAGCCGCTTATTTGCTATATCAAAATTTAAAATAAAATTGATAACTCCAAGCTTCGTCTCACTGTAATTCGTCCGAACTTCGTCAACATACCGCTTTGCAGCTTCTCTGAGCGTAGGGCATAATTCACGCTTGCCATCATTAAAAAGCAGGTCAGGATTTGACTCAATCTCAAATTCACGCCGCTTTGCCCACTCAGTCGCAAGAGATTTTTTAGAAAAAAATTCTTCAAAAATATGTTAACTATTGTAAAATGGTTATTAATTATATCCATAATGCTAACATATTTTAATAGAAACATTCTGAGTTCCATAACATTAATTCTGCTATTAATTGCCAACGGAATATATTATCGCAATTTAAAAATATAT
>ENA-OWLX01000505-OWLX01000505.1-metagenome-genome-assembly--contig:-NODE-505-length-14168-cov-44.102600_pt1 | contig 14168 bp, 10 predicted proteins | sample MGYA00245351_ERZ651106 | MGnify/ENA primary metagenome ERZ651106 (study PRJEB26857, sample SAMEA4031768) | metagenome | biome: human; feature: oral; material: saliva | place: Philippines | collected 2014... | reverse complement strand
AAAATTACTTCTTTTCAAGTAAATAAACAAGCAGATTGTTTGATGTGTAATCAAAGCCAAAGTGATACCAGTGCTTCAGAATTGTCCGAAACTTGTGGAAAAGTGTTTCAAACGACTTTTTCTTCTCTTCGTCTTGAAAAGATAGAACAATTATGTATACAGCAAAAACTTACTTATCAAAAGAACCCTATTGCAATAAAAACACAACTTGGTAGTTTTGAGATCACATTTTTTAAAAATGGTCACACACTTTTTTACGGTTTTACTGAAACTGAAGCCAAGGAAACATTTGGCAAAATCAAAAAATATTTAGCTCAATCGCATTCATAATAACTAACTTTGCTAAATTTATCTAACCATAACAATTTTTAAACAAGTTAATAAAAAAGGTTTTTGAGGAATTCCCTCAAAAACCTTTTTTTATTAACTTTCATATAATTCTCTCAAAGGCGTCATAATAATGCGATTTAAATCATTGATCGTTGTACTGAAAACTTGTTCTTTTTGCATCAAGTCATTAATTAAAGGCTCTTGTTGAACTTGTTGCGCTAATTCTTGTGCTCTTTGCGCATCTTCATCTGTCATATCTTCGCCTTGTGACATCTTTTCTTGTAATTCTTGTTGAAAAGTTTGAAATTCCTTAAATAAGCGATAAGCTTCTTCGTTTTTTTTCAATTCAGCAAAAGAACCACTTAAGTCTTGGAACTGTTCCAATTCTCGAATCTCTTTTTCCAGTTGATTCGCAGTATCATAAATATTTGCCATAAAAATTTTCCTCACTTTTTCTTTATTTATTTTATTGTAACACGTTCGACATTGATTGGCTAATCGTTGTTAAAGCGCTCTTTAAAGCCTCGAATCAGGTCTTTGCCACCTTCTTTAACACGTTCGCCAAATTCACTCATCCCTTGTCTTGCATCGTCGGTAAACTGATCAACATTTTGTTTCCAGCCGTCTCCGTCTTCATCTCCAGAATCTTCTTCTGTTTCAGAAGACTCTTCTACTTTCCCGCCAGTTGCATAAGCATCGGCCACGTCAAATTGTGTATTATTACTATAAGGCAACATGTTTTCCGCCTGTGCTTTAAAGATTTGACCTACAACATCACCACTAGTGCCGCTAAAGTTGTGTTCTTCATCCGTTTCTTCAAAACCAAGCCAAGTAGAAATTACAGTATCAGGCGTATATCCAACAATCCATTGGTCGTTATTTTGGTCGGGATCATAGTCCGTTTCTGTGGTACCTGTTTTACCTGCAACAGTATATCCATAAGGATTAGCACTGGAAGCTGTACCATTAGAAAATGTTCCTAAAAGCATACTGGTCATTTCATTAGATGTCTCTTTAGAAATAATTTTTTCGCCTTTAGGCTTTGTATTATCAACGATTACAGCGCCATTAGCATCCACAATTTTTGTGATCAGATGAGGCGTATATAAGGTACCACCATTCGCAAATGAACCGTAAGCTCCTGCCATTTGTACTGGTGAAGTGCCGTACTCCAAACCTCCTAATGCCAGTCCATAATATTTATCTGAATCAGTTAGTTCAAGCCCAAATTCTTTTGTTTTGTTATAGCCCTTATTTATTCCAAGCTCATGTAACATCCAGACAGCTGGTAAATTCAAACTACGAGCAACTGCCTCATACATAGGAACTTCCCCTTCATGCTCGCCATTGAAATTTTTGGCATCATAATAATCTTGTGGTTCATCTTTTAATGTGCTATCTGGCATATAGCCCGCTTCAAGAGCTGGCGTATAAACACTCAATGGTTTGATCGTCGAACCAGGAGAACGTTTCATATCTGTAGCAAAATTAAAGCCTCTAAATGTATGCTCCCCACGACGCCCAACCATGGCTTGTATACCACCAGTGTTAGGATCAACAGCCACAGAAGCTGATTGCACCATTGTTCCATCCTCAGCATCAGCTGGAAAATTGTTACCATTGTCGTATACTTCTTGCATGCCATTTTGAAAATTCGTGTCTAAATCAGTATAAATCTTATAACCACGATTCATTAAGTCATCTGCCTTAATATCGTACTTTTCTTCTGCTTCTTCAATGACAGCGTCAAAATAATAAGGGTATTGGTAACCTTCATCCTCTTGTTGATAAGTATCATTGACTAAATCACTTATAGCGACTTGTTCTTCTTGCTGTGCTTCTTCTTTTGATATTTTATTGTTATCCACCATTACTTGTAGAATGGTATCGCGTCGGTTACTTGCATTTTCTGGATGATCAATAGGATTATATAAGGACGGACCTTTTAACATACCAGCAATTGTAGCTGATTCTCCTAGTGTAAGATCGGCTGCATCCACACCAAAATATTTTCTGGCTGCATCTTGCACGCCCCATACGCCATTACCAAAGTAAGAGTTATTCAAATACATAGACATGATCTCATCTTTACTATAATTTTTCTCAATTTCAATGGCTAAAAATAACTCTTTAGCTTTACGGTTAAAAGTTTGATCTAACGATAAATAGGCGTTTTTAGCTAATTGTTGCGTAATTGTACTACCTCCACCGCCAGATGCATTTCTTCGAATAACCATCCGTAAACCTGCGCGAGCGATACCTTTGATATCAAAACCGCGGTGTTCGTAAAAACTTCGATCTTCTGTCGAAACTACTGCGTCTACTACGTAAGGAGACATGTCTTCTACACCGATATATGTACCTTTTTGTGAAGAAACACTTCCTGCTTCGTTTTCCTGTTTATCATAAATAACGGTCTCTTCTTGCAAGCCCGCTTTTAATTCTTGTACTTTGGTTGTTTTCGCTATATAAAAAAGATAGATACTCATTACTAAAACTACAATCAACCCAAGTAGTAGTAATATTTTATTGACATGATATTTCTTCCAAATTCTCTTGCGCCAGTGATGAAACTGTACAAGGTATGGTTTCAGCCATGCCCAAAATGACGATAAATATTTTTTTATCGTGCTAAAAAAGCGCTGAAAATCCATTACTTTTCCCTCCTGGTGTTAAGTGTAGCATAATTCCTTTTTTCTCAAATACTGCTCGAGTTGTATTTTTACTGATGAATCTTATACATTTTATCATTTATCTTAGCGGATTTGCTTATTTTTTTATTAAAAAAGCATTAAACATGATACAATAATGAAGCGAAAGGAAGAAATTCAATGGAGTATTCAATCACTTTACCTACTTTTCAAAAAACAATGACACTTCGTGAATTACTAGAAACCGAGTGGCTGGTGCCTCGGAAAGTACGTCATTTTCTGCGAACACGTAAAAATGTTTGGTGTAACCACCAATCAATAAAATTTCATGAAATGGTACACGCTAATGATATTATTACCTTGCGAATTGAAGAAGATGATTATAACTATCAAATAGTAAAAGCCGGATCAAAGGAAAATATCGAAGTTTTATATGAAGATGAACATTTAATTGTTGTCAATAAAGCTACCGGGGTAAAAACCCATCCTAACCAACCGGACGAAACAAACACTCTCTTGAATGACCTTAGTGCTTACCTAGGTGAAAAAGATGAACAACCCTATGTCGTTCATCGTTTAGACAAAGAAACCTCAGGTGCTATTTTATTTGCTAAAAACCCTCTTGTTTTACCTATTTTAGGAAGACTTCTAGAGCAAAAGAAAATTTATCGAAACTATCAAGCCATCGTTTGGGGAAAGCTAAAACAAGACTGTACAATCGATAAAAAAATTGGCCGTGATCGCCATGATAAACGTAAACGCATCATAAATGAACGCCAAGGTAAAACTGCCATTACCTATGTAAAAGTTCATCAAGTGCACAAACAAACCAGTGAAGTCTACTGTAGTCTAGCTACCGGCCGGACACACCAAATACGTGTCCATTTAGCAAGTATGGGACATCCAGTTGTTGGTGATCCACTATATCAAAACAAAAAAGAGAAACGCCTGGCTTTACATGCCTACAAAATAAAATTCCTTCACCCATTCACTCAGGAACAAATCGAGGTAATAGCTAAGCCAGGCCTTTGGTAAAAATAGTTCATTTGTTTTCTAGTAACTTTATTTCTTCTTCGGTTAGTTCTCGGTAATCTCCAGCTTCTAACTGATCATCAAGGTACAACGCCCCCATGCGGATGCGTTTTAACTGAATAACTTCTTTACCAACAGCATGAACCATCCGTTTTACCTGGTGATATTTCCCTTCATGTAATACCAAACGTATTGTCGATTCCTCATTTTCTTCATCTACTTGTTCGATTGTCAACTTGGCAGGTAAACAAAGTTCATCGTCGTCAATCTTTAAACCTTCATTAAAACGTTCAACGTCTCTTGTCGTCATAACGCCTTTAACCTCAGCGACATATTCTTTTTCTACATGTTTTTTGGGAGAAAGTAAACGATGCGAAAGTGCGCCATCATTTGTTATTATAAGTAGTCCTTTTGTATCTTTATCTAAACGACCTACCGGGAAAAGATCTGAGCGAAAATCTTGATCAGAAAAAATATCTAAAACAGTTAGTTCAAAATCATCTACCGTAGCACTGATAACATCAGTGGGTTTGTTGAGTATATAATAAAAGTATTTTTGATAAATAATTTCATCTCCGTCTAAAGTAACACGGTCCTCATATTCATTGACTTGAGACTTATCTGAAACTTCAGTTTTACCATTAACAGCTACTCGTTTCTTCTTAATTAATTGTTTCACTTCTTTTCTCGAACCCACATCCATATTTGCTAAATATTTATCTAAGCGCAAAGTTTATCCTCCTTTTTTAAAAGAAAGTTCGAAAACCAAAACGATTTCCGAACTTATTTATCTCTATTTTATTCTTAATTTTTGACGTAATGAAGCCATTTTTGCTCCTAAAAGTTTGTCAGCCAAACGAATTTTCAGTGTCATATACAGATAAGTGATTACACCTACTACCGCAACAATAAGGATTAAAATAAAAGATTGCACTTTTCGCTCTTGTGTGAAGATCATGCCGAAAATTCCGCGTGTAATAGCGGCGAATACAATCATAGCCATAGATAGCATAAATATTAATACTACCCGTCGAAAAGTTAGACCAACGTTAAATCCAGTTTCTTTGTGTAATTTACGTAAGTTAAGATAACAAGTCACACCAAATCCGAGTATGGTGGAAATTACTGGACCGTAAGATTCTAACATATAAATGCTCAGGTACTGCGTCAAAAATTTAACCGCTAGACCAATAGCAAAATAAAGCACGGCCGAAGAATTTTTATAAATTCCCTGCAGCATACTTGAAGTCAGCATAAACAATCCTAATAATAAGCCGGAAAAACTAACTGCAATCAGTAGATTCGCACCTAAACGGTTCGGTTGATAAAACAAAGTATTCAGCGGGTAAGCCAGCAACATCATACCAAATGTCGAGGGGAACATCACAAAAGTATACAATTGTAAATTATTACCAACGAGTTTTGCCAAAGCAGGGTGATCTTTTTTTGCAAAAGCTTCAGTCACTAAAGGTAAGCCTACTGTAGCTAAAGAAGTGGCAAGACCAATTACCACCATAACTAACTTATCTGGATTACTACTAAACAAAGCAAATAGAGATTTCAACTGCTGACCAGAATATTCCGTAAAACCAGTCATCGTACGAATAAACGTATATTGATCGACCATTTTGTAAATGGTAATTCCTGAACCTACAATGATAAACGGAATAGCTTCTCTAATGGTTTGAAGTAATAGCCTTGTTGTATTAACTTTGACGTTTCCGGGACTCATATCCGCTAAGACATCCAGACGCCCCTTTTCTTTTTTATAGTAGTAAAGTAATACAGCAATACTAGCTAGTGCACCAATAAAAGCGGCGAAAGTTGATTGTGTCACTGCAGCAACATAATCGCCACTTCCTAAGCGCATAATAACAAAAGTAGCCAATAACATATAACCAACGCGAGCTACTTGTTCAACTAATTGCGAAATAGCATAAGGCGCAACATTTTGTAAGCCTTGAAAGTAACCACGGATTACACTCATTAACGGAATAACTAGAATCGCCACGCTTAAAGAACGCATTGAAGGGATTAATTCTACTCCACCACCAGCATATTGCGCCAGAGCAGGGGCTGCGAAGTACATAATAATTGCAAAAACTGCTCCTAACCCTAACATCAGTTGCATAGCCCGTATAAAAAGTTTTTGACTAGCTCTATATTCATTTATCGAGTTATAGTAAGACACTTGCTTGGCAATCGCAGAAGGAAGTCCTGCAGTTGAAATCATTAAAAATAAGGCATAAACATTATAGCTCATCCCAAATAACGCATTTGCAGGTAAAGCATCCTCGCCTAACCAATATATCCAAGGCAAAAGATAAATGACACCTAAAAGGCGTGAACCGATATTACCAATTGTCATCCATGCAGAACCGCGAGCCATCTTGTCTTCATTTGTTAACTCTGGTGTTTCGGGGTCTTTATTATTCATCATGATTATCTTCTCCAACTTTCTTCATACATAATCCTTATTTTAATTCGAAACACCAGCAATCGCAAATGATTTTTAAAAACAGCTTCTTTTGTTAAAAAATTTTATCAAAAATACCGGTTTTTCTTCTCCTGTGCTATAATGGTTGAGAAGTTTTTTTCCAGAAAGCAAGGTGTGTGTAACTTATGTATTCCATAACCCTTAAAGGGCTCTATCAACTATTAAAAGAAAAAAATTTATTAAAAGAACCAAGCAGCAAAGAACAACTAACGGATCAAAAATTCACCTATTTGTCTTACGACTCCCGTGATTTAGCAGAACAAACCCTGTTTTTTTGCAAGGGACTCCATTTTAAAGTAGCGTCTTTACAAGATGCCGTGGATAAAGGCGTAAACGTCTATGTCTCTGAAACAAAATATGATACATCAGCACAAGCGATAATCGTTACTGATATTCGCAAAGCCATGGCTATTGTGGCACAAGCTTTTTATCATAACCCCCAAGATAAATTGTACAAAATCGGTATTACAGGGACTAAGGGGAAAACAACAACAGCTTACTTCATCAAAAAAATATTGGATGACGCATTTGCCAAAAAAGTAGCGCTCTTCTCTTCAGAAGAAACTACTTTAGATGGTACAACGCTTCTTCCTTCAAAATTAACGACACCTGAAGCGCTTGATATCTATCGACAGATGGCTACTGCTTGTGAAAATGGACTAACACATTTAGTAATGGAGGTGTCTTCACAAGCTTATAAAACAAAAAGGGTTTATAATCTTACCTTTGAAACTGGGATCTTTTTAAACATCAGCCCAGATCATATCAGCCCTATCGAGCATCCAACATTCGAAGATTATTTTAATTGTAAAAGACAATTGTTATTAAATAGTAAACAGATGGTGATCAATCATGAGAGTGATCAATTCGATATTTTAGAAAAAACTTGTAACGACCACCAAATTCCTTTATACACTTATGGACACAATGAAGGAACTTATCGTTTATCAAGTACAGAAGAAGCTCGTAGCTTTCATTTAACTGCGAAAAATAATGATATGTTAAGTATTAGCGGTGACTATAAGATAGCTTTGTTTGGACAATTTAACCATGAAAATGCCACAGCGGCCATTTTAGCTTGCGGGTTAGCAAATGTATCAAAACAAAAATGTCAAGAAAGCTTACCCTTAACTCAAATACCTGGTCGTATGAATTTACTGGAAAAAGCAAATGGTGCTTACATTTTTATCGATTATGCTCATAATTACCTGAGCATTCATTCCATCGGTCAATTCGCGCAAGAATTGAGGCCTAACGGGCGAATTATCATTGTCACTGGTAGTGCAGGAGGAAAAGCTATTTCTCGCCGACCTGATATTGGAAAAGCACTATCAGAATATGCAGATATCGCTATATTAACCAGTGATGATCCAGATTTTGAAGATCCTGCTGATATTGCTGCAGAAATAAAGGGTGCTATCACAAATCCTGATACCGATATCCAATTAGAGCTCGATCGCGCCAGCGCTGTTACTTCTGCTTTTAAACAAGCACAAGCAAACGATACAGTTATCATCGCCGGTAAAGGAACGGAGAGGATGATGAAATATCGCGGAACAGAAGTCGCTTACGAAGGTGATTTTGATATCATTAAACGTTTAATTAACGAATCCATTGAAAATTAATTATTTCATTTTTATTACATTTTTATTTTCTTTGGAGTAAGCCTTTATTTTTATGCAATTTTTCTTGTATAATCAATGTATAGATAAGTTGAAGGAGCGTTTTCATGTCTGCTAAACACAAAAAATTACTACTTTTTATCGGTGCTATCGTTATTCTTTTAGTTGCTTATTTTGCTTGGAAATTTTTAGCGGCTATTCTTGCTCAAGGAACGATTGAAAATTATACTCGTTCTACCGTTCCTTATGGCTTTGTATTAATGTGGTTTTTCCCAATCGTGGCGACTTCCACTTTATTTCTAGGATTGGCACGTACAAAAAAATAGGCTTGTAAAAGTACTCTTAGAAAAACTAAGAGTACTTTTTTTGTATTTATTGCCAGTTCATAAGCACTTTATTTCTCTTCTTTTGTTTTTTATACTATAGTGAAGTTGTAACATAAAAACACAAAAGGAGTGTTAATTCATGAGCAACAAAATGTCTGTTTCAACAGTAATTAATGAAGGCGGACGCGAAGGTGTTAGCAGATCTTTAAATGGTGATTTTGAAGTAAAAACATCTGGAACAAATAAAAAAGGTTACACTAACCCAGAAGAACTATTTGCTGCAGGATTTTCTGCTTGCTTTAATGGAGCGATCCAATTCCCATTAGACCGTGACGGTTTAGGTGACCGGGATCGTTCAATTCGTGCAGAAGTAACTTTATATGGAGATTTGCCAGATGATCACACTACACTTCATTTAGAAGTAACAATTATCGGTAAAATCGATGGTGTTTCCAAAGAAGATACTGTGAAGTATTTGCAAGAAACTGATAGTATTTGTCCTTACTCAAAAGCCGTAAGTGGTAATATTGACGTCAAATACGAAGCTGCTGAATAAAAAATATTAAATTGTAACAAAAGAAGCTAGAAAACTTCTAGCTTCTTTTTTTGTTTAATAAGAGTTACGGCTCTCATTTTTCTTATTCCGTTCGGAAAGTACGGAAACTACGCCTCGCTTTCGCTCGCTCTAGTATTGTTCATCATCAGTTCTCAGCTTCCTTTGGTCGCTGAATCGCTGTGATTCACAGCAAAAACGCAAGAACCAACTTATGTTGAATTCTTGCGTTTTTTTATTGTCCTTTAATTTGCAACAATATTAACAATTTTATTAGGCACCACAATTACTTTACGAATCGTTTTATCTGCCAAATGTTCTTGAATGTTAGGATTATTTTTAGCTAATTCTTCCAGTTCTTCTTTTGTCGCTTCAGCCGGAACTTGAACTTTTGCTCTAACTCTTCCATTGATTTGCAAAACAACTTCCACCTGATCTTCAACTAAAGCAGATTCGTCATAAGTGGGCCAAGCAACGTAAGAGATGCCGCCTTGGTTACCAAGGATTGCCCATAATTCCTCGCCCAAATGAGGAGCAACAGGTGCGAGTAATTGTACAAAACCTTCTATATAACCATAATAAAGTGAATCAGCTTTATTCGCTTCATTTACAAATACCATCAATTGGGAAATTGCGGTATTAAAGCGTAAGTCTTCAAAATCTTCGGTGACTTTTTTGACCGTTTGATTATAAACTTTTGTTAATGAACCGTCATTTATAGTGGTAATACGATCACGCATTTTTCCGTCTTCATCAACACACAAACGCCATACACGATCCAAGAATTTACGACTACCTTCTAAGCCGTTTTCACTCCAAGCAACAGAAGCATCTAAAGGACCCATGAACATCTCGTAAAGACGTAATGTATCCGCGCCATATTGTTCAATAACGTCATCAGGGTTAATAACATTACCTCGTGATTTTGACATTTTTTCATTGTTTGTACCTAAAATCATACCTTGATTATACAATTTTTGGAAAGGTTCTTTCGTGGGTACTACACCGATGTCGTATAAAAACTTATGCCAAAAACGTGCGTAGAGCAGATGCAATACGGCATGTTCAGCACCACCAATGTAAACATCTACCGGCATCCATTTCTTCAAGTGATCATAATCTGCTAGAGCACCTTTATTATGCGGATCTACAAAACGTAGGAAATACCAGGAACTTCCTGCCCATTGTGGCATAGTATTTGTTTCCCTATGACCTTTTTTCCCAGTTACTGGATCTGTCACATTAACCCAATCTGTTACATTAGCTAAAGGCGATTCGCCCGTGCCACTTGGTTTAATATCGGTCGCTTTTGGCAATTCTAATGGCAATTCGTCTTCTGTCAAGGCTGAAGTAGTCCCATCTTCCCAATGAATAATAGGAATAGGTTCGCCCCAATAACGTTGACGAGAAAACAGCCAATCACGCAAACGGTAACTCACTTCTTTCTGACCTAAGCCCTCTTTTTCAAGCCAAGCCATCATCTTTTCAATAGCCTCTTCTTTATTTAGACCATTTAAAAATCCAGAATTGATATGAGGACCATCTTCTGTAAAGGCTTCTTTTTCTATATCGCCGCCTTCTAATACAGGAACGATATCTAGATCAAATTTCTTAGCGAATTCATAATCTCGTTCATCATGAGCAGGAACAGACATAATAGCGCCAGTTCCATAAGAAGATAAAACATAATCGGCAATCCAAATAGGAATTTCATTCCCATTTACTGGGTTGATCGCGTAAGCACCAGTGAAAACGCCGGTTTTTTCTTTAGCTAAATCAGTACGGCTTAATTCAGATTTTTTAGCAGCCTCTGCAATATATTGATCTACAGTTTCTTTTTGTTTAGCTGTCGTAATTTTTTTAACAAGGTCCAACTCTGGGGCAAATACAGCATAGGTAGCTCCAAACAGTGTATCAGGACGTGTGGTAAATACAGTAAATGTTTCGTCTGTATCTTTTATTTTAAATTGTACGTTTGCCCCTACAGAACGTCCAATCCAGTTTCTTTGCATTTCTTTGATACTTTCTGGCCAGTCCAAATCTTCTAGGTCATCTAATAAACGATCTGCATAAGCGGTAATTTTCAACATCCATTGCCGCATTGGCTTACGTACGACATCATAGTCGCCTCGTTCACTTTTTCCGTCAATAACTTCTTCATTGGCGATAACTGTACCAAGTTCTGGCACCCAATTCACAGGCACTTCAGCTTCGTAAGCCAAACCTTTTTCATACAACTTTGTAAAAATCCACTGCGTCCATTTATAGTAATCAGGATCTGTGGTGTTAATTTCTCGTTCCCAATCGTAACTAAAACCTAAAGAATTAATTTGTTTGCGAAATACTTCGATATTTTTTTTAGTAAATTCTGCTGGGTCATTTCCTGTATCTAATGCATATTGTTCAGCAGGTAGGCCAAAAGCATCCCATCCCATTGGGTGCAACACATTATAACCTTGACTACGCTTCATACGCGCTAAAATATCGGTAGCTGTGTAACCTTCTGGATGACCTACATGCAAACCTTGGCCAGATGGATAAGGAAACATGTCCATAATATAAGCTTTGGGTTTTTGCTCATCTTCTGTTGTAACAAATGTATTATTTTTTTCCCAATAATTTTGCCATCTTTTTTCAATAGCTTTGTGATCGTAAGTTTTCACAAATCTCTCCTCCTTGTAAAAATAAAAAAAATCCCATAGAAAGCTATAAGCTTCCTATAGGACGCAATAAGCGTGGTACCACCTATTTTTACTGAAAAAATTCAGCCTCACACGTTTTAACGGCCGCCGCCCTATGTGCTTTTTAAACTACCTTATCAGGCAAGTTCAAAAGTATCCTTGTACATTTACACCCACCATGTACTCTCTGAAAAGAATGAACTTTCTACTACTCCATAGCAGTTTTGTTTCATATGTTCATAGACTGTATATATAGTATCAAAAAAGTAGCATAAATTCAATTATATTCGCAAAATAAATAAAACACGCCGCATGACGTGTTTTATTTCCGCTACGCTCAATAAAAATTTAGCTCACCTTTAAATTTTGACCGATAAAAATCGTATCTGAATTTAAATTATTGATGGACTTCAAACGGCTGATTGAAATGTCATATTCTTGCGAAATCATCCATAAACTATCTCCACTCTTCACTCTATGTTGAGTATTTGATGAGCTACTGTTGTTAGATGAATTAGATGAAGACGAGCCATTGCTCACAGTAAGCTTCTGACCAGGATAAACAAAGTCGTTTTGGATATTATTCCAATCGCGTAGTTGATCCATCGTAATTCCGTTTCGATCAGCGATCAACCAAACAGAGTCTCCGGCTTGTACTGTGTAACTTCCGCCTGATGTGTTATTTGAGTTACTTGAATTATTATTACTATTTGAACCGCTTGAACTATTGCCGTTTGATACGGTTAATTCTTGGCCTGGATAAACAAAATCGTTTTGAATATTATTCCAGTCGCGTAATTGATTCATTGTAATCCCATTTTGATCAGCAATCAACCAAACAGAGTCCCCAGCTTTTACTGTATAGCTTCCGCCTGATGTATTACTTGAGTTACTTGAATTATTATTACTATTTGAACCGCTTGAACTATTACCGTTTGACACGGTTAATTCTTGGCCTGGATAAACAAAATCGTTTTGGATATTATTCCAATCGCGCAATTGGTTCATTGTAATCCCGTTTTTATCAGCGATTAACCAAACAGAATCTCCGGCTTGCACTGTATAAGTACTTGAACCATTATTTGATGAATTACTGTTATTACCAGAATTTCCAGAACCATCTGAGTTATTTGAACCATTTGAACTGCCATCGCTTGCTACGATTAATTCTTGGCCTGGATAGACAAAATCATTTTGAATATTATTCCAGTCACGTAATTGATTCATGGTAATCCCGTTTTTATCAGCGATTAACCAGACAGAATCTCCGGCTTGCACTGTATAAGTGCTTGAATTACTATTCGATGAATTATCATCGTTAGCAGAGTTATTATCTTCACCGCTATTTTCGTCATTATTTTCGTTACCGCCTGTACCAGTATCAATAACTCCACCATCGTTTCCTGAATCAAAACGAGTTAAATCATAGTTTTCAATAATACCATTTAATACAGTATTGTAATTCGGGGCAGTTGCATAAAGACCCGTTAAAGCAGCTGTAGCGTCCCTGTATGAATTGGTATTACTTTTCCAAGCGCCACTGTACAAACTTGTACTTAATAAAGCCGCGTTATCTTGAAATGATGCAGTATAAGAAGGATATTTACGAAAAGCTGCGTCAACTGTAACATATCTGCCATTGATATACTCTTGGGTAGGCATCGTTACAGACTGTCCGTTGTAACTTCCTTTAATCCCAAATAAGTTGTAATTAGGAGCTTGTGATAAAGCACTTGAACCCCAGCCACTTTCCACAACAGCTTGTGCTATCATTACTGACGCATACAAATTATTACTTTCAGCAACAGGTGCTGCATGTGCCGCTAGCTCTTCAATAAAGGCAGAAGGTTCCGGCGAAAGTTGTGCGGAAAAAGTAGATGCTTCTGCTGGTCCTTGATCTCCTGGATGTTGGCCAGCGATTTCTTGTAATTGTTCTGCCTCTTCTTCCGGAGTTTCTGGCAGATCTTCTTCTACTTCAGCATCTTGGGTTTCATCATCTTGTGCTTCATTTTCTTGAGCTTCAGCTTCTTGTTGAACATCCTCTTCTGATTCTTGTCCTTCTTCTGGTTGAACTTGTTCTTGCGACATTTCACCCTCTGTTGAAAATTGCTGAGCTTGCTCATACTCTACTTCGTTATCTGCTTCTTCTTCTGCTTGTTCTACATCCCCAGCTTCTACACTGTTATCTTGTGTTGCATTATTTTCAGTTTCAGCACTTGGTTCTTCAACAGTTGGATCATCTGTTTGGCTTTGAAAGTCTTGTGCCCCGTCCTCTGATTCATAAGATGCTACTACACTACTATCTGCTTCTTCTGCAAAGACCTTATCTAACGGTAACAAAGGTGTAACCATTGAAACAGCTGCAGCAGTTGTGCCAACGACAGCTGCACTCTTTTTAAAATTCCCATATATACTCATGCACTCCTGAACTTTTCGGCGCTCTTTTCGTGTCAAAGACGATCTCATTTACTCTCCT
>ENA-OWLX01000500-OWLX01000500.1-metagenome-genome-assembly--contig:-NODE-500-length-14214-cov-4.691433_pt1 | contig 14214 bp, 8 predicted proteins | sample MGYA00245351_ERZ651106 | MGnify/ENA primary metagenome ERZ651106 (study PRJEB26857, sample SAMEA4031768) | metagenome | biome: human; feature: oral; material: saliva | place: Philippines | collected 2014 | study... | reverse complement strand
ATTCCAACTGATGTAGATATCAAAAATAGAATCATCAAAGGAACAATCCGATGGGAAGGAATTTATTTTGTGATGGATATCGATCAATTCCTCAGACGAATCGGTATCGATGTATTCAAAAATATCAACCATCCGAATCTTCCGCTATCTGAAGAGCTTGATGTCGTATATTTGGATGATTTTCAAATTATTAAACTCACAAAATCGATTGAGGAAGCAGATACGAATGATAGTGACGGAGATGGATTGACGGATAAAGAGGAACTTGGCACCCAAATCCAAAGAAATATGTACCCATATATCAAACTGTTACTTGAACGATACAAGATAAATCCAAAGAAATATACAGGTAAAACAACAATCAATGTATGGGACTACGAATCTGATCCGACATTAATTGATACAGATTATGACGGTATTCCTGACGGACAGATAGATTATGATGGAACTCAGGTGGAAAGAGACAAATATTCAAGAGAAGAGCTTGACTATAGACATATTCCGAAAATGATAGGACCATATTCCTATGATTCCTATGATTCATGTAATTACGACTGTGGATTTTATTTTTATTACAGATACTATAATCCTGGGGATGGTGAAGTGAAAGATGATCACGGAGATAGTTATGATGCAAAAATGATAAGCAAATGGCCGGCCATCGGGAAATTAAAGATGTTGAAAAGGGATGCAATGTTACCGTAATATAATTATGAAGATATTGACATCGAAAATGTAGAGCGGACATGGAATTTATAGAAATCAATCTTAAACGGAAAAATTGTTAGGTGAGAATTACAATTTTTCCGTTTAAGAAGTAACAAATAAAGAGAAAAGACAGCAAATCAAAAAATAATGAATTGCTGTCTTTTTGGTTGTTTTGAATTTCTTATATGCAAGACAGCCCAAAAAAATTTTGTAGGCTGAGAAGATATCGGAACAAGCTGATATTAACTTAAATATTTGATTTTTTTATCATACAGTTGTTTGAAGATTAAAATACTATTTACGGTTGCAATCAGTTCTGCAATCCAAAAAGCGGACCATACTGCATTTAGGGTCGAAATTTTTGATAAGATGTAAGCAAGAGGAAGTATGATTAGGAGTTGTCTCATGAAAGAAACATACAGGCTGTATTTTCCGATTCCAAGTGCTTGGAAGAAACAGGATAACAGAACTCCGATCGATGCAATCGGAAATGATATAGAGATAATCCTAAGTGCCGGAACGCCGATGGATAACATTTCGTCGGAGGCATGAAATAAGGATAATAGGAGTTGAGGAATGCTCCAAAATATTATCATTCCGATGGTCATGATAAAGAGTGCAATATAGATTCCGTATTTTAGGGCGTGCAGCATACGCTCTTTATTTCTTGCGCCGTAGTTATATCCTATGATTGGCATCAAACCTTGTGTGAGTCCGAATACCGGCATAAATACAAAAGATTGTAGTCTAAAATAAATCCCTAAGATAGATACTGCTGCAGAAGAGAAGGAAATCAGAATGGCGTTCAATCCTCCGATTAAAATTGCCGCAATGGATTGCATCATCATAGATGGAAAGCCTACAATATAGATTTGTTTTACAGTGTTCCAATTAAAAGAATATTTTTTGATGCTGATGTGGACATCATGTTCTTTTGTGTAGATGATATAGAAAGAAAAAATAAAAGCCAAGCCTTGGCCTATAATAGTTGCAATTGCAGCTCCGCTCACACCGAGTTTGGGTGCTCCGAACAAACCGAAAATCAAAATCGGATCCAAGAGGATATTGGTAACGGCACCCGTCAATTGAAATAACATAGGATACATCATATTACCCGTTCCTTGTAGTGTTTTTTCAAAATTGATTTCTAAAAATACAAAGATAGAACATGTAGTTACAATTTGTAGGTAAGAGGTAGCTTGATGAAATATTTCCGGATCGGAAGTAAAACCGGAAACAAAAGGTTTTACCGCAAAAAATCCGATAAGCAAAAAGAGAATGCTGCTCATTACGGCCAAATAAATTCCATGTGTTGCAGCTTGGTTTGCGTCTTCCTGTTTTTGTTCTCCCAGTTTTCTGGAGATATAGGAGTTTAATCCAATGGCAGTACCTACCGCAATAGAAATGATTAATATTTGGATAGGGAATGCAAGTGTAATCGAGGTAAGGGCCTTTTCTCCTAATTTAGATACAAAGATACTGTCCACCACGTTATAGAGTGATTGTATCAACATTGAGAACATTGCCGGTAATGACATACTAAAAATAAGCGGTAAAACAGGAGCGATTCCCATTTTATTTTCTTTTGTTTGTGCCATAAAAATCTCCTTTCAACATAGTAAGCAAATATAAGAACATGATTGTTTATTGAAAATCATTATTTTATCTTGTAAAAAAGAAAAAAGAGGATAGTTTTTCTTTTTTAAGAAAAATATCCTACTGATACTAAAACTTACTTTGGAACTGTCATAAACATATAATTTGAAAGAAATGCTCTTTTCAAGATGATTCTAATTGAAATAACGGAAATAATTTGTTGGACTCATTAAGCTATCAACAGGAACTTAATATTATGACAGGGGTAAGTCAAACGAATAGTAGTATGAAATTGTAGATTCATCTATCTACGGTTTTGTAGTATATCATAAAAAATCGATAGAAACAAGCAAAAACGAATGAAGTTTTGCTTATAATCTATCGATTTTATAGAAAGATATTTTTATGACTTTGTAAAGGGTTATTTGAATAATTTAATCAATCCTGAAGAGTTCAACCAAATAACGAAGATAGCAACAGGAACAATGTATTTAATCATAAACGCCCAATAACCTCTTAATTTAAATGGTAAAGTACCTTCGTTTGAAATTTCTTGAATTGCGCTTTCAGGTTTCCAAACATAGCCGATAAAGATACACATGAACATACCACCAAGAGGCATCAATAGGCTTTCTGCAAAGTAGCTCATGAAATCAAAGAAGTTCATTCCGAAAAAAGTCGTTTGGAATACTCCCATAGATAAGGAAGAAGGAACACCTATTAAGAATGCAGCAACACCACAGAAAATAACGGCCTTTTTACGTTCTACTCCAAAGTTATCAATCAGATATGCAGCAGGGCTTTCCAACAAAGAAATAGAAGAAGTAATTGCAGCAAACAGTACGAGTAAGAAGAACAATGCTCCAAAAACAAATCCTACCGGAATTGAGTCAAATACTGCGGGTAATGTGATGAAGATTAACCCCGGTCCTGCGGTCGGTTCAAATCCGAATGCAAATACTGCCGGCAAAATAGCAAACCCTGCCAACAAAGCGGCAAGTGTATCTAAGGTTGGGATAATCAATGCACTTCTTTCCAAGTCATTGTCTTTGGAAAGATAACTTCCGTACGTAATCATAATTCCCATTCCTAAACTCAAGGAATAAAATACTTGACCTAATGCAGCAACAAAGACATCAATTGTAATTGCCGAAAAATCAGGTGTTAAATAAAATTTAAGACCTTCTGAAGCACCCGGAAGTGTTACGGAACGCAGTACCAAAACTAAAAGAATAATGAAAAGACCCGGCATCATAACCTTACTGGTTTTTTCAACTCCGCCTTCAATTCCTTTTGCAACAATAAGGATGTTCATTAACATGAATAGTCCATGCCAAACCAAGGGTTGAACAGGGCTGGAAATAAAGTTTGAGAAATAAGCGGAAGAATCTGCAGCCATAACAGAACCTTGTCCTGTAAGATAGTTTACCAAGTATTTTAGAATCCATCCTCCGATAACGCTATAGTAGGTAACAATTGTAAAAGGAACAATAATTCCGACAGCACCCAAAATTTCCCATTTTTTATTTAATTTTTTATATGCGTTAATAGGGTTAAGCTTGGTGTTACGACCAATCGCCATTTCACCGAGCATTACGACGAAGCCGACTAAGACAACGAGAATTAAATAAATGAGTACGAATGCTCCTCCGCCGTTTTTTCCCGCAAGATAAGGGAATTTCCAAAGATTTCCAAGACCGATTGCCGATCCTGCTGCCGCCAGTATGAAACCAAGTCGGCTAAATGTTCCACGATTGTTGTTTTCCATATTAGTCTCCTTTCTATACTGTGTTTAAGCTAAATACAATGGAAGAATATCTAACAGTTTAAGAACACAGTAAATATTATATTAGATTCTAATTATACTAAAAATTCAGAAGATTGTAAATAGTAAATAATCAATAAATGCTATAAATTTTTAAAATAGTTTGTAGAATTCGAATATTTAGTATAATAGCAATAGAAAGCAACTATACCATACTTTGAAAGATATGTCAAAAGATTTACAGACTATTTTTTATTGTAATCAGTTTTTAATTATTTAATCACAAGAAATATGATATGATGAAGAAAATAAATTTTCTGTATGACATTGAAGAACTATAATACTGAAGGACTATAATCTTGTACAAAAATAATTTTGAAAGAACGAATTTATCATAAATAAACCGGTAAAATATAGATACTGTGTGCAGAAGGAAGTGAGAGAATGTTCGCGGAGGAACGGAATCAAAAAAATATTCAATCGGATGAAACAGAAAAAAAGCCATTCATTCAAATCAATCATATTCGAAAAGTGTTTACAATGGGAACTGAGAAAGTGGTTGCACTTGATGATATCAGTTTGAATATTGATAAAGGTGAGATTGTTTGCTTTTTGGGAACATCGGGTTCGGGAAAATCTACTTTTTTGAATTTGGTAGCAGGTTTGGAAAAACCTACAAAAGGTGAGATTATCGTTGGTGGAATTCCCATCCATCAATTAAATGAAGAAGAGGTTACTTTGTTTCGTCAAAAAAATATAGGTTTTATTTTTCAGGCATATCATTTGCTTCCTATGTTGACAGCGATAGAAAATGTCAGTTTACCCTTGATTTTTCGAAATGAAAACAAAGAGAAGCGTGAGATGTTGGCAAGAGAGATGCTGTTAAAGGTGGGTTTGAAAGGATATGAGATGAGAAAACCGAGCCAAATGTCAGGAGGGCAACAGCAGAGAATAGGAATAGCAAGGGCGTTGGTTGCCAGTCCTAAGATTATTTTTGCGGATGAACCTACAGGGAACCTGGACACGAACACAACAAAAGAAGTGATGGACTTGATTGTTGGTATGGTCAAGGAAAATAATCAGACCTTGATTTTGGTAACACATGACAGGATGATTGCAAATTATGCGGATAAGGTGGTTACCATTCAAGATGGGAATATTTTGAGTGTGGAGGAAAAATTAAAAGAGAAATCACAGGCTCTTTTTGTTAGAGAAGAGTGGATAATAGATTGAGTCAGAAACAAAGAATAGTTGTGAAGGAGAGTTAAAGATGAAGAAAAATAAAAAACTGATGCGAGTGGTGCTTTGGGTGTTGATTGTATTTATGGTGGCAGGGATGGTGTTGCCGGCGATTATGTTCCATTCTTTTGCTGATGCCCAAGGCTGTGATTTTACAGTAAGTGCGACTACGTCAATGGTGGAGAGTGGTCAGGATGAAACAAAATTAAATTTTAAGATTAAAAATAATACAAACTCTAAAAAAGAAAAAGTACAAATTAAGATTGTGGATGCGGAAAATACTACCGTATTGTCAGGTTCCAGTGATTCTGTTACTATCCCCAGTCATGAGAGCAAGACGCTTAGCATTCCTATCAGCACTTATCATATTGATGGGGGTTGGGAGTATTGGTATAAAGTGAAATTGTATGTGAATGAGCAAGAAACTGCGAACAATTTATTTTCTTCTTCCAAAATCAAATCTTCTACAGAGGGAAAATATAATGTATATGTCTATGATAGCGAAAAAAGAGAAAATGATTCCAACCCCGGAGATTCAGACAACACGAAACAGTATAACGGGAAAATAAGATTGTCTTTGGAAGTTCCTCAAGGAGGAGTATCCGGTGGAAATAAGAATAAGGTAATAATAAAAGCAAAAAATATCGGAAATTCTGCATTGATGGATATGAAAATCGGATTTACCGCTTTGCCGGACGGGGTTACTCTTCCGAATCAAACGCTTCGTAAGAGTGTTGATACAGCAACAATCAATGTTGAGAAAACCGCTACTTTCTATTTGGAAGTGAAAGATGATGTAAAGACAGGGAATTATCCGATTGTGTTGTTTGCAGAGGGAAGACTTCCGAACGGGAGTGTTTTTTCCACAGAAGAAACAGTGCACCTTCATATTTCAGGTTCTCGCAAATCTACAGAAAGAGGAGATATTTCCATTCGAAATATCAAATTACCGGAAAGAGTAAAAGCGGGAGAGTCTTTTGATGTTTCGTTTGAAGTTACAAATGTCGGAAATGGAAAATTGGAAGGATTGAAAGTCAGTGCTGAAGGAACAGACGGCATTGTGAATAAATCTAAGGGCATTTTTGTGGAAGAAAAATTATTACCAAAACAAACGAAAAAATATAATGTTACTTTTTTCTCCAATTCCAAAACGGAACCTAAGAATTATCCGATTAAATTATCTGTGGAGCCTTTTGAGACAAAAGATGGCGAGGTAACAATTGCGACAAGTCAGTATGCAGGGGTATTCATATACGGTGGCGGAGAGAATGCCGATAAACAGGATGGTGTAAAAAATCCTCAAATTATGATAGAAGAGTATTCTTATGGCGGAAATGATGTGCAGGCAGGACAAGAGTTTGTACTACATTTAATTTTGGCAAATACAAGCAAAAAAACACTGAGAAATATCAAAGTTTCTTTGAGTGCGGACGAGGGAACTTTTGTCCCTGTAAATTCCAGCAGTTCCTTCTTCATTGATAGCATGGGGGCAAAATCTCAAATCAAGAAAGCAATGCGCTTTGTAGCAAAACCGACTGCTGAACAGAAGACATCAGGGATCTCCGTAGACTACAGCTATGAAGATTTACAAGGAAATGTGTTGACAGCAAAGGATACCATTTCTATTCCGGTAGTACAAAAAACAAAATTGGACATCGGAGAAGTGAATATTCCGACAGAGGGAGTATTTGAAGGGCAGCAGGCAAACTTTTCGGTAACATTCTATAACTTGGGGAAAACAGTATTGAGTAATTTGAATGTAAAGGCGACCGGAGATTTTACTATCGAAGATAAGAATGGATATTTTGTCGGAAATATGGAAGCGGGAAAAAGTGATTCTTTTGATTTTACGGTGATTCCGGATAAAGTAGGAACTGCAAATGGAGAAATTATCTTTTCTTTTGAGGATGTGTCGGGAACCATGCAGGAGGTAAGGAAAGAATTCCAATTTGAAGTGAGTGAATTTATTCCTCCGACAGATCCTTCTGATATGCCTGAAGAGAATCAAGATACTCATAAGGGCAAAAAAATAGCGGGAGTGAGTGTCTTGGTGATTCTGTTGGCAGGAGCCGGAATTTGGAAGAAGAAAAAGAACAGAAGCAAGGCGAAGGAGTTGGAAATCGATGAATAACAATGACTTATTATCGATGGCATTTCGAAACTTGAAGAGAAGAAAAGTACGAAGTCTTTTGTCTATTGTGGGAGTTGTAATTGGAACAACTTCTATTGTTGTAATGCTTTCTTTGGGAATTGGATTGAATGAAGGAAATAAGAAACAAGTAGAGAAGTATGAAAATTTGCATATTATTCAAGTAATGAACCCGGGAGGAGTAAACAGACAGACAGGAGAGAAAATTGTATTGGATGATGCAGCTTTGAGAAATATTTTGGCAATTCCGGGAGCAACGGCGGCAACTCCTGTTTTGGAACAATCATTGCGGATTGTATCCGGAAAATATGTTGCGGATGCGACTGTAATCGGAATCAGGTCAAGTACGATGGAAGCTTTTAATTACAAGGTGAAAGAAGGCGGAAGAACTTTAAGAGCGGGAGATAAAAATGCGATGGTATTTGGACAGGACGTTCTCTATGAGTTCTATAATCCGAAAAAAAGTGATTATCCTGCCTATGTTGAACCGGATGAAAATGGGAATCGCCCAAAGCCGACTATAGATATTTTTTCAGGGAAGCTGTTTCTGACAGGAGATACAGAGTACGGTAACAGAAAAAGGAGAGGTTCTGATTCCAATCCCAGTACAGATGCAGATAAAAAAAAGTTTAAGCAACACCCTGTAAAGGCAGTAGGAGTGTTGGAAACATCCAGCGGTTCTATGGGATATCAGGTGATGATGGATTATGATTATTTGAGCAAGATATTGGAAGAAGTTCAGAGTGCTCGAGGAGATCGTCCTCAAACTTCAAAAAAGAAATCTTATGATGAGGTCGCAGTGTATGTAAAGGATGTAAAGGATGTAAAATCTGTTTTAGAATCCATTCGTGAAATGGGGTTTGAAACTTATTCTCCTCAGGATTGGTTGAATCAAGTAGAAGAACAAGGGAAGTTGATTCAAGGGATATTAGGAGGAATCGGAGCAATTTCTCTTTTGGTTGCGGCAATCGGAATTACGAATACCATGATTATGTCTATCTATGAAAGAACAAGAGAGATTGGTGTTATGAAAGTAATCGGTGCAAATTTAAAGGATATTCGAAACTTATTTTTGTTGGAAGCGGCTCTGATTGGAGTTTCCGGCGGAGTAATCGGAGTAATGTTCAGCTATCTGATATCGTTTGCTATCAATAAGCTGTTGACATCATTCTTTGCAGAAAATATGATGGGGACGGAAGGCAGTGATTTGTCGATTATTCCATTCAGCATTGTAATTTTAGCAATTGTTTTCTCAACGGCAATCGGTGTGTTGTCAGGATACTATCCTGCGAACAGAGCTATGAAAATTTCTGCTTTAGAATCTTTGAAAAATGAATAATTTTGAAAACTGAAATGATGATAAGCGAAAAACAATATGTGTTGAAATGATAAAAAATATCAATACATATTGTTTTTTTTGAAAAAGTTTGGGTATATCATAAGAAATTCGAAATGAGTCGATGTTTTTCGGAAGACGAGAGGATAGACTTTTTAATCAGATGAAAATATATTATATCAGGAGGGTTAAAGTTTATCCAAACTCTGACACGAGGCAGTTCTTTAGCTAATAAGGAGTTGTGTTTTGTCATAGGGAGAGTAAAGCGGACAGTTGTAAGTTTGTTCAATCAGCATGGTTGAATGTAAAAGATTACTTTCTGCTTCTGTTGATAAGTCTTTCAATGAAAAATTGATATCAAAATTAAGCTTAGGGAGGAATTTATGTGAATCAGGTTATTAATGTAGAACATTTTAATTTTTTATTGGTATTTTTAGAGGGAGTAGTTTCCTTTTTTTCACCTTGTATCTTATCGATTTTACCTATTTATTTAGGATATTTAGCAGGGCAATCAGAGAAAGATGTGAAGAAAAACAAGATTGTAAATATGTTGTTTTTCGGAGTAGGAATTGCGTTGTCGTTCTTTATTTTGGGAATGGCTTTTACCGGAATCGGAAAGTTTTTTGATACAAATAAGGCGATGTTCAGTAGGATAGGCGGAGTGATTGTTCTGTTACTCGGACTTTATCAAATCGGATTTTATCAGAGTGATTTTCTGAATCGTGAAAGACGAATCAAACCGTTATGGGGCACAGGAAAAGTGGGGCCGCTTGTTGCACTTTTAATGGGATTTACTTTTAGCTTTGCTTGGACGCCTTGTGTAGGACCAATGTTGTCTTCTGTATTGATTATGGCATCAGGAGCGAAGACCGCGTTGCTCGGCAAAGTGTTGGTTGGGGTATATGCAGTCGGATTTTTAATTCCGTTTGTAGTATTTGGAATTTTTACAGATTTCATTATGAATTTTGTTGAGAAGAAAACAAGATTATTTCAATGGATTCCTAAATTAGGAGGTGTTCTGTTAATTGTAATGGGGTTGATTATTTTTACAGGAAAATTTAATTCCATAACAGGATATTGGAGTAGTATGTCGGTACAAGAACAGCAAAAAACAGTTGAAAGTGAACATACAAATCAAAAAGAAGAGAAGCAAGAGCAATCCGAAGAAAAAAAAGATTCCAATCAACAGGCAGAAACAATTCCCGGTTGGAATTTTGAAGAAAAAGACCAAAACGGAACGGTCCATACTTTAGAGCAATACAGGGGAAAGGTTGTATTGTTGAATTTTTGGGCAAGTTGGTGCGGCCCTTGTAATGCAGAATTACCGGATATCGAAGAACTTTATCAGGAATATGGACAGAACAGTAAAGATGTGATTATTTTGGGAGTAACGAACCCGAAGTCGGATGATTTTTTACAGTCAGCTGATGTAACGGAGAGTGAATTAAAGGAATTTATAAAGGGAAAAGCATTTGATTTTCCTACAATAATGAATTCGTCCGGAAGTATTTTTGCAGATTATCAAGTCGGTGCTTTTCCAACCACTTTTATCTTGGATAAAGAAGGTAATATCGTTGGGTATTCTCAAGGTGCTTTACCGAAGGATGTCTTAAAAGATGCGATAGAGAAGCTAAGATAAGTATCTTTATAAAATAGATTGACGGATAGATAGGAATTTGATAAAATGAGTTTGCTATGCTAGACGGGGAGTTAGCGGTGCCTTGTAACCTGCAATCCGCTTTAGCAGGGTTGAATTCCATACAGAGGGGCATCTTGGTTGTTATGCCGGAAGAGAATTATGTTGATTCGTTGGTCCCATGCAATAGGAGCTTATGAACCTTGTCAGGTCCGGAAGGAAGCAGCAATAAGTAATGTCTTCTGTGTGTTGTGGGAGTGCTGATGATGAGTAGTTTTTTACGAAACAGACAATTGAAACACTTCGAAGTATGGTGCATAGCATCTTGTGAAAATATGGAAAGAGTTGGCAAAAAGTCCAACTCTTTTTTGTGATTTGATTTCGTGAAATGTGGCCTATAGGACAAAAAGTGTTGATAAAAACTTACTAATCCATTGGGATTTCAAGCATTAAATATGATATATCTTTCTTATTTTATCACTTTTTGGAGAAATGTAGTACAAATGAGAAATATATTATAAAAGTGGTAAATTTGTTCTAAAGTCTCAAAGTTAATTTCTTCTGAAAACGTGAGTAAAACAGCTCATATCATACAAGAGGCAAGTTTGTATCTTGTAAGGTTGTAATCTGATTTTTCTTTCGATAAAATACAGAGCGGATTTTTTCGCCCTTGTTCTTTTTGAAAAACATGATATAGTATAATTTGAACAAGAACAATAAAAAAACAAAGAGGTGATGGAACTGATTGTCGGGAAAACTGTGATAAGTGATGCAACACTTTGATGGTATATAAAAACAATAAGAGTGATTTTTGTGATAAGATGTGGTAAGAATAGAAACGAAAACTTTTGTAAGAAACATAGTAGCAAGCAGGTTACGAAAAAACAATTTTGAAAAAGATGATTCTTTTTGTTTCTAAATTGTAAAGCTTATTCCATAAGAATAGAGTACAATATACTTAGGATGATAAAATTTTAATAAGAATCTATTGACAGACATTTGTTAGAAAAAGAGAGTAAGACTTTTTCGCTGAAAAGAAGTAGGAATACTTTTTGAAAGGAGAATATTATGAAAAAAATAAAGTGGATGACACTTATGGTAAGCATATGTTTGGTATTGGGATTGTTTGCAGGTTGTGACAAAAACAATGAAAATCCTGAACCGCCTGTTCCTACAAATCCGAGTTCGCCGTCACAAGGACAGGAAAAAACAGAAACATTGGCACAAATTTTCCCGCAAGACGGAGAAGAACATTTTTATCATGGATATTCAGAGTTTGGATATTCTTTAAAGTTTGAAAAAAGAGAAGAGAAAGACGGAAAGACGACTCTTGTTTATCAAGGATATATGATTGACGGAGAGGGAGACGATCCGAATGACAGAACCTTTAAGATGGTGTATGAGTTGTCGGAAGATGGTGCTGTTTGCAGAGTAGAAAAATCAAAGGAGTTTGGAACATATGATTCTCTTCATTTGATGAATTCTGCAGTGGAAGAGCAAAGTGTATTAAAGTTTCCTTTGGAGAGAGGGAATAAATGGGAAGAAGAATTTATTTTCCGAGGCAAAACTTATACCGCGCATTCTGAGATTGTAGATGTGTACAAATCCGCTTCCGGAAATACATGTTATAACGTAACAACACATGTTGATGGAATTGATGGATTCTTGGGTAACACTTATGATGAACTCAGAGTATATGAAGAGGGGAAAGGTTTAACGAAGTTTGAGAATAAGCTTCCTCTGTCTGTGTTTTCTTCTGAAAGTATGGGAATGACAGAAGACGATTATAAGTTTATGTATAGTTTGGTGGAAAATTAGAAAAACCTTTAGATAAAAATATTGAAATTTAAAGTTGACAATTTAAATAATTGTGATATACTTTGCTATAAGTTCATAGGATTGTGATGAAGAGAAGAGTATATTTGAGGAAGATTTTGCAGAGAGGTCAGTTAGGTGAAAGTGATCAATACAAATCAAATAGAAGATGGTCTTGGAGCATTGTGGTCGAATGATTAGATTACAACGGGAAGTGCCCGTTACAGCACGACGGTATGACGAGAAATCAAGTACCGGTAGAGGTCAAAATAGTGATATTTTGATAAACAAAAGGTGGTAACGCGATAATTCGTCCTTTTTATCTGTAGTGATATGGGTAAAAAGGACTTTTTTTTTGAGGAGCTTATCTATGCCGGAAGAAGAAAAATGATGCGTTACCGAGCAAAGAAGAATTTATGCTTCATGAGATGAAGAACTTTTGAATGTCAGAACAAAAAAGACTCTTAGTAACAATCAAATAGTAACAATCAAAAAATATTTTTTGGATGATTCATTTAAAGCACATGCTTGGCAAAATTCTTATTGTGTTCAAAAAGTGATGTCATAAATTGTGATAGATGCGAGAGGAGGAGGAATTTTGGAACAAAATTTATGTTTAGAGTCTGTTCATTTGGATGATGATGTAAAGGAATTATCAGAACAGATTATTGCTTGGAGACGACATTTTCATACACATCCGGAGCCCAGTTTAAAAGAGTACAAGACTTCCGCTTTTATCAAAAATTTGTTAAAAGAGTGGAATGTTCCTTTTGTCGAAGTGGAAGAAACAGGAATTTTGGCAGAACTCAAAGGAACAAAAGGAGAAGGAAAAACAATTTTTTTGCGGGCTGATATGGATGCTTTGGAGATGCCAGATAGAACAGGAGCGTCATATTGTTCACAAGAAGAGGGATTGAATCATTCTTGCGGACATGACGGACACACTGCGGCATTGTTGGGAGCAGTTAAAATTTTGAAAGATAGAGAATTTAAAGGAACCGTCAAATTTGTTTTCCAAGCTGCAGAAGAGATTGGACGAGGTGCAAAACAATTTATCAACGGAGGATATCTGGAAGGAGGGGATTTAATTTTTGGAATCCATCTACATTCTCCGTCGGAAGTTGGAAAAGTGTTGGCAGTAGAAGGACCTCGAAGTGCATCTTGTGATATTTTTGATATTGAAGTGTTCGGAGAAAGTTCGCATTGTGCAAAACCCCATCAGGGGAAAGATGCCTTGCTTGCATCGGCGCATATTGCAGTTGCGTTGCAGAGTATTGTATCCAGAAGAATCAATCCGTTAGATCCCATTTTGATTGCAATCGGAGAACTTCATGCAGGCACAAAATACAATATCTTGGCCGGAAAGGGTATCTTAAAGGGTACTTTGAGATGTTTCGATTCAAAAACAAGAGAATTTGCTCTGCAAGAGATAGAATATGTGGCACAAGAAACAGCAAAAATTTATGGAGCAACAGCTGTATTTCATAATTTTGCAGCTTCACCGGCATTGGTGAATGACAAGGCGGGTATGGATTTGGCAAGAAAAGTATTGGCACCGATTATTGGAACGGAAAATATTGTTAATCAAGCAGTTTCCAGTTTAGGTGGAGAAGATTTTGCCGATTATTTGGAGTATTTGCCCGGCGCGTTCTTGCATGTGGGAACTAAGAATCCAACGGATGAACGAACCTGGTATCCGCATCATCATGAAAAATTCGATATTGATGAACGAGCATTGCCGATAGCAACACAGGTTCATGTCAGTTATGCACTTGGATTTTTGCAAGAATAGAGTGTAGAGGGATAAAGTTAAAAAAATAGCTAAAGATAGTTAAAGAGTATAAAACAGAGATTGATGCTTGAACAACGATAATGACGATTTAGTCATTAAATCGTGTTTGAATAAAAATTTATCTTAAACAGGTATCAAAACGAATTATAAATAAAAAATTTTTAAAAATTAGGAAGGG
>ENA-OWLX01000495-OWLX01000495.1-metagenome-genome-assembly--contig:-NODE-495-length-14293-cov-11.465796_pt1 | contig 14293 bp, 6 predicted proteins | sample MGYA00245351_ERZ651106 | MGnify/ENA primary metagenome ERZ651106 (study PRJEB26857, sample SAMEA4031768) | metagenome | biome: human; feature: oral; material: saliva | place: Philippines | collected 2014... | reverse complement strand
ATGAATATGAAAATACCATGAAACAACGCTTTGATGAATACGATAAAATCATTAAAGATTTAAACGAAAAAGCTACAAATGCAAGCTTATCATCTTCATATAAACAACAAGGAGATGCAATTAGAAAAACTATTAGAAGATGGGATATTGGGTTTATTTTAAGCATAATTGCGATAGCCGCTGTTGCCGCATGGACTTTTATTGGAGTAAATGAAATTTTAAATAAGGATAAGTTAGAATTAAATAATTATAAAGATAACTATAAAGATTTAAGATATGGTTTTGAAGAGGAAACAGTTGAAAGTAGTAAAGCACTTGTTCCACAATTAGAAAACAGAAGTCTTAATAATCTAAAATACTTCATTCAAAATAAAGTTGTTGATAATTATAGCGAATGGTCAAGCTCTACTAAAGAAACTGCATTAGAAGTTATCAAACGTTTTGAAGATGAAAATAACTTCTCAGTGCTAAAAATGTTTAATCAATTCATTTCTAATTCAGAAAGACTTGACATTAAAAATAGATTAGATAAAATGTGGCTAGAAACTGAAAAAACTTACAAAGCTGAACATGATAGATTATTAAATCAAAGAGCAGAAATTGCCACAACAATTCCTAATTTTTATGACGAAATTTTACCAAACGCTATTAACAATGAAGATTCTTATAGAATTATGTGTGAATGGAGTGCTTACGGACATTTAGCTAAAAAAGTTTCTAATAAAAAGAAATCTATCTTGTTATTTATTGAAACTCTAATTGCTACTTGTCAAGAAAATATAGATAAATGCGGTCAACTTGAAGGTGTTTATAATCCAAATGTTATTAAAAAAATCCAAACAATAGCACAATTGAAAAAAAATTTAAAATAATTGTTGACATTTAAGTGATATTGTGATAGTATAAAATCAATAATAATAAAAATAAAGGAAAAAGGTGACTAACTATGTCTTTTATGGATAATCTTATTGAAAACAATCGCACAACACGTACTACAAATGGTGATGTAGCCTATAGTACTACTTTAAATGCAAACTTGGACTTCTTTGGAGGTGCTGGGTCAATCCCAGTAAACAAGAAATATGATTCAACTGAATTTATGAACTTGTTTAAATTCGCTTATGAAGAAGATTCAGAAACTGCACTTAAAAACGCTCTTTACTATCGTGATATTCGTGGTGGTTTAGGACGCCGTGAAGGTTTCCGTCAAATCTTGACATACCTTGCTAGTCAAAATCTTGAAGATTTCAAGCGTTTGGTAGTTCTTACTGCTATGTATGGTCGTTATGATGATTTGACTATGATTGCTTGGGATTTACCAAATCAAGCACAAGCTTTTGTTGTTGAATTTATTTCAACTGTATTTAAGGAAGATATGGCTAATCTTAAATCAGGTAATGTTACATTGCTTGGTAAATGGATGCCATCTGCAAATACAAAAGTTAAAAATACTCGTAAATTAGGTCTTTTCTGGGCTTATCGTTTAGGTTTATCTGAACGTGAATACCGTAAAGCTCTATCTCAATTACGAGCTCAAATCAATATTATTGAAACTAAATTGACTAAACGTGATTATAGTTTTGATTATTCTAAGATTCCTAGCCGTGCTATGATGAAATATACACAAGCATTCATCCGTAATGATGAAGCTCGTTATAATGAGTTCAAAAATCAAATCACTGCTGACCCATCAGTTGTTGCTAAGAAAGTTGCTCAACTTTATCCATACGAAATTATTCGTAAGTTGAATGAGGGCCGTACAATGGCTGAAGCACTTTGGAAAGCTTATCCACAAGACCAATTTGACGGTAACATTATTGTTGTCCGTGACGGTAGTGGAAGTATGACATGGGGTGCTAGTGAAGTAAGACCTATTGAAATCGCTGACTCTATGGCGATTTACACTGCTGAACGTTTGACAGGCCCATTTAAAGACCGTTTCATCACATTCAGCGCACGTCCACAATTAGTTGATTTATCAAAGGTTTCAACTTTGAAAGATAAACTAAACGTATTACACCGTTACACTGAAGTTGCTAACACTAACATGGATGCTACTATGAAACTAATTTATGATTCATCATTAGCTCTATCAGAAGAAGAACAACTTGACACAATCCTAATCATTTCAGATATGCAATTCGATTATGGAGTAAATAATTGCTCTAAATCAGTAATGGATGCATGGAAAGATGAGTTTCTTGTTGCTGGATTGAAATGGCCAGAAATTGTTTATTGGAATGTAAACCAATCAAAAGTTACATTCCCAACTTCTAAGTATGACAACGTTAAACTTGTTTCAGGTTTCTCTAAAGCTGTACTAGAAGATGTCATGAATAATGAAACAACTTCTGCTACTGAATATATGATGAAAGTATTATCTCGTTATAATCCTTAAAATCACTAAAAACTGACCCTTAATTGGGTCTTTTTTTAGTTTTGGAATAATATAACTATGAAGAACTTTAATATTTTTGAAGTATTGAATATTTCTCATTTAGAGATTAAACATTCAGATGTATTAGCTTACTTATTTAATAATAAAGAAAGTCATAATCTAAAAGATACTTTCTTAAAGGAATTTATTTATGAAGTTGAAGCTGCTTCAAATATTGATTTAAACTTAACTTTAGATGATAGTTATAGTATTAAAAGAGAATATGCTATTCCAAAAGGGTTTGTTGACTTGTTGCTTATATCCTATAAACATAGAACTATTATAGTAATAGAAAACAAAATCCAATCTAAAGAAAGAGATAATCAATTAAAGAAATATAAGGAACATTTCAAAGATAAAGGTGCTGGATATAAATTAGTATTTATTTATCTTACTATGAATGATGAAAAAGCTTCAGATGATGAATACATTTCGGTTAACTATACAACTGTAATTAAAGCTTTAGAGAGGATATTACGATATAACAACTATTCAGAAAAGATTGAATATTTTTTAGAAGATTATTTAGCAGTCTTACTTAAAAAATATAAATTGAAATCTCCTGCTGATTTAATCAACTTCAGAAAGTTAATAAACATAGAAAGAGGTAAAAATGGCTAATAAAGAAACTTACTCAGCTAAACATATTACAGCTTTATCTCCACGTAACCACTTGATTAAGAGAATTAACTTGACATTCTCACAAGAGTTAGGTGATGAAAGCTATCCATTCTCAAGTCAAAAATCCGTAGCTATTCGTGAATATTTAGATAACTCTGTTGGTGAGTTAATCCGTAAATTCGGTGACCGTATGAGAATCCACTTCTATAAAGATGGTGCTATTTCTGTTCAAGATAATGGTCGTGGACTTCCAACAGATACTACTAAAAATGCACATGGAGAAGAAGTTAGTGGATTTATCATTACATTGGGGACTTTACAATCTGGTGAGCAATTAGGTAAATCGGATGATGATAGTAAAACAACTTCTACTAACGGGTTGGGAGCAGCTGCTTCTACAATGTTAAGTAAACGTGTTGACATTATTGTTTATAAAAATAAGAAGAAATATACTTTATCATTCAAAGATGGTGACCCTGGTTACTTTGATGGCGATAGTGTAGATTCTAACTTTACAGAATTAAAAGATTTAACTTACATTAAAGAAGAAAAAGACGATAGACCTGCTGAAGAAAAGAAATTATTTGCTCAAGGAACAACAGTAAAATCTTGGCTAAACAATGAAGTCTTTTCATCACCTTATCCAGTTGATGTGGACGATTTAATTCTCCGTATGAAAGGTGTAGCATTCCTATTACCAGGTGTTACTATCGAAATCGTAAACGAACATAGAGTTATGGAAGATGGCTCTTATCAGCATGAAGTTTTCCACTTTGAAGATGGTATTCCTCAATTAGTAGAATACAATCAAAAAGGAACTCCAATTACTCCTATCTATAAATTTGAAACTAAAGGAAGCTATGTTGAAAAGAACGTGGCAACTCAAGACCCTAAAACTAAAAAAATGGTTTCAAAAGATGTAGAAAGAACTGCTGACATTGAATTAGCATTCGGTTATGATAATGACTATGATTATTCTATTGATTCATATGTAAATACAATTAGAACTCGTTTAGGTGGGGTTCATGTTGAAGCATTTGAAGAAGCAATTACTGCAGCCTTTAATGAAAAACTTTCTTCTATGAAAGGTATGTTAACTGCTAAAGACCCAGTACCTACGATTGATGATTATAAAGAAGGTTTAACTGCTGTACTTTCTCTATATATTTCAGAACCACAATATACTTCACAAATTAAAGAAGAATTAGGTGGCCGTGTAGTAAAACGTGCTATTAAACAAGCTCTATATGAAGCAATCAAAGATTTTGTAGAAGATAAGAAAAATGTTGATGTAGTTAAACGTATTGGTGAAAAAGTTATTGCAGCTGCTAAAGCTCGCCAATCAAGAAAAGAACAATTAGAATTAAAACGTGAAAAACAAAAACTTACAAGCAACACTTCTTTACCAATTAAATTAGTGGATTGTGAATATGTATATGAAGCAGATTCAGAACTAATTATTGTAGAGGGTGACTCTGCCCTATCTGGTGTTAAAGAAGCTCGTGATTCACGATTCCAAGCATTATTACCAATTAGAGGTAAGATTGTTAATACTTCTAAAGAAAATATTAAAAAAGTTTTAGCAAATCAAGAAGTACAAGATATTGCTAAATGTTTAAATGCTGGTATTGGTGATGATTTTGATTTAGATAGTGCTCGTTATCAAAGAGTTATTATTGCTGCAGATGCTGACCCAGACGGTGGACAAATCGCTTCATTACTTGTATTGTTATTCTATAACTTATTCCCTGACTTAATTCGTCAAGGTAGATTGTATAAGATGAATACTCCTTTATATATTTATAGAGAAGGTAAAGGTAAGAAAGCAATTGACCATTATGCTTTTAATGACAATGACGCTACTGAAATCGCTAATGATTTGAAGAGTCGAAATAAAACTTACCAACTAATTCGTGTTAAAGGTTTGGGTGAAGCTGGTTCTGATGCTCTTAGAGCAACAGGTTTAGACCCAGAAACTCGTGTATTAACTCAAATCACTATTGGAGACGAAGAGTCTGCTAAACATTGGCTTGATGTCGCAATGGGTAAAGATGTAGCTCCACGTAAGAAGTGGATTGAAGATAACCCAATTGATTATGTTGAAGATTAAGAAAAAGATAGTTAAAGCTATCTTTTTCTTTTTTATAAATATAGAGAGTAATTCACAGTCTTTACTTGTCAAGTATATAGAAAACAAAAATTTTCATAAATAAAATCTCTGAATAAAGGAGTTTTAGGGTATTTCTGATATAAATAAATATGAATTTTAAAAATAGTGAAAATCATGAAAATTTGTGAAAAGTAATAGCTATTTTTAGAATAATATTACTATAGAAATTTTTAATTAAAGGAGCAAAAAATGCCTAACAAAAACGAAACTAAAGCTTACGGTTCAATCCGTAAATTCAAAAGTTATGGAGCATGTGGAGTAATTATTGGTATGGCTGCATTGTCATTATCAATGAATGCTGGTGTAGCACATGCTGATGAAAAGGCTAATCCAAACCCAGCTACAAATGCAATTCCATTGCAAGATAATCCAACAGCAAATGCTACGGAAAGTCAAGCTAAAACTGGAACTGAAAATGGTTCTTTAGATGTTGCTGTTAATAACGATACATTAAAGAATGCTGTTGAAGAAGCAAAAACTGCTGGAGTAAACGTTGTTGAAGATAAGCCTAAGGAAGTAACAGTTGCTTCTGATAAAGTTGATGAAGCAAAAGCTGCTATTGAAAAAGATTATCAAACACAAGCTGCTAAAGTCAAAGAAGTTACTGACAAATATAAAGAAGATGTAGCTAACCGTGATAAACAAGTTACAATTGTTGAAAAGAAAAACGAAGAAGCTGAAGCTAAATATAAAGAAAAATTAGCAGAAAGCCAAAAACAAGAAGAAGCTCTTAAAGCAAAAGGTGTGCTTGTAGATAATGACCAAGTTACAGTTTATGGTAAATTAGATGAAACTAAAAGAGGTTCTCTTGATTACTATTCAGACTTAACAGTTGTGTTTAAAAATAAAGAAAACGACCTTGAGACTGTAAAAGGTGGTCTTGGGGCAACAGCAGAAACAACTTTAGAATTAGTAGATAAGATTAAAGTTGATACTGCCCGAGAAAATCTTTTATTAGGAAATAATCCATCTGCTAGTGGTAATTCTACTGGTGGTCATATTCTAACTGGAATTGAGAAAGGTTCTACTTTCATCTTACATAATGTAGGAAAAACTAATAGTGGAAAAACTATCTCTGCAAAATTAACTTCAAGAAGCACTCCAACTGCTCAATTCCCATTAGGAAATGTAAATAGAGGAAGTAATACAAGCCTTTGGGTTTGGTGGGATAAAGATAAAATCCAAAAAGAAGGTAAGAGTGAAATTGGATTTAATCCATATAACTATTTAAATGTTGAATGGGATATTGAATATTTTGACGAAGCAACTAAAAAACCTTTAAACCTTGGTACTGTATCTATCTATGCCGATGTTGACTACGGACAATCACTTAGACATACTTATGATAACGCAGATAATGTTGGTACAGTTATCAATCCAAATGGTTCACAAGTAGTAGAGATTACTAGAAATGGAAAAACTTATTGGAAAGGTGACAAAAAAGATGGTGTTTGGGATTATGATGACCCAACAGGTCTAAACCAATATAGAGCAGGTGATGCTGCATATACAAATGCGTATGACGTTGCAGATACACCTGTTGGTACTATTGTAAGTATTGGCTCTGGTAAAAAACATGGTATCAATTATTTTGCAAGTGAATATGTAGGAAGCTACACTGACGCTCAAATGGCAGCTTATCGTGCTTATTCAGACAGACAAAGAGATTCAGAAGGTAAACCACGTTACAGTGATGAAGAATTATTTAGAGCAGATTATGCGTTCCAATTATGGGGTGGAAAATCAGTAATTAACACTATTGTAGTTCCACCAAAACCAGAATACGATGCAATCCCTGGTAAAGTAGAAACTCCTACTGTTAATGTTCAATACACAAACTTAAAAACAAACGTACAAATTGAAAAACACGTTAAAAACAGCAAAGGTGAAGATGTAAACAATCACTCAGTACCAAAACTTGCTGAAGTTGTATGGGAATTGGAAGCAAAACCTCTTGCAGCTGGGCGTGAAGAAACTAACATTTTACAATATACTGATGATTTGCCAAAAGGTTATCAATTAGATGTAGCCAAAACACAAACTCAAAACCCAGAATTTGATGTTAAATATAACTCTGCTACACATTCACTTGTGGGTACTCTAAAAGCAGAAGGTTTAGCAAAAGCTAATAAAGACCGTAATGCTGTTTATACAGTTCCTACATTGAAATTGTATGGTACAGTTATGAATGACGCTGCAACATACACAAATAACTACCACTTGAATGTTAATAACAAATTTGATGTTTATTCAAATACTGTTACTGTAACAACACCAGGTGACCCAAATCGTCCAAAAGATAGTAAAATTAAACCTGTTAAAGTTAACTACAACAAAGACCACGTTAAAATTGATGGTAAACAAGTTCTTGCTGGGTCAGTAAACTACTACCACATTAACTTAGATTACGACCAATATAAAGGTATCAAGAGTGGACCAGATGCAATTCAAAAAGGATTTGGTGCAGTTGATGATTACCCAGAACAAGCATTAGACTTACTTCCAAACGAAATCAAATATGTAGAAACAGAAAGTGGTAAAGAAGTAAAAGGAATTACTGCTTACCAATTCAAATCTATTGATGAAGTGAAAGATGCTAAAGTTAAAGCTATCTTAGAATCAAGCAAAATCAAACCAAAAGGTGCTTTCCAAGTATTCGTGGCTGATGATGCTCAATCATTCTATGATAATTATGTTTCTAAAGGTATCTCTGTAACAATCATTGACCCAATGAAAGTTAAATCTGCATTTAGTGGAAATTACGAAAACAAAGCTTACCAAATTGATTTCGGTAACGGTTATGAAGCTGATTTAGTTAAAAACAACGTTGTAACACCAGAACCTCACAAGAAAAACTTGAACAGTAAAGGTGTTGACATCAACGGTAAATCTGTTTTAGCTGGAACAGTAAACCACTACCATGTAACTGCTGACTATAGCAAATACAAAGGAATCGTTGTTGAAAAAGACCGTCTTGCTAAAGGATTATTCGTTGTAGATGATTACCCAGAAGAAGCGGTTGACATTGAAACAGAAAATATTAAGATTGTTGACTCTAAAGGTAAAGCTGTTACAGGTGTAACTTCTAAAGTTTACAAATCATTAGAAGAAGCTCCAAAACTAGTTCAAGACGCTCTAAAAGAACAAGGATTCAAACCAAAAGGTGCTTTCCAAGTATTTACTCCAAATGATATGAATGATTACTTCAACAAGTACGTTGTAACTGGAGAAACACTTACTTATATTGTTCCTATGAAAGTTAAGGCTGAAATGGCTAAAACAGGTGGAAAATATGAAAACACTGCTTACCAATTAGACTTTGGTTCTGCTAAAGTAACAGAAACAGTTGTAAATACTGTTCCTAAATTGGAAACTAAGAAAGATGTTATCATTAAAGTTGGTGACACTGAATCTAAAGATGGTAAAGAAATTGCTCTAGGGCAAAAATTCTATTACTCATTCGATGGTTCTGTAATCACTGCTAACAGAGCTGAAGACTTGTTTGAATACAAATTCGTTGATGATTACCAAGAAACTCACGATAGATTCGATGGTGTTTACAAAGTAATCGCTAAGAAAGACTTCAAAACTGCTGATGGTAAAGAGTTCAAGAAAGGTGACGACTTGACTTCTTATTCATTCCTAAAAGAAGATAAGAAACAAGGAAAACTTGAAGTTGGCCTTAAAGAAGAGTTCTTACGTTCAATCACAAATGATTCAGAGTTCCAAGCTGAAGTATTTGTTGAAATGACTCGTATCATGTCAGGTGAAGTAGAAAACAAACAAACTCATGTGGTTAACGGCGTTGAAGTTGAATCTAACACTGTTAAGACAACTACTCCAACACCTCCAACACCTGAAACTCCTACTCCAAAACCACAAACACCAGCTAAGAAAGTATTACCAAATACTGGTGCTGATGTAAGTGTGTTAGGAATTGTGATGGCAGGTATCACTTCTGCTCTTGGAGCAATCGGTCTCAAACGTAAAAGAGATTAGGCACTAAAAGATTAAAGAACATACTATAAAGTATGTTCTTTTTTCTTTTGCTTAAACTCGTTTTGAATGTCGTTATATCGTCATATTTTCAACGCTAAAACAGTTAAAACTGATTTTCGATAAATGTATCGACTTCGCAGTAAAACAGCTCAGAGTCGCTTAAAATTGCTCAAAATAAAAGACTAAAAAAGGAATAATATAAATATACTAAAGATTAGGATTAGTAGAACTGGAAAATCTGAAGTATATGTAACATATAAAGATAGGTTTTAAGATTCGGATTTAATTTGTTTAATACTTTTTGTGAGAAGTTTGATGCTAAAATCATTATCCTAAACTAACAGACGACTTTATAAGAACAAGAATTAACTGAAGATTTATTAAATATAATAACTGTATTCAGTGCAGAAAATCATTGATTAAGAAGTTATAAAAAACAATTGGAGCAAAATTTAAATGAAACGAACAGTAAAAACAAAAGCAAATTGCTCGAATAATGAAGAAGAAATATTGTTGATAGGAACAATTCAAAGAAACATTAAAAATTATGTCTGGTCAAGATATAGTGGAATTGGTTCACTATTAAAACAAAGTGGTTGGACAATTAGAGATGAACTAATTCAAAAAGATTTGCTATCAAGCAAAATTTCTAAAACTCTTTCGAGAGTAGCAATTGAGAAGTCTGCTTCAACAATTAAGATAAATTGGAAAGCAACAAAGAAAAAAGTAAAAAGAGCAATTACCCAAAATGAAAATCTAACTGAAGATGATAAACGCTATTTGTATTTGTGTTTAAAATATACTCCAACCTTATATAACATTTTAAATTATAAAAAAGTTGACTATCAAACGGATTACTTAAAAGATTTAAGTGTTAATATTCATAGATTAAACAATCTATTAAGAAGATACATTAGGAGATATAAAACTAAATCTTATACAAAACAAACTAATGTTATATTAACTTCAAATCTCTATAAATTTAATCCTAACAATAATGAATTTTCTTTTACAGGTAAGAAAAGTTATTCACAACTAAAAATCACTTTAATTGGAAATATTCCAAAATTAAAAGGAACTCTAGAATTGGTTAAAAATCAAAAATCTAATCAATATTATCTTCATGTTCCATTAGATAGATTTATTTCTAAAAAGCAAATGACCGATGAATCTGAAATACTTGGTTTAGATATAGGAATAACTGATTTAATAACATTGAGTAATGGTTCTGTATATGGAGCTAATTCTGCTGAACTATTTTATACATTATCTGATAATTTAGTTAATAAAAATAGGTCACGATTATTTTCGTACAAACGGAAATTAGAAGAGAGAATTTTAACAGAACAAGATTTGTCTAAAAAATCTATATTAGAATTAAAATTAAGAAACTTGGAAGAAAATAATTTGGGCACACAAAAGAGAAGTGCTAAGATAGGTAAATATAAATCAAGAATAGTTAGTCATATAAATTGTGAACTAAATAAAATGGTAAAATATGAAGATGTACAAGAAATAGTGAGGGAAGATTTAAGTTGGCCAAATAAGAAAAGGAAGAAAAGGAATCTAAGCAGAAAACAACGAAATAGATTCTCTACCTGGTCAAAAGGAACTCTACTTGAAAGATTATCAGTAAAATTAACTGAAAAAAGAATAACAGAAACAATAATTAATCCAGCTTATACTTCACAAGTTTGTTGTAAATGCAATCATTTAGGAAGTAGAAATGGTAAAGTATTTAAATGCTCAAATTGTAACATAAGTATAGATGCAGATTTCAATGCTTCTATCAATATTAAGAAAAGAAAATTTATTGAAGAAATAAATATTTATACTCCATATAAACAAGTTAAGAAATATTATGAAAACACACCTGTTTAGTTTTTGAACTAAATATAAAATGGACGATAAAAGCGATTTTAATATTAGTAATAATTTTAAAATCTAACTTTTCAGCTCGAAATGTGTGAGCACTTCCATTAACGTTTATTTTATTAAAATTAAACTTATAAAAACGGTCTACGGAAATCATTTCTTATTTTGTATAAGAAGTGATACTGGGTAGTCCTAGGCTTTACTTTACATATTCTTATGTAAATAAGTGCGAAATCTCATAATTTTACTTAATTTATATAACTTTATATTTATTTCGTAATATTATAAACCAGAAAGTTGAATTGAAAAAATGAAAAACAAGACAAAAGACTATACAACATATTATTTATTTACAGATGTTGAGGGGATTGGATTAAATTTTGACAAAGATGGAAATGTGCTAAAGAATGATTTAATTGAAATTTCTTATATCTTGTCAGATGAAAACTTATTCCAAATGAAAAGTAATACATATATTAACTCTTTTGAAAATTATGATTATGATAGTATGGTTGAAAGAGTTAAAAAAATGCACACAAAAAATAACTTGATTGCCGATTCTAAAAAATCGAAATTAACTCTTACAGAAATTGATAATAAAATGTATGAAGAATTAAAAGAAATACTGCCCAAGAAATGCCGTTTGATTTTAACTGGTAATACTATTCAATATGATTATGAAATCATTAGAAGATGCTTACCTAAAACTTATTCATTGCTTCATTATAGAACATTTGATGTTTCAGCAGTAAGAGAACTGATTAAAATTGTCAATCCAAATTATACTAAACAAGAAACTAAAAAGAAAAATTATAATCATAGAGCTGAGGACGATATATTAGAAACTTTCAAAGAATTGAAAGCTTATAGAAAAATTGTAAAAGCGTGCTAAGGAGCAAAAATGTTTTATGTGATTTTAGAAAAAAAGAATTTAAAATACTTAAATTCATTAACAGATGATTCTTTTGTGGAATTGAAAAATAATATTATTACTGATGATTATTGTTTAGTATATTCTAAAAAGGATTATCTTGCTTTATATGAAATTTTAAAAAGGAATAAATGTAGAGGTTTAGCTTTATACCCTTATATTTCAAAATTAGTTTTTGAGAATATTTATCCGAAAGAATTAGAAAAGAAATTATCAGTTGAAAAATTAGACCATTCTTTATTTGATTTATTTATAGCAAACTTTACTAATCAAATGCCATCATTTGATGATGATTATTATTTCTTACCTGCTATTCAACCAACATTAAATCAAGAAAAGTTAAAATTAAATATTAAACGGTTTAATGAAATGTTAGCATATGAGAATTTGCTAATAAATAAAGATGATGTAATACCATCACTAAAAAGTATCTTTGCTCAATCAGTTAAGAAAATATTAAAAGCTGAAGCAGATGAAGAAACTATTAGATTAAGAGATACAGAAATATATAATAGAAATTTTCATTACTTAGTAATAGCAGAATTTGTAATTAACGCTTCATTCATTTACAAACGCAAAGATATAGAAAATTTCTTAATAAATGAAATAGAACTGGAAAGAGATTAAAATGACTATTACAAACTTAAACGATTTAAAGACTCAAATAAAAAATACAGTCGATTTTAAAAGTTACTTAGAAAAAGAAGGTATTATATTCAAAAAGAAGAGCGGCTCTAATTGGCAAGCTCTTTGCCCGTTTCATAACGAAAAGACACCTTCTTTTACAGTAAGTGATACGAGCCAAAGTTATCATTGCTTTGGTTGTGGAAAACATGGAGATATTTTCAGTTATATTCAAGAAACAGAGTCAGTATCATGGAAAGAATCTGTAATCTATCTAGCAAGAGAATACCATATCCAATATGAATTAAACAAAGATGATTCAAAGAAATACTCTCAATATGCTAGAGCATATGACTTGTTAGAAGATTTAGCTAATTATTATAAAATGAAATTTAATGAATTAGCAGATTCTCACCCTGCTAAGAAAATGATTACTGACAGAAATCTTGATTATAATTCTGCTGAATATGGATATGCTCCAGAGTCACAAAAAGACCAATTAGATTACATGACACAAAAAGGTTATACTCATGATGAATTAAAATCTTTAGGACTTATGTATGATAAGGGTTATCTTCAACAAGTAAATAGACTTATCTTTATTATTAGAAATTATATGGGTAAGGTAATTGGATTTACTGGAAGAGCTTTGACTCAAAAGGATATTGAGAGCAGAAAATATATAAATTCAACAGATTCAATAGTATTCCATAAGAAAAATGTTGTTTATAATATTAACAATGCTAAGAAACAAGCAAATAAAGATAAACTTATCTATTTGGTAGAAGGTCAATTTGATGTGGCTGCTATGACCGCACATGGATATACAAATACTGTTGCAATCTCTGGTACTGCATTTACAAACGAACAATTAAGAGATATTCTAAAAGCAGTTGGAGAAAATGGCAATATAGTATTATTGCTTGATGATGATGCGGCTGGACAGAAAGCAGCTAATAAAATATTTAGAGAACATAGTTCTATACAAAATAGACTTTATCAAATTAACTTAATCGAAGGCCAAGACCCATGTGATTACTTACAAACTCATGACAAATTACCTAAAATGGAAACTTTCGTTGAGAAAGCATATTTAAAAATCAGAAACAGTTTTAATTATTCATCAATTTCTGACAAAACAGAATTTATAATGACACTCCAAACTGAATTAACTCAATATATCAAAGATTCTATCCTAAGAGAACAATATTTAAGAAGAGCTTGCTCTTATGTAGGATTTGCTTATGACCAGATTCAAGTTATCATTGATAATAAAAGTGATAAAGATACAATCGCTCAACAAATTCAAGAAGCAACTAATTCTTCTAAAAATAATGATAGCAATACTTACATTTTACTTGCTCTAAATATTCTATTTTCTTACCCCGAATATTTCAAGAGGGAACTAAAGAAAGCAATTTCTAAAGATAAGTTTAATAAGACTATGAGAATATTAGCAAGAGATGTATTTCAATTAAATAAAAAATTAGTGCCAGAGAATTATGAAGATAATTCACCTGAGCAAAAAATGGTAAAAGCTATATTAACTCACCCATTTGATAATTTAGATGAAAGAGATATAAAAACACAATATTATTATTTATTAGATAAAGCCATTGAAATTAAGAATAAAGAA
>ENA-OWLX01000492-OWLX01000492.1-metagenome-genome-assembly--contig:-NODE-492-length-14353-cov-5.499860_pt1 | contig 14353 bp, 7 predicted proteins | sample MGYA00245351_ERZ651106 | MGnify/ENA primary metagenome ERZ651106 (study PRJEB26857, sample SAMEA4031768) | metagenome | biome: human; feature: oral; material: saliva | place: Philippines | collected 2014 | study... | reverse complement strand
AAGTCGAAAAAGGTGCGAGCCGTATCATGAAAAAGGTGGCAGGTGATGTTCACGCTCATGTGGTTACTGCGACACCCGTTTTGACAGGTAAAGCGCGTTCAAACTGGATTGTTAGTATTGGCACAGGCGTTGAAAGCATTATTGAAACTTATGGTCGAGATGCCGCTATTCCTGGTGCATTAAATGCAGCGACAGCGGTTATCTCGGCTCACTCTGGAACTAAACCAATTTATATTCAAAATAATGTGGATTACATCGTTAAACTTAATGAGGGTAGCAGTCAACAAGCTCCGTCCAATTATGTTTTACGCGCAGCAGAAGTAGCATTAAACTCGATACAGACAAATTCAAAAATTCTCTTAAAGGCGTTCTAAATGGCAAACGAAAACATCAAGATTGTTATTAGCGAAAGTGGTTCTCGTGTTGTCATCCGTAACATCCGAGAGATTGCAGATTCCGCTGAAAACGCTGCCAAAAGCGCGGACAAAATGAACAGTTCTTTGTCGAAAAGCAATAACCACAATTTTGGAAAGTTGCGTTCTGAGTTCGGTAAGTTGGACAATTCGTTAACAAGAACTGTCTATAAAATTCGTCAAATGATGACGTTGTTTGCAGCGTTTGCAGGTACGACAATCAGTACAGGCGCAATCGTGAAAGCGATGGACAGCTATACCAACTTGCAGAACAGATTGAAATTGGTATCTGACAGTCAAGCGCAGGTTAATCAATTAACAAAAGAGATGTTTGACATTGCCAAGCGAAGCCGTTCTTCTGTTGAGGATACCGCAGTCGCTTTTAGCCGTTTTGACTTGGCTTTAAAATCTGTTGGACGTAGTCAAAAAGACAGTTTAATGGTGACTGAAACTGTCAACAAAATGATTGCGATGTCTGGTAAAGGTAGCCAAGAGGCTGGTGCAGCTTTGCTTCAGTTATCCCAAGCGTTCTCAAAAGGTAAACTGGACGGCGATGAATTCCGTACCGTTGCAGAAACTATGCCTTTGCTCATGGACGCTATTGCGAAGAAAATGGGTGTTACGCGCGGCGAATTGCTGGAACTGCGTAAACAAGGTAAGTTAACGCTGGACGTTATGATTGAGGCCATTCGTGACGCTCAACCGGAAGTTGACAAACAGTTTTCCGGTTATAAAATGCGCGTGTCGGACGCTCTAACGGAACTTAAAAACCAATGGATTAAATTCTGGGGAGAACTCGATTCTAAAGTCGGCATTAGTTCGGGCATTGCCAATGCCTTATTGTGGTTAAGTCGGAACTTGAAACTGGTCGCTGCTATCGGTACGGTTGCGTTTCTTGGTTTAGCCGCTGCAATTTCTGGTCCAGTTATTAGTGCGTTTTCATCTTTAGCTACTTACATTGTAGCTAATCCTTATCTTGCATTAGGCGCAGCTATTGCTGGTATCATAACTTATTTTGTTCTAATGGAAGATGAGTTACGAAACAGTCAAGGTGTTATTGCTGATACAGGCACGTTCTTTTTAGATATGCTTGACGCTGTTGGTGCAGGCTGGGCAATGCTTTATGACTTAGTCTATCAAACATTAACAGATATCGACATTACAACTGATAAAAGTGTTAACAAACAAACTAGCTTGTTCCAAGATTACTTCAAAACAACAGACTCTGGTTTTTGGGGTTTGCTGGAAACGGTTGGTAAAGTGTATGACATGATTGGTTCTGTAATTGCAGCTACATTGCATTATGTCATTTATAACATTGGTGTTGACTTCGATAATCTGAACGCTAAGATTATGAACAGCGGTAAAGCTATTATCCAATGGTTTAATGATACCGTAGGTCCTACTTTAAAATTGAGTGGTTTCGATAATCCGTTTGCTAATGCTAATACAACTCCAGTTCCATATAAACAAAACGACACTTTCGAGCAATCCATGTTGAAAAGCCAATCAACATGGATGGAAGATATGATTAAAAATGCGGCAGCTAGTCGTAAAGAAGCCCAAGCCCAAGAAAAATTATTAAGGGATTCTAATGGTAAATTAGGCAAGATTGAAGATGTTCTTCGTAAGGACAATCCGGAAATTGCTAAGAAAATTGCAGATTTGAACCGACAAGCGGAAGCTAAAAAAGCTGCTAAAGGCGGTCGCGCTGGTAAATCTGAAAGCCAAACTTTTGCGGAAAAGACTGCTGAATTTGCGGAAAAGAATGCCCGTGCTTTGGACAAATATACAGGTGATTGTGGTAAGTACATCAATAATGCCGTTCAAGCGTTTGCTAAAAACTATAAACGCGCTGGCAGCGGTATTAATGTCGCTAGAAACGCGGTAGCAACGGGAAAATATAAATGGGTTAAGTTTGACGAGAATTATACTCCGCAAGTAGGTGATATTCAATCCATGTCTTCTTGGACTAAACTGGGTCTTAAACACGGACACAGTGCTATGTTCACTAAGAGTGGCTGGGTATCCGATGCTAAACAAAAAACCTACGGCGATGGTCGTATTGGTGCAGCAAGTTATGACCAATACAATAAACTGAAAAGCGGTGTTGGTCAGTTAATGATTGCCCGTCCTATTGATTCCAAAGTAGACAATCGTGTTTATAATAAGATGTACGAAAAACAAGAGAAATCTCTTGAGAAGCAGATTGACTACTATAACCAAATTATCGACAAAACCGAGAAGGAAATCCAAAGTCTTGCCCTTGTGGGTAACGCACGTCTTGCTGACATGAAAACAATGGAGATGATGGATTCACTCAAACAGCATGATGTAGATTTAACCACAGAACAGGTTGCAAAAGTAGCGGAATTGGCTTTGAAGTATGAAGAAGCTAAGATTGCTCAAGAACTTCGTGAAGTTGCGGAAGGACGTGAAAAAGAGTTGATGCACTTACGCGCTATTACCATTGAAGAAAAGGCTATTGCAAACTTCAATGATTACATCGCAAGTAAACGTAAAGAGGGCATCTTCTATACAGAAGAACAGCTTGCCAAACTTAAAGACGAAAGCATTGAACACGCTAAAATCCTGGAATTAGAACAAGCTAAACTGAACGTTCATAAATCCCAAGTAGCTGAAGTTGAAAAACTCCGCATGGAACAACAGGCTATTATGGAAATGATGGCTTCTGGTGAAATTGGTGGTCAGTACGCTGGACGTAAGATGCTGGCGAATCAAACCGCTATTGGACGTGCTAATCAAGCGCAAGGTTTAACCGCTGATGGTTCTGCTATGGGTAATTCATGGCAGGAAGTATTTGGCGCGATTATGCTGGGTAAAGACCAACTGCTGGAAGGATATACTGGAACATTGAACGACCTTACAGACCAATTCGGTACATTCTTTACTGGCATTCAAGACGGTTTTGCAGACTCCATCGGCAAAGCCATTGTTCAAGGTGATAACTTGGGCGAAAGTCTTAAGAATGCTGCTAAACAAGGTTTGCAAAGTTTGATTTCTGGTTTGGTTAAACTCGGCACTCAATGGGTAATTACTCAACTCTTGATGTCTAGTACAAGTAAAGCTACTTCCGCTACTGCAACCGCTCAAGGTACGGCGCAAGCTGCGAGCCTGACAAGTGCTTATGCGCCTGCTGCAACCTTAGCGAATACCGCTACATTCGGCGGCGCGTCAGCGGCTGGTATGGCAGGTATGATGGCTGTTGTTGCACTGGCTGGTGCGTTGCCTGCAATGCTGGGTAAAGGGTTTATGACAGGTGGTTACACTGGTTCAATGGGTACAGACCAAATCGCAGGCGTTGTACACGGTCAAGAGTATGTATTTGACGCTGATGCAACTCGACGAATTGGTGTGCATAATCTGGAAGCTTTGCGAAATGGTAATTTGTCAGTATCCGGAAAAGCCTCTAAAGGCGGTTCTATTTCTTCTGGTGTTAACATCACTATCCAAAACTATGCAAGCGGTGTAACACATGAAGTAGAACAAATTGATGAAGAGAACATTCGCATTATCGCAAGACAGGAAGCTCAAGCTGTGGTTACTAGACAAGCAGGTCGCGTTGTCGCAGGGGAACTGGCTAATCCGAATAGTCCTGTATCTAAAGCAATGTCCAATAATATCCAAGCTAAAAGGAAAACAGCATGAGTCGCTTAGAAGAGTTTTTCCTCAAGGGCCGTAAAGACGTGGTATATGTTGAAACTATCGAAATTATCCATAGCCATTTTACAAAACCATTAAGAATTGTCCGTAATGTTACAAACGGTTGGACGGCTAAACTTGCCAACGGGGATAATAGTAGGGTACAATTTGATTACTTTCCTCTAAAGCTGGAAGTGGGTAGCAGTAAAACGGACTTGGACCAAACGTTGAACATTACCATCGGCGATTTAGGCGAGGTGTTGCCACAAGAACTTGAACGTGCTTTTGAAAACGAAGGAATGCTGGCAAAACCTGTTCTTAAATATCGATGTTATGCAAGTGATGACCCTGACTTTGTATTGTATGGACCGATTACCTTGCAGATTGACAGCTTTAACTACGACCAGCAAGGCACGACTTTCCAAGCAACCGCGCCTAATGTGAACAAATCCAAAACAGGGGAATTGTACTCAACCGTAAGATTTCCATTCCTCAAGAGTTTGCTATGACGTTGGACGATTTGCTTAATAAGCAATACGATAAAATGAATTACAACTGCTTTCATTTCATGATGGAAGCGTTTGAGTATTTTTACGGCGTTGATATTAGCGAACAATTTAATAAGTTCTTAGAAGATGGTATGTCCACACGCCGCCAGACAACCATGTTTCACAAGTGTGGTTATAAAGAAGCTCAAATCATATTGATAAACTATTGGGACGGACTTCACTGCGGTTTAATGGTTCACGGACGTTTGTTGCATATAACAGACGAATATAATGTTAAATGGGAACCTTTAGAACAGGTTTCGATTTTTGCTTATAAGATAAGATATTATGAATACAATCAAAATCCTGCTCAACCCATTTGAACAAAGCGAATACGAAATTCACGAAACAGATAAACCTGTTGCAGAATATTTGTCAACTTTGTGGGATACATGGCCTCAAGACGCCCACTTGTTTCATAAGAGTGTGTCCGTTGAAAACGATGTTACCCCTTTTGACACCAACAGCATAAACGCCGTAAACGCGCTTACAGGCGAGTTTTTTGTAGTGGTAGTACCTAAGGCAGCGGTGGCAGCGTTTATGGCTGCTTACGGTGCTTATGTGGCTATCGCTGTCGCTGTTGTAGCTGCTGTGGTTGTAGCTACAATGGCGAAAAATATACCAAACGCCGCAGCGATGGCTAACTCTACAAACCAATCAGGCAACAACGAATTATCTCAACGTACAAACAAAGCGCGTGTCTGGAAACGCATTCCTGATATTTACGGAACCGTGTTATCTGTCCCAGATCTTATCTCCAATCCGTATAAAATCTTTGATAACCACATTGAACGCGAGTTCTCCTTAATGGCTATCGGTAGAGGTAAATATCACATTGCCAACTTAGCGGATATTAAAGACGATACAACACCTATTCAAGAGATTGACGGTGCTAGTGTCGAAGTATATGAACCGTTCAACTTGGCTACTCCGCAATATCGTGTAGGCAATCCAATCACTCAACAATTCTATAACCTTAAACGTTCCAACAGCGTGAACGGTCAAGTTTTGAAACCTTACAAGGGTGCGTCCTATGAGGGCGAGCGCGGAATGTTAATTAACCGTGATGGTACAATCCGCATTCCGGATACTCGTGCTTCATTGTGGTTAAGATTGGCCGCTGGTCGGAACTTGGATACTCGTATGCCAGGATTCCGCGCAGGTAGTCAAGTCAATATCAAAGCCGTTGTCCGTGATGTAGCAGATATTCCGACGCAAGGGGTTAAATTCAGTCCTGAAAATAATGCACTGTTGTTCTACGGTGACGAAAGTAAGCTACAACAGATTAAGGCTTTAAAAGCAGGTAGTACAGTCTATCTCAACAGTCGATTTATCACTAAGGTTGTGAATAATCAATCCTATACCGCTGGTTGTTCAGGATTCTTTACCGTCAAATCCGTATCAGCTGTGTTTGGTCGTAAGCGTGAAAAATGGTGGTTGCAGAATAATGCTTTCTTAGGTTATCGTGTTGAAGTGCAAGAAGCTGTTTCGGTCAGTGAAAGTATCAGAGGTAGTTACGAATCATTGGAGTTTAAGCAATCCAACTTCAATGCGGATTTATCAGGCAGATATGAAATCCTTTCGAACGTCAACAACGTTCTCACATTAAAAGACCCTGTGAGGGTTAATCCTGCATGGGCTACATTACCTGGAACACCTTTGCAAACTGTGGGTAAAGCAAGCATTAGGGACATTGAAACGGAAGTTATCGGTCCGTTTGTTTGTGACCACGCTGGTACTACTCAGATTATCGCCAATATTGTTGCAATGAGTGGTCTATATTCGCGCAATAATGACGGTGACCGCGCTCTTAATGTGGAAGTAACCCTCAAAGCAATGCAAGTGGACAATCAGGGTAACATCGTAGGCGATACTTATGAGACAAGTGGCGTTGTTCAAGGTAAAGAGAAGTGGCAAGGTACACGCGCATTGACGCTAAGACTGGCTGTTCCTAAAGGTCGTTACAAAGTGTTATGTTACAGAACAACTCCTACAAACGAAAACTTTGACGGCACTTGGGTCGATGAAATTAAATGGCGTGATTTGTACTTTGGTTCCGAACTGGATATTGGTAATCCAGGAGACATTACTATTGTCAAATCTATTACTAACGGCACAGACGGCGCATTGGCGGTTAAAGACCGCAAATTAAATCTTGTGGTTACTAGAATGTTACCGCAAAGGATTGGTACAAGAGAGTTCAGCACTACTTTACACCCAACGAATAACGCTGCGGATATCTTTTGCGCCATTTGCTTAGACCCTAAGAACGGCGGTCGCACAATAGACGAAATTGATGTTGAGGGTATTTATGACACTTACAACAAGATTAAAAGCTATTTTGGCATATCGGACGCTATTGAATTTGGATACACCTTTGATGACGAAGATATGTCGTTTGAGGAAATGATTCAATCTGTTGCAGACGCTACATTTGCAACGGCGTATCGTACAGGCGAGAAGATTAAAATTGCTTCAGATACTAATGACAAACTTCCTGTAATGATTTTTAACCATAGGAACAAAATTCCAGGCAGTGAAACCCGAAGCATTAAGTTCGGCACTCAAAACGACTATGATGGTATCCAATACAAATACATTGACCCACAAGACGGTTCACAAACCATTTATATGATTCCGGAAGATGGTTCCGCGCGTAAATATCAAAGTATTGAATCTATTGGCGTTCGTAACCACAGGCAGGCATATTTGCACGCTTGGCGGTTGTACAATATGCAGCGGTACAAACGAATAAGCGTCAAGTTCAAAAGCCTTGCTGAAGCAGATTTGTTAGTTATTAACGACCGCATTGCGGTGTCAGATAATACACGCGCCGCTTATGCGGAAGGCGAAGTGATTAAACAAGACGGCCTTAAAGTGTGGTTATCGGGAGAGGTAGTGGCCACAGCAGGCAATTATATCTTCTTCCAACATTGGAACAAGACAACCGAGTCTATTAAAATTGCTAATGTGGAAGGGAATGTAATCACGTTGGAACGCGCCCCAAGTCTTCAATTAGCTGCGGATGATTTAAACTATGTCAATTCCATGTATATAATTGAAGCAAGTGATAAAATTAGCCGTAATAAACAGTTCATACTTCAGGAGAAAAGCCCTGAAGATGATATGCAGGTTGAAGTGAAAGCTATCAACTATGATGAACGATATTATGCTAATGACCACGATTACATGAACGGTAATAATCCATATTCAGGTAAGGTAGTATAATGGACAAATTAAAACTTCAAGCCGATAGTAGCTCTTACAGTGTGCAGTTCTCAAATGAAAACACCGTTGTCAAATTGGACGGCGGTGCTAGTCGCGTCCGCAAGACAATGATTAAAGGAACGCACACTGTAAACGTTACGCTTAAACTAAATCCTAAGTCGTATGAATACTTTATGGCGTTTTACCGTAAATCCACTTCTAGCGGTGCTAAAAAGTTTTTAATGGACTTAATCGTTGACGGTTTAAAGGACGAATATGTTTGCGTTATGTTGCCCAATACATTACAATTACAATCACAAACAGGTAACAGTTACGTCATTGCATTTAACGTTGAAGCAGAACCAAAAGAACACAATGACGCAGATGATGAACGTATCATAGCAGGATTTAAACCGTGAAAAAATTGCAGTTGCTCCCAGACTCTAGCTCTTATAACGTCAAATTCGGCGAGGGTAATATCTCAACACGCCTTAGCGGTGGGGCAAGTCGTGTTCGTAAGGACACTGTGGACAACGTGCATTCTATCAATGTTGGTTTTAATCTTAATAAAGAACAATATCAATATATCATGGCGTTCTACCGCCATATCACCAAACGCGGTGCATTGCCTTTCTTAATGGATTTGATTACAGACGAGGGAAGTCCGCAAACTCACAAAGTCCAAATTGTCCCTAACACATTTCAACTGTCGGAACAAGCGGGACAGCGATATGGTATTAGCTTTACAGTAGAAGCTGAACCGCTTAGTGAACACGCGGAAAGCGATACACAACTTATCGCCAACTATGAATCTGGTAAACCGCTTCATACAGACCCCCAACAGGGCTGGGGTAACTTCTTCAAACCTACCGAATTGGATGAAAACGCAACAAATGTCCAAGACGGTATTTACCGCATTAATGGTGACGTTGTTGTTAGTTTGCGTGATGCCAAAGGCCGTATTTACCAAACAAGATACACTAAACAAGGCATCGATGTCCGTTTCTTTGATGCAAAATGGTCAACTTGGTTGAACATTGGCGGCAAACGCCTGTTCCGCACATTCACAACGGCATATAAACAAGGCACGGGCGAAGTCGTTAAGCAATTCGACGGAGCAGGTATTAACGGCAATTTGCCCAATGGCGAATATGACATTGTGGTTACTGAAGAATACGCGGACGGCAGCCAACAGGAAGTCGCGCGTACTCGTCAGGTTATTAATATCACTTCAGGTACTTTAACCACAATACCGTCCAACTACGCTATTTTCTTGCAATGGAGTGTTCCTGCTAAATCCGGCGGTTACACTGAAATCTGGGTGTCCAATAATACAAATCTATCCAATGCTAAGCTAATCAATGTTGTTGACTGGCCTCTAGATAGTTATATGTACACTGGCGCAAGTCAACACGAATCCTATTATTTTTGGGTTAGACCGATTGATAAACGTGGCATTGAGGGTTCGTTCACAGGTCCGGTAAAAGGCGAAGTAGCTACACCGTTTGAAGAGGATTTCCGCAACCTGCAAAACCAGCTTCAGGAATCACTTAACCAAGCTGACGCAAAAGCTGAGAAGAAATTGCAAAGTTTGGAAGCAGAGGTTAAGGATATTGTCCGCAAGACCACAAACACCCTTAACAGTGATATCCTTACGCGGTTAGATAGTTTCGATAACAGGTTTAGAACAGAAGCACAAGCACGGGCAGACGCTATTGCACAATCCGCTCGCGCTGAAGCTCAACAACGAACCGAAGCACTGCAACGTGAAGCGGACGCTCGCACACTCGCAATCCAAGCGGAACAATCAACACGCACTCAAGCTATTAAACAAGCTGCGGATAAAGCTGCTGCTGATTTACTTGCTAAAAGCAATCAACTTGGAACACGCATCACAACTGTTGAAACCGTCAACAACAACCAAACACAACAGATTAATACTTTAACCACAAATCTTGGCAATGCTAACGCCGCTATCGAACGCGAAAGCAAAACACGCGCGGACAGTATTGCCGCTGAATCTCGCGCCCGTGAAACGTTGGTAGCTAAGATTAACGATAACACCGCTGCTATCAATGAGGAAAAGAAAGTCCGTGCTGAGAAAGACAGAAGTCAAGTAGAACAAACAAATCAACTTTCTTCACGAGTTGCTGGTGCGGAAGCAGGTATCACTTCTTTACGCAAAATTGTTACAGATAGCAATTCTAGCCAAGCGGTACAATTAAACCAATTAAACGCTAAATTTGATAATTTATCTGTTGGTGGTCGAAATTTGTTGATAATGTCGAGAATGACTGCTAATGGATATTTAAATCCTAACACTGGTGTTGTAACAAGTTCACGAACAGACAAATCGGATGAAACTTATTATCCATGTGTTCCGAATGAAAGTTTTGTCGGTAGAACACACGAATTGAATGGTTCATACAGTACAACCGCACGAATTGTTTTTTATGATGAACAAAAACAATTCATTTCCGCAAGAACTATCCACACGAGCAGTAAGAGTCAAGTCTTTAAAATAACCGCCCCTGAAAATGCAGCTTTTTATCGTGTGTCCGTTATTGGTGCTGATGTTAAAGCTAAGTTGGAACGTGGAACTGTACCTACAGATTGGACACCTGCTCCCGAAGACGTGGAACAAAGTGTGGTTAATACTCAAGCGCAGATTACTCAATATGGAAATGCTTTAGCGCAAAAGGAATTAGCATTAACAGAACAGCTTCGTGACGCTAATTCGCGCATTGGTCAAAACTCAAGCAAGATTACAAACTTGGAAACTACAAAAGCGTCCAAGAATGAAGTGAGTTCCCTAGCAAGAAATACCTTGAGAAGCGAATGGGAAAATTCCGCTGCAACCGCTAAACGCGAAGCTGTTACCGCTGCACAAACTGACGCGCAAAGCAAAGCGAACGCTGCAAGGCAAGCCGCTGAAGCTGCTGCACAAACTAAAGCAGATGCTGCAAAAGCTGCTGCTATTGCTGCTGCACAAGGTGACGCCGAATCCAAAGCCAATGCCGCAAAACTTGCCGCGATTGCGGACGCTGCTGCAAAGGTTGCAACGGCTAAACAGCAGGCAGCGGATGACGCTCAACGAAAAGCAGATAAAGCTAAAGCAGACGCAATGGCTGAAGCTAAACGTTTGTATGACCTTACAACTGCATCTATTACCCAATTACAGAAGACTATATCGGGTAACGGTCTCGCATCTGCTGAAGAAACTAAACAGATTACTGCGAGATTGGATAACTTGGCTATCGGTGCTAGAAACTTGATTAAAGGTTCCAACGTACAAGTTCAAAATTCCAATTATTTACTGCAAACGTACTTGCTAACAGATAACTCATTAAAACAAGATGAACCTGTTACTATCACAATATGGGGCGAATTGGGTAGTGGTCGTGAAGCGTTTTTGCCGTTCAACTCGAATGCTTATAACTGGTTAGGCACGATGAAAAAAGTGTCTGATGGAGTTTATCGACTATCCGCGACGTGGAAACGGTCGCAAAACAACCCATCAAATGACAAACTATTGATTTACCACAGTCCCGAGACTGGTACAGGTACATCTCGCATTGACCGTATTAAACTGGAAAGAGGAACAATCCCTTCAGACTGGACACCAGCGATAGAGGACTTGGATATTAGCGTTGCGGAAGTAGCAGCACAATTCAATCAATACAAAAAAGCTCAAGTTACTAAAGACGAAGCGCAAACCAAAGAAATCAATGCAGCTAAAAGCAGATTACAAACTGCGGAAAGCAGCATTGAAGATATTAAAACCACAAAAGCAACTAAAACAGAAGTAACTTCTATTGCTAAGTCAGGTTTGCAGTCATTGTGGGAAGCAACGGCAGACGCTGCTAAAACTCAAGCGGTAAAAGCAGCGGAAGCGTATGCAAACGGTAAGGCAAATGACGCGCGTGTAGCAGCAGAACAAGCGGCTCAAGCAAAAGCAGATGCTGCTAAAGCCCAAGCTATCGCTTCCGCTTCTGGTGATGCAACTTCCAAAGCAAATGCAGCTAAAGCGCAAGCTATTGCAGATGCGGCAGCTAAGGACGCTATTGTGAAGCAACAAGCGGCAGCTGACGCACAAGCGAAAGCTGATAAAGCATTGCAAGATGCAAAAGCCCACGCTAATAATCTTCAAAAAGCAACAGATGCGAAATTAACCAGAATTGAACAAACACTGTCGGATACTAATGGGTCATTAACGTCTAAAGCTGAAAAATTGGAAGCGCGTGTTCTTAATATCAAGTTTGGCGGTCGTAACCTTGTTAAGGATAGTAATCCTAACGCAACCGACAGCAATTATCTGCACCAATTTGCCATTACTGAAGCCCCTAAGTTCGGCGAAGATGTTGTTGTTACCCTGTGGGGACAACTGGGTCAAGGTCGTACCGATTTTGCTGTTTATAACAGTCAAGGTTACGGCGAGCTTGCCAAGCTGAAAAAGGTTAGTGACGGCGTTTACCAAGCGCAGTTTAAATGGGCGGATAATACTTATACTGGAACTGGCAAGGTTACAAACGTTAACTTGAATATCTACGCTTATCCTAATACCGCTACATCTAACAGCATTATTAATAAAGTTAAGTTTGAACGCGGTACTATTGGGACGGACTGGACGCCAGCACCTGAAGATGTTGGTATTGAAGTTGATAAAACTAAAGCAACTATTAACGAGTTTAAACAGGCACAAGCGACTAAAGACGAAGCAAGTGCAAGAAAGCAAACAGAACTTACTTCTAAAGTTAACGGTTTAACCACAAAGGTTGAAACCAATACTTCTACGATAAACGGCGTATCTGCTGAGAAAACAGTATTTATTGACAACAACGGTTACTTGACAGGTTACAAATTGCTGTCAGACCGTAGTGGTGGTCAAGCGCGAGGAGAAATTTACTTCTCTGTAGATAAGTTCAAAGTCGGTAAGCCAGGATACAATAACATTACACCCTTTACAATTGACACCGTTAAACGTATAATCGCTATTGATGGTAACCTTGTGGTTAATGGAGAAGCATTAATCCGCAAATTAAACGCAGGGGTCATTGACGCTGCTAAGATTAAAGCAGGTAGTATTGATTCCAGTCGTTTAGCTGCTGAATCTGTCACCGCAGATAAAATTGGTGCAGGCCAAATCACTGCTCAAAAGATTGCAAGTAGGGCGGTCACTGCTGACCACATGAATGTGAATAGCTTATCCGCAATTACTGCTAACTTGGGTAATGTGACAGCAGGTTCTCTAAATCTAGGTAACGGTAAGTTCGCAGTTGATAATAATGGTAACATAGCAATCGCATCTAATGCAGGTAATGTAGGCTTAAAGATTACTAATGAAAGTATTCGACTTTATAACGAGCGCGGAGTTCTCATTGTTGAATTATCAATATAAGTAGGTTTATTATGACAGCAGGTCTTAAAGTTTACAACCCAGACGGAACGTTACGAGATAAAATCGATTCAAGGTTCCCACAAGTGATGAGGATACTTCAAATACCTACCTTAGCTTACGGGGTTGAAGGTTATATTGAAGTCCCTGAACTTGCTAATATCCCTGAAGGGTTCAAAGTTTTTCATTTTATTTCTATGGGTGTTGCTGCTGGATTATGTTGGCCTGAAATCACTATATCAGGAACTACTTTAAAATACTCTTATCTTTTCTATCAAGACTCTGGTGTTAAATTTCAGTATGGTGATAGTGCGACGGGAGCAGAAGAATTTAACAAAGACAAATCTTATATGCTTGTAGTTGTAGGGATTTGCCCTTATGTTTAGACTATTTAATGCAGAAGGCGGTGTGCCTTTGGTTACCATTAGTGACCAGTACCAAAATTTCCACTTGAGAAAATCTGGTTTATTGACGGAAAAAGATTTTAATACAAGCAATGATACTAAATGGTGCGAAATAAGCACTAAAGGAATGAATTGTCCAGTGCTTGTTTTAAAACCGAGAGGATATGACTATAACAACAAAGTAGCTGCTATTCCCCAAGTAGAAACTCCAGGATTTTCAGGTTTACAATTCAGAGGATATACTCTGTATGCTTGGTGGAATCTCACTATACAAGATGGTATTGAATACTACATATTTGATGTGTGGGAACCGCCTGAACGCGGACCCGGATTAAAACTATGGAATAGTGAAGGCAGGTTGATATATCATTCTGCTTGGTACAGGTTAAAACTTGTATCATTTCATAGTCTTAATTATGACCAGTCCCCAAACCTACAAAAAGACTATAAAGTTGATATTAGTGCTTATCGGAAATATTCTAAAAACTTGGGGATATTTATTCCATATGTTAGGCGAGGAATGACTGAACTTGGAGGGCATACCTACGGCGTTCCAGGTGCTTTTTACACTTCGGGAGCTTCAGAACTGATAGAAGGATTCTTTTTCAAAGATGAAAACACTGTTCAACAAACATTAATAAGTGTGGGAACTTCTACAGGCTGGTGGTCACCTCCAGATATATGGTTACCAAATGCAACCACTTACATTTTTATGGTAGAACT
>ENA-OWLX01000491-OWLX01000491.1-metagenome-genome-assembly--contig:-NODE-491-length-14358-cov-7.402503_pt1 | contig 14358 bp, 10 predicted proteins | sample MGYA00245351_ERZ651106 | MGnify/ENA primary metagenome ERZ651106 (study PRJEB26857, sample SAMEA4031768) | metagenome | biome: human; feature: oral; material: saliva | place: Philippines | collected 2014... | reverse complement strand
TATATAGCTTTCTTCGCCATCCTATATAGCTTCACCCACGCACCCATACCTATAGATGACATTGTGTAAGCCCACCTCTTCATTACTCGGACTTCGTTCCCTCGCAAATCGGAGGCTTTAGGCTGAGAAGTTCGAAGGAGGAAAGTGCAAGCTGTGAAGCGATGGCCTTGCACAATGGTCTCAAGGGAGGTAAGAAAACTTTCCACCGCTGGAAAGTTTACTCCCCAGCGGTGGAGCACACGCCCTGGACGCGATGCACTCCACTCGGAGCTACCGAGGGAGAAAAGTCTAAGAAAAAGAGATGAAGCGACTACGGACAAGGATGACGGACTGCAGGAAGCACATCGACCAAATAGCCAAAGCCACAAGGGGCACCAAAGGCTAAATACCTTCAGCGCCCCTTGTGATAAAGGAGGTAGTTATTTAGCTTAGAAGCGGTAAGACGCAGAGAACTGAATCGAACGCCCTGGCATATGGTAGCCATCCTTCTCCGTATAGTATTCGGAGAAGATATTGCGGAAGTTCGCTCCTACATGTAGCTGCTTTGTGACATCATAGTGTGCAGAAGCAGACCAGACGTCGCAATAGCTTCGGGGCGGATAACTTCGATCTTCCCAGGCACTCGCTTGAGTGGCACAGCCGCTCGCGTAGAGTAGACAAGTACCTTGTCCAGCTCGTGCATGGCGATACTGTCCGTACTTGCAATCTGAGCCACAGCTGTCGCTGGAGCTATCGCCGCAAGAAGAAGCAATGTCTTCTTCATAATTGCTTTTAGTTAAGAGGTGATAGTTAAGAGCCTACTTCTCTATAGAGGAGTAGAATCAGGAGGCTGCGCAGCTCGTCTAAGATGAGTTCATAGCAAGGAGTTTTGCCTTGCTCTATCGAGAGTCCACAGGGATCCAGTCGGTAGCGCTGGGAGACATAGGAGAAGGTAAGTTGTGATAAGTCCATAAGACTCGCCCAACTGATAAGCCCCCATCGCCACTGATCCACAAGGTGGAGAATCGAAGCAACGGCAGCGCAGAGGTGGCTATCGGAGGCAAGCCGCTGGAGGGCCTCCCGAAGAGTCGCTTCGTCCTGAGCACTCGCCGAATAACGTGCTTGATAAAGAGCAAGAAGATCCTCAATCCCTAGCCCGTAGCGTATTCCCTGCTGGAGGAACGAGCTTTGCCGCTGAGCATTCATCCCGGACTGTCGCTCCAGAGCTTTCGTCACGGCCTCCTTCACAGACTGACCGATCATCTCACCAAGAAGGACGTGTTTCCCCGCCCCGTAGAGGACAACGGGAGATTCTTCATTGCAGACTGCGATGAGGCTATCTGTTCCCGACCCCGTCGCCAGCCCTTCCGAATAGCGACTCGGAGCCATCAATTCCTGCAAAGCAGCAGCCTTAGCTTCGGTAGCCGTGATGAGCGCACGAGTAAGCGCCCCAGGATCAAGATATGCATCAATAAACAAGATATGCATCAATAAATAGGAACACATTGATCGTACCAGGAGGAGGCAATAGGCTTCGCTGCTCGAACTCATCATAACTGGCCTTGTCTCCGGCACGGCCTCCATTGACATCGATACCCGCAGTAGCTATGGCCTGCACAGTTACCCCATGATAGGTGCGCTCTGCTCGAGCATGATTCTCGATAAGTGCAGCTGTACCCATTCCCGTCGTACGCTCTGGATCCAAGCCCAGCTCTGAGGCGATGACAGTATAGTGCTCTATGATATTCCCACCCTTGAGCCCTGGGCATCGCTTCTGAAGGATATCTGGGTCGCGCCCGACACTGTGATTGAACACATAGTGGAGGTCATTGCGGTAGCCACCATTAAGATTGGAGCTACTCACGACACCACGTTGCCCTGAAAAAGAAATAATCATCGCCTCTTGTGCAAAGTACACCGCATCGCCCATAGGGGTACGGAAGAGCATCTCACCTTGCTCTAAGCTCGGGGTATGAGAAGTAGAACGGGACATCTATAGTAGGATTTATCGGGGATGAAGGAGGCTACGCAACTGGGCCAATTCATCCAGATGATAGTATTCGGCTTGGAGCGACTCTGCAAGATGACGCGCTTGCTTGAGACGAATAAAGCCACTCTCGGTATCTATGATCAGACAGCGATAACAGCGGCGCTGCAGCATCTTAGCGGCCTCCGCTATGCGCATCGCATGATTCTCACTGCGCTGCGCCGAAGTCGCACGACCATCCGTCAGGAGAAGTACCACAGGCAGACATTCCGCCACACGGCGTCGCTCTGCATCAAGATATTCGCCAGCACGCTCTATGGCAAGCCACAGTGGGGTGCGACCTCCCGTACGAATATCTTGCATCAAGTGTGCTGCCCGCTCAGCACTATGCGTGAACGGCAGGCGCAGCTCCGCTTCATCTTGTGCAAATGTGATAAGTCCGACCTTATCACGCTTAGCATACGCCTCTTTGAGCAGCTCGATGATGGTCCCCTTGACAAGGCTCATGCGCTCGCGCACCCCCATAGATCCAGACACATCCAGGACGAATAGGATATGATACCCGCCTCGATGATGTAGCTGCCTACTGCGGTAGTCTTCTGGATGAATGCAGAGCTTCATAGTCGGATCCTTGAGATGGCGCTGACGTAGATATTGGTAGGGGATGGCCGCTCGTATCGTAGCGGGCAGGGAGAGCTGGGGACACTGAGTACTATATGGACGCACGCGACCTAAGCGCCCTCGCTGACTCGGCTGGTCACTATACAGACGACGCCCCGAGCCCAGAGATTCCTTCAGATGACGTTCCCTCGTCTCCAAGGGTTGATGTAGTAGGTATGCCTCCTTAGCCTGCTGTAAGTTCGCTCTGCTCGATGTATGGGGGTCTTCCTTCGGCGTCGACTGGAGCGGAGGGATCATCGGAACATCTTGCTGCTCGTCCTCTGCGTGCGAGGCGTCCAGGGAGTTGTTTGTCTCTTCGGCAGAAGGCACAGGGTTAACCTCTCCACTCGTCATCTCTGCGTCTTTCTCGCTATCCGACTCCCCTTCCTCCTGACGATTAGGAGAGGGATCCTGCGCTTGCGCTCCATCTTCGGGCAGCTCTGCAGGGTACTCAGGGTGCGTCTCCAGCCAGCGATGAGCCAAAGCTAACTGACGGACTGCATCGACATCGCCCCGCTCTGCCTGTCGCTTTCCCTGCCAAGCAGCCCATGCCAGAGCGCTATGAGCCAAAGCCAGCTCTCCTCTATGCCCTAAAGTCAGAGGATCAGCACAGACCTGAACGACATACTTCTGCAGCTCCTTCCCGATCCTCATTCCTCCCAATCGCTGGCGCGCTGCCTCCACCAGGCTAAGGAAGGTCATGTCCTCACCTGATTTAGGGATGCGGAGAGCTTCGCTAAGGATACGTTTACGCAGAGCCACATCCAGCGTAGGATGGAGCTCAACAAAGAGATCGAATTTATCCAGGAGCGCCGATGGCACTGCGCCTTCTTCGGGGTTAGTGGTAGCGATGAGCGTACAGCGTCTCTCCTCAGGCAATTGTTCTTGGTAGACCATCAGCTGACCGAGCAGCTCACGACTATGAAGTGGGAGCTGCTCCACCAATAAGACACGTCCTTCAAGCCGAGCAAGAAAGCCTGGAGATAAGCGCAATCCTCCATCAGTATCCAGCATATATCGGGCATAGAGCATCTCTGGACTCAGATGAAGAGGTAAATAGATCACGTCCTCAGGATACATCGAGGCGATGCAAGAGAGCAGCATAGACTTACCCGTACCACTGCCTCCGCTCAGGAGAAGACTTGCTCCCTGCCTACGGATCAGAGTGATGATAAGTGCCTGACGTGCTACCTCCGCACCTATCCACTGAGAGAAGGTATGCGCCCCCATCTCTTTCTCTCCTATTGCAGCTTAGTTACACACTCTTGGAACAAGCGCTCACACAGCTGACGAATATCTTCAGCTGCAAAGTAACGCTCTTCAAATGGTAAGCGTCTCAGTCGGTGGGGCAGCACCAATTCGGCCGCCGTATAGACATGCTCGGCACTGAGCTCCGTAGCTCCTTCGAGAGCTGCGGTAGCCAAAGCCGCTTTGAGGAGCATAATATCCGAGCGATGTCCATCGACCTCCAGCTCAATACCCAGACGAGCAATAAGCTCCAAGAGAGGCTCAGTATAGCGCAGTTGAGGCAAGAGCAGGCGAGCCTGGCGCACTCGTTCGGCAAGGACAGCTTCTTCCTCTCGATATCGGGCACAAAAGGCCTGTGGATCTCGTTCGTAGTCGAGTCGTCGCTGCAGCACCTCACAGCGGTCCGAGACACTTCGCTCTCCGTGCACTTCTACGGACAAAGCAAAGCGGTCGAGAAGCTGAGGGCGCAGGCTACCCTCTTCTGGATTCATCGTCCCGACGAGCGTGAAGCGTGCAGGGTGACTATGCGAGATCCCCTCACGCTCTATATGATTGATGCCCATCGCTGCGACATCTAAGAGGATATCGACCAAGTAGTCCTCGAGGAGATTCACCTCATCGACATAGAGAATCTGCTTATGAGCACGCGCCAAGATACCAGGAGAGAAGCGTAGCTCTCCCGTAGACAAAGCATGCTCCACATCGATCGAACCAACGAGCTTATCCTCCGTCGTAGCAATAGGGAGCTCCACGACGGAGAGTCCCTCGAGGAGTTGGCTCAAAGCTCGTACAATGGTCGACTTTGCTGTGCCTTTTTCCCCGAGGATGAGTACACCTCCGAGGGTAGGATCTATGAGATTGAGCAGTAAGGCTCGCTTCATCTTCTCCTGCCCTACGATAGCAGAGAAGGGGAAATAATAAGGATGAGTGATCGAGTCCACAGAAGCTGTGCAAGAAGACATAATGAGAGAGGTATTGTGAGGACGAGTAAAAGCTAATGAGTCACGGGCTGGAGTGCAGTCGAATGGAACAGCTCAAGGAGAAGGCATCCGATGAATTATCCCGAACTACCCTCCTCCAGCACCCCCTCACAGGAGAGGTATATCTCAGTAATCATCTCTATCGTCTCAGGCTTGGCTTGCCACATACCTCGCTGAGCAGCTTCCAAGAGACGCTGAGCTATCTCATAGAGTGCCCAAGGATTGGCAGACTTGAGCCACTCCCTATTGGAGGGATCTCCCAGAAAATGTGAGGCAAGGGCTTCGTAGTTCCAATCTAAGACACTGTCCGCAGTAGCATCCCACCCAAAGACATTATCCATATTGTATGCCACATCATAGGCCCCACGATATCCATGGCGCTTAAGTCCCTCGATCCACAGCGGGTTAAGAAGGCGGGAGCGCAGCACCCGTGCCGACTCTTCAGAAAGCGTACGCACGACACTATGCCGCGGATCAGAAGTGTTACCATAATAAGACATAGGAGCCTGACCTCGTAGCTTCTTTACGGCAGCGATGATTCCTCCGTGATAGATGTATTCGTCATCAATATCATAGAGATCAAAGCCAATGATATTCTGATTCTTGACCGTCGCCTCGACCCGAGCAAGCTTACGCTCAAAAGCCCCTCGAGATACACGGCCGTGTAGCTCTTGGCTATAAGCATGACACCCCCAGGTAATAGCCGTCTCACCAAGATCATCACTACTCTGCCACTGCTTCGTCTCTACCAAAACAGCTACTCCTCCACCATAGGTACCAGGAGGACAGCCGAAGACGCGGAGCTTCGCTTCTTGGCGTGCTGTCTCTGGATCTATCCCTGCAGCTCGAAGCTCAGCCACTTCTTCCACATAGTGCTTTTTCACCCAGTTTGCTTCTATGGGCTCATCAAGGGAGAGGACAAGTTGAACCGCCTCGTCAAGTAGTGTGATCAGTGTCGGGAAGGTATCACGAAGGAGTCCTGAGATACGCGACACGACATCCAGACGAGGACGTCCGAGCTCAGACAAAGGGATGACCTCCAGACCGATGACCTTATCGGAGTGTTCGCTGAGCCACTGAGGACGTAGCCCCATCAGCCAAAGTATCTCACCAATATCTTCGCCCTGGGTACGCATTTGGTCGCCCGAATAGAGGACAAAAGCAGTGCTCTCGGGAAGGCTACCTGAGACCTCAAGATGCTTCTCCAGGAGCTGTTGCCCGAGATGCGCCCCGATTCGATAGGCCGTATGTGAGGGAATCTCACTGGGATCAATCGCATACATATTGCGCCCTGTGGGGAGAATCTCGAGCTGACCTCGACTTGGGCTACCTCCCTTAGAAGGAGGGACAAAGCCCCCACGCACGCCGAGGGCACAGTGATCCAATTCTTCGGTGATTCGACAGAGGCGTGGATACACTTCATCTATCGCGAGCTGGAGAACGGCTCGCAACGACTGCTTCTCTCCGAGACAATCACCAAGTATCGTCTGTAACTGCCCGTCTGTAGGCTGTGCGATAAAGCCATCCGCAAGCATAGCCTCAATAAGCTGTTGCCCTCGCTCCGTCAGTTCATCGATCATCATCGACGCCGTATGAGTCGGGCTTATCTTCGCATCAAGCTCTGCTAATAAGGACTCCTCAGTATAGCCATAGTAGCACGCCAGACCATCCAACAACGTCGTCACCGATCCGTGCGGCAAGCGGAGCAGCATACGTATGCTCGCCTCCATCCGCTCCTCCATGGGCGGCTGACCAAAGATATGCAGACCATCACGCACCATAGAGGCTTTGAGGTCTGCAAGCCAGTTATGTAGCTCGATGAAGAAGCACTCATTGATGTCGCCTTCTCCTGGATAGCCTAAATCTTGATGCAGCTCTAAGCCACGTGCTTCCTCAAGTAGGGCTGCACGCAGTATGGGGCGCTGGTTCTCGGCGACGGCTCCACTAATGTAGCTATTGAGTCGTGCATCAAATTCCGCCAAGGAGCCATAAGTCCCCCCCTCACGCATCGCAGGTTCCATATGATGGAGCAAGACGGCTGCCGAGCGGCGCTTCGCCTGAATAGCTTCGCCTATGACTGCCGTATGGTAGATATATAGGTGGGGCATGTCCAGCGTATTGAGCTGGGGGAAGCAAGAGCAAGAGAGCGCCTTTTCCTTACCAGGGAGCCATTCAAGCGACCCGTGCGTGCCGACATGGATGAAGAGATCAGCCTGGAAGACATAGCGTATCCAGCGATAAAAAGCGATGTAGTAATGGGGACAGACTATATCCGTACTGTGATAGATGGCTTCAGCATGCTCCTCATAGCCTCGTGGTGGCTGCAGGCCTATGAAGACGTTCCCGTTGATCATCCCAGGCACGGGCATTTCCCCTTCCACGACATTAAATGTTCCTGGAGCCTCTCCCCAAGAGGAGACAAGACGCTGCTGCACCTCTGACGTGAGCGCATCAAACCATCCTTGATAGAGCTTCGAGGGAATACGATCCACGGCACGTCGCATCGCCTCTCGAGGATCCAGCCAAGAGTGATCATTCGTCACAGCTCGAATGATTTGCCTAATAATGTCATCCCCATCTACATAGTGATGCGGTAGGTCTATGCCCTCTTCTCGTAGCCTATTGATCAGGTGGTAGACCGAGGCTGGACTATCCAAGCCCGCAGCACAGCCTATACTATCGTTGCGCGGAGGCATATTATGGAAGATAATAGCAATGCGCTTCTCCTCCTGAGGCTTACTCTGCAGCTGCGCCCAGCGTACCGACAGCTTAGCGACCCATTGGAGCTCTTCCTCAAGCGGAGCAAAGTAAGGCAATCCCTCCTCGTTCAGCTCGCGTGTAGCGATCGGATAGGCATCGACCTGCCCATCCAACTCAGGGTAGCAAACACTGGAAATCAATCCAATAGTATCTAGCCCATCCACACGACCACGGTACTCCTCTGCACTGTAGTTCGTCGCATAGGTCTGCAGGACGGGAAGTGCAAGCTGACGCAGGATCCCAGTAGAGCTATCTTCTGGCTGAGTATAAATCGCACCACTACGCTCAAAGATGCCCAAAGCATAAGGCATCAGATTGATGATGCAGTGAGGTAAGACCTCTCCTTCACTACGGAAGTAACTATCCAGCGCATAGCTAATCCCTTGCTCACCCGTCACAGCGTCTTCCGCTCCCGTGGAAAACAAAGCATGTGGCTCGACTCCCAAATGCTGTAGCGCCGCGAGCAAAGCATCCACATGACGGAGATTATCGGATCGATAGAGGTAGAAGGGGATAATCACCCCGATGATGCTCCGCCCTGCTCTCCGAGCCTCTACGACCTCAGCTAAGCGCTGAGGCTCTTCCTCTTCGCTATAACCATAGAGCCCATGCCAGCGAGGATATTGCGCTGGCGCATAATCCCAATCGAATCCCCCAAAGCGCGCCGCCAGGAAGCGATGTAGTTGTGTGGCATTAGCCCTATCATAGCACTTGATATAGCGCTGTATCGTGAGGTAGTCAGCAGCACTCAGGCGCAGCTGCGGCATCAGGGCCGTACACTCATCCTCCATATTATTATGGACGAAGAGTGTCTGCTCCATCCGCATGCCTGAGATGAGTCGCTGCAGGCCTCTGAAGCAAGAGACCGATCCATGAGTCAGTACGAGGATGAAGTGCGCCTGCTCCGTAAGGGCCCAAGCGCGGTCATCACCCGCATTGAGGCGAGAGATAGCGATGCGGTCTACCTGGAGTCGGGGATCATCTTCCGAGGGGGCGACAGCTGTATGTGCATCCAGAATATAAAGGATACGATAGGGCTGAGAGGACATTATTTGCGAAGTATCGTGGATGGAGACGGATTAAAGGCCAGAACGATGAAGTGCATTGTACGTGGCTACCTAAGGCGCATCCAGTAGCGAGTCTCATAGCCCGGGAGAAGCTCGGGGTGAGCTATCTTGATGAAGTCCTTGAGGACTAAATCAGGATGGTAGGGTCCACTCTCCCAGAAATCATTCCCACCCTCTGAATTGAGCGTCTTGCGGTCTACCCATACTTCCCCCTCACGTACAGCATCGAAATGAATATAGCGCTCATTGAGCGCAAGGAAGTCCGAGAGCTTATCCAGCTTACCCGTCATCAAGCAAAGCCATATCTTCTTATGCTGATTGCGCCGAAAGACATATTCGAAGCTGCTGGGACGACTATCTATTTGTCCCGGTATGAAGTCACAGCTAATGGCAGCATCAGAGAAGGCTTTGACAATGTATGAGTATTCGCCTGGTACATACCAGACGCCCTTATAGTCCAACCCATACATGACAGGTACGATTCGAGAAGTCCCCTTAGCCTGCTTGGCTGCTATCTGATAGTTGGATGCCATTTGACGGAAGACGGAGTCAGCCACAGCGTTGCGTCCGTAGAGCAAGCCTATGACCTTAAGCCATTCTGCTCGTCCGAGCAGATCCTGCTCCTTCCAGTTATTGAAGTAGACAATATTGATCCCTGATGCCACCAGATCCGTATCCTTCTCCGTAGCACTATATAGGTCTTGTAGATAGATGTCTGGATTGAGGGCGATGATGCGCTCTATATCCTTGCTCATTCCACGTCCTATACGCTGCACCTTACCTTCTTGGATACGGCGACGCGTCAGGCTGTCATTGACCTTCTCAGGATCAGACACGGCGACAAGTACCTCCTGCAAGCCCAAGACAGCGACTGCCCCCACATGGGGGGAAGAGCTCGTCGCCAGATTACGCGCTGGGACAGGAATATATACCGCTTGGGGATGCGCCACTCTGGGCTGCTCACGGCTGCGAAGATAAAGGATGTAGTCGGCGACGGTATCACGCGTACCAGGCTTATACATGACGAGCTCCTTATAGTCGGGGTGATTGGCTACGGTGAATCCGTGCGCATACTCCACAGTGACAGGGAAATTGAAATCTATGGAATCACGCTCCAAGATCGTATCACCCTGCTGCGTGTGCTGCTGACCTCGTCCACAGGAGGTAAAGCTAACGAATAGGGAAAGTATCCCGATAAAAATGGATGTACTGAGTTTCATACTATGCCAAATGCTGCCGCAAGACAAATTACATTGATCTGCGAGTATAGGCATAGAGGAAGGGTAAGCTGTATCAGGTCACTTCGCGAGAAGCCCCATTACCCTAATGGTATTATCATGTACCAAGCTCCAGCTCTTCTACCCGAGAGTCCGTAGAGTAGGCGAAGACACAGACAATCGCTGGCCGCCCACGCTTTATTAAGCTTAAAGGCTGGAGGCAGGTCTTCCGGCTCAGTCCAAAGCGCTACGCCTTCCCACCCCTGTATAGGGCAGTGGCTCATAGTAGCACCATGATGACCTTACGGCTACGGGGATAGCGCTGGTTTTACACCAGCTTCCCTTTTAATCTGCCCTCGCAACATAATGCAGAGCGAGGGTAGAACCTTCAGCATACACACCTAAGACAGGGCATCTTCCCGTCAGGTATGCTCGCAAAATTAAATAAAAGGAGCCTATTGCACAAGGAAAAAGTCAACGACTTCACCTCGCTAATGCACTGCTATGATACATATTCTCATCGAGTCAACGAAACACACCACAGATAAGAGTAATACAAGGCAGGAGGCTACCTCAGAGCGATTTCTCTGAGGTAGCCTCCTGCTTTTCTCCTGAGGGGCGGCGTGCGCTGTACTAAGTTCCCTCAGCACAGCGGACTGACAGTCAGGACTACTTTAGCGTACCGTCCTGAGCAGCCTTCACCATCGCCTTGCTGGGGAGGATGTAGACTTCGACACGGCGGTTTTCGCGACGGCCAGCAGCGGTAGAGTTGTCAGCGACAGGCTCGTAGCTACCCTTACCCTCGACCTTCATACGCGAAGAAGAGACACCCTGACCAGCGAGGAAAGAGCGGACGCTTGCAGCGCGATTGTAAGAGAGAGGGTTGTTCACGCGGTCCGTACCCGTGTTGTCGGTGTGACCGATGATCATCAGGTCCGTATCGCTGTGATCAGAGAGGTTAGCAGCGAACTTACGCAGGGTAGCCTGTGACGAAGAGCTCAGCGTAGCCGAACCCGTAGCGAAGAGGATACCGCTGTCGAAGGTGACGCGGATAGCCTGACCATCATTGACGGACTCGATCTTAGCATCCTTGACGTCGCGCTCCAGCTCCTTCTTCTGCTTGTCCATCTTCTTACCGATGAGCGTACCAGCCGTACCACCTACGACACCACCGATGACAGCACCGACAGCGGTATTTCCAAGTACGCGACCGATACCAGCACCGATAGCAGCACCACCAGCGGCACCGATACCAGCACCCTTGACAGCGTTGCTTGCACCACAGCTTGAGAGGACGAGTGCGCCAGCCAGGAAGGCTGCCGCGAGAGATTGCTTCTTCATAATTATATACTACTTATAATTTAAAATCTGTTTCGCTGACCGACACCTAAGCTCTTAGTCCTGAGCGGCGCGGGCATTGAAATACTTCATAAACTGAATTCGCTCAAAAAGACTTGGGTCAGCTACGGCTCCGTAGCTCAGACGACCACGCAGCTCCGAGAGGCTCTGATAGCCGTGCTCGAGCATCCAGTGGCGAAGACCCTTCAGCGCCTCTGCGATAGCAGTGGCACCCTGCTTATAGACCGCCGTACACATCTGCGCCGTATCGGCACCTGCCAAGAGCACCTTCGTCAGCTCCTCCCACGTGTAGATCCCCGTCGAGGCAGAGATACCCACGTTGGGGACGCAGCCACGGATCACGCCCGTGAAGCGGAGCGTCTCGGTGAAGTCGCCCTCGTGAGAGAAGACCTCACCACCGATGAGCTGCTCGCGATTCAGATCAATGTCGATCTGGTAGGAGCGATTGAAGAGCGTCACAGCGGCAGCACCTGCAGCACGGAGCTTATCGACGAGCATCGGCAGGTTCGTGTGGTAGCGCGAGAGCTTCACGATGATTGGAAGCCCCTTGCCAGCGAGTGCCGTGACGATGGAGACGTAGTAAGCCTCGATCTCAGCTGGATCTGCGAAGAGCTCCGTCTCGAGGCGCATCACATTGACCTCCAGGGCATCTGCCCCTGCATCACGCAGACGCTCTGCAAATTCGACCCAGCTACCCACCTCGGTGCAGTTGATACTGGCGATGACCGGCACAGTGAGCTTAGCCTTCGCCTCGCGCACGATACGTATATAGTCCTCGATAGCTTCGCTCCGCACATAGGAGGAGATATAGTCGTTAGCCTCGGGGTAGTCATTCTTAGCGACGAGGTGCCCTGTCTGCATCAAGATCTGCTCTTCGAAGAGCGACTTGAGGATGACAGCACCCACGCCAGCCTCTACCAAGGCGCACGTACGATCCACGTTGCGGGTAAGCCCAGAGCTCCCGAGAATGAGAGGGCTCTGCAGTGTGAGCCCAGCAAACGAAGTGCTTAAATCGACCATCATAGCAAGTCCGAATTGTGAACAAATATGAACATAGCGTCCAAGCAAAGGTAAGATTATTTCACAAATAAGCGCATACCTTCGTCATATCGGCAGTACTTTCTCCAAAAATCGAGCGCTATGAGCGCCCCTAAAACGCACCACTCCCCCACCTTCGTACCCATCAGAGAAACTACACCCGCTACGACGCACCGAGAGACACCACTATAATAAGGGACAGCATCCTCCCCGAGCTATACGACTCCTCGCACTACGGGAAGAAGCCCCACGCCACCACTGCTTATCCACGAAAGCAATACGAGAATAATTCCAGAGCTGCACAGAGAAAAATCCCGATCCCGTAGCGCAAAACCTTCGTCCACGTACGTAGTCTTTAGATCCAGGCACGAAGATCTTAAAATCCTCGTACGTGGATTTTAGGGCCACGCACGTAGACTTATTAAAATCCATACTCCTTCACCAGTCATTTCTTTAGATAAACGCAAGTTTTCTCGCACGAGACAAAAATGCTTCTTCTATAGAATGCCCCAGAGAGAGCCATAAGATTAAACCTTATTCAAATAAAACACACTAACCCATATAGAGCGATCATTCAAGAGCTTACAGTGCTGTTACATATCCCCTCCTCCCGAGGCAAAAATCCTCGCTCTATGGGTCGACGGGAGGATCACTATGAGAATTATAGGAAATACATTCGCAAAACCAGCGGAATAAAGTCACTTAAAAAGTGAACATATTGCTGAGAGCTATGTTATTAATTCGAGGGAAAATGGTAACTTCGCACATTAACTCGCTTAATTTTTTAAATTATATAAATTGTTATGGCAGCAAAAGAAAAAAATCCACATCTCACCCGCATCGGGATATTCTATGACGGCAACTATTTTTGGCACGTCAGCACCTTCTATTATCAGTTCCACGAACGAAGAAGCCGCCTGAGCGTCGGGGGCCTACACCGCTTCCTGAAGTATCAGATTGCCCAACTCGAGGGGACTTCTCCCGAGCTGTGCAAGATCGTAGACGCGCATTACTTCCGTGGACGTCTGTCAGCATCCGAGGCCGCGAAGGCTTCGGGCGATGTGCTCTTCTATGAGCGCCTCTTTGACGATGTACTGAATTCGGAGGGTGTGATGATGCACCACCTGCCCCTCTCTCGCACGGGCAAGGGCAATAAGAAGAAGGAGAAGGGCGTTGATGTGCTCTTTGCTCTGGAGGCTTACGAACGTGCATTGCAGAATCAGTTTGACGTCGTCGTACTCATCGCCGCCGATGGAGACTATATCCCCTTGGTACGCAAGCTCCACGCCCTCGGGACCCGTGTGATGGTCCTCGGCTGGGATCTCGAGCACGAAGGTGACGGCCGCCGAGACAACACGACGACCTACACGTCATACGAGCTCCTCGAGGAAGCTACCTACCCCGTGATGATGAATGAGCTGATCGATAGCCGCGCCTTCCGTAGTGACCCCATCGTCAATGGTCTCTTTGTCAACAAGGGCCAGAGCGAGGAGCGCAGTCGTGAGGTCAAGGGGCGCCCCTACCAAGCCCCACAGGCTCGCACACGCCCCATTGACCCCGCCACGGTAAAGAGCGCCGAGGAGCCCACAGCCCTCGCGAAGGCAGAGGCTGATGCTCCCGACAAGACCACTGAAACCGTACAGCTCGCCACAGGCCCCGAGCCCGAGATCACGCTGAGCGTACACGACTCGCTCGAGACGCCCGAGGTGAAGGTCATCGGTCATATCGACCTGCCCGAGCACAAGCCCGCCCTCGTCCTCGGCGAAGAGCTTCATGATGGCCTCGTCCGCGGGCAGATCAACGCCCTCAAGGCTGGCTTTGGCTTCATCGATGTCGGTGCGAAGGAGAACGCCTTCTTCCACTACAAGAGCCTCAACGGTATCAACTTCAATGACCTCCTCGTCGGGGATATCGTCGAGGCGCGCCTCGGTCGCAGCGAGAAGGACCAACTCGTCGCCTCGGATGTAGCCCTCATCGAAGAATAGTCGCAGCGCACAGCTCCGACTTTCCTAAAATATTTAAGCATCGCTCCACGGTAGGATACCCTGCCGTGGAGCGATGCT
>ENA-OWLX01000489-OWLX01000489.1-metagenome-genome-assembly--contig:-NODE-489-length-14371-cov-5.824672_pt1 | contig 14371 bp, 17 predicted proteins | sample MGYA00245351_ERZ651106 | MGnify/ENA primary metagenome ERZ651106 (study PRJEB26857, sample SAMEA4031768) | metagenome | biome: human; feature: oral; material: saliva | place: Philippines | collected 2014... | reverse complement strand
AGGTTGGAATTTTGCGTTCTTGGTATTTGCTTACCTCAAAATCGTAAAAGTATTGATGTATATATGAAGCATCGAGGAGTAATCTAATATTTTGCCCGTGTCCACCAAAGATATTTTCTTTGTGTATTTCGGTACCAAAGTTAGCTAATAGGTAAGGCACATTTGGAATGCGCATATTGCGTGTAGGATTCTCAACTTCTGTTCCTGGAATTGTTTTTCGCATATCACGAAGATCTTGATAGGTTCCGTTTGCATAGATATAGAGTAGAGGACAGATATCTCCTTTAGCCTCCAATTCTATTCCTCTTGTGCGTACACTGCCAAAGTTACGATAGCGTGCCATTGTAGGGATCATATCGGGAGTAAAGCGTATCATATCTTTCAATTGATTATAGAAGCCATTCAGTTCTATTTCTATAAGTCCACCATCGGTTTTTATATGGCGATAAAGAACACCCAAATTTATTCCCGACGTGCGTTCTGGTTTCAATGCTGGTGAGGCAAGTATAGAGTAACCATTACCAATAAGTTCTTCGCTAGTAGGTATGCGTACTTCAGAGTTAAATGAAAATTTAATCATTAAATCGTTTGAAAACTTATAGCGCATAGCGTCACTGAAGCCGAAAAAGTTTTTAGATATCTTTACTGGTTGAGGTTCTTTTACGGAATAAATATCTATACTGCGAGAATGAGATGAGAACAAGAAGTTTTTCAATGTGAACGCATTTTGAAAACGTCCATTAAACAACGTCAAATCGTACGAAAGTCCTACGGTCATTGTTTTCATCTTACTTGGGAAGTTTGCACGGAATCCCAACGATTTATCCATTAAAGAGTCGTTTGGGTATAGAGAGTTTTGGTCTGCGTAAATATTTAGGTTCACTGCGTGGTGCATATCAATAGTATAAGCCATATTAAGTTTAGCAGTCAGCTCGTTAGATTTATTGTTTCCATCTGATGCAAAGTTATTTTGTTCACCTCCAAATGGAGAAACTGGGGGAAGAGTTTTTCCATCCCAATCGTAACGATGCATTGCTTTATCGCATAATCCATATTTACCAGATACATATCCTGCATCAAAATCGAGGTCCAATCCATCTAAAAAGAAATTCTTACGTTTCAGAGTCAAAGCCGTAACATAGTTTATAGAATGGTTGTAAGCCTCGCGTATATCGAGGTCAATACCTTGTATTTCTTGTTTAGTTCGTAATAGAATAAGTTCCCATTTCATTTCATCGAACCACCACTTAGTTGCTTTTATAGATATGCCACCCATAATCTTCTTAAAACTGTCATGATTTCGTTCTACAACACGTCCGTCCAAATTAGCTAAAGCCATTTTGTAGTTGTTCTTAGCAAATGATACGACTCCACCCATTCCAAATTGTAAGCCACTTTTATGATTAGTACGCTTTAGAACTGTAGATATTTGGTGCGTATTGAATGAACCTATTTCGTAAGAGAAGTCTAAATAAACGGGTGGATATTCCTTTGTAACCACATTGACAGCTCCTCCTAATGCCGAACCACCGAATTTGTAAGGCACTATACCTTTATATACTTCAATTCGTTCTATCATATTTGTGGAGATATCGTTTAATGCCACGAAGTTGCTTAGCTGCGACATAGGCGTTTCGTCTATATAGATTCCCATTCGCTTTCCTTCCAATCCACGAACAGATATTCGAGATGCACTTCCCATACCACCAGTATTTCGCACTGTAACTCCTACGGTTCTGGCAAGTACGTCGTTAATATTAGAGGCTGTACCTTGTAGTTGTTGTTGTCCTATTACAGATATAGGCATAGCCGATTCACGTAACTTCCGAATTTCACTCCGAGTAGTTACTGTAACACCTTCTAACATATTTTCTGTAGGAGTTAATTGTATGTTTACACAAACAGAATCAGATAAGTTTATATTTTTTCTTTCTGTTTTGTAACCTATGTGTCTCACAGTTAGTGATGTTTTTAGTAACTTGTGCACACTTACTTTATAGTATCCTTGTGCGTTGGTGGCAACCCCATTACTATTTGCAGCAACAGAAACCCATGCATCAACAATAGGACTACCAGTATTGGCATCTGTTACTTGTCCGCATATAACTGTTTCTTGTGCAGAGAGTGTTAATATCGAAAATAGACAAAGTATGGTCAAGAAGATCTTCTTCCAATTATATTGCGAATTGGAACACAATTTTCTGTTTGTTAAAGCTCTCTTTTTAATTATTATATTTATTAAAAAATGACAAGATTTTCTCACTCGTTTTATGAAGAGCTTTTATTGCTGATTCACTTTTAGTCAGTGTCTGTCTGAATTGTTCTACTAATCCATTAATCTGATCTATCTGATTATTCAGATTAAACATTGTCTGTTTCTTTTTTAGATTAATCTCCTGCATCACAAATATTATTTTAACTGCTACGAAAAGACATAATAACCCGGCTAGTATAAAAATAATACACCCTACTGTATCCATTATTTTACCACTCCTTTAGTTAAATAATTCATTTTCTTCATCAAGATATGATGAAAAATCATCAACAAATTCGGAAACATCTAAATAAAAGCTCAGGAAGTCGGGATCATTATTTATTTTCTTTAAGAAATCTTCATAAAGAGCATCCAGATTATCTTTAAATTCAGCATTTTCTAAATTGTTAAAAATAAAGTCATACATCGCTGATGCACCCATAACAAAACCTATTTCTTTACCCTCTTCCCTTGCAAAATCATAAATTTCATCATCAAATCTATCTAAACCACTCATAATTGCTCCTCTTTCTCATTATACAAAATAAAAAGCTATTTGACTAATTTTTTATTCCTCTTTTTTAATAATTTAAGAAGACTAAAATTTTCAGTATCAATAAAATGATGATTCTTATTTAAAGTCCCTAATTCAATATTTTTTGTTTGTCCATGATAATCACTGCCTCCGCTTATCAAGAGATGATATTTTAAAGCAAGATCTGATAAATATTTCTGTTCATTATCATCATAACGTGAATAATAGACTTCTAAACCTTGTATACCGGCATTTAAAAGATAATGAAATTGTTTCATAAAGTCCTCTTCTGACAGTCTTTTAACATTTTCTCCTCCTAAGGGATGTGCCCATATTGCAATGCCTCCGGATTCTTTAATAGCCTCAATAGCCGCTTTAGCATCTATTCGTTCAGTTTCTCCCGGAATTCCCTTGATATATTTTTCAATAGCTTCACTGATTGTAGAAGCATAGCCTTTTTTAACAATTAAAGAAGCAAGATGTGGCTTAGCAATACTGTTTAATGAATAAAGATAGTTTAATTCATAATTATTAAAGATAATATGATGAATATCCTTAAGATAATCTAATCTTTGAAGCATTTTATTTTTTCTTAAAATATTACCCTCTTTGATTATAGCTTGAAACAAAGCATTATTCTCATCATAGTCATAACCTAGAATGTGAGCTTGTCTAATAGGAGTAATTGTAGAAAATTCTATCCCTTTTATAAATGTTAAATCTTTTGGTATCTGATCCTTAACTTGCATAACACCTTGAATAGTATCGTGATCAGTAATTGAAAAGATATGAATATGAGCATTCTTTATTCTTTCAATTAATTCTAGAGGTTGATCTGTTCCATCACTGGCCGCTGTATGAATATGCAAATCAATATCTGAATTCATTACAATTTCCTCAAAAAAGCAATACCAATAGGATATGGTCCTGTATGAACCGCAATTGTAGCTCCAATCTGTCCTGTAGTAATTGTAATATTATGATTGAGTTCAGATAAGAAAGCATCATGTACAAAAGAGCAGTAATCTTCTCCTTCTTTGATATCATAACCATATCCTATAATAAACAAATAGTCATCAGTATTCAGGTTCTCTTTTTTAAAATACTCAATGCATTGTTTTAAAGCTTTATTCATTGAACCTTTTCTTCCTCTGGCAATTCCGGTAAGACTTAGCTTACCGCTGTTTAAATGAAGCATAGGCTTAATAGATAATCCGTTGGCTGCCTTTCCTACAGTTTTATTCAGTCTGCCGCCGGCAATTAAATAATCCATATTACCGGCTGTAAAATAAATATGACCTGTAGGCAGGGCAATCTTTATTCTATCGATCAATTCATCATAATCTGTATTTTCATTTCTTAATCTAACCACTTCTTCTAAAAGTAAACGATGACAAACAGTATTAAAAGTAGCATCAATAACTTCAATCCTTCTATCAGGATATTCTTCTAAAGCCATTTCTCCAGCTAATCTGGCCGCATTATAAGAGCCTGAAAATTGAGCATTGGTACAGATACAAATAATATCCATATTCTGATCTAGCACTTCTTTAAAAGCACTATAATAATCATCAGTACTTGGCATAGATGTGGTTGGAAAAATACGAGGATGGTCCACCATAAATTGATAAAAATCTCTAACTGCCCATTCTCGGACTTCTTTTTTATAATCTTTCTTATTTGCCGACATATAAAAGCTTATCAATTCTATATTTCTTTCTTGTGCTTGTGCTAATGTCATTTCACATGACGTATCGCTCATAATCTTATACATGTTCATCCTCCACTTTAATCCCAAAATATGGTACTTTCCTGTAAGTTACTCCCGCAGCATGCAAAATACGCTTGCTGGCAATATCCATTGCTGTTCCCTTATATTTATCATCCTCATAGATAATTTCTTTAATGCCTGACTGAACAATGGCTTTAGCACATTCATTGCAAGGAAATAATGAAACATAAATACGACAATTATCTAATGAAGCTGTTGAATTTAAAATAGCATTAAGTTCTGCATGTACTACATAAGCATATTTTGTTTCATTTAATTCTCCTGTTCTTTGCTGCCAGGGAAACTGATTATCTTGACATCCCCAAGGCATTCCATTATATCCTACACCAACAATTTTATTTTCCTTATTAACTATACAGGCCCCGACTTGTGTATTAGGATCTTTAGAACGATAAGAAGAAAGCTTTGCTACTCCCATAAAATACTGATCCCAACTAATTATTCTATTCATTTAACTTATCTATCCTCTCAATTCATTGAGTTTATTCTCAAACCAGTCAGGAAGCTTACATTCAAATAATAATTCTTTTCCTGTAACCGGATGCTTAAAACCTAATAGTTTTGCATGCAAATACTGACCATGAGATATATCATCATTTCTGTATCCATACTTAGGATCACCATAAACCGGATAACCAATATAATTCATATGAACACGAATCTGATGTGTACGTCCGGTTTCTAAACGACATTCTACCAATGTCATATTTTTAAACCGCTCCAATACAGTAAAATTAGTAATAGCCTCTTTTCCATTATGAGATGTTACATTCATCTTCTGGCGATCACGTTGATCTCTGCCGATAGGTGCAACAATACGACCTTTAGTATGAGGAATCTCACCATGGACTAAAGCTATATATCTCCTGATAACAGTATGTTCTTCAAGCTGTTTTGATAAAGATTGATGAGATAAATCATTTTTAGCAGCCATAATCAGTCCGCTGGTCTCTTTATCAATACGATGAACAATTCCGGGTCTTGTCACGCCATTAATGGCGGATAAATCATGACAATGATAAAGAAGAGCATTGACTAATGTTCCGCTATAAATACCGGATGACGGATGAACAATCATTCCTGATGGCTTATTAACCACAATAACATCTTTATCTTCATAAACAATATCTAAAGGGATATCTTCAGGAAGAATATCAGTATTTACCGGCTTAGGATATTCAACTCTAATATAATCACCGGGCTGCACCTTATAGCTTGATTTTTCATTTTTATCATTCACAAATACACAACCGGCTTTTATCCATCCTTGAACAGATGTTCTGCTTTCATTCTCATGATGATTTAAAATCACCTTGTCAAGACGCTGATAAAAATCTTGTTCTATGAGTTCAATTGATTGAATTTCCACTGTTTATACTCTCCTATTCCCACTTCGGCTATAATACAAAACATACCAATCACTACTCCCATATCCGCAATATTAAAAATGGGGAAATCATAACCCAATATAATAAAATCAATAAAATCTCTCACATACTGAAAAACAGCACGGTCATACACATTCCCCAGCATTCCTGCAAAGACCAGAACAAGACCAAACCTTAATAGCTGTTCTTCCGGCTTTGAACGGACAAAATAATAAATAATGACACCTCCTGCAAGTAAAGCAACAAACAAAAACAATTCTATATGTCCCGACAATAATCCCCAGGCTGCACCGGTGTTATGAACATTGGTAAAATTAAAAAATCCCGGGATAATTTCATAACTGCTGCCTAGCTGCATTTGAGTATTTATAATTTCTTTGGTAAGCAGATCTCCTGCTATCACCACTATAAAAGTAATGATATAAAATAATAGATATTTAATAGATATTTTCAATTTCATATATTAACCTCTATGTGCTATTATACCCATAAAACAGAAAAAACTCAATTCATTGAATTGAGTTTATAACATAAAGAAAAATACAAAGAAAATGCAGAATGCTGCCAACAAGAATCCATATGTGCCAGATTGAATGCATATATCTATATTTATCCTCTAGTTTGTAAAAAATCGTTCCTATTGTATAAGCAATTCCACCACCAACAAGCAGTAAAACACCTTTCATTCCTACTGTTCCAGGAAGCAGATTAAATTTAAAGATAATACACCATCCCAATGTTAAATATAAAAACATGGATAATTTAGAAAATGAGGAAATATCAATTGCATTTAAGATAATGCCAACTATACATACTCCCCAAACAATTCCAAATAAAGTCCAAGCCCATATCGGTGAAACAGGTCTAATAGAGCATAATAAAATAGGTGTATATGTACCGGCAATTAAAATAAAAATTGTACAATGATCCATAATCTGGAAAATTTTCTTGGCTTTGTCAAAGCGCGGCGATAAGCCATGATAAAGACTACTCATTGTATATAAGAGAATCATTGAAATACCATATACAATAGAAGAAGCTAAAGCATAGCCATTATGATGCATAGCACTAAAGACAATGCATAAAACTAATGCTGCAACCCCTAAAGCACCGCCAATAATATGAGTTACCATATTAAATATTTCTTCACCTTTAGTATAATGAGGCAGCTCTCTGTCAGATAATTTCGTTCGCATATTAGACACCTCCATAACCAAAAGGTAACATTATTAGTTACAAATGTCAATATATTTAGTTTTTGATACTAGATCATTATACTATTTTATAATACCTATTATAAAAACAATAAAAATAATAATCGGTAAAATATATTTCAAATAAGGATACATCCATTTTTTAAATTGAAGTCCTTCCCCTGTATTGACTTCTTTAATAAAATTCTTCCATCCCCAGCCATACCTTGAAACACAAAAAATTAAGAATATCATTGATCCTATAGGAAGAATCAGATGACTTACAATGAAATCTTCTAAATCCAGAATACTGCTTTCTGCTCCTAAAGGATGAATTCCTGATAAGATGTTAAAACCTAATAAACAAGGCAATGCTAATAAAATCATTAAAATAATATTCATCATACAGGCCTTCTTCCGATTTAAATGAAATAAATCCATACAACAGGCTGTAATAGTTTCAAAAACGGCTAAAACTGTTGAAAAAGCTGCAAAAAGCATAAATAAAAAGAATAGACTTCCCCAGATATTTCCTAGCGGAAGGTGATTAAAAACATTCGGCAGTGTTATAAACAATAAGCCGGGTCCGCTATCTACATCAACACCATAAGCTGCACAGGCAGGAAAAATAATTAATCCTGAACATAAAGCAACAAAAGTATCTAAAAATGCCACATTAATAGATTCTCCTAATAATGTATGTTCCTTATTAATATAACTTCCAAAAATAGCCATTGAACCCATACCTATACTTAATGTAAAAAACGCTTGTGTTAACGCACCAATAACAACATTTCCAATACCAATTTCGGCTAATTTTTTAAAATCCAGCTTTAAATAAAAGGCGAGTCCTTTCATTCCGCCTTTTAAGAACAGACTATGAATAGCTAGAATAATAATTAAAACAATCAAAAAAAGCATCATAATCTTTGTTACTTTTTCAAGTCCATTCTCCAATCCAATAGAAAGAATAAAAAAGCCGGAAATAATAATTGTACATGTACAGATAAATAGAATCATCGGATTATTTAGTAATCCCTTAAATACATCTACAATCTGCTTATTATTCATACTATGATATAGACCGGTTATCGAAGCATAGACATAATAAAGCATCCAGCCGGCAACAACAGTATAAAACATCATTAAAAGGTAATTACCAAGCATACAGATATATCCATGAAAATGCCAGAATGTTCCCTTCTTTTCTAGTTTCTGAAACATTTTTACAGGACTCTTCCGAGCAGCACGCCCCACTGAAAATTCCATAGCCATAATGGGTACACCAAATAATACTAAAAAAAGCAGATAAAACAGGACAAAGAAGCCCCCACCATTCTGTCCTGTCATATATGGAAATTTCCAGACATTTCCTATTCCTATCGCACATCCTGCACTCAGCAGAATAAAGCCTAATCTAGACCCAAGTTTTTCTCTTTCCATAAATCCCCCTCATAAAATTTGTTAAACGAAGTATATTATATCACAACAAATTTAAAAAGGGAGTGTTTCTTAGTGTTTTCTTAAAACTGTTATGCTTTCTATTCCATTTGTAAAGGGAAACATATCTACGCTATAAATATCCCTAAAATAATATCCATAATTTTTAAAAATTTTTAAGTCTCTTATCTGTGTTTCAGGATTACATGAAATATAGAGTATTTCTCTTGGTCCCAATTGACAGGAAGCCTGAATAAACTCTAAAGAAGAACCGCTTCGTGGCGGATCCATAATGATTATATCTGCAGAAACATTTTGTTTTATTTGATGAATCATATATTCACCAGCATCATCCTGAATCAGATATACATTTATCAGATTATTAAAAGCCTGATTGATTTTCGCATCTTTGACTGCTTGTTTATTTTTTTCAATAGAATAAACCCGTTTAGCATATTTTGCAGCAATCATACCAATTGTTCCAATTCCGGAATAAGTATCATAGATAATATCCTCTTTTCTAATAGAAAGAAGGGATAAAGCCTTCTTATAAAGTATCTCACATTGCTCATGATTAATCTGATAAAAAGATTTTGCTGAAATCTTAAAAGACAAATCGCATAGATAATCAATAATAAATCCTTTTCCATAAAGCACTGTTTCTCTTTCTCCCAATACAACAACAGTATCTCTTGTATTAGTATTTAAAACAATCGTTTTGACTTGAGGAAACTCTTTAACAATCTCTCTAGAAAAATTTCTTGAGCCTTTCAACATAGTCTTTGTTGAAACAAGGACAATCATATATTGCTTTGTAGTATACGATCGTCTTATTAAAACATGTCTGATTTCACCTTTACATGTTCGAGGATCATAAATAGATACACGATATTTCTTCAATAATAAAGCAATCTTATGAATGATAGAATCAGTTAATTCATCATGTAAGAGACAATAACTATAAGGGACTATATGATGAGAATGTTCTTGATATAAGCCATATTCATAATTCTTGTTGAATGCCACGATAACTTTATTACGATATCCATAAGGATTATGCATGCCGATAATTGGATGAATAGCTACATGAAAGTCTTTAAATAAAGCTTTCATGTAGCTATTTTTATACTCTAAAGATTTCTGATAGTCTTGATTGATAAACTGACAGCCGCCACATTTTTTACTTATTTCACATATCATTATAATTTACCTAGAAAATGTTTCAGGAAATGATATAATTCAACCAGTGAATCAATATCAAGATGTTCATGAGAAGTATGAATAGCTACTGCGGTTGCCCCTAAAGTAATAATATCCAGAGCCGGATTATATCCTTTAAATATTCCTGTCTCTAAACCTCCATGGGTTGCACTTTCAATAATATCCTCATCATAAACAGCCTTAAATTCTTTCTTAAGTATTTTTCTTAGAGGTGATTGTATATTATAATCCCAGCCATCAAAATCTCCTTCTTCAAAACAATTAAAATTCCATACCATAGCAAGTGTACGAAGATAAGAAGCCATATAATCTCTTTGCGATTTCAAAACAGCACGTGTACTGAAAGTCATTGATAAAACATCATCAGAGATTTCCATAATACCTAGATTCAATGACATAACAGGTAAATGTTCAATTGCTGTAGAATAAGATAAGACACCATGCGGTGCTAAAAATAACATATTAACAATATCCCATGTCTCTTCTCTAGTATAGCTATACGATGATTCAATTTGTTTCATAGCTATTCTTAAATCAGGATCACTATTTTGATATTCCTTTCTTAAATCATTTTCTATCTCTAACATAAAATCAGCAATATAAGATTCAGTAGCAATAGATACATATGCATTTCTTGTGATCGCATTAGCCTTCTTACCGCCGGAGATATCAGTAATAGAATAACGTATGCCTTCATCTACTAAACGTTTAAGAATTCTGCCAATTAATATTGAAGCATTCCCTCTCTCTTTATTAATTTCATCACCGCTATGTCCTCCTAAAAGTCCGGATACTTCTATCTGATAAACCGGTAGCTCATTTCTTTTTTTATGGAGCTTCCTTTTCACAATAACATCTCTTCCTCCACAAGAAGAAACAATTGTTTCACCAAACATTTCTCCATCAAGAGAAATCATTCGATTGGCTTTCAGCCATTCCGGATTAATGCCTTTAGCACCATATAATCCTGTTTCTTCCTGAACAGTAAAAACACAGACTAAATCAGGATGACTGAATGATGAATCCAAGAGAGCCAGCATTGTGGCTACACCTAATCCGTCATCAGCACCTAATGTTGTCTTATTAGCATAAAGCCATCCATCTTTTTCAATAAATTCTATTGGATCAGTTAAAAAGTTATGATTACTTTCAGGATCTTTTTCACAGACCATATCCATATGTGCCTGGAGCATAACACTGGAGTGATGCTCTAAGCCATGACTGGCAGGCTTATAAATAACCACATTCCCCATTGCATCTCTTTTATAGCTAAGATCTCTTTTTATTGCGAAAGAAACGATATAATCCGCTATTCCTTCTTCATTTTCAGATCCTCTGGGAATCTGTGATATTTCTTCAAAATATTTTAATACAGGTTCTCTATTTTCAAACATACCTTTACCTCCTCTTTAATGATTGACTAAATCATAAAGATGTTTTATTTCATCCTTATGAAGTTCTCTGTACTTTCCCTCTTTTAAATCCTCTAATAATATATCACCATATTCAATTCTTTTTAAATATGTAATCTGATTATTTAAAGAAAGAAAAATTTTTCTTATTTCATGATATTTCCCTTCTCTTAAAATCAATGTGCCTTTCTTTCTTGTATAAAGAGTTAAAGATTCCGGATAAGTCATAACATTTTTATCTATTATAACTCCATAGTTTAATCTATTTACATCTCCATCTGATAATTCATATAAACATTCAAAATAATAGGTTCGGGTAATCTTAAATTCAGGAAGAATAAGTTTTTTTCTCAGTTTTTTATCATTTGTCATAATCATAAGACCACAAGTTGCTCTATCTAGTCTGCCAACATAATGAAGGTGATAATCAGGAAGCAGATCAATAAGGCATTTTTCTTTACTCTTATGAGAACATAAATATCCTAAAGGTTTATTAATAAGATAATATTTTAATGGTTTCATATCCAATTTTCTATCAAGATAAAATATCTGTTCAATAGCTTCTCTATCTTCTCTGATTATTTCTTTCAAAGAAGATATCTGACCATTTCGTATGAGTTTTCTTACTTGTTTCTTTGTTCCTAAATGATTAAGAATTAATATTTCACTTATTTTCATTAGTGTTTATTTCTGTCATACCATTGATCATTGCTTCTTATATCACCATTGTTGCCAATAATAACCGGTATTTCAGATCCTCTTTTATAATAACTATCGGATAATAGAATATCCTCTAAACAACTTAATCTCTTATGTCCATCAATACAGTAATACTGATTGTTAGTTAACCTGACTTTTATTGGAAATGAAAATCCTATTCGCAGTATACTTTCTTTTAAATTTTGACTATAATTTTTTCTAATATAATGAATATCGGATAAATTTAATTTTCTTATTCTCATATAATCACCCCTCTTATTATAAACAATTTTACATCTTTTGAAAATGATTCAAGTATCAAAACTATTATGTTATAATTTTGCCAGAGGAGTGATCAAGATGGCACGGAAAAATCAGAATTTATTATTAAGCCGTATTCTTACTTATATGAACGGAACATTATTCAATGATTATTATTTTAAGATAGGTATGTTTATTATCTTTAATTATATTAATATTGAAAACATGAGTAAAATAGATTTTCTAGAAGCTGGTCCATTTAAAAACGAAGAACTGGATAGTTTTATTGGTGCATTCGGTTTTGATAACTATGAAGATTTTCAATTTACATTGTATAACGATTATCAAATCAGACTCAATCAAATAAGAGTTCGTTTGATTGATGTAAAACCTCAACAGTTTCTAGAAAAGATGGATATGCCCATCGGAAACAAAGAACTGAGTGATTTAATTAAAGAAATGTGTGAAAAGTTTTATCATGCTAAAAGAATTGTGATTTTTGGAGCTCTCTACCCTATTTCACTAGCGGTTGAATTGCAAACTGATATGATTACTTTTGGTAAGCCTTTTATTCAGTACCATATTTATAATCCTATTCATCTGGATCATGATGATGTTGCGATTATTGTCAGTGGTACGGGAAGAGCCTTAAATAATATGAAAAAAAATATGAAAGATGTTCATATTGAAAAAGCTTATTCTGTACTGTTTACTCAAAATAAAATATATCTGAATCAAAACGATAGCGATGCAACAAAAACTCTTGTCTTACCGGGAAAATTTGAAAGCGTTGATTTTAACTATCAGCTAATGGCTATCTATGATTTATTAAGACTTAATTATTTTCAGCAGTATTATCTGTAATTAAAGGAGGTATGCTTATGATTATAGCACTTATTACCGGAGCCTTAGCCGGCTGGATGGCAGGGAATCTCATGGATAGTGATGGTTCTCTTTTAAGAAATATAATATTGGGATTGCTTGGCGGTATCGTTGGCAGATTTATTCTAAAAGCAGTAGGTATTTATTCGTATGGATTTATTGGCGATATAATTGTAGCAGTAATTGGTGCCTGTCTGCTGATCTATTTAGCAAGAAAGTTGGATAATTAAAATGATAGTACTTTGTTATAGGGGATGTTCTACATGCAAAAAAGCATTAAAATGGCTTAGTAATCATCATATTAATTATACTGAAAGAGAAATTACTATTGATCACCCTAGCTTTGATGAAATAAAAAAATGGCATGAACTCAGTCAGCTACCTATTCAAAATTTTTTTAATACAAATGGTAAATTATATAAAGAAAAGAATTTAAAAAACATACTCTCTAACCTCTCTTTAGAAGAGACCTATCGGCTATTATCTAGTGATGGTATGCTTGTTAAAAGACCATTAGTTATTAATGATAATAAAATACTTATAGGATTTAAAGAAGAAGAATGGGAAGATAAACTCTTATAAGGATGATACAAACAATGATAAATCAGATTAAAAAAATAGAAAACTACATATGTTATCATTTTGAAGAATGGGACTTAGATAATCCTATTGAGGAAGAATATTTAGATGATTACAAAAATATTAATGGAGCATCATTAGATGAGCTTTTATTATTTGAAAAGAACTTTAATATAATATTACCGGATGATTTTAAAACACTTTATCAATATAAAAATGGCAGTCAGTTTTTCTGCCTTTTTCCTTTAGGCATTAACAATATAGATATGACATTCTGTTTAATGAGTTTACAGGAAATAAAAAATTCTAAGACTTATTTTCAAAACAGAAATGCCTTGCTTACTGATTTTCCTGATTACTTTACAAATGAAGATATCAATAAAATGAAAAACAATAAAATAAAGCCTTTTCTTTTTAATAAAAAATGGTTTCCCTTTGCTCAGTACTGCAATAGCTGTTATTTGATGCTAGACTTTGATCCTGACGAGGATGGTGACATGGCACAAGTGATCTGTTATATCCATGACCCAGATGAAATTCTCTATGCCTCAAAGGATATCACTGAGCTCGTAGAAAACATAGTAGGGAGTTTATAGAACAGAATGGCTATTGATGGAGTAAAGATTATAGATAGCGACGATGCTTATGACATCTATAATGCTATAGTCGAAAGATATAAGGACGGTGAAAATATAGATAATATAATTGCTGATAT
>ENA-OWLX01000486-OWLX01000486.1-metagenome-genome-assembly--contig:-NODE-486-length-14413-cov-9.870734_pt1 | contig 14413 bp, 9 predicted proteins | sample MGYA00245351_ERZ651106 | MGnify/ENA primary metagenome ERZ651106 (study PRJEB26857, sample SAMEA4031768) | metagenome | biome: human; feature: oral; material: saliva | place: Philippines | collected 2014 | study... | reverse complement strand
CCACACTCCCCCGCACAGGACGTTCTTCGCCGTGCATTCCAGGAATCCTAAGCCACCCACCGGGAGCTTTAGCAAGGCATAGAAACACCCCGCATATGCCTCAAAAACACATGCGGGGTGCATAAGTATTCATTTATGGGTGCCTTCCAGTGCACCCAAAAGCGGGTGCTATAGACACCTCAGTGGGTTCGCGTGGGTTCACATGGGTTCAATCGCGGTTGCGCGCAGGGCTACCCGCAGAACCACCCGCCGGGCTACCGGACAACTACAGAGCGCCCGCCTCCGAGCAGACATTCACCAGCTCGCCAATGCCCTCAATGCGGGTGCGCACCGTCTGACCCGGCTTCAACCACTGACGCGGATGCAGCGACAAGCCAACCCCCGCCGGGGTACCCGTCGCCACCAGGTCGCCCGGCTCCAGGGTCATGAACCGCGAAATATAGGACAGCAGCTGCGCCGGGGTGAACACCATATCCGCCGTCGTGCCGCGCTGACGCACCACGCCGTCCACCTCGCAGACCAGCTCCAGACCGGCAACCGGGTCAACCTCATCGGGGCTCACAATCACCGGACCAAACGGGGTCATCGCATCCCAGTTCTTACCCTGGAACCATTCCGAGGAACGGCCCTGCCAGTCACGCACCGACACATCGTTCATGACCGTGTACCCCATCAAAGCCTCAAGCGCCTGCTCCTCCGTGGCGTTACGCAGGCGAGCGCCCACGACCAGGCACAGCTCAACCTCCCAGTCGATTTTCGTGCTGCCGGTGCCGTCATCGGCGGGCATGCGGATCTGCTCGCCGGGACCAATCAGCGCGTTCGGGAACTTCGCGAACAGCGCCGGATGCTCGGGTACCTCAAGGTTCATTTCCGCGGCGTGGTCGCGGTAGTTCAGGCCCGCGCACACAATCTTGCCGGGCTTATCCAGCGGGCGAATGAACGGCAGGGAGTTCCACAGTTCCTCGCCGTGACCCATGACGGTCGCGCCGTTCTCCTTCAGAATCGCCACGGCGTTCTTCGGGTCGCCAAAGTTCAGGCGGAACCGGCTGTAGAAATTCAGTAGCGGGCTGAGCTTCGCCGGAAGCTCGTACACGGTCTCCTCGAAGAAGCAGACCGCGCGGCTGCCCTTCGAGTCTTTAATCTGTGCCCAACGCATGGATGCTCCTTCACTTCAGGTGGGGTAGTTCGGGGTGGGTTAGGGGTAAAAGTCAGAGATAGATGAGCAAAATCAGCCCAGCAAAATCAGCTCAGCGAAAACCGTTTTGGGCGTACACCTCAACGATCGCGTCTTCCAGGTCTTCCATGAGCAGAGTCGGGTTCGCGTCCTGCGCCGCGCCAACCGTGGCGGGGTCCAGCTCCATGCCAAGGGCACGGTACACATCCGCAGTAACCGCCCGCAGGGGTGCAGAATCGGAAACCACAATGCCGGTGCTGAACCACCAGCCGCCGGTCACCACACGCTGGGCGGTGCCGACCAGTTTGATGCGGCCACCACCTGCGGAGGCGGGAAGCTGCGCGTGCACCGAATACTCGCCGGGGCAGTACTCCCCCGGGATTTCGCCCATGCGCGCATCCACGCCGACTTCGCGTAGCGCCTGCGCGTACATGGAGCCGAACAGTTCGTAGCGTAGGGTGTTGCCGCTGCGCGCGTCGGAGGCGGGCTGAAAATGGTCCACGACCAGGCACCCCTGATGGTAGGCGGCGGCGTGCCCACCGACCTTGCGCACCAGCACCTCAAAACCGTGCTCGGCGCACGCCGCGGAGGCGTCCGCGAAGCCGGGGTTCAGTTCGTCACGGCGGCCGAACGCGACCGTCGGGTTCGGCTGATACATGCGTAGGGTGGCTTCACGCTGCCCGCTTGCCACCTCGCGAAGCATCTGCACCGTCTGATCGTGGTGAATGAGGATATCGCCGGATTCGGGGCCGGTCTCTCGAATAATCTGCACGTTCCTATTTTACGGTTACGCCCGTCACTTACGGTGCGCGGGCGGCGGGGCATCTCAAAGGCAACTTAAGGGCAGCTCAAGGGCAGTGTTCTGTTGGTGTTCTCCCCCGCTGCACCTCACACCGGTTCCCCCTTAAAGCTCTGCGGAATCCTCGCCGCTACGCCGCAAAATCCCAGCTGCCGACATGCCCCGCCATATTCACATTTTTTATGCCGATTTTCTTCACTCGGTGAACCCAAACCATTACGATTAAAAGACTACGTGGTATCCCACACGTTGCCACCAGTACACAACACAGCATGACAACGCAGAAGAAACGCGCACACCGTGACGGCCCACCCGCCACGGACCACACTGTACGTTTCACATAAGGAGTACGGACATGACACAGTCCACCAACACAGCGGCAACCGCCGCCCCCAACCAGGAGGTGAGCGCAGCCCGCAAACAGCGAAACAAGCTGATCCTGCACGTTGCCATCATCCTCGTAGCGACCCTCGCCATCTGGTTCGTTCCCGCCCCCGAAGGCGTCGACCCGCGCGGCATGCACATGCTCGCCATCTTCGTCGGCACCATCCTCGGCCTGATCCTGCAGCCGTTGCCCACCCCGTCCGTGGCGCTCGTCGGCCTGGGTGCCGCAATGATTACCGGCACCATGGCGGCAAAGAACGAGGCGCTGGCCGGCTTCGGCAACTCCTCCATCTGGATTATTGTTGCCGCGTTCTTCATCGCCGACGGCTTCCTCATCACCGGCCTGGGCAAGCGCATCGCACTGCTGTTCGTGCGTGCGCTCGGCAAGTCCTCCCTCGGCCTGTCCTACGGTATGGCAATCACCGACCTGGTTCTCGCCCCCGCCACCCCCTCCAACACGGCGCGTGCCGGTGGCGTGATTTACCCGGTTATCCGTTCTCTCTCCGAGGTCAACGGCTCCACCAACGAGACCCCCGAATCGCGCCGTAAGCTCGGCTCCTACCTGCTCATGACTGAGGCGCAGGTCAATACCATCACCTCCGCAATGTTCCTGACCGCAATGGCGGGTAACCCGCTGGCGCAGAAGTTCGCGCACGACCGCGACATCAACATCGACTGGGGTACCTGGGCGCTCGCCGCTATCGTTCCCGGTCTTACCGCGCTGATCGTGATGCCGTGGATCATGTCAAAAATCTACCCGCCGACCATCAAGAAGACCCCGGACGCGCCCAAGCGCGCCCGCCAGGAACTGCACGAAATGGGCCCTATGAGCTCCAAGGAATGGATCATGCTCGGCACCTTCGCGCTGCTGCTGATCCTGTGGATTACCGGTACCTCCCTGGGTATTGACGCGACCAGCGCCGCATTCTTCGGCATCGCAATTCTGCTGGTCACTAAGGTCCTGACATGGAAGGATATGGCGAAGAACTCCAGCGCATGGTCCACCCTCATCTTCTTCGCCGTGCTCGTCGGCATGGCGGATCACCTGAAGAAGCTCAAGGTCGTCGACTGGGTCGGTGAGCAGGCGGCGCACAGCGTCAGCGGCATGGCGTGGCCTATGGCATTCGCGATCCTGGTTCTGGCGTACTTCTTCATCCACTACATGTTCGCTTCGAACACCGCGCAGGTTGTGGCACTGTACGCCGTGTTCCTCGGTGCGGCGGTAGCTGCCGGTGTTCCGCCGGTGTTCGCGGCGCTGTTCCTCGGCTTCGCCGGAAACCTGATTGGCGGTATCACCCACTACGCGTCCGGCCCGGCGGGCGTGTACTACGGTTCCGGCTACTTCAGCGTGGGCGAATGGTTCAAGGTCGGCTTCATGGCAGCTATCGTGAACCTCGTCATCTGGGGTACGGTCGGTACTGCGTGGCTGTTCGCGCTCGGTTTCGCCAACTAGTAGCGCAGACCCCGCGGCAGCTTAGCCCAGCGTAAAAGCGCTGTATAAGAGCTGCATAAAAGCCCGGTATTCTCACGTGAATTTTCGTGTGAGAATACCGGGCTTTTACGCGCCCGTTTCGCGCCCCCAACACAGCGCAAAACCTAGTAATCCCCCACCCCCTCCGCTAGGGTAGAAGAAAGACCCAAAACACCTTGGAGGACGCCGTGCATCAGGACCAGCACATCACCGCCCAAACCGCCCCTCTACCCAACGCCGCCCCTGCACTAACCGAGCCGCAGCCGCTCGGCGCTTTCCCCGCCGGTTTCCTCTTCGGAGGCGCCACCGCCGCCAACCAGTTCGAGGGCGCCTGGAACGAAGACGGCAAGGGCCCCAGCCTGCAGGATGTGCTGCCCGCCGGCGGCCTGTACCCGCGCACCGCCGAACCCACCGAGGACAACCTCAAGCTGGAGGGCATCGACTTCTACCACCGCTACCGCGAAGACATCGCCCTGCTCGCAGAGATGGGCTTCAAGGTCTTCCGCTTCTCCATCGCCTGGTCGCGTATCTTCCCCCGCGGCGACGAAGAAACCCCGAACGAGGCGGGCCTCGCCTTCTACGACCGCGTGCTCGACGAGCTCGAAAAGCACGGTATGGAACCGCTCATCACCCTCAGCCACTACGAAACCCCGCTGCACCTGGTCGAGCAGTACAACGGCTGGACCAGCCGCGAACTCATCGGCTTCTACGAACGCTACGCCCGCACCGTATTCGCCCGCTACGGCAAGCGCGTGAAGTACTGGCTGACCTTCAACGAAATCAACTCGATGCTGCACATGCCGTTCATGTCCGGCGGCATCAACACCCCGGCGGATCAGCTCAGCGACGCGGACCTGTACCAGGCGATGCACCACGAGCTGGTCGCCTCCGCACGCGCCACCGCTGCGGCACACGAACTGGCACCCGGTGCGCAGGTCGGCTGCATGATTCTTGCCATGCCCACCTACCCGCTCACCCCCGACCCCGCCGACGTACTCGCCGCCATGCAGGCGGAACAGGCGAACTTCGCATTCGGTGACGTGCACGTTCGCGGCGCATACCCCGGCTACTTCCTGCGCGCCCTGCGTGAGAAGGGCGTGGAGCTGAACATCACCGAACAGGACCGCGAGGACCTGAAGAACACCGTGGATTTCGTGTCGTTCAGCTACTACATGTCCACCTGCGCGACCGGCGACCCGGCACGAGGCGAGCGCGGCGAAGGCAATATCCTCGGCGGCGTGGTGAACCCAACCCTGCCCGCCAGCGAGTGGGGCTGGCAGATCGACCCGACCGGTCTGCGCGTGGTCCTCAACCAGTATTGGGACCGCTGGCAAAAGCCGCTGTTCATTGTGGAGAACGGTCTGGGTGCCCGCGATGAACTGGTCGAGATTGACGGCGAGCTGACCGTGGAAGATGACTACCGCATCGACTACCTGCGCCAGCACCTGCACGCGGTACGTGAGGCGATTGAGGACGGCGTGAACGTGCTCGGCTACACCACCTGGGGCTGCATCGACATGATTAGTGCCTCCACCGCGCAGATGTCCAAGCGCTACGGGTTCATCTACGTGGACCGCAACGACGACGGCACCGGCACCCTGGCGCGCTACCGCAAGAAGTCCTTCCACTGGTACCGCGAGGTGATTGCCAGCAACGGCGCGGAGCTTTAGAAGCTACACCAAAAGCCCCCGAGACTCCGAATCTCGGGGGCTTTTCACGTATAACGCCTAGTCCATGGGCAGATCGTTCAGACTGGTGGACACGTACTCCCACCAGGTCGGCACCAATCCCGCGTTTATCGCAACCCTCTGCGAGAGCACGTGCGACGGGCTCGTACCGTAGAACGGCAGGTACCCTTCCGCCAGGGTCAGACGCGCCGCATCACGCACCAGTACGCTGGCGATGCCGGCACCGCGCCAGGCGGGCAACACATCAATACCGATCTGGCGCATAATCGGCGAATCGTCACTCAGGCCAACCATAGCGATAGGGTCTGCAAGCGCAGGGTCGCTCTCCCCCGCTGTGGGTGCATCAGGTACATCCTCGTCCACCGGGTATGCGGCAAGCACCAGCACATCCGGACGGGCCACGCTAAAGCCCAGCGCGTTCGAGTATCGCTTATCCCCGCGGAAGCGCTCAAACTGCTCAGCGTCCAGCAGCTCCACGCGCAGGCGGGTTACGCGCGCCTCCGTATCCTCCGGGTCAACCTCAATCGCACCCGCGGAGGCGTTTGCCTCCCTGCGGATGGTACGCTCGCCGGTGATTTCGGCAAGTAGCGCAGCTTTCAGCTCGGCGGGGTCAACGCGGCGCATCATGCCCACACCGGGCACGGCGCACTTCACTTCCTGCGCCTGCACGCCCTCGGGTACGACCGAGTTCAGCAGGGCGCGGCCGGGCGTGTAGTAGATGCTCGTGCCGCTGACCTGCTGGGTGTAGGGGGTGAGCAGTTCGTTGAGCTGGCGGAGTTGTGCATAGTCGCCCAGCCAGTTCGACTGGTCGCCAAGCATGTAATCAATCGCCTTGTCCAGCACGCGCGGATGCTTGGCGCAGAGAATACCGATGCTTGCGTAGTTGGCGACGCGCAACTCCCAGATGTCGTCGTTGCGGCGGCGTGCGGCGCCCATCTTCTCGGAGGGCGGCTGCACGGTGGCGAGCAGCGGCAGGCTCTCGGCTTCCGGGTAGTCGCGTAGCTCTTCGAGGGCGCGGCTAATCGAGCCGGGTGCCTGGCAGAAGTCCGCCTCCAGCTGGGTGTGCAGGATGTGCCGCGCACGGTCCGCGGTGGTCACAGCGCCCCTGTTCATAGGACCACGGATTGCCTGAGCTCCCCGGGCAGGTGCGGTTCCTTGAGTATCAGTCACGTAGATTTCCTTTAGTTCAAGTTGTCGACTAGTTCAGAATCTCGGCTAGTTCAGGATCTCGGCTAGCTCAAAATCTCTGCAAGGAACGCGCCGGTGTGCGAGCCCTTCACCTGAGCTACCTGTTCCGGGGTACCTTCAGCAATCACGGTGCCGCCGCCGCTACCGCCTTCGGGGCCCATGTCGATAATCCAGTCGGCGCACTTGACCACGTCCAGGTTATGTTCAATGGTGATGACGCTATTGCCCTTGTCAACCAGCGATTGCAGCACGGCGAGCAGCTTGCGGATGTCTTCAAAGTGCAGGCCGGTGGTCGGCTCATCCAGCACGTAGATGGAGCGGCCGTTGGAGCGCTTCTGCAGTTCGGTTGCGAGCTTCACGCGCTGCGCTTCACCGCCGGAGAGGGTGGTTGCGGGCTGACCCAGGCGAATGTAGCCCAGGCCCACGTCCACGAGGGTGTTCAGGTGGCGCGCAATCGGGGTGAATGCGGCAAAGAACTCTGCGGCTTCTTCCACGGGCATTTCGAGTACGTCGGCAATGGTCTTGCCCTTGTAGTGCACTTCGAGGGTTTCGCGGTTGTAGCGCTTGCCGTGGCAGGTTTCGCAGGGTACGTACACGTCCGGCAGGAAGTTCATTTCAATCTTCAGGGTGCCGTCGCCGGAGCAGTCCTCGCAGCGGCCGCCCTTGACGTTGAAGGAGAATCGGCCGGGAGTGTAGCCGCGCATTTTCGCTTCGCTGGTCTCTGCGAACAGCTTGCGGATGTGGTCGAACACGCCGGTGTAGGTGGCGGGGTTCGAGCGCGGGGTGCGGCCGATGGGCGACTGGTCCACGTGAATGACCTTGTCCAGGTGTTCCAGGCCGTCGATGCTCTTGTGGCGGCCGGGTACCTGCTTGGCGCCGTTGAGCTTGTTCGCCAGGGAGGTGTACAGAATGTCGTTGACGAGGGTGGACTTACCCGAGCCGGACACACCGGTCACCGCGGTGAACACGCCCAGCGGGAAGGACACGGTCACGTTCTTGAGGTTGTTTTCGCGGGCGCCGCGCACGGTCAGCTGACGCTTCTTGTCCACGGGGCGGCGGGAGGCGGGCACCTCAATGCTGCGGCGGCCAGCCATGTAGTCGCCGGTAATGGACTTGGTGTTCTTCAGCAGCTCCTCAAAGCTGCCGGAGTGCACGATTTCGCCGCCGTGCTCGCCGGCGCCGGGTCCTACATCCACAATCCAGTCGGCTTCGCGCATGGTGTCTTCGTCATGCTCAACCACAATAAGCGTGTTGCCCATATCGCGCAGCTTGGTCAGGGTTTCGATAAGGCGGCGGTTATCGCGCTGGTGCAGGCCGATGGAGGGCTCGTCGAGCACGTAGAGCACACCGACCAGGCCCGAACCGATCTGGGTTGCGAGGCGGATGCGCTGCGCCTCACCGCCGGAGAGCGTACCGGCGGAGCGTGAGAGGGTCAGGTAGTCCAGACCCACGTCCAGCAGGAATTGCAGGCGCGCGTCAATTTCCTTGAGAACCTGCTCACCAATCTTGGCTTCGCGGGCGCTCAGCTGCAGGCCGCGCACGAAGGCGAGCGCGTCAGCCAGAGACAAGTCGGTAACCTCCGCGATGGACTTGCCGCCGACCTTCACACCGAGGATGGTCGGGTTCAGGCGCGCGCCACCGCAGGAGGGGCAGGCGACCTGGCGCATGTACTGTTCGTAGCGGTCGCGGGCGAAGTCCGATTCGGTTTCTTCGTGCTTGCGCTTGATGTACGCCTTCACGCCCTCGAATCCGGAGGTGTAGCGGCGTTCGCGGCCGAATCGGTTGCGGTAGGAGACCTCAACCTTGTAGTCCTTGCCGTCCAGAATGGCGGCGCGGGTCTTGGCGGGCAGGTCCTTGAAGGGGGTGTTCAGGTCGAATCCGAGCTCCTCCCCCAGACCGGCGAGCAGGCGCAGCCAGTATTCGGTGGTTGCTTTGCCCTGCGACCAGGGGGCGATAGCGCCCTCGCCGAGGGTCAGGTCGGGGTTGGGTACGAGCAGTTCGGTGTCTACTTCCAGGCGCGAGCCGATGCCGTCGCAGGCGCTACATGCGCCGAACGGCGAGTTGAAGGAGAAGGCGCGCGGCTCGATGGTGTCAATCTGCAGCGGGTGGTTATTGGGGCAGGCGAGGTTCTCGCTGAAGGAGCGGGTGCGTTCGGGGTCGTCCTGCTCGCGGTCCACGAAGTCGATGAGCACGCGGCCGTCGGCGAGCTTGAGCGCGGTTTCGATGGAGTCGGTGAGGCGCTGGTGAATACCGTCCTTAATGACGATGCGGTCAACGACCACCTCGATGGTGTGCTTGTACTGCTTGGCGAGCTTGGGCGGGTCGGAGAGCTGCACGGTTTCGCCGTCCACGCGGGCACGCGAGTAGCCCTGAGTCAGCAGGTCCTTGAAGAGGTCAACAAACTCGCCCTTACGTGCGCTGACGACGGGCGCGAGGATCTGCAGGCGGGTGCGTTCGGGGTATTCCTGCAGAATGTCGACAATCTGCTGTGGGGTCTGCTGGGTGATTTCTTCGCCACATTCGGGGCAGTGCGGGTGACCAACTCGTGCCCAGAGCAGACGCATGTAGTCGTAGATTTCGGTGATGGTACCGACGGTTGAGCGCGGGTTCTTGGAGGTGGACTTCTGGTCGATAGACACCGCCGGGGAAAGGCCCTCGATGAAGTCTACGTCGGGCTTATCGACCTGTCCGAGGAACATACGCGCGTAGGAGGACAGCGACTCGACGTAGCGGCGCTGACCTTCGGCAAAGATGGTGTCGAAGGCGAGGGAGGACTTACCGGAACCGGAGAGGCCGGTGAAGACGACCATCGCATCACGCGGGATGGTGAGGTCTACGTTCTTGAGGTTGTTTTCGCGGGCACCCTGAACCCGGATGCTGGTCAGATCGTTCGCTTTGAGTGCGGTGCTACCGTGTGCCGGGCGGGGTGTCATCGAAAATCCTTTCGTCTTATCTTCGAACTTAAATTCTACACCCTCACGCCTTTCACCGGCGGGATTATGCGGCCGGTGAAGGCATGAGGGTGCAGTACTTATATGAGGCGGATTGTCAGGCGCGGTTTACCAGCCGCGGGTGCCCCACTCTTCCAGGTGGGGGCGCTCATCCCCTAGGGTGGTGGAGCGGCCGTGGCCGGGCAGCACGATTGCGTCATCGTCGAAGCCGCCGAAGAGCTTTTCGAGCACATTGGAGAAGAGCTCACCAAACTGCTGCGGGGAGTCGGTCTTACCCACGCCGCCGGGGAAGAGAGCATCACCGGTGAACAGCAGGGTTGCGGGGGTGCCGTCTTCCCAGGTGGTTTCGAGGGTGTAGACGATGGATCCGGGGGTGTGGCCGGGCACGTGCAGGGCGCGAATGACGGTGTCAGAGAGATAGAAGTCGAAGCTTTCGCCGCCGGTCAGCTCCTCTTCGACGGTGTAGTCTTCCTGCTCCTTAATAGCGGCTACGTCAGCTGCACCCGCGGAGGTGACGGCACCGGTGAGGCGGTCGAGCTCCTTAATGGCGCGGATGTGATCCCAATGGCCGTGGGTGACCAGGATGCCAGTCAGACCGATTGCGCGGGGCCTGAGGGAGTTGAAGTCCTCTTCCTTCTCCATGACGCGCACGCGGCGTTCTTCGCCGTCTGCCAGTTCGAGCTGCGGGCAGTCGTTCAGGAGCGCGTCGAGGGTGTAGGCGTAGAGTTCTTCCGCATCGTCTGCGGGGTCGATGAGCACCTGCTCGCCGGTGGCGCGCATGGTGATGAGGTAGACGCTGTTGTCCATCTCGGAGACGCTGAACGCTCGCACGGTCAGTTCGGGGTTCTCAAAGATGAGGGTGGGTTCGGGGTAAGTAGTCATAGTTCCAGTGTAGGGGCTCCCATGATGCGGCAGGCACCCATATAGAGCACTTCCCTATGAGCGCATTCCGAGCGCATTCGGCGTTGAATGTGCGGGATGCATGTTCGGGATGCATGTTCAGGGCGCCTTCGGAACAGACTCTGGAGCACGTTCGGTACAGGCTCTAGCCAAGGTCCCGCCTATCTGAGGCTCCATTGAAATTCAAGCAGCGAAATTCAAAAGTTAAACAGAGAAGCGACTGCGCATCGATACACAGTCGCTTCTCATGACACCCAGGGGTATCTATCACTCACTCAAACACAAGCAACCCGAGGACTTTGGAAATCTCACGATTACTTGATGACTCAATAGTAGCGAACTTTTTGGGGGCTGTTTTACAGCTCAATTTGGTACGGAGAGCCCATTTTAGTGACTTGCGCCTCAATGTAATCATTCTGTAATAAAAATAGCTGTTTTTTAGGGTATCCATACGTACCAATTTCATTTTTTTCGACTTTAAGTGTGATTTATTTCACCCAAAATAATTTCAGATTTTCCCTCATTTGACACTTCAGTGCACCTTTAACCTAAGCTTTATACTCAGCAATTCTAAAGGCTTAATGCCCGATTTTAGCCCGGTATTCCGCAGAAGTAGAGGGTTAAGGTCAAACTATCTTCAAGCATTTGAAAGTTCTTGAAGTGGAAAAAATGTACCGCCCACCGTTCAAAAACTGCACAATTATTCGCGCGAGAGCAAAATCAATTGGTCTGTTTAGCCCCCTTATGCACCCCCTAAAATAGAGGTTTTATTACAAAACGATAACAGCAGCCCTGCCTTCAGGTTCACTGAGTACACTCACTGAAACCCCTTTCAAAAAGTAAAACACCTAGTCAATACCATATTTTCACAAAATGCAAGACAGTGTGTCACTAAAAAATCAACTTCTACAGATTGTTTAACAAAACCTGACCTTCAAGCATACATAGAGCCCAATTATTAACCAGCACGTACCAATTCCGCCTTCCAGAGGGGCGCTTGGAAGCCTTCAAGGAAAGGTTGAAACTCCCCTCCACTAGGGGTTTCACTATCCTTCACTCCCCCGCCATTCAGCACTATTCAGTACCTTCAGCACCCAAAATACCAATACGCTCCACCTTTCACCGACAATCGCACCGGTATTCACACCGGCATTCACCCCATCTGCCGCCCGGTACCTGCCACCACTGGAGCACAGGAAAGCGGCGCCCCTCCCCCGCTGTGGGGAAGGAGCGCCGCCTCCACTAGCTATAAATCAGCTGGCACAGTCGCTTTAGGACAGGCCGACCATCACGCCGTTCTCGTCGAAGCCGATGCGCTCAGCTGCGGGGCTCTTGCTCAGGCCCGGCATGGTGCGCATGGTGCCGCAGATAGCGTAGACGTAGCCAGCACCTGCAGCCAGGCGAACCTCACGCACGGGCAGGGTCCAGCCGGTCGGTGCGCCCTTCAGAGTTGCATCCGAAGAGATGGACAGGTGAGTCTTCGCAATAACCACGGGCAGGTGCGAGTAGCCCAGCTCAGCGAAACGCTTCAGCTGCTTAGCGGCAGCGGGAGCAATGGAGATGCCGTCCGCACCGTAGACCTTGGTGGCAACCTTCTCGATCTTGGTCTCGATGGAGTCCTCAAGATCGTAGGTGTACTTCAGATCCGAAACGTCGTCACATGCCTCAGCAACCACGTCTGCCAGGTCGGTGGTGCCCTTACCGCCCTCAGCCACACCGCGGTGGATAGCGACGCGAGCGCCAGCCTCCTCAGCGATACGGCGGATAGTCTCGTGCTCGGACTCGAAGTCGGTCGGGAACGCGTTGATTGCCACGACCGGCTGAACACCGAAGTTGCGCACAATCTCGATGTGCTTCTTCAGGTTCTCTGCGCCCTTCTCCACGTCGGAGGGGCTTTCCTGCAGCATGCCTTCGGGCAGGGGCTTGCCCGGAACGATCTTGTACAGGCCGGAGTGGGACTTCAGGGAGCGCACGGTGACGACGAGCACTGCTGCGTCGGGCTTCAGGCCGGAGACGCGGCACTTGACGTTGAAGAAACGCTCCGCACCCATGTCGGCACCGAAGCCAGCCTCGGTAATCACGTAGTCGGAGTACTCCAGACCAACGTAGTCTGCGACCACGGAGGAGTTACCGGTTGCGATGTTGCCGAAGGGGCCCGCGTGAATCAGCGCGGGGGTGTGCTCCAGGGTCTGCAGCAGGTTCGGGTTGATGGCGTCTGCCAGGATGACGGACATTGCGCCGTCAGCCTTCAGGTCGGCTGCGGTGACGGGCTCGCCGTCGTAGTTCAGGCCGATCACGATCTTTGCCAGGCGCTCACGCAGGTCCTTGAAGGAGGTTGCCAGCGAGAGAATCACCATGATTTCGGAGGCGCTGGTGATGTCGAAACCGGTCTCGCGGACCACGCCGTCCATGCGTTCGCCCAGGCCCACGACGATGTTGCGCAAGGAGCGGTCATTCATGTCGATGACTCGGCGCCACTCAATTGCGCGCGGGTCGATGCGCAGCTCGTTGCCGTGGTGCAGGTGGTTGTCAATCATGGCGGCAAGCAGGTTGTGCGCTGCGGTGACGGCGTGGAAGTCGCCGGTCAGGTGCAGGTTCAGCTTCTCCATGGGAACAATCTGAGAGTAACCGCCGCCTGCTGCGCCGCCCTTGATGCCGAAGGTCGGGCCCATTGCGGGCTGACGCAGAGCCAGGATTGCCTTGCGGCCGGTCTGCGCGAAGCCCTGTGCGAGGGATACGGAGGTTGCAGTCTTACCTTCACCGAGCGGGGTGGGGGTGACTGCGGTAACCACAATGTACTTGGAGCCGCGCTTGCGGGCGGTCTCTGCGTTGGTGGTTTCGTCGAGGAGGACCTTAGCGACGTACTTGCCGTAGGGCTCAAGGCGATCTTCACTGATGCCATTGTCCGCTGCGATCTTGTTAATGGGCCAGAGATCTGCAGCAAGTGCGATTTCGAGGTCGGAAGGGAAAGGCTTCTTCGTCATTGTCATCCTTCGAGTTGTACGAATCATGCTCTTTTATTCTATGCCTTGGCTCACGCATTTGTCCCTCACCTCGCCGGACTCCGACAAATAAACTCAATTTTTAATGCACGAATCCCCGCAACCGGTACCCTACGCTCACATGGAGTGAACAGGGTCGGTGCGGGGATTAGTAGCGTATACGCGCCGGGTTGCTAGTACAAGAAAGTACAAGAACCGGCGATACGAGCGGCTATTACGGCATGGTCAGCAGAACCTTGGTGGCGGTACGCTGGTCCATTGCCTCGTAACCCTTAGCTGCCTCGTCGATGGGCAGAACCAGGTCGAATACCTTGCCGGGCTCAATTTCGCCCTTGTAAATCAGGTCGATGAGGGTCGGCAGGTACTTGCGCACGGGGGCGGGGCCGCCCTCCAGGTGAACCTGCTTGTCGAAGAGCTTATCGGTTCCGATGGAGCTGTCGTGCGGCACGCCCACGAAGCCGATGTAACCGCCGTGGCGTACGCAGCCGAGTGCCTGGTCGAAGGACTGCTGGGAGCCAACAGCCTCCGCGACGCCGTGTGCACCCACGCCGTCGGTGAGCTCCATGACCTTGGCGATGCCCTCTTCGCCGCGCTCTTCCACGATGTGGGTTGCGCCGAATTCCTTAGCGAGCGCCTGACGTTCGGGGTTGCGGGACATGATGATGATCTTCTCCGCGCCGAGCTGCTTAGCGCCGATGACTGCGCTCAGGCCGACTGCGCCGTCGCCAACAACGACGATGGTCTTGCCGGGGCCTGCCTGCGCGGCGTCTGCTGCGTACCAGCCGGTGCCGAGCACGTCGGAGGCCGCCATCAGGTGCGGGATCTGCTCTGCGGTGGGATCTGCCGGGGTCTTGAC
>ENA-OWLX01000484-OWLX01000484.1-metagenome-genome-assembly--contig:-NODE-484-length-14435-cov-25.763421_pt1 | contig 14435 bp, 13 predicted proteins | sample MGYA00245351_ERZ651106 | MGnify/ENA primary metagenome ERZ651106 (study PRJEB26857, sample SAMEA4031768) | metagenome | biome: human; feature: oral; material: saliva | place: Philippines | collected 2014... | reverse complement strand
ACTGCCCCGGCAAGACTGAGCTGGAAAGCGAAATTCTGGACCGCTCCACCGTGTTCGTTGAGTTCCCGCCCCAGACCCGCATTGAGGGCGAGATTCAGCAGAAGGACCCGGACTTCCCGGTGGTGGAGTTCTGGAAGGTTCTGACCGGTGAGGAGCCCGGCCGCGTGTCGGACGAGCAGATTACCCTGTTCGACTCGGTGGGCTTCGCAATTGCTGACTTCTCGGGTCTGCGTTATGCCCGTGCGGCTACGCAGGACACCGACCTGCAGCAGTTCATTGACCTGGTTGCTAGCCCGGATGATCCGAAGGATCTGTACTCGCTGGTGAACGTTAACGTTCCGGTGGGCTAAAGGGCTAAGTAACCTGACGCTGAGTGGCCTTGAGCTGGCGGGTCTGTAGGTGCGCCAGCATGGGCTGCGAGGTTGAGAGTGAATAAAGTGAGGGCCGGGGAGTGGTGACACTCCCCGGCCCCTTCTTGCGCGATTTTCTTATGCACAGATTCTTGCGCTCGGATTTTCTTATGGGCAACTTGTGAGCATTCTGCGGCTGGTTCGCCCGTTCTGCCCTTAGTCGGGTGTGGCTACTGGTGGGTGGCGATAATTTCGCGCGCCCTCGCCACACGCTTTTCTTTCTCCTCTTTCAACTGGTTAAGCTTCGCCTGATTCTTCTCAATTAGAGGCCCCTGATAGGACGCCTCAATATCACCCAGACGCTGAGCCATACCAACCTTCTGGTTACACTCCGCTTCAATCGTTGCGAGGCGAATTTCCTCCGGCTTAGCCTCTTCGTTGCCATGGGAGGAGGTCATGAGATGTGCGCTTTCTTCGGACAACCAGTCGCTCTCTCCCTCCCTGGGGGTTAGCCCGCGTTCACGCAGGCAGGTCCACCATTCTGAGCGAATATTTTTCCACTCATCGGTTTGGGAGGCGTAGGTGTATGCCTGTGAGTTGAGCTCTCCTACAAACCGGTATTCTTTTTGATCAAGTTCAACATCAGAGAATACGGTTTTCACCTCTTCTTGGCACCGGGTGTTGATGTCGTCCACTGCTGAATCTTCTGAGCCTCGGGATTCCTTCTGGGAGTACCCGTACTTTTTGGCGTACTCAACGTTCCAGCTGCCGTATAGGCCTCCCGGTTGCGGGGTGTCTACTGAGGGCACAGCGTAGGACTGCCCGTGGTGCGCGTAGCATTCGGACATGAGCGTGTGCCACGCCGTGCTCACCGTACGGAGTGTGAGTTCGTCAAAGGCATACTCGTCCAGTGGAAGGTGTACGTAGTTCTTTGAATAGTCGAGAACAGCTTTTCGTGAGGTGTCCCGCTCGGCACTGTTGGAGCAGGATACGCACGCCCCCAGCAGGCAGAATACTGCTACCGCAGAGAGAGCCTTACGCATAGGCTTTTCCTCCTCCATACCTCGTTGTAGCGTTAAACGGAGTTACCCCAATTATCCCAAGGGCTCCTATCTGCTTGCCGCTGATACCTACTGGCGGGTGGCGATAATTTCGCGCGCCTTCGCTATCCTCGCGTCACGATCGGCCTTCAATTCATTCAGCAACGCCTGATTCTTCTCAATCAAAGGACCCTGATAGGACGCCTCAAGATCACCCAAACGCTGAGCCAACCTCACCTTCTCACTACATTGAGCTTCAATGATCGCCAGGCGGATAACCTCCTCCAACACTTTGGGATCATCAGCATTCAGATTGGCCGTTTCTTTGCTCGACCATTCACCGTCCCCGGTGCGAGGCGTCAACCCTTCCTGACGCTGACAGTCCCACCAATCTGAGCGGGCTTTCTTCCATTCAGGGTCACCCTGCGCACGCTGGTACGCTTCGCCACGGATACGACCGACAGGGCGGTACTTTTTCTCATCATCCTCATCAAAATAGAGCATATCCAGTTCTTCCCGATGCTCTTCGCGGCAGCTGGCCCTGACGTCTTCAGGGATGCTCTCATAAATCCTTTCCTGCTCATCTCTGACTTTGCTGGACGTAAAATGATTCGCCGCATGCTTCACGTTCCAGGAGCCGTACTGGGAGGCGTTGCCAGAAACCCAGCCGTTTTCTAGAATTTCAAAATCGTATCCCTTTTTCGCATAGCACTCTTTAAGAATCAACAAATACGCCCTACCCGTTATATCTTCGGCCTGGTCACTCATGTCATATTCGTCGAGCGGAAGAGTAATATAGTTATTTTCAAAATCCAGCTGGGCTTTGAGGCTAGTATCTTTAGGCGCAGCGGCACAGGAACTTAAAGCTAAAGCAAAGCAGGCGAACAGAGCAGCAGATTTCTTCATTGTTACCGACTCCTTTCAAACGGGAAAGTCAGGAGGAGCCCACAAACATTGGGCTCCTCCATCACAATTACCAGCGGCACTTTACCTTGTGAACAGAACTAATACGATCATCCCAAGTCTCGCCCCAATGGAGATCCGCATGGCTTAGACCCCGCAGATAGTTGAGGTCGGAAGAAGATTCAAAATTTCGACCCCTGTGATTAATGTCTTCGTAATAGTGCCACCGACACCCACCAGAATGCAATGAAGATGCACGGTCACTCATCCAATCCAAATGTTTCGTCCCTTCAGTTTCCATACTGGCCCCAAGGAAATTTGCATCCGAATAGAAAGTAACACCCGCATGTGCCGGAGGTGCTACCGCCCCGAAAGTCACCGCAGCCACACAGGCAGCAACAGCAAGAGACTTATTAAAGATCCTCATCAGAATCTCCTTTCAAAAGAATGACGCCGCGGTCATTCATATCCACAACCCGCAACCATTAGCGAGCCGAAGCCAGGAAATCTCGCATGCCCCAAACTGAAATTGAGAGTGCGATTCTCATATTCCCTGTGACTTGAATTAACACTAACACACCTAGGCAATTTATTTAGTGACCTAAATCACTTATGTGATAATATGTGCTTTACCCGCTTTAGATATATTCAAATATTATTTACTACATTTACAAGACAAAAAATCCAGATAACATCACACAACCCCACCACAAACAACGCATCAAACCCCGTGGGTACCCATATTCATGTGAAAAACTCAACACCCCACTCTAACAAAAAATCACCCAATACCCCAATAAAAAGCTCCAATAAAAAAGGTTCCGACGCGCACACAACGCATCGGAACCTTTAAACACCTCATAAACAGCCGCCAGGCTACGACGGAATCTGGCCAAACACATGGCGGCGAACCCACGCATGCATCGCAATACCCGCAGCCGTCGCCGCATTCATCGAACGCGTCGACCCAAACTGCTCAATCGACAGAGTATCCCTAGCCGCCGCATGCAACTCCTCCGACAAGCCCGGGCCCTCCTGACCAAAAACCAGCACACACTTCTTCGGCAGGTCATACGTCTCCAGGGGCACCGAATCCGGAAAAATATCAATACCAATAATCTCCAGACCCTCAGCCTGCGCCCACGCCACAAAATCCTCAATCGTCGGATGATGACGCACATGCTGATAACGATCCGTCACCATCGCACCACGACGATTCCAGCGGCGACGCCCAATAATATGGACCTCCTTCGCCAACATCGCATTCGCAGTACGCACCACCGTGCCAATATTTAGGTCATGCTGCCAATTCTCAATCGCCACATGAAAATCATGGCGGCGCGTATCCAAATCAGCAATAATCGCGTCCATCGACCAGTAACGGTACTTATCCACCACGTTACGGCGGTCGCCCTCACGCAGCAGCTCCTCATCCCAATGGTCACCCTCAGGCCACGGGCCCTCCCACGGGCCCACACCCACCTCAAAACGGGCAGTACCCTGCTCAGTACCCTCAACAACCTCAGCTACAGCCGCCTCAGCAGGCACAGCCTCAGCCGCCTCACGATTCTCAACCATCACAACCACCTTCACGCCAACAACCAGCGCCACACCGGCGCCCACAGAGCCATCTTACAGACAAAAACCCGCACCACCAGCCACACACAGTAGCCAGCGGCACGGGTTCACCCGCCGCAGCGGAACGTCTAAAAAATCACGAGATCCTAAGAATCCAGCCTAGTAGAGACTAGTCCAGGCCCAGCTCATCCTTCGAGTACGCGTACAGGCACGGAACGCCCGCAACCTCTTCCACATGCTCCTTAGCGCCGGTCGCACGGTCAACAATCACAGCAACCGCCACAACCTCAGCGCCAGCCTTACGCAGCGCCTCAACAGCAGTCAGCGCAGAACCACCGGTCGTGGAAGTGTCCTCAACAGCAACCACGCGGCGACCCTCAACGCTCGGGCCCTCCACCTGACGGCCCATGCCGTAAGACTTCTGAGCCTTACGCACCACAAACGCGTCAATCGCACGGTCCTGATCACCAGCGGCACGCATAATCGCGGTACCCACCGGGTCAGCACCCATGGTCAGGCCGCCAGCAGCCTCAAACTCGATGCCGTTCTTATCCAGCAGGTCCAGCATGACCTGACCGACCAGGCGAGAAGCCTCGTGGTGCAGGGTGATGCGGCGCAGGTCAACGTAGTAGTCGGCTTCCTTGCCGGAGGCGAGGACCACGTGCCCGCGCACCACAGCCAGCTCAATAATCAGCTGGCGCAGGCGTTCACGGGCTTCTTCAATGGGGAGGTTTTCAGAAAGCTTAGTCATAGTTCAAGTGTAGCGGCTCACGTGCAGGCGGCGCAGGCTATTCCCTGTGCTATTCCAGCGCTAGGTTATTCCACCACGCGACCCACCGACGGCGGCAACGCGGCGCGCAGCTTCGTCAGCATCTCCTCATACTCGGCGGCAGGATCCGAATCGGCAACCACCGCACCACCGGCGGCAAGAGTCACCGCGCCGTCATCGTGCGCCACAAGCGTGCGAATCACAATCGACAGGTTCGCCGAACCATCCGCCGAAACAAAGCCCAAAGTACCCGAATACACGCCGCGAGCGCGACCCTCCAGACCCTCAATAATCTGCATGGTCGAAGGCTTCGGCGCACCCGTCATCGAACCACCCGGGAAGCACGCCCGCGCGGCGGTCACCGCAGAAATTCCCTCACGCAGACGCGAACTGACCGTAGACACCAGCTGATGCACCGTCGAATAGCTCTCCACGCCCATAAGCACGGGCACGCGCACGGACGCCGGATCAGACACCGTGGACAGGTCATTACGCAGCAGATCCACAATCATGAGGTTCTCGGCGCGGGTCTTTGGGTCGCTACGCAACCAGGCTGCTGCTGCCCCGTCTTCCTCCGGGGTGGCGCCGCGAGCAATCGTGCCCTTAATCGGCTTGGTTTGCGCGTTGCGGTGCGTATCCACACTCAAAAAACGCTCCGGCGAGGAAGAAAGCACCGAAAAATCACCGCACCGCAGATACGCCGCATACGGCGCCGAATTGTGGGCGCGCTGGCGGCGGTACAGCTCAAAGAAAAGCTCCGGGCTCGGATTCTGGATGCGCGCGTTCGTCTGCGCGGTCAGGCACACCTCGTAGCTGTTACCCTCGTAGATTTCGTGCTGACTAGCGCGAACGGCGTCCATGTAGGCTTCCGCGGCGGGTGCCGGGAAGAGCAGAAGCTCGGTCAGCTCAGGGGCGTTGCCGGGGGTATTTTGGGGAGTATTTTCGGAGGCGCCCTCCCCCGCCACATTCTGCACCGCACTCAGCAGCCGCTCCGCCGCCTCACACCACGGCTCGTCGCCCACCAGCCAGCTACGCGCCGCACAACCCGGGCGGGCATGCTCATGCACCAGGTAGCGGACCGCCGGCAACCACAGAGAATCCGGGGTCGGCGCCTCATGCGCCGGCAGGTAGCCCGGCACCGGGTGGCCATGCTCCAAGCCCATGGCGGCACGCGCCTCATAGCCGAAATAGCCCACGTAACCGCCGCGCAAACCCGCAGGCAGACCGGATGCCGCCGCGGCATCCGGGTGCACGCGCGGTGCGCAGGCGAGCGCCGCCTCCAGCTGAGCGAAGGGGTCTTCCGCGCCGGATTCAGCCGCCGCACGCGCCGAATCCACGCGCAGAGGCGACAGCTGCGCCGGAACCACACCCACATACGAGGCAACCGACATGGGCGACTCTTCACGCGCCGAATCCAGCCAGAAGGAATACTCGGCGCCACCGGTCAGCAGCGGGTACGCGTCCTCGCAGTTCACCGCGAAAGGAAGCGGGCGCACGATAAGCTCCCGCGTCTGCGCATCCCACGGGATGCTCTGCAGAATACTCGGCAGGGCATGCGGGGACGCAGAAGCGGGAGCGCTCGGGGTAGAAAAAATACGGTCCGCGGAAGTTTCAGTCACGGACTCCATTGTATGGCGATTGTATGGCGTGCAGACGAACTGGAGGTTTAGTGAACGACTGCGGGTGCTTCGCCGTTTTCGCTGGTCATCGGCAGGCCGGCTGCGAACCATGCGCTGGTGCCGCCAGCAATGTTGTGTGCGGCGTAGCCGTGTTCGCGCAGGAAGGTTGCCGCGCGGTTCGAACGGCCGCCACCGTGGCAGATGACGTAGAAGTCTTCACCGGGTGCGGGCAGCTCAGCCAGACGCTCAGCGAGGGTGCCGAGGGTGATGTGCTTAGCGCCGGTCGCGTGGCCACCCTCCCACTCGTAGTCTTCACGCACGTCGATGATGGTTGCGCCTGCGGGAACATCGTGGGGGTCGACCTGGGGTGCAGCGGTCATGGGGGTTCTCCTTTGAAATGATTAAAAATGAGCCGATCGGCACGGCGAGGTGCCGGGTGGGCATAGTTGTGGTTCCACTCTATCGCGTTGGGGGCGCGGGGCGCATCTAGCCCGGTATGTGGGGGTTTGTGAGATTCGGATGTGGTGCATACGAAAAAATCGAAATGGTTTTTCATGCACTACACATAAAGTAACCATCCGTAATACAAACACATTCATGTATACATATGCACCCATAAGGGTATAGACTTAAACACATATTGCCCGGGTCACATAGAATTCCGGACTTACACAGAAAAGATTTTCCACCATGTCTCACACCATCACAGGTGCCGAACCCAAGGAAACCAAGACCTTCTTCGGCCACCCGCGCATGCTCGCAAACCTGTTCACCGTAGAAATGTGGGAGCGTTTCTCCTTCTACGGCATGCAGGGCATCATGATCTACTACCTGTACTACACCGCCGACAAGGGCGGCCTGGGTCTCGACCAAGCCCTCGCCACCGGCATTATCGGTGCGTACGGTGCAGTCGTGTACCTCATGGCAATCCTCGGCGGTATCCTCGGTGACCGCTTCCTCGGACCCGAGCGTACCCTCTTCTACTCCGCTATCGGCATTATGGCCGGCCACATTTCCCTCTCCCTCATCCCCGGCATTCCGGGTGTGGTGATTGGTCTACTGCTGGTCGCTATCGGCTCCGGCGGTCTGAAGAGTAACGCCTCCGTTCTGGTCGGATCCCTCTACTCGGACAACGACCCCCGCCGCGACGCGGGCTTCACCATCTTCTACATCGGCGTGAACACCGGTGCGCTGCTTGGCCCGATCCTGACCGGTTGGGGCTGGACCACCGGTGGCTTCCACCTCGGCTTCGGTCTGGCCGCTATCGGTATGGCTGCCGGCCTGATTCAGTACTCGCTGACCCGTAAGAACCTGCCCGCCTCCGTACACCACGTGGGTGCCCCCTTCACCGGCGCTCAGAAGCGTAACTTCTACCTAGCATTGGTCGGCATTGTGGTCGTTATCGGTATCCTGCTGGCGACCGGCCTGATGACCGCAGGCAACCTCAAGAACTGGGTCATGGGCTTCATCTTCATCGGTGCTATCGCCCTGTTTGCTCAGCTGCTGAGCGCTAAGGACGTCACCACTGATGAGCGTTCCCGCGTCACCGCGTTCATTCCCCTGTGGATTGCAAACGCCGTGTTCTGGGCGCTGTACCAGCAGCAGTTCACCGTCATGGCTGTGTACTCGGATGAGCGTCTTAACTGGAACATCCTGGGCATGGAGCTGAGCCCTAACCTGATCAACTCCATCAACCCGATCTTCATCATTATCTTCGGCATGATGTTCTCCGCCCTGTGGACCAAGTGGGGTGAGCGTCAGCCGGTGACCACCGTGAAGTTCTCCGCAGCGCTGATTATTATCGGCCTGGCGTTCTGGATCTTCCTCACCCAGGCGGGCGTTCAGAGCGTGAACGTCGGCTGGATTGTGCTGATTCTGTTCGTCTGCACCATCGCTGAGCTGATTATTTCGCCGGTGGGTATTTCGCTGGCGACCAAGCTCGCACCGAAGGCGCACCGCGTGAACATGATGGCGCTGTACTTCACCTCCGTGGCAATGGGTACCGTGCTGTCGGGTTGGTTGGCTCAGTTCTACAGCATGGAAACTGAGGTTCCCTACTTCACCTGGATGGGCATTATCACCATCGCGACCGGTGTGCTGCTGTTCCTGGTGCACAAGCCGGTTCAGAAGATGATGCGCGGCGTGAAGTAACCATAAAGCTGCTTGTCTAAACTGCTGACTCGCTGCTTCGGGGCAGTGTGAGCGTGGAGGTGAGCGCATATAGGTTAGGACCCCGAATCCTTGAATTACCAAGGGTTCGGGGTGTTTCCTTAATGAGACAATCCGCGCGGATTTTCTTATTAAGCGCCTTAATAAGAAAATCAAGGTGTATTGTCTTATTAAGACCCCCATGCACGACCAACAAGACGACACCGATGAAGAGGAGGAGGAAGGAGGAACCATGCCCTCAGCCATCACCTGGCCCGCCCTCACCTGGGAGCCGCAAACCCCCTGGGTTCACCGGGACGCCCTCGCCTCCCGACGCGCAACGCGCCGCAACTCCGGCACCTTCTCCAGCGCCGTACCCGCATCCATTGCCGCACTCAACGTCGAACTCAGCCCCGCACTGCGAGCACGCCTCCAAGAGAACGCCACCGCAATGACCCGCTTCGACGAGCGGCTCCACCACATCGGCAGCATCCCCTTCTCCGCGGTTCTTCTGCGCGGCGAATCCGCCTCCAGCTCCCAGATTGAAAACCTCACCGTTAGTGCACGCAGGCTCTCACTGGCTGTCCTGGGCGTAAGCGGGTCGAAGGTGGGCATTAACGCCGAGCTGGTGGCACGCAACGTTCATGCCATGCGTGCGGCATTAAACACCGCAGAAAATATTAGCGTCGATAACATCCTCGCGATGCACCGCGAACTGACCCGCGGCCTACAGCAGGACTCCGGTGTACTCCGCACCCAGTGGGTGTGGATTAAGGGTGATTCACCCGTGACCGCCGACTATGTGGCACCGCATCACGAGAGAGTTCCTGCCGCCCTCGAAGACCTTGTAGCCTTCATGAACCGCCGCGATATTGACCCCCTCGCGCAGGCGGCTATCGCGCACGCCCAATTTGAAACAATTCACCCCTTCACCGACGGCAACGGCCGAACCGGGCGCGCCCTCATCTCCGCGCTCCTGCTCGCCCGCGGCGTCACCCGCCACGTGATTCTGCCCGTCTCCTCCGGGCTGTTGCACGATACCGAAGGGTACATTCAGGCGCTCACCGACTACCGGGCAGGCGATGCCGAGCCCATCATCGAGCTCTTCATCGACGCCGCCCAGAAGGCAATCACCAACGCAGAAATCCTGGCGCAAGACATTGAAACCCTGCGTGATGAGGTGCTGTCCATTGCCCAGCGTAAAACCCCTCTCCTGCGTTCCCTCACTGACATGTGCTGCACCGAGCCCGCCTTCACCGCACACATGGTGGAGGAGCACACGCAGGGGTCCCGAGCTAGTGTGTATCGCCTCCTCAACCGCATGGTGGAGCTGCATATTCTGCGCGAAGAGCGCGTCAAAATTCAGGGGCAAAAAGTGTGGACTGTCCCCGCTCTCAACCGCGCCCTCGACGACTTTGCGGCACGAGCAGGACGGCGCGGATAGAAGCTCCTGTGGGTTCGATAACCCGCGTGAAAATTCTGCGGTCGTAGGCAGGTTCCAATGCACGGAACTGTGACGATTTATGTCTCCGCATGAACACACATGACGAAACACGGGGTCAAAAAGGACGCATTAAGCCACGAACAGAAATCTATTAGACAGTCTTCAACCACAGGTCTAAGGTGAATTCAGAACGAGCCGGAAAACCCCTTCCGACACGACCCACCAACCCTTAGCCGAGGAGAAAATCATGGCACTTTATCTGGTAGAACTGACCCCCGCTAACCCGTCCAAGGAAGAGGCAACCGCACTCATCGAGACTGTCAACTCCTCCCTGACCAACGGCGCCGAGCTCATCGAAACTCAGGTCTCCGCAGACCACAAGATTGTCTTCGTCATCATCGAAGCTGAGAACACCGCCTTCGGCCCCGACCTCGCCGCAGCTATCGGTGAGCGCGCAGCCGTCGAAGGCCCCGACGCAGTCCGCCTGGTCGGCGCAGAGCTCGAAGACATCAAGAAGCTCAAGAAGGACGCAGACTACCTGGTTGAGTGGGACATCCCCGCAGAAATCACCATGGAACAGTACCTGACCCGCAAGAAGGCAAACGCACCCAAGTACGCTGAAGTACCCGAGGTTTCCTTCCTGCGCACCTACGTTCGCGAAGACACCGCAAAGTGCCTCTGCTTCTACGACGCACCCGACGAAGAAGCTGTTGTTCGCGCCCGTAAGGCCGTCAGCACCCCCATCGACCGACTGTTCAAGCTGCACGCATAGACGCGATGCTCCCCGCTTAGGAGAAACCCATGTCCGAGTTCACCCTCGAACCCCTCTACGACTACCCCCAGCGCGAGCAGGTGCTCGCCCTCGCCCGAACCCACGCAGATGCTGTTGACCGCGGCGAGCGTTCCCCCTTCGAAAACCTGCGCGAAATCGCTAAGGACGGCCTGATTACCCTTGGTCGCGACGGCGGTTCCCTGGTCCCCCAGGTTTCGGTGGCATTCGACCTTGCCACCGAGGACGCCTCCACGGCGTTCTCTCTTTGGGCTCACCGCTCCACCATCGCGTTCTTTGACGCGACGGGTCGCGAACTGCCCGCCGGCCTGGCGGATGCGACCGTCAGTGGCACCACCGCCATGGCGGCAGCGTACAAGGAAGCTTCGGGTCTGGCACCGATCAAGGTGGAGGGCACCCTCGTTGAGGGTGGTCTGAAGCTGAACGGTTCCGTGTCGTGGGCGTCGAACCTGTACCCGGGCGGCGTGATCGTTCTTCCGGTGGCTGTACAGAACGCCCCCGAAGGTCACCCGGACCGCTACATCGTGACGGTTCGCCAGGACGTCGAGGGCCTGAGCGTTACCTACCACCGCAACCTGCTGGCGCTAAACGGTACCGAGTCCGGCACCCTGAAGTTCGAGGACGTTTTCGTTCCGAGCGAGGACATTCTCAGCGACAACATTGAGGCGTTCCTGCGCGATGTAACCGCACCGTTCCTGCTGGTTCAGTCCTCGTTCTGCCTGGGTCTTGCCGCTGGCGCTCTGCAGGAGGCTGCTAAGCACCTGGACGTCTCCCAGGGCGTGTTCCGTCCGGAGTTCCCGCTGATTCTGGAGGAGTACCGGAGCCTGCGTGAGGAACTGGTTCGCCTGGCCTCTGAGCCGGAGCGCGCTGAGCGTCGTGACCTGCTGAGCCTGCGCCTGGGCGTTTCGCACTTTGCAACCATTGCAACTCACTTTGAGCTGCAGGTTGTTGGAGGCGCCGGTTACGTGGCTGAGTCCCCGACTGCTCGTCGCCTGCGTGAGGCGACGTTCCTGCCGGTTCAGTCGCCGACTGAGGGTCACCTGCGTTACGAGCTGGCACGTTACGATCACCTGGATAACCTGCGTGACGCTCTCTAAGCTACTGAGCTGTGTGTAGCGAGTGTTTTTATTCGCTCTTTGCATCAATACCCCGTATATGCCTTAAATCGCATATACGGGGTATTGATGCATTCTGGGCTATATACGGGATACCGTGCCTGCAATAAAGGAATATACGCCCTAATTAACGTATCCCTGCTCATATTTACAGCCGTTTAGCTGTGACCTACGCCCATATACGCGTAGAATTATGTGGAATTTTATACACCACCACATTCACCTCAGGAGCTCCCTTTGAGCATCTCTAAACTTCTCGGCCTTGACTGGTCAATCCACGGCGACGGCCGCACTGTAAAGCCCGGTTCTGTTGTGGCACCGAGCGAGCGCCTCGCCTGGCCAATCACCATCGGCATTGGCGCGCAGCACGTGGTTGCCATGTTCGGCGCGACCTTCCTCGTGCCGCTGCTGACCGGCTTCCCCCCGGCAACCACCCTGTTTTTCTCGGGTATCGGCACGGTCTTGTTCCTGCTGATTACCCGCGGCCGCGTCCCTTCCTACCTGGGTTCTTCGTTTGCGTTTATTGCGCCCCTGGCTGCTGCGGGTTCCTCCCACGGCCCGGCGGGTTCGCTCGGCGGCATTGTCATGGCGGGTGTCGCCCTGTTCCTGGTCGGTCTGATTGTTCAGTTCGCCGGTACCGGCTGGCTGACCAAGCTCATGCCCCCGGTCGTCACCGGTTCGATTGTGGCGCTGATTGGTTTCAACTTGGCGCCCAGCGCTAAGGACAACTTCATGAAGGCACCGGTGACCGCACTGGTGACCCTGTGCTCCATCATCCTGATTTCGGTACTCTTCAAGGGCATCGTTGGTCGCCTGTCCATCCTGCTGGGTGTGGGTATCGGCTACATTACCGCCGTAATTCGTGGCGAGGTGGACTTCTCCACCATCCACGAGACCGTGCAGACTCAGGGCATTATTGGCCTGCCGCACTTCCAGACCCCCGAATTCCACTGGGAGCTCGCTGGTCTGTTTATCCCCGTGATTCTGGTGCTCGTGGCTGAGAACATCGGTCACGTGAAGTCGGTTGCGCTGATGACTGATACCAACTTGGACGACTACTCCGGCCGAGCCCTCATGGCGGACGGCCTGGCAACCACCATCGCAGGTTTTGGTGGCGGTTCCGGTACCACCACCTACGCTGAGAACATCGGCGTGATGGCTGCGACCAAGGTGTACTCCACCGCGGCGTACTGGGTGGCTGCTATCTTCGCGATTGGCCTGTCCATGTTCCCCGCATTCGGTGCGGCAATTGCGACCGTTCCCGCTGGTGTTCTGGGCGGTGCCGCAACCGTTCTGTACGGCATGATTGGTATGCTCGGTGTTCGTATTTGGAGCGAGAACCGCGTTGATTTCTCGAACCAGATCAATCTGACCACCGCCGCTGTGGCACTGATTGTGGGTATTGCGGACTACACCTGGGTCTTCGATCAGTTGTCCTTCGCGGGTATTGCCCTGGGCACCGCTGCGACCCTGATTGTTTTCCACCTGATGACCTTCATTGCGAAGTACACGAAGGCTGCTGGCGACCCGCTGGAGCCCTTCGACCCTGAGAAGAGCACTGAGGGACACTAGACGTCTCACCGCCCGCTGGGAGTGATTCTCCCAAGGCGTAGGCTGTAAGAAAAGCGGCCCGGATGGATTGGTTTCCATCCGGGCCGCTTTTGTTCTATTGCGGCTCAAGTTCAAAGTGCCGTAGCTATGTTCCTTATACCAGCTGGTACGTGGTGTTGCGGTTACCTCGACCGCCTTCACGGGTAATAACTCCTTCTTGAAGAAGCTTCGTGAGGATGTACCGGACCTGCGGTTTCTGAAGCTCAGCAAAAGGCGCTGGAAGAGCACCCATGATGTCGTCGATACCTGCGGGGTGGCGTAGCGAGCGCAGGGCGAGGAGCACCGCCTCCTGACGGCTACTGGGCTGACGGCTATCAGGAATCGTAGGCGACGATTGGCGCGGGTCTACTTCCGACTTCTGCTGCGGTGAACCGAGGTCGGCGGCACTAGCCAGAGGCTCCCTGCTGATAATCGCGGTAAAACGAATAACCCCGTCAATGAACTGGATGGGTTTCAACCCTGCCTGACGCACCGCCTCCTGGGCGGTGTAGATGCCGCTACCCTCACCCTCGATAACTCGGTATCCGTCTTCGGGGGTTGTTACGTGCGTGCAGACATCATACAGACGGTCGTTCACGCGGGAACGTTCGCCGTACTCTTGCAGACGCTGGAGAGTGATTCCGTATAGACCGCCGGGGTTCTCTACAGAGATTCGGTCAGGGAAAATCCTGACGCGCACTTCCTCGGTATCTGCTTTGGGGTTGAGGCTGCGGTGCACGAGTGCATTCGACAGGATCTCGCGAAGGGCAATATCGGGCACTTCCTGCCCATTGATGAGGTGCCCATTGGACAGCTCAACAACAGGGTGTGCCAGGTTCCGTTTGACCCATGCCAGAGTCTCTTCAAGCATGGCGGGGATGGGGCCGTCCGCCTCGAATTTATCAAGGTTGCGGGCTTTACCGTTTGGGTCGATAACGACTCCGGTGACTTTGAGCGAGGGCCTAAACTCTTGGGGGTAGGCACCCAAGGCGTACAGGCCAGCGAGGGAGAGGTTATCGGTTCCGAGGGCAATTATTCCCTTGCGGCGGAGCACTTCTTCATCGGAGCTTGTAGCAAGGCGGCGTGATT
>ENA-OWLX01000482-OWLX01000482.1-metagenome-genome-assembly--contig:-NODE-482-length-14448-cov-6.987216_pt1 | contig 14448 bp, 13 predicted proteins | sample MGYA00245351_ERZ651106 | MGnify/ENA primary metagenome ERZ651106 (study PRJEB26857, sample SAMEA4031768) | metagenome | biome: human; feature: oral; material: saliva | place: Philippines | collected 2014... | reverse complement strand
CACCAGCTACAATTTTTAAGATGCAGGATCAGTATCGTATGAGAATAATGGTTAAATATAAGAAATCTGATGCTGTTTATAGTGTTATGAAACAAATTCTTGATTATTATAAGAAAAACAGAAAGGTTATTGTTGGATGTGATTTCCATCCATACAATCAGATATAGATATGGAAAAACAGATAGCAGTTAAGATATTAACAGATTATTTTAAAAAGAAAACTTATTTAAATATTGCTTTAAATAAAGAATTGAATCATGCTTCTTTAAATAGACAGGGAAAAAACAGAGTAACTGTTATGGTTTATGGAACTATTCAGAATCTTCTTTTTTTAGAATATCAGTTGTATGATTTTATTCAGGGAAAACATGTAAAAGTTTATGAAAGATCATTGCTGTTGGTAAGTCTTTATGAATATTACTATATGCATGTACCTGAGTATGCGATTGCTGATGAAAGTGTTAAAATTGCTAAAAAGAAAGGTCAGAGAACAGCCGGCTTTATAAATGCTGTATTAAGACATGCCTTTAAATCTCAAAAGCCTTTACCTGATGATGATATAGAAAAGATCAGTGTGGAAACAAGTCATCCATTATGGATGGTTAAAATGTTTGTTAAGCAATATGGGTTAGAAGAAACAAGAAGAATATGTCTGGCTAATTTACAAATTCCTAACAGGACAGCAAGAATTAATACCTTAAAGATAACTAAAGAACAGTTTCTTAAAGATTATTCTGATTTTAAAGAAGGATTATTAAGTGAAGATGCTGTTATTTATAATCAGGGAAATATTGCTCATACAGAAGCTTTTAAGAAAGGCTTTATTACTATACAGGATGAGTCTTCTCAGCTTCCTGCTAAATTTCTTAATCCTCGGGAAAACTCTACGGTTTTGGATATGTGTGGAGCACCGGGAAGTAAAACTGCACATCTGGCAGCTTTAATGAATAATACGGGACATATAGATGTGTATGATCTTTATGAACATAAGATAGAATTAATTAAAGAGAATATTACTCGTTTAGGTGTAACTAATACAACTATTCATTGTGGAGACAGTACTTTATTAAATGAACAGATACATAAAAAATATGATTATATTCTTTTAGATGGACCATGTTCGGGATTAGGAGTACTTGCAAGAAAGCCGGAAATAAAGTATCATGACTCACGTGTAATGGATGAAATCATACCATTACAGTTAAAATTATTGGAAAATGCATATGTTTTATGTAAGAATAGTGGTAGTATCGTATATAGTACATGTACGATTAATAAAAAAGAGAATGAAAAACAGATTGAATCGTTTTTATTAAAGCATCCTGATATGAAAAAAAAGAAAGAATTAACGATATTGCCTTATATGTATCACAGTGATGGTTTCTATGTCTGTTTATTAGAGAAGGAATAAAATGGAGTCAGTTTACAATTATACTTTAAAAAATTTGGAAAAGAAATTTGTAGAATTAGGGGAAAAGCCTTTTAGAGCTAAACAGGTATTTGAATGGATATATGTTAAAGAGGTTTATGATTATGATTTAATGACTAATCTGTCTCAGTCATTAAGGGATAAGCTTAAAACAGAACTTTTATGTCAATTGTTAGAAATTTATGAGAAGCAGGTATCTGCTGACGGAACAGTAAAGTATTTGTTAAGATTAGATGATGGCGGATTAATTGAAACAGTCTTAATGATTCATCCTTATGGACATTCATTATGTGTAACAAGCCAGTTAGGATGTAATATGGCTTGTGGTTTCTGTGCCAGCGGATTATTAAAGAAACAGAGAAATTTAAGTGCTGATGAAATGGTTAGACAGATATTAACTGTTCAGAATGATTTACAAAAAAGAATCAGTCATATTGTTGTCATGGGAACAGGAGAGCCTTTTGATAATTATGATCATGTTATGAATTTTATTTATATTATCAATGATCCTAAAGGACTAGCTATCGGAGCTAGACATATAACTGTTTCTACATGTGGAATTATTCCAAGAATATATGATTTTGCGAATGAAGGCATACAGGTTAATCTGGCTATCTCATTGCATGCTCCTAATGACGAAATAAGAAATAAGCTGATGCCTATTAATAAAACTTATTCAATGGATCAGCTACGTAAAGCAATGGAAGATTATATTAATAAGACTAATAGACGTATTACGCTGGAGTATATCTTATTAAAAGATATTAATGATGATATCAAATATGCCAGGCAGTTAGCTCATTATTTAAGGGGATTAAATGCTTATGTTAATCTGATACCTTATAATAGTGTTGATGAAAAAGAATTTAAGGCATCGTCGCATTCAAGGATTCAAATTTTTAAAGATGAACTATTGAGATTAAGAATTAATTGTACATTAAGAAAAGAACATGGCAGTGATATTGATGGAGCATGTGGACAACTGCGTGCTAAAAAAGAAGGAGGACGATAGTATGTATATTGCATCCGCAACAGATATAGGGAATATCAGAAGCAATAATCAGGACTATGTTGCCTTTAGAGAATATGGTGACCATGAAGCATTATGTGTTCTATGTGATGGGATGGGCGGTCATAAAGCCGGAGAGGTTGCCAGTGAAATTACCGGACGCTATATTATTGATCATTTTGATTTACATACATCTTTTACAGGAGATGAAATGATTAGTCAATGGATGTCACTGCTTATTGAAAAAGCTAATCATCAGGTGATGGAAGCAAGCAGTCAGAATAAGGATTATGAAGGCATGGGAACAACTTGCGTAATCTGTTATATTAAAGATGACGATGTTTATATTTCACATGTTGGTGACAGCAGATGTTATAGTTGTAATGGTTATGAATTAAGACAGATAACAGAAGATGATACGCTTGTTAATGAGTTACTTAAAAGTGGATATATAACTGTTCATGAGGCAAGTCATCATCCTCAAAGAAATGTATTAGTACAGGCGGTAGGAGTCAGTGACCCTTTAAAGATTTCTTTTTATAAGGAAAAGTTTAATCAATCATTTCTTATATGTAGTGATGGATTATATAATTCATTATCTTCAGGGCAGATATTAGATACATTGAATAGTCATCAGACTATTTATGAAAAAGCAAAAGAACTTATTAATCTTGCAAAGAAATACGGTGGATATGACAATATTTCTGCAATGCTTATAGAAAAGGAGGTGTCAGAGAATGAGTGAAGTCAATAGAATATTAGCAGGACGATACCTCTTACAGCGTTTGATTGGTCAAGGAGGCATGGCTGATGTTTATTTGGGAGAAGATACAATCTTAAAAAGAATTGTAGCGGTCAAGATATTAAGATCATCATTAACCGGTGATCCAATCTATATTACTCGTTTTCATCGTGAAGCAAGTGCAGCGGCCGCCTTATCACATCCTAATATAGTTGCTATTTATGATGTTGGTGATGAAGATGATCTTTATTATATTATTATGGAATATATTAGAGGGCAGACCCTAAAATCATTAATCCATAAGCGTGGAGCTTTACATTATGTAGAAGCTATAGATATCATGAAACAGATTGCTTCCGGTGTAGCACATGCTCATTCTAATGGTATTGTTCATCGAGACTTAAAGCCTCAGAATATTCTTGTCACTGACAGCGGAACTGTTAAGATCGCTGATTTTGGAATAGCATCTATTCAGTCATTATCTCAGGTCACACAGACTGATACAATCATGGGATCATTGCATTATTTGGCACCGGAAATAGCTCGTGGAGAAAAAGCCACACCGCAAAGTGATATTTATGCATTGGGAATAGTATTTTATGAATTACTAAGAGGTGAAGTTCCATTTAATGGAGAATCACCGGTTAATATAGCTTTAAAACATATGCGTGATGAAATACCTTCAGTGAGAAGCTTTAATCCATCTATTCCTCAGTCAGTAGAAAACATTATTATCAAAGCAACGGCTAAGAATATTAAAGATCGTTATCATGATGCAAATGAAATGCTTCAGGATCTGATGACATGTCTAACTCGGGAAAATGAATCTAAGATTGTATTTGATATAATAGATGATGATCCGACAATTGTTGCCGGTGAAACACAGTTCTTTAAAAAGGAAGAAATAGAAGAAAAAAAGGTTCCAGTAGAAAAAGAACCTTTAGAAAATAGAACATCAAGAGTGACAAGAATAGATCAGAAACAAAAGAGATCATTAAATATTTCTAAAAAGAAAATTGCAATCGCAGTGAGTGCTATCTTAGCTGTCTGCTTATTGATTGGAGTTATTGTGTTTATTAATAATAGCAGTCAGACTGCGAAAATACCTGATGTTACAGGTCTTAAAAAGTCTGAAGCAATTAGCTTATTAAAAGAAAAAGGATATAAAATAGATAAGACAGAAGATAGTGAATTATCAGATAAATATGAGAAAAACTATGTTATTCAGACAACGCCTAAAGCTGGAACAATAGTTGCTAAAAATTCTTTAATTCGATTAACTGTTTCTAGCGGTAAATATATTGTAATGGAAGACTATACAGGTAAGAAATACAATAATGTCAAAGCAAAACTGGAAGCTTTAGGGTTTAAAGTTAAAAAATATGAAAAAAGTGATGAGGAATATGCCAGCGGTATTGTGATAGATCAAAGCATATCAGCAGGAGAAAAACAAGATCCTAATACAAAAAATAAAACAATAACACTGACTGTCTCAAAAGGAATTACAATCACTGTTCCTTATCTCTATGGAGAGAATATAGAATCAGCTAAAAAGACTCTCAAGAATTTAGGCTTTAATCCAACTACTGAAGTTCTTTCTCCGCCTACAGATAAAAATGAGGCTTCTAAGATTACAATTAATACTGTAGTTAAGATGTCACTAGATCCTTATACACAGGTTCATGAAAAGAATAAGAAGATTATTATTTATTACTATGATCGTAAGCCGGAAACAAATAATGATAATTCAAATAATGGCGGAACAAATACAGACGACAATACTAATAATCAAGGGCGTTCAAATAATAATGGCGGGACAGGACATTAAGAGATGCTAGAAGGTCGTATTATTAAATCTCTTGCTGGATTCTATTATGTAGAAAACGAAGGAAGAGTTTATTCTACAAAAGCACGAGGAAAGTTTAGAAACAAGAATATTAAACCGTTAACAGGTGATTTTTGCAGCTTTATTCTTGATGAAAACAATGAAGGCTATATTCAAGAGATTAAGCCTAGAAAGAATATGCTGGAGAGACCGCCTATTGCAAATATAGATCAGGCATTACTGGTTTTTTCTATCACTCATCCTGACTTTGACAGTTTGTTGTTGGATCGCTTTCTAGCTCTTGTTGAAAGCAGACATATTAAACCGTTTATTATTATTACAAAGATTGATCTTAATTATGATTTAATAGAGAAGATAAAAACAGATTACTCTCCTTATCCGCTGTATTTTGTTTCGTCTAAAAAGAAAATAGGCTTAGAAGAAGTGAAAGCATTATTAAAAGATAAAGTGACTGTTATTACAGGGCAGAGCGGGGTAGGAAAGAGCAGTTTATTAAATGCTTTAGATATTCAATTAAATATTGAAACGAATGAAATATCAGAAGCATTAGGACGAGGAAAACATACGACAAGACATACTGAACTTATAAAAATGTATGGCGGCTATGTAGCAGATACACCGGGATTCTCATCTCTGGAATTAGACTTGACTGCTAAAGAGCTTTCGGTAAGCTATCATGATTTTGATGATTATTCAAGAGAGTGTAAATTTAGAGGCTGTCTTCATGACAGTGAGCCTTATTGTAAAGTTAAAGAAGCTGTAGAAAATGGAAAGATTGCTCGAGAAAGATATGAGCATTATTTAATGTTTTTAAAAGAAGCAAAAGAGAAAGAAGAAAGAAAATATGATTGATATTGTACCATCACTTTTATCAGCAAATTTTATGCATTTATGTAAAGATATTAAGGATTGTCAAAAGGCAGGAATAAAAATGTTTCATTATGATGTTATGGATGGACATTTTGTTCCCAATATATCATTTGGATATTCTATTCTTGCAGATATTACAAAAGAATGTCAGTTGGATATAGATGTACATTTAATGATTTCTAATCCTTTAAAATATATAAACTGCTTTATTGATGCCGGTGCTTCTATTCTGACATTTCATTATGAAGCTATGGGGAATGATGAGGAGATTAGACAGATGATCGATTATATTCATCAAAAAGGCATTCAAGCAGGTATTTCTATTAATCCCCGGACTCCTGTTGATAAAATTATTCCTTATCTGAAAGATATAGACTTAGTTCTTGTGATGAGTGTAGAGCCGGGATTTGGCGGACAGACATTTAATTTCAGTGCTCTTGAAAAGATTAAAGAGCTTTCAAAATTAAAGAAGAAGTATCATTTTATTATTGAAGTAGATGGTGGTATTAATGATCAGACAATCAAGGAGGCAAGAGCTGCCGGTGCTGATCTGTTTGTGGCAGGAAGCTATATTTTTAAAGCGGAAAATAGGAAGGAAGCGATTAAGAGCCTGTTATGAAGATTGGAATGTATGGTGGTATAGATAACGGGCCGGTTCATGATTTATCTATTGATTATATTGCGATTGATAATGGATTGACTTTTCTTAACAAGCAACATATTTCACCTTTAATTACGATTGGAGATTTTGATTCTTTAGAAGATCAGAATCTTTTAATCAATACTAATATAATAAGATATCCATCTCATAAAGATGAGACAGATACTGCTTTAGCTATTAAATGGGCAATTGATCATGGATATGATGAAATTGATCTTTATGGAGTTATCGGAGACAGAATGGATCATTATATGGCTGTTTTGGCTTTGCTAGAAAAGTATGCTTATATGTCTATTATTTTATATGATAGACATAATAAGATACAGGTGCTTACTTCCGGCAAATATCATCTTTCTGCAAAGGAATATACTTATTTTTCTGTTTTTGCTTTTAATCGGAGTGTTATAACGCTTAAAAACTGTGAATACCCATTAACAGATTATTTATTAAAGAGAACAGATTCAATATGTGTATCTAATAGATGTAAAGATGAACTGATACTACATACCAGTGATACTGTATTACTGATTCAGGCATCATAGTGATACCTTTTTGAAAGGAATTTTTATGAAAGAGGAATATGCAAGAACACAGCTGCTTTTAGGTGAAAAAGGAATAAACTGTTTGAAGAATAAAAAAGTGATTATTTTTGGTGTTGGAGGAGTAGGCAGCTATGTTGCAGAAAGTTTGGCCAGAACCGGTGTTGGAATGATTGATCTGGTAGATGATGATGATGTTTCATTATCTAATATCAATAGGCAGATTATAGCTCTTCATTCTACGGTAGGATTAAAGAAGGTAGATGTTATGGCTGATCGTATAGCTGATATTAATCCGGATATTAAGGTATGCAGATATCCGATATTTTATCTTCCTGAAACAAAAGATCAGTTTGATTTTTCTGGATATGATTATATTATTGACTGCTGTGATACAGTAAAAGCAAAGCTATCTATTATTGAAGAAGCATATAGTGTAAATAGGCCGGTTATATCAGCAATGGGAGCAGGTAATAAACTTCATCCTGAATTGTTTGAAATAACAGATATATATAAGACAAGCTATGATCCTCTATCCAAGGTGATTAGAACAGAATGTCGTAAACGTGGTATTAAGAAGCTTAAAGTTTGTTTTAGTAGGGAACAGCCAATAAAAATATCATCAGCTCATCAGAGAATTCCGGGAAGTATCAGCTTTGTTCCATCAAGTGCCGGTTTATTAATCGCATCAGCTGTTATTAATGATCTATTATTTGCTTAAAATATTCGTTTTAACAATTGAATTGATTAACGTGTAAATTTTAATAAAGGTTCTTGTAATTGAGAGTGGTTTTAGATATAATTTATTAGAGTCAAATTTGGAGGTATATTTATTATGAGTAAGGAAGTTAAAAAAATAGCTTTACTTTCCGGTGGAGGAGACTGCCCGGGCTTAAATGCAGTTATTCGTACGATCACCAAGACAGCTATTGAAAAATATGGCTGGGAAGTTATTGGATTTGTTTATGGCTATAGAGGTCTATATACAAATAACTATATTAATTTAACTTTAGATAAAGTAGAGAATATTTATAAAGAAGGAGGAACTATTTTATATAGTTCTAATAAAGATAACCTTTTTGATTATTTAGTGGATGATGGACAAGGCGGTAAAGTTAAAAAAGATGTTTCAGATGTAGGTGTTGAAAATCTAAAAAAAGATGGTGTTGATGTATTGGTTATTCTTGGCGGTGATGGAACATTAACGAGTGCTAGAGATTTCTCAAGAAAAGGCGTAAATGTTATTGGTGTTCCTAAGACAATGGATAATGATTTAGCTTCTACTGATGTTACTTACGGTTTTATGAGTGCAATGAGTGTTGGTACTGAATTTATTGATCGTCTTCAGACAACAGCCAAGTCTCATCATCGTGTTATTCTTTGTGAGTTAATGGGCAGAGATGCCGGATGGATTACTTTATATGCAGGATTGGCAGGAAATGCCGGTGTATGTCTGATTCCGGAAATTCCATTTACTGTTGAAAATGTTGCAAAAGCAGTTAAGAAAAGGGATGAAGCAGGTCTGCCATATACTGTTATTGCGGTTGCGGAAGGTGCAAGATATGCTGATGGCACAAAGGTTATTGGTAAGATTGTTGAAGATTCACCGGAACCGGTTAGACTGGGCGGTATTGCTAAACAGTTAGAAGAAGACTTGGAAAAAGTTATTCCTAATCATGAAGTACGTTCGGTAAATCCCGGACATATTATTCGTGGCGGTGATATTTCAGCTTATGATAGAATTTTATCAATTCGCTATGGTGTAGCTGCTGCTGATTTAATCAATGAAGGTCATTTTGGCAATGTAGTCACTATTAATGGTGATAAGATGGGATATACTTCTTTAGAAGAAGTTATTGGTGCTGCTAAAGTAGGGCAACAGAAACATGTTGATCCAAATGGTGAATTAGTCAAAGCGGCAAAAGCTGTTGGTATTTCATTTGGTGATGAATAGAACCTTACATATGTAAGGTTTTTTCTTTAAGAATAGGGGTGAAATAATGGTTGAGGAACTCATAGAATCCGGCAGTTATGATGAAGCATTAAAGCAGTTATGTGATATTAATGATGAAAAAACACGCTATTTAAGGCTAATTTGCTTAAATGCTTTAGGGGAATATAAACAGGCCTGTGCTGAAGGCTCAGCAGCTCTTTTAAAAGCTCAAGAAACTTATTATGATGTTGTTGGTGAATATTTGACTTCATTAAAAGAATGTGAAGAATATGATAAAGCTATTGATTTATTAGTTGAAGAGCTCTCTATGCCTTATATTCCGGCAAATTATGAATTATTATATAATACAGCTTATGATGAAATTCTTAGATTAAAACAGGAAGCACATCAGCAACTGGAAGATAAGTCACAAATATTTTCAGTTGAGGAACTGGAATTACTTTTAAGAAGAAATGACATAAATGATGATTTATTGTATATGGCTTTAGATCAGATGCAGCAGATTAATATCAGAATGTTGTTATATCCTATTAAAGATTATTTAAAAGATCCTCATAAGCCTTCTTTTGCAAAGACGCTTATCATGGAAATATTAATAGCTCAGGAGATTAATGAAGAATTAGAAGTAGAGAAGAATGGGCATCTTTATTATTTTAATCCGAGCATATCTCCTCTTGTTTTAGAAAGAGAGTGCTATAATGGAGTAGGCAGAGTCCTGCAAAGAGTTCTTGAAGATAATAATCCCAGTCTTTTAAATCAATGCCTTGATTTTTTAGAATATTATCTTTATGATACTTATCCGGCAGATATTTATGAAGATGAATATATTCAGACTGCGGGAGTTATTCATTATTATGTAGCATCTTTACAGAATATTGAAATAGATGAAATAGACCTTCAAATTCATTATGATATGACACTTGAAGAAGCAGAAAGAAAAAGTTTAGCACTCAGAATAATAGAGTGATAAAAACAGTTGCAAACAGAAAAAATATGTGTATAATGAATACGTACGAAAACAAGGAGAATTATAAATGAAGACAGTTGTTAATAAGCTAGAAAATTCAATGGTAGAAGTAAAAGTTACTTTTGAAGAAAAGGAATGGAAAGAAGCACAGGATAAAGCTTTAAATAAGCTTGCTGCTACCGCAAATCTTGATGGTTTCAGAAAAGGACATGCGCCAAAGGCTTTAATTAAAGCAAGAGTGGGTTCTAAAAATATTCAGAATGAAGCAGTAGATGTTATTTTACAGGAAAGTTATTCTAAGATTTTCTTGGATAATAAGGTAGAACCTGTTGGACAGCCTACAGCTGCTGTTGATAAGATGACTGCTGATGTTTTAGAGATGACTTTTAAAGCACCGGTTGCTCCGGAAATTACATTAGGTGAGTATAAAGGTCTAAATGTTAAAAAGAAACAGGTGAGAGTAAGTTCAAAAGAAGTTGATGAAAGAGTAGAAAATTATCGCAATGAATTTGCTGAACTTGTTATTAAAGGTGAAAAAGATGCAATAGCTGAAAATGGTGATACAGTTACTATTGATTTTGAAGGTTTTAAAGATGGAGCTCCATTTGAAGGTGGGAAGAGTGAAAACTATCCTTTAGAATTAGGAAGCGGATCATTTATTCCCGGTTTTGAAGAACAGGTAGTGGGTATGAAAGCTGATGAAGAAAAAGAAATCAATGTAACTTTCCCGGAAAATTACCAGGCTAAGGATTTAGCCGGAGCAGCAGTTGTTTTTAAAGTTAAGGTTCATGAAATTAAGTCTAAGGTGTTACCGGAGGCTGATGATGAGCTGGCAAAAGATGTTAATATTGAAGGTGTAGAGACACTTGAAGATTTAAAGAAACATATTAAAGAAGAAATTAAAGGTCAGAAAGAAAGAGAAGCTGAAGATAAATTCTCTGAAGATATTGTTGATGCTTTAATTGAAAAGAACCCATTTGAAGTACCGGAAGCAATGATTGAGAATGAGGTACAGAATATTGTTTCAGAGATTAACTCTAATTTAAAGAGACAAGGTCTAACACTTGAAATGTATCAGCAAATGATGGGACAGACAATGGATGACTTAAAAGAGTCTGTAAAAGATCAGGCTGAAAAAAGAGTAAAGTATCAGATGATTATTTCAGAAATTGTTAAGGCTGAAGATATTCAGGTTAGCGATGAAGAAGTAGAAAAGGAAATTGGCGATATTGCTGCTTATTATGGCAACAGTGTTGAAGAAGTAAAGAAGACGTTGGCTGGTCAGGAATATCGTATTAAAGGAGATATTGCTGCTAGAAAAGCTTCTACTTTAGTAAAAGAAAATGTAAGCAAATAAAAGTAAGACGCTTCAGGCGTCTTATTTTCAAAAGGAAATGGAGGAAACTTATGGATATATTAAAACTTCCTGTATTATGCACTAGAGGTATGATTGTTTTCCCCGGTCATGAATTATCTATAGATGTAGGACGTTCTTATTCATTAAAAGCAGTCAATCAGGCTATTTCTGATTATAGCAGTCAGATTATTATTGTTTCACAGATTAGACCGCTAGATGAAGAGATTTCTTATGATTCTATTTATCATACCGGAACATTGGCGACAATCATAAAAAGAGTAAAGAAAGATAATCATGGAACGATTAGGTTAACTGTAACCGGTAAGCAGAGAATAGAGTTAGATGATTTAGATTTGGATAATGATTGTATGTTTGCGAATGCTCATCTTATTAATGACATTCATGGTGATGAAAATGAAGAGATTGCTTTAGTAAGAAAAATTTCTTCACAGATGCAGTATATGAACAGAAATGTACAGTTGCTGCCTCGTGAATTACTTTCAAATATTACACAGGGATTATCAGCCGGTGAACTAGCTGATACAATTGGTCATTACATGAATATAGAAATTCATGAAAGACAGCTTATTTTAGCTGAATCAGATATTAATCAGAGATTATTAAAAGTACTTGCATGTATGCAAAAAGAAAAGACTATTAATGAAATTGAATCAGATATTAATAATAAAGTAAAAAAATCTATTGATGAGAATCAGAAAGAATTTTATCTGCGTGAGAAGATGAAAGCTATTAAAGAAGAATTAGGAGATGTTCCTAATGGAGCTGATGATGTTTCATCAATTAGAGAAAAGATTGAAAAGAATCCTTATCCTGAAAATATTAAGGCAAAGTTAAAAGAAGAATTGCAGAGATATGAAATGATGCCTGCTTCTTCACCGGAAGCCAATGTGATTAGAACATATATTGATTGGGTTATGAAAACACCTTGGTATGATCAGACAGAGGATAATGAGGATTTATCTGATGTTCAGGCTCGCTTGGATGCTGATCATTATGGTTTAGAAAAGCCAAAAGAAAGAATTGTTGAATACTTGGCTGTTAAGCAAATGACTAATTCTTTAAAAGCACCTATTATCTGTTTAGTAGGACCACCGGGAGTAGGGAAGACAAGTATTGCTAAGAGTGTAGCTCGTGCTTTAAATCGCAAATTTGTAAAGGCATCTCTAGGTGGAGTAACAGATGAATCTGAAATCAGAGGTCATCGTCGTACTTATTTAGGATCAATGCCGGGAAGAATTGTTCAGGGAATGAAGAAAGCCGGAGTTATTAATCCGGTATTCTTGCTTGATGAGATTGATAAGATGTCATCTGATTATAAAGGAGATCCTACAAGTGCTATGCTTGAGGTTTTAGATCCGGAACAGAATGAATTCTTCTCCGATAATTATATTGAAGAGCCTTATAATCTTTCTAAAGTTATGTTTATTGCCACTGCTAACGATTTAGGTGGTATTCCCGGTCCGTTAAGAGATCGTTTAGAAATTATTGAGCTTTCATCTTATACAGAACAGGAGAAAGTAATGATTGCTAAAAATCATCTTATTAAAAAGCAGAGAGAGATGAATGGTCTTAAGGAAAATCAGATTTCTATTACTGATCAGGCATTATTATTTATTATTCAGCATTATACAAGAGAAGCCGGAGTCAGACAGTTAGAGCGATTAATCGCAAAAATCTGTCGTAAAGCAGTCTTAAAAGTATTAAGAGATAAAGAAGAATATATATCAGTTGATGTCAGTGATTTAGAAGAATTCTTAGGTAAAGTTATTTTTGATCATACGAAACAGCTGAAGCAGCCAACGGTAGGTGTTGTAACAGGATTGGCATGGACTCAGTTTGGCGGAGATATACTTCCTATTGAAGTGAATCACTTCCCGGGATCCGGGAAATTTATTGTAACAGGTCAGCTGGGTGATGTGATGAAAGAGTCAGCTTCTATTGCTTTAGACTATTTAAAGGCACATGCTTTACAATATGGTCTTGAAAATACCGATTTTGATAAGCAGGATATTCATATTCATGTTCCTGAAGGAGCTGTTAAAAAAGATGGACCATCAGCCGGTGTTACTCTTACAACTGCTATCTATTCATCATTTATTGATAAACCTGTAAAAAATGATGTGGCCATGACAGGTGAAATCACTTTATCCGGAGATGTTTTACCAATCGGAGGATTACGTGAAAAATCTATTAGTGCCAGACGTTCCGGAATCAATACTATTATTATTCCTAAAGATAATGAAAAGGATATTGATGACATTCCGGAATCTGTCAGAAATGAATTGCAGATCATTCTAGCTGATCAGATAGATACTGTTTTTGAGAATGCTCTTGTCTCATAAAATGTATAAAGTTAATAAAGCAAAATATCTTTTATCAGCTGCCTGGGTTTCACAATGGCCTGATGAAGACGTTCCGGAAATCGTTTTAGCAGGACGCAGTAATGTAGGTAAATCAAGCCTTATTAATACACTAACGAATATTAATGGATTAGCTAAAGTATCCGGAACACCCGGTAAAACAAGAACCCTTAATTTTTTTGACATCAACGATGAATTAAGACTCGTTGATGTTCCCGGTTATGGATATGCTAAAGTACCTCATAAAATGCTAGAACAGTTTGCAGATACTATTGATACATATCTTAGAGATAGAAAGAACTTAAAAGGTATGATTTTAATTGTCGATTATCGCCATTCTCCTAAGGAGGATGATATCGACATGTATAATTATGCTAAATATTATGATATTCCTGTTATTGTAGTAGCTACAAAAATGGATAAGATTAAGAAGAATGATTTAAAGAGTTTTGAAAAAAGAATTAAAGAATATATAGGTTTTGATGATCATGATTCATTTGTTCGTTTCTCTTCTTTAAACAAACAGGGAATAGATGAATTGTGGGCTGAAATATTAAAATTATGCCATATCGATAATAATTAAAGAGTACAATAAAAGCAGAGACATTAAAGTGGATCTGTTTTTATTTAAATTGCAAGAACTTATAGTATAAACTATTCTAAAGAAAAATCTTTCTATTAATGAAAGAAAAT